>Ga0208589_1000982_pt1 | contig 12365 bp, 12 predicted proteins | sample NGESurshal092012_2_FD_184486 | JGI IMG/M metagenome (GOLD analysis project Ga0208589, IMG submission 184486) | Arctic peat soil microbial communities from Barrow, Alaska - NGEE Surface sample F53-2 shallow-092012 (SPAdes) | ecosystem: Environmental > Terrestrial > Soil > Wetlands > Peat ... | reverse complement strand
GCGTGTCACCCCCCCCTATCATTCCCATATATCCCTCCGTACCCAGCACTCCCCCGCATTGCAGCCCCCCCCCTGCCTCTCCTAAAATACCCCCGCTCTGATCCGCCGGCTGCGCAGTAACGGGAAAACGTGTCGTTTCTCTCGCGCTCGTGCCGGCGATTCAGCTCTCCTCACGGTTAAGCACAATGGCAGTCAAAAGCTCCGCTCGGTCCACGGCCAATTCTGAAGCCGCCTACAAGAAGGCGCTCAAGCTCATGCCCGGCGGAGTTTCGTCGCCGGTGCGGGCGTTCAAAGGTGTCGGCGGTACGCCCATCTTTATGAAGGAGGGCCAGGGCTGCCGGCTCACGGACATCGACGGCAACCAATACATCGACTACGTCGCCAGCTACGGGCCGCTGATCGCGGGGCACGCCAATGAGCGCGTCGAGGCGGCTCTCTGCAAAGCCACCGGCCGCGGCACCAGTTTCGGCGCGCCGACGGAAGCGGAAATCCAACTCGCCTCCGTCGTTTGCTCCGCCGTGCCGTCGGTTGAGATGGTGCGATTCGTGAACAGCGGCACCGAAGCGGTCATGAGCGCCATCCGCCTCGCCCGTGCCGCGACCGGCCGCGACAAAATCGTCAAGTGCATCGGCTGTTATCACGGCCACGTCGATGGCCTGCTCGTCGAAGCCGGCAGCGGAGCGCTGACGCTCGGCGTGCCGAGCAGTCCGGGCATTCCCAAGTCCATTACAGCGGAAACCCTGCTCGTTCCCTACAACGATCTCAAGGCGGCCGATGCGATGTTCCATCAGAACAAGGACACCATAGCCGCGTTTCTCGTCGAGCCGATTGCGGGAAACATGGGCGTCGTGCCGCCGGCGGCGGGGTATCTGCAAGGCTTGAAAAAACTGTGCGACCGATATGGCGCGTTACTAATATTCGACGAAGTAATGACCGGCTTCCGCGTGGCGTGGGGCGGGGCGCAATCACTCTATAACATCAAGCCGGATTTAACTTGTCTGGGCAAGGTCATCGGCGGCGGCCTGCCGGTGGGAGCCTACGGCGGCCCGCGAAAGTTGATGGAGCAAGTCAGCCCCGCCGGCCCGGTCTATCAGGCCGGCACGCTCAGCGGCAATCCCCTCGCCATGGCCGGAGGATTGGCCACATTGGAGATCGCCAAAGAGGACGGCTTTTATGCCACGCTCGAAACGCGCAGCGCCCGGCTGGCCAAGGGACTGGAAGATGCTGCAACTGAAGCCGGCGTTCCCCTGACGGTCAACCGCGTTGGCTCGATGCTCACGCCGTTTTTTGTAAAATCCGCCGGGAAGAAAGTGGAGAACTTCGCCGACGCCACCAGTTCAGACACCGCCGCCTACGCGAAATTTTTCCACGCGATTCTCGCTGCCGGCGTATTTTTGGCGCCCAGCCAGTATGAGGCGATGTTTGTCGGATCGGCGCACACGGATGAGGTGATCGAAGAGACCATCAAGTTGGCGGGCAATGCAATGAAAGCCGTTTCAGCGGGTTGATATCGCACAAGTTTCTATTGCCGATTTTTCCAATATCCGGGCTCACGGCTGCAATGCATCACCGCGAGAATCAGTACGAAGTCTGCTTCTATCGTATAGAGTATCGCGTAGGGAAATGTGTGCGTGAAACACCGTCGAACATCTTCTTCCAGTCTCGGCCAGCGATGGGGAGCTTCCAATATCCTCCCAATCGCTGCTTCCACTTCAACCGAAAACTGCGAACCCAGTCCCCGGCGGCGCTCTTCATAAAAGACTGTCGCCTCTCGGTACTCCAGACGCGCTTCAGCCAGGAACACATGGGTCATGGACGTGAAACCGCCTCACGAATCTCAGCCAGCACCTGTTCCCCCGGAATCGGCAGGACCGTTCCCGATCGAAACGCGTCGCGCCGACGAATCGCCTCGGCTGCCCATAATTTTTGAACTTCTCCCGAGTCGGGACGGGCCAGACTCTCCACAATCTGCTCGGCAAGGTGTGCGCGCGACCCGGCCGGAAGTTGCAAAACCTGCTCAGTAAGTTCGTCAATTGTCAAAGCCATGCCTAAATCATAGTTGAGCCTATGCGCTCGATCAACTTGGAATGTTTCTGCTTTTGCAACTGGAATTGCGAGCCGGTCAGGGTAGAGTTTCTCACCTAACAGGAGACGCCATGAAATATAAAGCTTGGGTTGCCAGGGGTGCGAAGCAGCCGATGGTGCTGGAAGCGGTTGAGTTCGGATCGCTCGGCGCTGAGGAAGTTGAAGTCGCGGTTGAACACAGCGGCTTGTGCCACTCCGATCTCTCCGTCCTGAATAATGACTGGGGCTTTTCACAGTACCCCGCGATTCTCGGCCACGAAGTCATCGGCCGGGTGACTGCGGTCGGTACGAATGCGAAAGGCCTGGCAGTCGGACAGCGCGTGGGCGTCGGCTGGAACTCGGCGAGCTGTATGCACTGCCGGCAGTGCATGTCGGGGAGCCACCATCTCTGCCCGGAGGCGCAGCCAACGATCGTCGGACATCGCGGCGGATTTGCGTCGCACCTCCGCTCGCACTGGGCATGGGCGATTCCGCTGCCGGAAAAGTTGAAGTACGCCGAAGCCGGCCCGCTGCTGTGCGGCGGCATCACCGTCTTCGCGCCGCTGTTGATGTTCGCCAAACCGACCAGCCGGATCGGTGTTATCGGCATCGGCGGACTTGGCCACATGGCCGTGAAGTTCGCCCACGCCTACGGCTGCGAAGTCACCGCCTTCACGTCCAGCGAAAGCAAGTTCGCTGAAGCAAAAGGGTTCGGGGCGGATCACGTCGTATCCAGCCAGGACTCCGGGGCGATCAAGAAACTGGCCGGCAGCTTTGATCTCCTGATCTGTACTGTCAACGTGAAGCTCGACTGGGACGCGATGATCGGCGCGCTCGCCGCCAACGGCAGACTGCACGTTGTCGGCGCGGTGCTCGAGCCGATTCCGGTGTCGGCATTTTCGCTCATCACGCAGCAACGCAGCATATCAGGCTCGCCGACCGGCTCGCCGACGGCAATTCGCGCGATGCTCGACTTCGCCGCGCGGCACGACATTTCGCCGCAAACCGAGCACTACCCGATGAGCAAGCTCAACGAGGCCTTCGCGCGGCTCGAATCGGGCAAGGCACGCTACCGCATTGTGCTGGATGCGGATTTCTAAACCGCTGATCATCAGCCCGCTTCGAGGTACCCAAACTTGAGCAGCCCAGTGAAGACCGCGATTGTGACTGGCGCATCTCAGAGGATCGGCGCAGGGATTGTGAAGGCGTTTGTCGAACGCGGCTTCAATGTCGTCGCCAGTTCCCGGAAGGTCACACAATCCGCCAAGGTGAGGGCATCCGAACAGGTCGCGCTGGTGGAGGGTCATATCGGCGAACCTGCAACAGCCGCCAACATCGTCGAGACCGCACTGGCTCGATTCAAGTCGATCGACGTGCTGGTGAACAACGCCGGCATCTTTTTCACCAAGCCCTTCACGGAGTACACCGCCGAGGATTTCAAATCGCTGGTCGCCACGAATTTAGTCCCTCATTCTCTCCGCTCTTCGCGCCGCGGCTTCGCATGCGCGGGGATTTGATCCGGCGTCATTGTGAGCCATTCGACTTCAAATGAGCCGCGATATCCAAACAGCGCGCCCCAAGTTCGATTGCTCACGGCAACTTCAATTCGAAAGCACTTCGCCGCGTCGTCGTACCACTCATGTACGTCCGCCAAACCCGAAAGGCTCATCGGAAAACGAAAGCCAATGATCCCCTCATAGAAACGCTGCTCGCCGCTGCGGAGGCACAGGCCGCCGCGGTCATCGACGGAAAGGTCAATATCCACGGCAAGGTGCTGATGGGTACCAAGGTAGTCAACGATTTTTTTCCGCTGCGAGCTATGAACCATGTAGGCGTCGAAGCGGCGGACTTTTCGCGTATTGAAAGTCCGAAGCCACGTCACCGTCTCGCGGCCGAACGAATCGCGATAGGCATAATTCTCAATCGAAAACGGAATGCGTTCCCCCTGCTCCGGGAACATGATCCGCCGCCAAGCGCCGACATATAGAAACGGGAGGGTATAGAACGCCCCGTGCCAGAGGCGGTCCATAATTCCGCGGCCAATCGCGGCCGCATTGTTCTCGCTGCTGAAGCCGAATCGCTTCTGTATCTGCGGGTGCAGCCGTAAGAAATCAGAACCCATCGCATTCTGGTAGATGGAACTCATGATTCCTCTCGTGTGGGTTTCCGCCGGCACCGCGCTGCTGATGGCAGGTCACGCGAAGAAATCCACGCGATTGCCGCGAGCGCGAACACCGCGGCGTTGAGTGCCACTGGGTTGAATGGCCCTGAAAGATAATGCGGCGACCTGACTGCCACCGCTATCAACGCGGCAGGCATGGCCGCCAGCGTTACCCAGACCGGCCAGCGCGATCGCCACGACACAATCAAAACCATCCCAACCACAATTTCCAATAGGCCAGTCAACACACACGCTCCAACAGCCGCGCTTTCGCCAAGCCCCGCCTGCCGGAGCATCACCAGCTCATCGGCATGTCGGAATATCAGTTTGGGGACAACCCCTTCATATAGCCAGACGAAGGCGAGACTCGCGCGCCGCGAAATGCACAATGCTTTGCCGCATGGAAATCGCCGGCTCAATTCCCTCTTCAATCCACAATCGCAAGCGGTCAAAACTCCACGCCGTCGCCCATCCCAGCAGCGGGCGAAAAACGCCCCGGTCCAGCATTCGCCCGGCGGCGCCGAAGCGAACGGTGTAGTCGTATTGGGTGAGGAAGCGAACGGCGGCGCCGCCGGTTCCCATTGGAACGTATTTCCAATACCCCGAACCTTCGCGGATAAGACTCTTTGCATCTGCCGACCGGAATTTCAATGAGCTGGAGCGGTCGCCGCCGGCCGAATGACATTCACCCACCGATTCACCTTCTCCGCGAATTTTCAAGCCAAAGCCAACGCGAGTTTCGTAGGTGAATTTTTGCGGCTGCGCAGGATCAGGCCGAGGCAGGTAACGGATTTCAGTAAATCGCAAATCCCATTTTTCGTGCAGGTCCGGCGTCTGCGTCAACGCCCAGACCCGATCAATGGGCGCGTCGATGAAAATCTCAACATAGATGAATCTCGCATGACCCGCCATGATAGAATGCATTATACCGAAGCGGCGATGCCTCGAAGAACCAATTCAATCAAAGAAAAGAGGCGTGCCTTTACCGCGCCGCTGAAGCCGCAGCCGTGATCGTCGCCGCCGGCGCCCCCGCCGGCAGTTCCAAATGCCCCGCCGCCGAAGTCCGGTCGATCATGCGGTTGATAGTCGGCACCCACATCCCCAGCGCCAGAACCCCCACCACCGAGCACGCAATCGCCGCCAATATCGGCAGCGGCATTCTCTCCGCCGCCGGCACATTCTCCGGCGTCGGCCGCAAAAACAGAGCGCCGATAATCCGCAGATAATACGCCGCCGAGATGGCGCTATTCGCCATCACCACCACCACCAGCGACGTCAGCCCCGCGCCAAAGGCCGGCTGAACCAACAGAACCTTTCCGATAAACCCGGCCGTGAGCGGAATGCCGATCAGGCTGAAACACGCCACCGACATCGCCAGCCCCAGCGCCACATGCTTGCGGCCAAGCCCCGCCAGATCGTCGAACGTCTCAGCGCTGCTCCCGGCCTGCTTGCGCTGCGCCGGCAAAAGAGCCAGCACGCCAAAAGCGGCGATATTCGTCAATCCATAGGCAGTCAGATAGAAAAGTACGCCCCGAAGCGCCAGCCCCTGCGTGGCCGCCGAATGAGTGCTCACCAGCGCCGCCACACCCACCAGCATGTAGCCGCTGTGCGAGATCGAGCTGTATGCCAGCACGCGCTTCACGTTGTGCTGCAGCAAGCCCAGAACGTTGCCGCAGGTCATGGTCAGCACGGCGATCCACCAAAGCAGTTGCCCAATCTGCGGCGGCAATATCCAGCTTGATCCGCCAACCGCGTACAGAATCTTCAGCAACGCGACAAACCCCGACGCCTTCGGCACAAAGCTCAAAAAAGCCGTCACCGGCGTCGCCGCCCCCTGATAAACATCCGCCGCGTAAACATGCAGTGGAACCGCCGCCATCTTAAACGCCAGCGCCGCGATCAGCAGAACCAGCGCCAGCGTCTGCCACGCCGTCGGCACGCCGCCCGCCGCGCGAATCACGCCGTCAACTCCGGCCAGAACCGTTCCGTCCGTATCGGTCGCCGCATGGAAATAAACCGTCCCGGTTGAGCCGTACAGATAGCTGAACCCCAGCAGCATCACCGCCGCGGATAACGCGCCAAGGAAGAAATATTTCACTCCCGCTTCCTGTGCCACCGGCAGCGGCCGCGAGATCGACACCATGATATAAGTCGGCAGGCTCGCCAGTTCGATCCCCAGGAACAGGAGCATCATGTCATTGGCCCCGGCCACCAAAAACAAACCGGCAATACTCAAAAGCATCAGCCCGAAAAACTCGCCGCATTCCTGCCCAAAGTGAATCGCCGCCCCTTCGGTCGCCTCAAAATTCCGCGGCCACGCCAGACCGACCAGCAGCAGCCCGATACCCGCGGCGAGGATCTTAATGTACCTCGCAAATTCAGAAATCTGCACCGACTGCCACGGATCCGCCACGCCACTGGAATTAAAAAACTGCCCGAGTTGCGAGATCAGCGCCACTAGCAATGCCAGCACCGCGATTTTGGGAACCAGCCTGCGCACCGTCGTAGAGCGGCTCGTGCCCATCAGGAACAGAACCGCCGCCGCAATCACCAGGATCGCTTCAGGGAAGAGAGATTTTGTGAGTGAAAAAATCATGAGATCAATGGTTTGGTTCGACAAGGCTCACCGCATGCATTTCAACAGAACTCGCGACCACCGCCGTCGCATGATTCACAGGCACGGCCGGTCCATCCGTCAATACCTGCACCGGCTGGCGCAAATCGTCAATCGGCGCCTGCATCGACTTCATCACGAAATTCGGCGCCACGCCCAGCACCACTACGCAAATCGCCAGCGGAATCAGAATGCCAATTTCGCGGCCATTGATATCGCCCGGCGTGGCATGAGCAGCGCCATGCGAGTCGCCGTGCGAATCGCCATGGCCATGCCCTCCACCATGCTCGTCGCCGCCCGGCGTTTTCAGCGGTCCCCAAATGACACGGGCCGCCAGATGCAGCATGTAAACCGCGCCGAGGATGATGCCGAGAGCGGCGAACGATCCGTAAATGATTCCATAAGAAGCGCCGCCGTTGGGACGGCTGCCCCACACCGGCGAGATGAACGTGCCCAGGATGGTCAGGAATTCGCTGACAAAGCCGTTAAGTCCGGGCAGGCCGATGCTGGCGAGCGTGAAAAGAATCCAGAAGAAGGCGAGGATCGGCATGCGCTTGGCCAGCCCGCTGAGGAGATTGATGTCGCGGGTGTGATAGCGGTCGTAGACCATGCCCACGCAAAGGAACATCGCTCCCGTGCTCAAGCCGTGATTGATCATATACATGACCGAGCCAGTGATGCCCTGCGCATTGAGCGCGACCATGCCGAGCACGCAGAAGCCGAGATGCGAGACCGAGCTGTAGGCGACCAGCTTCTTCATGTCCTTCTGCACCCACGCGACCAGCGCGCCATAGATCACGCCGATCACGCACATGACGGCGATGAACCGCAGCAGGCCGACAAACGCCACGCCGTTGGCATCGAGCAATCCCAGGGGCAGGGCAACGCGCAGGAGGCCGTAGGTTCCGAGTTTCAGCAACACGCCGGCCAGGATGACGCTGCCGGCCGTCGGGGCTTCGGTGTGAGCCAGCGGCAGCCAGGTATGGACCGGGAAGAGCGGCACCTTGATGGAGAAGCCCGCGAGCAGGCCGAGCACGATCCACCAGCGTTCGGGGCTTGTCAGCGCCGCCATTCGCACCTGCGAGATCGATTGTCCGTATCGCGCCGCCTGAACCAGCTCGCGAATATCAAAGGTCTGGTATTTCACCCCCAGATAAATCGCGGCCGCCAGCAAAAACACCGAGCCGCTGAAGGTGAACATGAAGAACCGCCCCGCCGCCTTGCGACGATCCGGGCCGCCCCAGATGCCGATGATGAAAAACATCGGAATCAGCGTTAGCTCGAAGAAGGCGTAAAACAAGAGCAGATCGCGGGCAAGGAACACGCCGATCATGGCCCCCAGCAGCATGTTCATCCACGCGTAGTATTGCTTGGAGCGATCTTTAATGCTCTCGAAGCTGGCGGCGATGGCCAGCGGCGTGAGCAGCGTGGTCAGCAGTGTGAGCCAGAGGCTGATGGCGTCCACGCCCATGGAAATATTGAAATGAATGGCGCGGATTCCGGGGCCGTCAAAGAGCAACTGCAGGCGTGAAGTGTTGTCGAATTGAAAGGCGGTCAACATGCCCAGGCTCAGAACGAAGGTGATGATCGAAACCAGCAGCGCCCAGACTTTGGCTTTGGACTCGGGCACGAAAATGCCCAATGCCGCGCCGATGAACGGCACGACAATCAAACTGGGAAGTAGTAACGCTTGCCAATCGTACATTTTTCACCTAACCGCATCACCCAAAAATCATGAGCAGAATCAGCGCGATGCCGAGGAACATCATGGTCGCATATCCCTGGAGATAGCCGCGCTCGGTGGTGAAGCTCAAGATCGCTCCACTGGCCTTGGGAACCCAGCCGACGAGGCTGGCAAGGTTATCCACGACAAATTGATCGATTAAGAAAAAGAATTCGCCGGCCCCGCGCAACGGCTCGACGATGAAGTTCTGGTAAATCTCGTCCACCCAATATTTGTGCTCGATCGCGGTCGTCAGCGGCTCAAGGGCGGCCGCAATTTGTTCGGCTTTGGCACGATCCTTCAGATGCAGCACAAAGGCCAGCGCAATGCCGGCGATGGCCACCAACCCGCCGACAACCAGCGGCGACATCGATTCGCCGGCGGCACCGGCTTCAGGTTGGCCGAAGCTTTCGGCATTGGCGCCGTGATCCTTCGCCAGTTCAAAGGCGTATTTGAACGACGGGCTTTTGCCAAGGAAGTCGCCCAGAAAGTGCCAGTGGAAATTGAATAATCCACCGAACAGCGCTCCAATAGCCAGAACGATCAGCGGCAGGATCATCAGCATCGGCTCGTGATTGTGATGATGCTCTTCGTGATGGGCGGGAGCGGCGGCTCCGTGCGCCGCATTAGCGTGATCGTCGTGGCCATGATCATCGTGCCCATGATCGTCATGACCGTGCCCCGCGGCCGGTCCGTCGGGCTGCACCAGCGGGCCTTGGAAAACGCGGAAATAGAGGCGGAAGGTGTAATAGGCAGTTATGAAGCCGGTGAGAAGCAATACGGCCCAGATGAGCGGGTTATATCGAGCGGCGGCGGCGACGATGTCGTCCTTGGAGAAGAAGCCGCTCATCAGCGGGAAACCAGACAAGGCCAGACAGCCGATCAGCATGAGAATGTTCGTGATCGGCAGCACCTTTTTCAACCCAGACATCTTCCGCATATCCAGGTGGCCCATCATCGCGTGCATCACCACGCCGGATGATAAGAAGAGCAGCGCCTTGAAGAATGCGTGCGTAACGAGGTGGAAGACCGCCGACACCGGCGCCATCACACCGACGCCGACGAACATGTAACCCAACTGGGAAATGGTGCTGTAGGCGAAGACCTTCTTCAGATCAAACTGGCGCAATGCGATGGTCGCGGCGAAAATTGCGGTAAACGCGCCGACGGCCGTAACCGTCGCCATGGCGGCAGAATTGCCGACGAACAGCGTTCCGCAGCGGGCGATCATGTACACGCCGGCGGTCACCATCGTCGCGGCGTGGATGAGGGCCGACACCGGCGTGGGGCCTTCCATCGCATCGGGCAGCCAGACATAGAGCGGGAATTGCGCCGATTTGCCGAACGCTCCGAGCATCAGCAGGAAGGGAATCCACTTTAACGCCTCGATCTGCGTCCCCACCGGATGGCGGGCCAGATCCAAGACGCCCTGCTGGTACGGCGTGAAATAATCGACAGACCCGAAGGCCAGGAAGATCGCCATGATCCCCAGGCCGAATCCGAAGTCGCCGATGCGATTGACCAGGAACGCCTTCTTCGCGGCCTCGCGAGCCGCGGGCTTTTCGTAGTAGTATCCGATGAGCAAGTAAGAGCAGAGGCCCACGCCTTCCCAGCCCAGATAGAGCATGATGAAGTTCGATCCCATGACCAGGTTGGTCATGGCGAAGATGAAAAGGCCGAGGTAGGCGAAGAAGCGGAAATAGCCCGCCTCGCCCTTCATATAGCCGGCGGAAAATACCGTAATGAGAAACCCGATCCCGCAGACCACGCAGAGCATGACCGAGGTGAGCGGATCGATCAGGTAACTCACTTCAACGTGAAAATTTCCCGCCGCGAACCATTCGTAAACCGGCGACAGAACCTTCACGGTTCCGTCAGCGGCCGGCGTCGCGGACATGACCTGCGAGAGCAGAACAAACGAAAGAACCGCGCTCGCGCCAACGCTCAGCCAGATCGGCCAGTGCGACTGTCCCTTGAGCCACTTGCCAAAGAACCCCGCAATGCACGCGCCGATCAGCGGGAGCAGCGGAATCAGCCAGATATTGTGTACGAGAGTCGAATCCTGCAACACGGCGAATTATCCCTTCATCTGCCGCCATGCGTCGGCGTCGAGTGTATTCTTCTGCCTGAAGAGCAAGATGACCATGCCCAGCGCCAGCGACGCCTCAGCCGCCGCGATGACCAGCAGGTACATCACAAACGCCTGCCCGGCCAGATTCCCGTGGTAGCGCGCAAACGCGATGAAATTGATCGCCGCCCCCTGAAACATCAGCTCCGTGCAAAGGAACATGACGATGAGGTTGCGCCGAACCATGAACCCGATCATCCCGATGGCGAACATGATCGCGCCAACAGCCAGATAATATTGAAGTGTGGTTGCGTTCATTAGGTTCTACTTCTTCTCGCCCCCTCTCCCTGTACTCAGGGGGAGGGCTGGGGTGGGGGTTCTTCTTTCACCACACCCGCTAATTTCCAAAAACCAAACGCTCACGTCTGCGGATACGCCTTCTGTCCAGGATCCTTTGTCCCAAACACCGGAATACTGTGCGGATCATCATTGATCGGCGTCGCCGGCCCAAGCACTTCCTCCGGCGTCGCCCCTCCCGCATCCGGCGTCTCAATTCGCCGCCGGGCGATCACAATCGCCCCGACCATGCTCAGCGTCAGGATCAACCCGGCCAGTTCCACATTAATAAGCTGATGATGAAATAAATACTCGCCCAAAGCCTGAGTCGGCCCCGTAACCGCCGAATCCGGCACAACCTTCCCCATCGCCGAATCAACCAGCGGCTGCGGCGGAATCAGATCGCCGCCCTTATCAAAAATAAGGAACGTCATCACCCCAATCAGCGCAAACCCCACGCAGGTCGCCACCAGCGGCTCGCGGCTGGTCACGTCATATTCCGCCAAACCCGCCAGCGGAGCCGACCCCGAAGGCGTCGAAGCCTGGGCCGCCAGCATGATGACAAAGACATAAGTAACCAGAATCGCGCCGGCGTAGATCAGGATCAGCGCCGCCGCGATAAAATCCGCCGACAGAAGGATAAAAAGCCCCGCCGACGCGAAAACCGTCAATACAAAATAAAGAGCCGAATAAACCGGCCGCGGATGCGTAATCACGCGAATCGCCCCGAAGATGGCAATCGCCGCGAATATCCAAAAGAACGGTCCCGCCCCCTCCGGCGGCCCCGACGTCGCCCGCAATGCCAGCGCGGCAATCACCAAAAGGGAAGCCCCAAGCAATACTCCCCCCAGCGCGCGTGACGCCGCCGACCGATGCGATGGCAGCAACAGCAGAGCGCCGATAGCGCCCATAATGCAGGCGATAACGATCCCAGCGGTGGGGATTGAAGCAACCGCGAGCAAGAGGGGCTGAACGCTCCCCGACATCATGTGTTCTCCGACCATGTTCGTTTGCAATCCGTGCTTTCCGTGGCGGGAGAGTCTAAGAACGGGCGGCGGGGAATGCAAGGAGGGAAGGAAGAACAAAAAGGTACGGAGGCACGGAGGCACGAAGGCACGGAGGGAAAGGCGATTTTCGCCTGGTTTATCGGCGCGATACGAAGCCGCCGGATTGCCATCCGGAGGCATTTGCCCGTCGTCGATGCGTAACGCCGCGCCGTGGACGACAACTGGCTGTAACTCCCGTTTGTGGCGACACTACCTTTTACCCCCTCTCCCTGTACCCAGGGCCAGGGCCGGGGCGGGGTTCTTTATTGGTGTCTATTCGTGTCCATTCGTGGATAATCGCATTTGACTTCTTGCCCTTCTTCGCATTCTTGAAGGCAACTTGGAGCGGCGGG
>Ga0208589_1000980_pt1 | contig 12369 bp, 13 predicted proteins | sample NGESurshal092012_2_FD_184486 | JGI IMG/M metagenome (GOLD analysis project Ga0208589, IMG submission 184486) | Arctic peat soil microbial communities from Barrow, Alaska - NGEE Surface sample F53-2 shallow-092012 (SPAdes) | ecosystem: Environmental > Terrestrial > Soil > Wetlands > Peat ... | reverse complement strand
CTTTGTTCAAGATCGAAGCCATCGAAGAATAAAAGAGGCCGGCGGGCGGGATGATCTTTTCGATGATTGACGGACGAGACGCTGCGCCATGAACTATCAGTGGAATTGGGGTCTTCTGCTCAAGGAGCCTTATGCCGGCTGGCTGCTGACAGGGCTTGGCTGGACCGTCGCGCTGTCGATCGCGGGCTGGCTCATCGCGCTGCCGCTCGGAACCACGATCGGTATTGCCCGCACCTCATCGTCGCGCTGGGTACTCGGACTTTCCGGCTTTTATGTTTCCGTGTTTCGTAACATCCCACTGCTGCTGCAGATGTTCGTCTGGTTCTTTGTGGTGCCGGAACTGCTGCCCGCCAGGCTCGGCCTCTGGTTCAAGCGGGATTTGCCGAACCCCGAGTTCTGGACCGCCGTGCTGGCGCTCGCGTTCTATACCTCCGGCCGCTTGGCGGAGTTATTTCGGGCCGGGCTGCAGGCGGTTCCGCGCGGGCAGAGGATGGCCGCCGACGCAACCGGCATGAACCGGGCGCAGGCCTTGCGTTACATCGTTATGCCTCAGGCGCTGAGGATCATCCTGCCACCGCTCACCTCGGAATTTATGTCCATCGTCAAGAACTCGTCGCTGGCCTTGACCATCGGCGTGCTCGAACTGACGGCGCAGAGCCGGCAAATCGAAAACTTCACCTTTCACGGCTTTGAAGCATTCGGCGCCGCGACGGCCTTCTACGTACTGGTCGCGCTCGTTCTCAATCTGGTCATGGTTTGCCTGCAGCGGACCTTGGCCTTACCCGTTGCGGTGTAACTCCGATGCCGGATTATTCGCTCATCCTGCGAAACGCCAGTTTTCTCTTTGACGGCCTGCTGCTCAGTCTGACCCTGACACTGGTCGGCGTTATCGGCGGACTTGCCGTCGGTACCGCCCTGACGCTGGTGCGGCAGTTCACCGGCGTCATCGGCAATCGTGTGGTCGACGCTTACGTCTTCGTGTTTCGCGCGATTCCGCTACTTCTCGTGATCTTCTGGTTCTATTTCATGGTGCCTTTGATCCTGGGGAGGCCGGTCGGCGCCTGGACCTCGGCGATCGTCGCCTTCACGCTGTTCGAAGGTGCCTACTACAGCGAAATCCTGCGCGCCGGCCTGAAAAGCGTTCGCGCGGGGCAATTGAACGCGGCACTCGCCAGCGGCATGAGCCGGGCGCAGGCACTGCGCTACGTGATCTTTCCGCAGGCGTTTGCCGCCGTGATCCCGATCTTCCTCACCCAGGCGATCATCCTGTTTCAGGATACCTCGCTGGTCTTTGTCGTCTCGCTGCATGATTTTCTGACCGCGACGACCATCATTGCCAACCGGGACGGGCGGCTGATCGAGGCCTATGCGTTTGCCTGTCTCGTCTATTACCTGATCTGCCTTGCAGCGACGGCCGGTGTGGAAAAGCTGAAAAGGACATTCGCCCGATGATCGAGTTCAAACGCGTCAACAAATATTATGGCGCACACCATGTGCTTCGCGATGTCACGATGACGGTCTCGCGCGGAGAGGTCGTCGTGGTCTGCGGACCTTCCGGATCCGGCAAGTCGACGCTGATCAAGTGCGTCAACGCACTCGAGCCCTACCAGGGCGGCCATATTCTCGTGGACGGCATCGATGTCGCAAGCAAAGCTCGATCGGCGACGCATTTGCGGCGGCGGGTCGGGATGGTGTTCCAGAATTTCGAGCTCTATCCGCACCTCAGCGTGATCGATAACATCTGCCTCGCGCAGCGCGTTGTCCTCAAGCGCCAGGCCGAGGAAGCGAGAGAGCGGGCCTGGCGTCTGCTCGATCGAGTCGGCCTGAAGGACAAGGCAGCGGCGTATCCGATGAACCTGTCGGGAGGCCAGCAGCAGCGCATTGCGATCGCGCGTGCGCTGGCACTCGATCCGGAGGTCATGCTGTTCGACGAGCCGACGTCGGCGCTCGATCCCGAAATGATCAATGAAGTTCTCGACGTCATGACGTCGCTCGCGGCCGACGGTATGACCATGATGGTGGTCACCCACGAAATGGGATTTGCGCGCCGCGTCGCCAGCCGCGTGGTGTTCATGGATATGGGCGAAGTGGTGGAGGATTGCTCGACCGACGAGTTTTTCAGCCACCCGCAGTCCCGCTCGGATCGAGCGCAGCTTTTCCTCAACAAGATATTGTCTCATTGAAGATTGCTATCGTCCTGGGAAGGAATCGATGACGATGCCGCGGATGTCCCATGCTTCCTCGACCCTGCCGGGCAGGTCACCCGTCAAATAGCGACCACCGGCGAGTGTCCGTATCGGTGCGGCTTCGTTGCCACCGCGGTGGTCAGGACATCGTGTGGTCGCTACGCCGGAACCTTAGCAGTGCGGTCCTGTTGGCCTTTGACCCTAAAGGAGAGCCAGATGGCCAATAACAAGAATCCGAACGAGAAGCTTGCCGGAGAAAATCCTGAGGGCAAGTTTCATTTCAATCCCGGCAACATGGCTGGCAGAAAGCCCAAAGACCCGGAGCAGACCGCTGAAAATCTCGGGGACTCGACACCCGATCGCAAAAATGATCCTGCCGGTTAGCCAGTTATCTCCTGCATCCCTGTCAGCCGGGCGGCTCGCCGCGTGAATTGAGATCGGCAGATCGCAAGCCGCGCAACGCCAAGGAGCAGTCCGGGCGCCGCACGCAAATGGTTCCGTCCGCGGATAACCCGGAAGCGGAAATACTTCTGACCCGCGCCGGGAGAAACGGGCTACCTTCAGGTTTAGTCGAGGCAAGCCAAGGAGTCTCAACATGAGCAAAATGCCGCCGATCCCACCCGGCAACCAAAGCACCAAAGGCCCCAAGCTGGACGCAGAGGCCGAGCGCGATACCTCGAAAGAACATCACGGTGAGCAGAATTCAGCCGAACAGGGCGACACCGCCAACATCAAGCAGAACACCACCAACGCCGGCTTTTTCAAGGGGCGGCGGGTGAAGTAGCCTGCCTTCTCCTGCACGCCCTTCGGCGCGAGGTAACCTTTCGATGAAGATCCATAAGCACTCCGAAAGCCATTTGGTGGAACTGGCGGATGGTTCCAGGTGGCGGATATTCCCGGGCGATCTGGACGTGACTCTGAACTGGCAGCCGGATGCCGAACTGAAGGTTGTCCGCATCGCCGACGAAATCAGCTCTCACGCGTTGATTAGCAGTTCGGACAATTCCCGGGTGCGGGTACTGCCTGAGGGTGAGGATTGGCCCCTCAAGCATGTCAGGGGCATGCTGGGCCAGCGCTAAACGAAGCTCACCGCTTCTGCGGTCACGCAGGGCGGCGCTTGCCGCCGCTTGAGCGTGCGGCGTTCAGGAGGCCATTGCGTTTGCGAACTTGCGGCAATGCTCGAGGTAAGCGACTTCATGCCTGCCGATCAGTTCCACGACGCTCGACCATAGCCAATTTGGCGCGTCCAGCGTCTTGGACCGATGCCGCTCCAGCTCCTTGATCCATGCGCGGCGCGCCGCCTGGTCCAGTTGGCGTGCATGTGGAGCCGCGAGACGCTGTTGCCAGCGAAAGGGCAAGCCGGATGAGATCGTGAGCGGGATTGCCGATCACGGTCTGGTCGAGATCGCGGATTTGAATGGCAATGCGCCCGTCGATAGCGGCAACAGGGCCTAAATTGCCGACGTGACAGTCGCCGCAAATCCAGACCGGAGGACCCTCGGGCAAGGTTCCTCGTTTTTGCATTTCGAGCCACTCATAAAACTGGACGGTGCTGCCCCGGACATAGGCGTGTGCGGAGCGGGCCATCTTCAGCGCTTGCTTGGACGATAAGGCGCCAAGCCGGTCGGCGGGCCGCAATGATTTCTTCGACGACATCCTGGTCCACTAAAACAGAGAATTCGCGAAACGCGCGACGACGGATAGCTGCGCACGTCGTCCCGGCTTCAGTCTTTAAATTGAAAACGGGCCCGGCAGGTGCGCGAAACGCAGAATCGGTCTGGTGTTGGGAACCGCCAAAAAGCGGGCCGACGTCAATGATGCATAAATATTGCAAGAAGCAGAATGATCGGCAGTGGAATTCCGATCAACCAAAGTAACGCGCCTTTTCCAAAGCCCATCGTTGCCTCCATTGAATCCCATTGGACAGGCAATGCTCGCGGGTTCCATTGGTTCCATATGGCGGCTTCGATCCCCGATGCGCTGGCTGGCGGCGCAGCCGCCAACCTGACTCAACCGAGTCACGGCGCGATAAAAACAGCTCAGGCCTCACGTGGGCGAGTTCGCCGTTTATTCCAGCCTGTCTTGTGGGGCGTCCGCCGGCTTCTCGTGGTTTACTTCACGCTCCGCCTGCAGCCAAAAATCCATCTCCGAGCCGCCTGCCTTGCCGCTTTGCTGCCAAAGCTCGTAAGCGCGCTCTCGAATTTTATCCTCCAAACCACTCATGACTTGCTCCAATCCGTCGGGCGTGTCCGCGCTTGGCGATTGGCAGAAGTGCGCGGTGCTCTTGCCAATCAGCATCAACGCGCGAACGCAGGGAGGGTTGCTTGGGGCGATACGGATCCGGAAGGATGATGGCTGGTCCGGGGTCCATTCGCGTGGGTAGGTCCCGGCGCTGCGAAGCAGCTTTTTCACGCTGCATTGCATCCGGGGCACGTACCATCTGCGACAATTTAGAACAGTAGTCTGGATTGAGCGCCGCGAAATCCGGGGCAACGCAATCCGCAAGCGCGGTTCTCACTTCTTATGGGCGGATGTAATTGCAAACCTCGGACAAAGCCTGTCGCGAGAATGAGAACTCACATCTCGTCGTCCTTGCGAACGCAGGGACGGCCGCACGAGCCCCTGTCATAAATCTGGCGCACCCGACACGATTCGAACGTGTGACCTTTGCCTTCGGAGGGCAACGCTCTATCCAGCTGAGCTACGGGTGCGTTGGGGTTCATTTAGCCCATTGGTCCGGCCTCGGCAACGGGCAGACAGGAGCCCATTTACCGGCCGATTTGCGGTCGGGGCGACCAAATCCCATAATGCCTGCGGCCATTACGGGGGCGATCGAATACCCCCGCCATCGAACCGGGTGTCGCGGATGAACGGACCGAAACTGACGGTCAGTTGGGGGAACGGCTCCGACAATTTGACGCTGTTTCGGAACTTGAGCTCCGAACAGCGGGCGAAGACGATCGAGGCCATGGTCCGCCGCGATCTGGTGCGCGGCGAAACGCTGGTCGCGCAGGGCGATCCCTCGGATTCGCTGTTCATGGTGCTGCATGGCGCGCTGGCCGTGCACCGCGACGGCGATTCCCAGCCTTTTGCCGAGTTGCGCGCCGGCGAGCTGATCGGTGAGATCGGCTTCTTCGCCAATGTCCCGCGGACCGCCAACGTCGTCGCGATCCGCGACACCAGCGTATTGGTGCTGACGCGATCGGCCTATCAGGGTCTGGCTCAGCACAGTCCCGCGATCGCCGAAGCGCTGCTCGCCGCGCTGGCGTTGCGCCTCGCGCAGCGGACCGAGCAACTGCGGACCGCCCGCCGCCCTCCGGCAGCCCGTACCGTGGCGTTGATCGAGGGTGGAACCGAACGTGTCCCGGCGGCCTTCGAACGACAGATGCGCGAGGGGCTCGGGCGGACCGACGCCGAAGTGGTCGATCCGGCCCGGATCGCCGCCACCTTCCCCGGCCGCGCGTTGGACGATCCTGAAGTCAGCGACTGGCTCAACGAACTCGAACAGACCGCGCCGCTGGTAGTCTATCTGGGCGGTGACGAAGCCTCGGCCTGGACACGCAAGGCGATACGCCAGGCTGACGTGGTGGTGTTCGCGTGCCGCGGCGAGGTGCCCGCACGGGGCTTGACCGGGATCGAGGCCTTTGCCTGCGAGGTGCATCCGGCTTCCATGCGACGGCTGGTCCGTATTCACGACCACCGCAGCGGTGAAGTCAGCGGCACCGCGGCATGGCTCAACCGCCTGCCGTGCTTCATGCATCACCATGTCGCGCTGCAGGACCAGATCGACATCGACAGCCTGATCCGCTTTTTGTCCGGCCGCGCGATCGGGTTCGTTGCCGGCGGCGGCGGCAGCTTCGGCGCGGCGCATGCCGGCATCTACAAGGCGTTTCGCGAGCGCGGCGTGATGTTCGATATTTTTGTCGGCACCAGCGTCGGCTCGGCGATGGCGGCGGGCTTTGCCAAGAATTACGAGGCCGATGATCTCGAGCGCGGCGCGCACGAGATTTTTGTCAAGAATCGCAGTTTTCGGCGCCCGACCTGGCCGCGCTATGCGCTGCTGGATCACAAGGCGTTCGATCGCTCGCTCGTGGAACAATACGGTGCGCATTGCCGCATCGAGGATTGCTGGCGGCCGTTCGCCGCGGTCGCGACCAATTTGTCGACCCACAGCCTCGAATTGATCCGCACCGGGCTGGTGTGGGAGGCGGTGCGCGCGTCGAGCGCGATCCCCGGCCTGCTGCCGCCGTTCTATACGCACGAAGGCGCGATGCTGGTTGACGGCTGCCTGATCGACAATGTTCCGTTGGCGCAGATGCATCGGCTCAAGGGCGGCCCCAATCTGGTGGTTCATTTCGGCAATCCCGAGACTGAAACCTTTGACGTCGACTATGCGGCGCTGCCCGGCCGGCTCGAACTCGTCGCGGCGATGCTGATGCCATTTCGCAGGAAATTGCTGCCGGTGGCGCCGAGCGCGGTCAACGTATTGTGGCGCAGCCTGGTCGCGCACCAGCGCTACGACGCGCTGGCGGCAACGCCGCTCGATCATGTGATGCGGCCGCCGTCGCCGCCTGGCATCGGCATCACCGAGTTCGAGCGCCATACCGAAATCTTTCAATCGGCTTATGGATGGGCGCGTCAAGCCATCGCCGCGCTGGAAGCGGCAGGCGATCCGTCGATCGCGGCGATTCTCGCCGGCACACATCCGGAGGCGAAGCGATAGGTGAAGACGCTCAGGCCGGCACGATCACCTTGCCGATCGGCCACAGCGCAATGCCCGCGAGCTTCAGGTGGGCCCATGCGAAGGGAAGACCGATGATGGTGATGGCCCATAGCACGGCGGTGATGAGATGACCCAAAGCGAGCCACCAGCCCGCCAGCAGCAGCCAGATCAGATTGCCGATCAGGCCGAACGGTCCGGTACCGAAATCGTGCTGGCCGGTGACGCGGTCGCGGTCGACGGCTTGCTGGCCGAACGGCAGCAGGCTGTAGACGCCGATATTGAACGCGGCGCGCGCCCAGGGCAGGCCGATGATGGTGATCGCCATGATGACGGCCGCGACCATCCAGCCGATCGCCATCCACAGGCCGCCGAACAGGATCCAGATGATGTTCAACAGAAGCGAGACGGCGGGCATGCGATGACTCTGAATGGACGGTTACCGCTGCCAATATAGCCCATTGAACCAAATCTCCATACCAATAATCTCGGCCCAGGAAGACTAAAACCGATGACCAAACGGCAAGACCAAGGCGGCGAAGTCCGCGACATCAGGGAGAGAAAAATGACAAGATTATTCGCCGTTGTTGCGATAGCCGCGCTGGTTTCGGTGTCGCAGCCGGGTCGCGCTCAGGACGTCACCCGCTTCCCGCCGCTGAGGGCCGACGAGCTGTCGCCGGCGCAAAAGGCGTGGGCGGATCAGATCGCGGTCCCGCCGCGTAACGCAAAATTCGGCGCGGCGCCCTACCGCGCCTATATTCGCAATCCCGAACTGGCCCCGAAACTGTCGGCGCTGTCGGATTATCTGCGCTGGAACACGACGCTGCCGCCGCGCCTGAGCGAATTCGCGATCCTGATCACCGCGCGAAACTGGACCGCGCAATATGAATGGGGCGCGCATTATCCACTGGCGCTCAAGGCCGGCCTCGATGCGAAGATCCTGGGCGATCTTTCGGCCGGCCGGCGGCCGGACAACATGCGCGACGACGAGGCCGCGCTCTACGATCTCGCCACCGCGCTCTATCGCGACAAGAAGGTCACCGATGCCGTCTACAAGGCCGCGGTCGAGAAGTTCGGCGAGCGTGGCGTGATGGATATCATCGGCATCATCGGCTATTACGGTCTGGTCTCGATGACGCTGATCACCGCGCAGGTTGCCGCGCCCGATAACAGCACCGCGCCGCCGTTGCCGGCGCTGCCGAAATAAATGCGATGATGGTTTGCGAGCGAGATTGATCGGAGGCGCGGAGTACTCAGCGCCGGTAACGCTCGCCGCGCGAGGCAACATGACGCGCTTCCTCGCGCGGGCGGCTTGCCGAGCTGACGCGGCTCTCGCTCATCATCTGCGACACTGGCTTGAGTTCTTCCAGGAACACCGGCCGGGAGAAATAATAGCCCTGGGCGTAGCGGATTTTTGTCGCGGCCTGCAGATAGGCCAGTTCCTCGAAGGTCTCGATGCCTTCGGCGATCACGGTCATGCCGAGCGCCTCGCTCAGCGATTCGATCGCGCGCAGGATGCCCTGGCTGCGCGGGCGCTTGTGGATGTCGGTGATGAAGGAGCGGTCGATCTTGATCTCGTCGGCGGTGATATCGGCCAGCGCCGACAGCGAGGAATAGCCGATGCCGAAATCGTCGATCGAGATGCCGACGCCGAGCTGGCGGAAGATCGGCAGGATCTCGGTCTGGAAATGGCTCTTGGTGACGAAAGCGTCTTCGGTGACCTCGATCATGAAGCGCTCGGGATAGCCGGTTGCCTCCAGCGCCTGCGCCAGCGAGCGCATGAATTCGGGATTGCCGGCCTGCTTGGCCGCGACGTTCATGCTGATCGTGGTGTCGTGGCCGAAGGTCTCGTTGATCAGGTCGATCGAGCGCACGATCTCCGCCAGCACCAGATGGGTCAGCTCGTCGATCAGCCCGAGCTCGACCGCGAGATTGATGAAGGTGCCGGGGGCCTGGATCACGCCCTCGTCGTCGCGCAGGCGGACCAGCGCCTCGATGCCCTTGATGGCCTGGGTGCGGATGTCGACCTTGGCCTGGAACGCGCAGCAGAAGCGCTTGTCCAGGATGGCGAGCCGCAGCGACTGCTCGACTTTCATGCGTGCCAGCGCCTCGCGCTCCATGCTGGCGTCGAAGAAAATGGCGGCGCCCTTGCCGTCGCTCTTGACGCGATACATCGCGATATCGGCGTTATGCCGCAGCACCTCATAGGTGCGGCCGTGATCGGGATAGAGGCTGACGCCGATCGAGGTGGAGGCGAATATTTCCGATCCGTCGATGAAAAACGGCGCCTTCAGCCGCTGCAGCGTGAAGTGGATGAATTCGGCGACTTCCTGTTCGCTCTGGATCGGGTTCAAGAGCAGCAGGAATTCGTCGCCGGAGATCCGCGACAGCATGTCGGTCTCGCGCAGGTCGAGTCCGAGGCGCTTGGAAACCTCGACCAGCAGCGCGTCGCCGACGCCATGGCCGTAATAGTCGTTGATGTGCTTGAAATTGTCGATGTCGAGAAAGGCCAGTGCGAACCGGGTCGACGGGTCGTCATTTTGCAGCAGCTTGTTGGCGCGGTGCTCGATCACCCGCCGTGTCGGCAGGTCGGTCAATTCGTCATAATAGGCTGACCGGAACAACTGGTCCTCGACGGCCTTCAGTTCGGTGATGTCGGCGGAGGTCGACAGCAGCAGCGCGCGATCGGCGATCCGCACCGGCCTATGGGTCGTGAGCAGGACCTGTTTGTGCGGCCCATGGCCGGCGGCCTCTTCGCTGACCGCGGTGCGGCCCGAACGCAGCAATTCGAGACAGGTTTGGCGGCGATGCTCCAGTTGGTTCGAGTCCGCCTGCGGCTGGGTGGTAATTCCGAGTTGTGCGGCCGCGGCATCGTTGACCAGCAGGAATCGGCCTTCTTCGTCCTGCACCGTGACGCCGCCCGGCAACAATTTGAAGACATCCCTGAGCATGCCGAGTTCGCCCTCGGCGGCGCGTTCATCCGCGCCTTCCGTGGCGGTCGTCGGCAGATCAAAATGATGACGGCTTTGCATGGTCGGAAAGCTTGCCCAACTCTCTCTTAGTTTTGGTTAAGGAGGCTGAGAAACACCATGACGCGGCGCAGGGCTACCCATTTCGAACGTCGCGGCGAGTCGTCATTAACAGAGTGTCAACGAGGCTCCGGGATCGCTCATCCGGGTGTCAAAACGGCTTGCGCAGACAAATTCCGAACCCGGTTTCAGCGCTGATGGCGATGTGTTCAGCTTTTGGGCACCTGGCATTGCATCGTGCAGTGAATCCCGGTTTTGAGGTAGGAGACTTCCGTCCTGCCATCGAACGGCCGGAGCGCGGAATTCAAAAGCTTGGTGCCAAAACCAGGCGCTCCGATCGGCCCGACCGCGGGACCTTCGTTTTCGTCCCAAACGATGGTCAAACGATCGTCCGACATCGACCACGACACCTGCAACAGCCCGCGCGCGGAGGCGAACGCGCCGTATTTGCCGGCATTGGTCGCCAGTTCATGGAAGATCAAGGCAAGGCTGACCGCCAGCTTGGCCGGCAGAAACAGCGGATCGCCGTTCAGGGTAAAGCGGACGTGGCCGTAAGGGCCGAGTTCGGAGAGCAGCAGGTCCTTGATATCGCAACCGCTGCCGTCGACCCGTGCGATCAGATCGTCGGTCGCGGACAACGCGCGGAGCCGATGGTCGATATTGGCCCAGACGGCCGGCTGATCCTGCAGCACCTGGTGCAGCACGGCGTGGACCGTCGACAATTTGTTCTTCAGCCGGTGCTGCAGCTCGTCGACCACGAGCTTGCGATATTCCTCTTCCTGGATCAGCTTCCTGGCGATGTCGCGCTGTTGTGCCGCGACCGAGCGATAATGCTCGATGCCCCATATCGTGAGGCCGCATACCACCAGGAAGATCACCAGCAGCGCCAGCCGCGCAAAATCGGTCGAGGCGTTGCTGAAATTGACGGTGACGCCGAGCAGCCCGCCGGCCAGCGCGGTTGCGGCTCCGACCCGGAAGCCGCCGAACGCCGCTGCAAACAACACGGCTGGAATATACGGCGTGAAAAACACGTCCGGTCGGATCATCGAAAGAGACCACCGGACAAGCGTCGACAGCATGAGGCAGAAAATCGCAAATCCGATGCTAAGGAGTGGCGATGGTTGAGATATTCCCTGCCAGCCGCGCCGAATCTCGCTGATCCATTTCCCCATGATGCCAGTTGAGCCCGATCACCCGATCCAAAATAAGGCCGAGCGTAGAGCAAAAAGCGCTTTTGGGGCATCGAGGTCATTAGCCGGCGTAATAAAGCGTTGCTTGCTTTGTTTCCGCCGGCTGGGGATATTTGGATCGAGGTTTGCCAAGACAATAAGACAGGACAATAGAGACAAGGAGAACGAGATGGGACGGCTTGACGGCAAGGTTGCAGTGATCACCGGCGCGACCAGCGGCATCGGATTGCGGACCGCCGAAATATTCGTGGCCGAGGGCGCCAAGGTCGTCATCGCCGGACGCCGCGCGCCGGAGGGCGAAGCCCTGGCCAGGAAACTCGGCGCGGCCTGCGTATTCCGTCAAACCGATGTCACGGTGGAAGAGCAAATGCGTGCGCTGATCGCGCTCGCGGTCGACAAGTTCGGCCGCATCGATTGCCTGTTCAACAATGCCGGCGGCCCGGCGCAGACCGGCGGCATCGAGGGGCTGGATGTCGACCGGTTCGATGCCGCGATGGCGACGCTGGTGCGCAGCGTCATGCTCGGCATGAAACATGTAGCGCCCCAGATGCGCCGCCAGGGTGCCGGCAGCATCATCAACAATGGCAGCATCGCGGGACGGCTCGCCGGCTTCTCCTCCTCGATGGTCTATGGTGCGGCCAAGGCCGCCGTCATTCATTTCACCAAATGCGTTGCGATGGAGCTCGGCGAATCCGGCATCCGCGTCAATTCGATCTCGCCGGGCGCGATCGCCACCGGTATCATCGGCAAGGCGCTCGGCCTGCCGGTCGATGCGGCGGAGAAGACCACCGACATGATGCAGGAAGTCTACAAGACCGCGCAGCCGATCCAGCGCGCCGGCCTGACCGATGACATCGCCAACGCCGCGTTGTTTTTGGCCAGCGACGAATCCAGTTTCATCAATGGCCACGATCTGGTGGTCGACGGCGCCATCACCGGTGGCCGCAACTGGACCGCGCAGCAACAGGGCTATGTCGCGCTACGCAAGGCGTTCGGCCAAGGCGGAGGGTAGGAATTCGTCATTGTGAGCGAAGCGAAGCAATCCAGGATCACATAGTAAGAACTGGATTGCTTCGCTTCGCTCGCAATGACGGTTAGATAAGGAGAGATAATGATGTCCGCGGTATTTGACACACGACTGGTTCGCACTCAATCCCGGCCGCTCTACCTCGCGATCGTCGCCGGTCTCGCCTGTGCGCTTGCGATCGGCAAGGTGTTGCCGCTGGCGGTGGGCGCGATTGCGG
>Ga0208589_1000979_pt1 | contig 12380 bp, 12 predicted proteins | sample NGESurshal092012_2_FD_184486 | JGI IMG/M metagenome (GOLD analysis project Ga0208589, IMG submission 184486) | Arctic peat soil microbial communities from Barrow, Alaska - NGEE Surface sample F53-2 shallow-092012 (SPAdes) | ecosystem: Environmental > Terrestrial > Soil > Wetlands > Peat ... | reverse complement strand
CCTCCTCAGCGTATTTGGCCGCAATACGCTTCGTCGTCGCGTCTCGCTCGCGGCCAAAATCCACTTCGCCTGGCCGCGCGGGACTTTTGCCACAGGCTGTTAAGGACATTTTCGGCTTATCCACCACCGATATTGGAACAGAAACGCCATTGAGACTATCAAAAAAGTGCCTAACTGAACCGTATTGGCCCTCACCCTATCCCTCTCCCAGAGTACCGGGAGAGGGGACCAGAGGGGTTCCCGCCATAGGCGATTGCCTTGGGGTATAACAGGGCCGGCATTCGATTCGCGCCCTCGCGGCGTGTATCATGTCCTTTGCATATGAACAGAAAAAACACGGTAAATGGAGACATTGCCATGAATTCAACCAATAAACCTGTCCTCGCGTTGTTTGTTGCGATGCTTTTTATCACGGCAGGAAGCGGGCTTGTGAATGCCCAGCCGGCGCCCAAGGCCAAGCCCGCTGTCGCGGCGGCGGACCTGGTTCCCACTCTGGAGCAGGCTTACGCCACCCTGAGCCATGCCGATCATGATTACGGCGGCCATCGCAAGCTGGCTCAGAAAGACATCGAAGAGGCCTGCGCGGCACTCGGCACGAAGTTATCCAGTGAAGCCGGCGGCGGCGAGTCGCAGAAAACGTCCAATCTGCAAATGCTTTCGGCGCAGATGAGCTTGCTGGAGGTGGGGCGGTCGGTGCCGGACGGCGACGCCAAGCCGAAGGTGATGAACCTCATCAACCGCTCGATCAAGCAGATATCGCTGGGTCTGCAATATGAAGTCGAACACGGCCCGAAAGCGGCGAAGGTCGGCGCCGGCCCCGCTCCGGCGGCCGCGGTGGTGGCGGAAGACCCCATCGGCGGCAACAGCGTCGAAATCGCCTCACTGGAAGAAGTTTACAAGACCCTCGCTCTGGCCGACCACGATTACAAAGGCCACCGCGTCAAGGCGATGGAAGCCATCAAACGCGCCACCGTAACCCTCGGCGGCGCCATCACCGGCGATGGCAAGGCCGGAGAGACGCAAGGCGCCTCCGACGAGCAGATGCATCAGGCCCACGCCCTGCTGAGGCAGGTCCGCGACTCTTTCGCGGCCCAGGATCCCAAGAAGGTTTTGAAGGATATTGAAGTGGCCCTGGCGGAAGTGAAGACGGCCCTGCAGATCAAGTGAGGGAAAAGGAAAGTTGAGAGTAGAAAGTAGACGGGGGAGAAAGGCGACCGCGCTTCCGATGCGGGTCTAAGAGCCGGAGGAACGGCTCTTCTCTATTTTTCAGCCTCTACTCTCTTTCCTCTATTTTTCCTCGCGGGAGCGAGGAAGATTGACCCCGACGGGGGTAGAACTATCTTCAAATCCCGCTGGAAAGCCGCAAATTCCGAACGAGCGCGGCACAGAATCCGGCACACCCGGCGCACAATCCGATGGCCAGATTACCCATTTTGATGCCGACTTGGCCAAGGTAGTTGCGGCTTGGCCCCGGCTGTCGTCCGACCAGCGGCGGGCGATTTTGCGCATCGTGGACGGAAGGTAGAATAGTTCAACGGGACGGTGGGAGTAGCTACCCGCCTACGGCTCCGGCCAGTGTTCGCAAGTCACCTCGCGGCACTGGCTGGGCCTAACCCATAGAGATGACGTATGAAACGACAAGGCAAGCAAATCCCGCGTGACCCGAAGAAGTGGGACGCGGCGCTGGGACACCCGATTTTTGATGCCATCATACGGGGGCTGCCAATTGAATATTGGGGGCGATGTCAATCCGCCGTGCAGCGGCTTCGATGGTACGACTGCAATCTCAAACTGACATCCGTGGAAATAGCCATCGTTTTAAGGACTCGCCACCCCGATTGGACTGACCAGCAAATCGCAGTGGAAGTTCGAGTTGCCCGCGCTTCCCTATTTCGCAACCAATTCTACAAGGGCGTTCGGCAGGTTTTTGAGCTTGGCGAGCGGCGTAAACTCGCGGAAGTGCGATTGCTGCAAGACGCGCCCGTTGCTGGCACATTTCGCCGCCGAAAGAACGCCGACCGCCGCGAAGACTGATAATTTCAGCGCGACAGCAAAAAAAAATCTTTTCACTATTTACCACGTTTTCGCCCTCAAAACTGGGGATTCTCTACGAATATCCAACGAAATCAGCGTGACACCAACCCCTAGGGTATGAGCATACTTAATCCCCAAACGGAACCGCTGGCAGTTTCTCAAACGGAAGCGGCACGGTTGCTATCAATTACGCCCCGATCCATCTTCGCCCTGCGGCAGGCCGGGCGACTGACCAGCCTAAAAGTCGGAACGGCCAAAAAATCGAAAGTCCTGATTCCGGTCGCGTCTATCCGCAATCTTCTGGCCCAAAGCGCCACGCCCACCGCTTAACCCCCAACCGCCGTCGGCGCGTCTTCTCCAAAAAAGAAGGCCGCCGCCCCTGCAAGGGCACGCGGCCACGGTTCATTGCATGACCAATATACAAAAAACAATCAAAATTGACAACGCCGAAATATTGCGGACGTTGCGCTTGCTTCATCCGCCCGGCGAAGTCTTTGAGATTCGGGCGCTCAAATCGCGGTTGAAGGGAGAGAGACGCGCTGGAACGATAAGCGGCTTCTTTTCCGATGCGGGCAAGGCCGTGGCCGAGCTTTCGCGGCTTGAATCATGGGATGGCATTTACGTTACGCTCAACCCTGTTATTCCTGCCCTTTTGGCCCGCCGATGCAATCGGCTCGCGTGTGCTGACACGGGCGAGCTTACGACCGACCGCGACATCGTTCGTCGGCGTTGGCTACCCATGGACATCGACGCCGTTCGGCCTGCAAAAATCTCCGCGACCGACGCGGAAAAGGCGGCGGCAATGGAATTGGCCGACCGCATCGACGACTACCTGGGGCAAAACGATTGGCCCGAACCAATTAAGGGAGATTCCGCCAACGGCGCGCATCGACTCTACTCAATCGACATGCCCGTAAACGATGGCGGCCTAGTTGAAAGAACACTGAAGGCGCTGGCCGAAATGTTCGTCACCGAAGTCGCGCACGTCGATACCGCCGTTCACAATCCCGCCCGCATTTGGAAACTCTACGGCTGTTTGGCTTGCAAGGGCGACAATGTTCCCGACCGCCCGCACCGCATGGCCCGGATAATCTCCGCACCGCCCGCGCCGACGGAAATCCTGTGCGACCAACTTGAGCATATCGCCGCACAAGCCACGCCGAAGCCAGCGCCCGCGAAGGCCGCGACGGCGAGCGCCGCCGGCAACAGCACGTTCAATCTGGCCGACTGGCTTAGGCGACATGAGCCGGCCGCCAAGGGGCCGGAGAGTTGGAATGGGGGAAGCCGCTGGAAAATTCCGGTTTGTCCGTTCAATCCCGCCCACGTCGGTAGCGCGGCTGTTTTCCAACACGCAAGCGGCGCGGCCGACTTCAAATGCTTTCATAATTCTTGCCAGTCGAACCGCTGGGCGGAATACCGCGAACTCCGCGACCCCGGACACCGCGACCGAAAACCGCTTGCGCAGATATCTGCACAACCGACCGCCGATGAACCTGGAGAGACCGTCGAAAACTACGGGCTTGATGACATACCCGCCGCCGCGCCGAAGGCCGACACCTTGCCCGCTCTTGTGATTGAGGATGCCGCCGAAATCATCCGCACAAACCCCGACCTGCGCCCGCATGTTATCGACGGCTTACTACGCGAACGCGAGATTATGAACTTCATCAGCGCCAGCAAGGCGGGCAAGACTTTTGCCATGTTCGACCTGGCCTTGTGCATTGCAACCGGCCGGGCCTGGCTCCAACGGTTTGCCGTTCAACGTGGTGACGTATTGTACATCGACGCCGAACTTCACCGGCAGACCATCGGCAAACGGCTTTCCGCCATCGCGGCGGCACGCGGTATAACATCCCCTGAATTTGCCGGCAAACTCAACTACATGTCACTGCGCGGCCGACTGCGGACCATCGCGGAGCTTGATCCGACGATCCGCCAGATACCACCGGAAACGTACAAGGCGATATTTCTGGACTCGCTGTATCGACTGTGGCCGGCGGGCATGGACGAAAACAATAACGCGGACGTGACAGCCGTTTACAACCGGCTGGATCAATGGGCCGAAGTGACCGGCGCGGCCATCGTTTGCGTTCACCACGCATCGAAGGGAAATCAATCATCCAAATCCGTCGCCGACGTGGGGAGCGGAGCGGGCGCGCAATCCCGCGCGGCAGACACGCATCTTGTTTTGAGGGCGCACGAACAAGAGGACGCCGCTGTGGTGGAAGCCGTGGCCCGCTCGTGGCCCCCGCTGGCTCCATTCTGCATTCGCTGGGCTTATCCGGCATGGTTCATCGACGATTCTCTGGACGCGGGCCACCTGCGGGAGCCGGGGAAGCGTGGGGCAGCGGCGAAGACGATGACCGCCGCCTCCTTTGTGGACGGCGTGCTGAATGGCCGGTCGCTCTCCCGCAACATCATCTTGGCCAAAGCGTCGAAACTGGGAATCTCTCGCCGGGAGGGGGAAAGACTATTCGACCTCGCCAACGCCGACGGCTTGATCGAGCCAAGACAGGACGAAAAAGACAAGCGCCGCACGGTTTACGGTAGGCCGGAGAATTTATGAAACATTGCCAAAACAATATATGCACGCCCGCTATAGTAGGAAACGCGGGCATATATCGCCCGCGTCCTATCCGACCTGCGACTGAATATACATCCGCACAAACGCAAGACAAACCGGCCACATTCAACAATCACGCTGAAAATAAAAACCCAATACGCCGCACGCCGACACCCATCGACAACCGCCGGGCCATCGACACGGACATTTGGACGCTGACATTCAGACCCACCGGCGACGGCCCGCCAACCGAAATCAGAATCAGGCGGCTTCTCAAACATGCCTTGCGGGCGCTGGGCCTGCGCTGCGTCCGGGTTGCCGGCGACGAACCAAAAGAGGTGAAAAATGCAAAATGAATCAGACATCGACCGCCGCCGTCTGGCCTGTGCGCTATTATCCGACCTGCTCCATCAAGCCGCCGACCGGCGGGAGCGCCGCCGCGCCGTTCTCAAAGTTATTCTGGACAACACCACACGACCCGACATTGAATATGCGCAAGCGGTCCTTGTCAACAAACGCGCTGGCCGCGTGCGCCGGATGGCCGCGCGCCAAATTGTGTTGTGGTACAAACGCGCCACGAAAGAATTGGAGTCCCGACAATGAGCGAACCGTCACCAAACGGGGATAACGGCCGCGATGCAGGCGGCAAGTTTGTAAGGGGTAATGCCGGCGGGCCGGGAAATCCGTTTTCCAAGAAGAGCGCGGAGGTTCGCGCCGCCCTATATGCGGCTGTCGATCCCGAACAAATGCGACGAATATGGTCCAAATATTTCGACGAATGCGAACGCAACGGCTTGAACCAAGTAGCCGTCTATTTCCTCAAGGACGTGCTGGATCGGCTGATCGGGATTTCGGACAAAGAGCAGTCTTTGATTTTGATGCAGGAGATATGCGAGCGGTTGGGGATTGAATTCGACGCCAGCGGGAAAGTTGTTCGGGGGTAGAAGTTTTAGCCCTTCTTCCATCGGGGCGTCACCCGAACGGCAAATCCGCCAGAGATGCCAGACCTTATGAATAAAAACCCGACGACCAGATCGCGCTGCTGCTAAGGCCAAGCCTCGGTAGAATTCCGGCAACCAGGAGAGTCAGTCATGCCTTTTTACAACATCGAAGGCGCGGACGAGAAAACGGGTAAGGACCGCCTAGTCAACGTCTTGGCCCATGATGAGCGGGAAGCCGCTGCCCAAGCGAAGACAATGGGGCTGCTGGTGTCTGCCGTGTATCCTGCGATTGCCGCGAATCAAGAAGAGGCGAGAACGCGGCAATTCCCGAAAGCGGTGATGGAAGCCAATATCGCACCGCCAGACTACGCAGGACTGCTTGCCGCGCGATTGGTCTATATTGCATACGCTATTTTCGGCTTGGGCGTTGGTTTCTTCTTCTTGGTTAAGGCAATTGTGGCTTTTGTTATGGAGGCGCGACAGGGCGGCCCCGTTGATTATACGATGACGAAAGACGACCTTGTTTGGTTTGCGGCTTCCATGTGTGGCGGCGCAATTCTGTTGGGATCGGCATCGGCGTGCATGGCATTACGCGACATCGCCCGAAACAGTTTCAAACCGCACCGATAAGGGCCAAGACCGCCCGCCGCTGGACGGCAACCTTTGGAATTGTTACTTGACTCTATGACAAGTAAAAGGGTATGATATACGCATGGACCTGATTGACGCATTACGGCGGGAAGTGAAGCGGGCGGGCGTTTCCCGCTATCGAATCGCAAAGGATACGGGCATCACGCAAGACATTTTGAGCCGATTTGTGAATGGTGAGCGCGGCCTGTCAATGGAGAACATCGACATCCTTTGCCGCTATCTGGAACTTGAATTGACGCCAAAAAACAATCGAAAGGCACGGTGATTTATGGCCAGCATTGGACATGACGACGGCGGACGAAAGCGGATTCTATTTGTGGCCGGCGACGGCACGCGCAAAACCGTTCGGCTGGGCAAGGTATCGCAGCGGCAGGCCGAAGGCTTCAAACTCCGCGTGGAAGCGCTCATCGGCCAGACGTTCACCGACCGGCTCGACGAAGATACGGCGCGGTGGCTTGCCGCACTGGATGACAAGATGCACTCCCGACTTGCCGGGGTGGGGCTGGCGAAGTCGCGGCAATTGACCGCCACGGTTCGGCTGGGCGCGTTTATCGACGCATTCATGGAGCGGCATACCGACATCAAGGAAGGCACGCGGATCAATCTGCTACAGGCCCGCCGTTGGCTTGTGACATGCTTCGGTGAAGAGCATGACCTGAACAGCATCGGAGCGGCGGAAGCCGAAGACTTCCGCTTCTTCATGGAAAAGGGCGGGCTGGCTGAAAATAGCATCCGGCGATTCATCGGCCGGGCGCGGCAAATCTTCAAGGCCGCTATCCGTCGCGGGCAATACCGGGGCGGGAATCCATTTGAAGGCATGGCGGCAACCGTGCGGGCCGACAAAGCCCGCCAGTTTTTCGTGAAACGCGATATGGCCGACGCGGTGATGGCGGCGTGTCCCGATAGCCAATGGCGTTTGCTGTTCGCCCTGAGCCGGTTTGGTGGGCTTCGCTGCCCGTCCGAGCATATGGCATTGAAGTGGGGGGACATCGACTTTGAGCGCGGCCGCATCCGTGTGCCTTCGGTGAAGACAGAAAAGCAGGGGAAGGCGTCGCGCGCTATTCCCATGTTCCCGGAATTGCGGCGGGCGTTGCTGGACGTGTTCACGGAAGCCGCGCCGGGTACGGAATGGGTAATCACGCGGTATCGGGACACCAGCGCCAACCTGCGGACGCAACTGGGCCGGATAATGCGGCGGGCGGCCTTGGAGCCGTGGCCAAAACTGTGGCACAACCTGCGGGCGACTCGCCAGACAGAGCTTGCCGAAACCTATCCGATTCACGTTGTCTGCGCTTGGCTTGGCAACAGCCGCGCCGTCGCCCAGGAACATTACCTTCAAATCACGGATGAACACTTCGCCAGCGCGGCACAGAATCCGGCACAGTACACGCACGAAAAGGCCGGAAACGAACGGAAGTCGGAAGCCGCGACCCTTGAAAACGGCCCGGAAATGCCGATACATTCCGAACCGTGCGGCTTTTTGCAGGGAAACGAACTGACCCCGACGGGAATTGAACCCGTGTTACGGCCTTGAAAGGGCCGTGTCCTAGGCCACTAGACGACGGGGCCGGGCGATGGCCGGAGCCATCGTGGCGATGAAGGCGATAAAGAGTAGGGGGAGGATGCGGCGGCGTCAAATGCCGTGATGGCGTATTGCGTAGGCACGCAGAGCAATCGCCTGTTCGGTGGCTCGCCTTTTGATCCCCTCCCCCGGAATACCAGGGGAGGGAGTAGTTGCCCTGGATGGGCACGAACGCGCCCAGTGAATACGGGCGATAATCAACCATGCTGCATTATTTCAAATTTCGTCAGGACTTGTTCGCCCCGCAGCCGGCTCGGGAGATTTATGTGAAGCCGGGGGCGGGGCGCGGCTGGCCGCAGGAGTGTCCGCCGCTGCGGGCGGCCTGTGCGTTTGGGTTTGACGTGCTGGCGAATTTTGATGTGACATTCATACGCGGCCGCGGCGGGTGGCGGGTTGAGCCGGATGTGGTGATCGAGAGCGATTTTGGCTACGCGGGATCAGCGGAATCCGAAGGGAAGCCGATCTCGCAGCAGTATGCGTGGGGGTGGGAAAAGGGCCAGACGCTGCCGCATGTCATCAGTGATAACGTGTATGAGATCATCAAGAATCAATTCAAAATCAGCACCTATTTATTTCTGAAAACCGACGCCGATGAATCACTGCTGATGACCGGCATCCCGAACTTAATCCGGCCATGGCAGACGCTGACGGCGCTGATCGATACCGATTTGTATCCCGCCAGTTATCCGTGGCATACCGTGATTGAACTCGATCCGAAATTAAAAAGAATTCACCTGCACAAGGGCGAGCCGCTATGCAGATTGATTCCAGTGCGGCGCGAGACATACCGCGCCAAGCCGATGTCGCAAACCGGCTTCAGCGAGTTTTTCGACGCCGGCCAGAAGTGGCTTAAGAAGCACGGCACCGTGCTGGCGGATCGGACGGTCGATATTCGCCGGGCCTATGCGAAGGTGCAGAAGAAGGCCGGATTTATTAGCCACGGATAAGACGGAAGATATTTAGCCACAGATGAACACAGATGCACACAGATAAATGCAAATGCGGATTTCAAATTTCAAATTGTCTTGCTTTGAAATTTGAAATCTCAATTTCTTATCTGTGTGCATCTGTGTTCATCTGTGGCTAAAAAAATGATTTCGGATGTTCACTGCCGCAGCGTCGCGCCCAGCGATTTGGCGGCGGCGTTGAAAGCGGCGGTTACCGACGATTCGACTTGTTCGCCCGTGAGCGTCGTGGATTCAGAACGGAAGACCAGCGTAACGCTCACGCTCTTTTTTCCGGCCTCGAGGGGCTTGCCGCGGAATGTGGTGAGGTACTCGATCTGTTCGAGGTCGGCGAGCTTCGAATCAATCAGCGTTTGCTCGATGCGCTCGTAGGGGACCGATTCATCCACCACCAGCGACAAATCACGCCGGGCGGCGGGGAACTGCGGCATCGCCTTCAGCGGCGTGATGTCGGCGGCGCTGGAAATCATCGCCGACAATTCCAACTCGGCGGCCATGGGGCTGCCGCGCAGGGAGAGCTTTTCGGCAATTGGCCGGTCGATCTGGCCGGCGAAACCGATGGGCTTGCCATTCCATTCGACGCGGGCGCAGCCGCCGGCGGTGAAACCGATGCGGTCGTCAGGGATGAAGCGGGGTTTGTGGTCGGGGTTGAGTTTGGCGAGAAGCACTTCGATGGAGCCGCGCAGGTCGCGCCAGTCGCCGCCGCTGGCTAACATGCCAACGCGGCGGCGCTCGTCCACCCCTGAACTTGGGACTGAAGCAGGTCCTGAGGCCGGTCCCGTGGATGCGGCCAGGAATGTCGAGCCGATCTCGAAGAGCCGGGCGTCGGGCGTTCCGTTGGACTGGTTGCGGGCGGCTGCTTCGAGCAATCCCGGCAGCAAGCTGGGCCGCAGCGTCGCGTCGGCTTTGCGCACCGACACGTCGGCCTTCAGCGGCTTGGTTCCCGCGGGGAAGAAATCATCGCGCAAGGGGTCGCTGACGAAACTGAACGTAACGGCCTCGAAATATCCGGCGACCACGAGAGACTGTCGGATGTTCTCCAGGATTGCGCCCTCCCGATCGGGCGGTTGGAGGCGGATGGAAATTTCATCGCGAATGGGCAGCGCGTCGTAGCCGATGACGCGGGCCACTTCTTCAATTAAATCCGCTTCGATATTCAGATCGAGCCGCCAGCTTGGCACTTTGATTTGCACGCGGTCGCCGTGCAGGACGGGCGAAAGCTGCAGGCGGGCCAGTGCGTCGAGAACTTTGTCGGCCGGAAAGGCCACGCCGAGCAATCGCTGCAAATGCGCCAGACGCAGCGACAGCGTTTTCGGCGCATACCCTTCAGCGCCGGCCTGTACGATTCCGGCGGCGAGTTGCCCGCCGGCGGTTTCGAGAATGAGCTGCGCCGCCCGCAGGCTGGCGCGTATCGGCAGCGTCGTGTCGAGGCCGCGCTCAAAGCGATACGAGCTTTCACTGCGCAGCGACAGGGCACGCGACGTGCGACGCACGCAGAGCGGATCAAAGCGGGCCGATTCCAGCAGGATATCGGTGGTGGCATTGCACACTTGCGAGCCTTCCCCGCCCATCACCCCGGCGAGTGCGACAGGCTGCGATTGGTCGGCGATGACCAGCATGTACGGCTGAAGCGATTGGGTTTTGCCGTCGAGGGTCGTCATTCTTTCCCCCGCCAGCGCGTTGCGGACGACAATTTCCGCCCCGCCGATTCGGGCGAGATCAAACGCGTGCAGCGGCTGGCCCATTTCCATCAATATATAATTGGTGACATCGACGACGTTATTAATCGGCCTCACGCCAACGGCGAGGAGCCGCTCGGTCATCCATTGCGGGCTTGGCCCGATTTTCACGCCGCGAATAATGCGGGCCGTGTAATGCGGGCAAAGCTGCGGGGCGTCGATGCGGATTTTGATCAGAGAAGCAGCCGGCGTGGATTCTTCCGCGGCGCTGACGTCCGGCGCGACAAACCGGCGGCTCATCAGCGCCGCGACTTCGCGGGCAACGCCAATATGCGAGAGACAGTCAGGCCGGTTGCTGGTGACTTCCACTTCCAGGACGGCGGCGTCGCCGCTGCCAATGACGGCATCGACATTAAGCCCGCCGTTGGTGAGCGCATCGGCGGCCGCCTGCGGGTCCAGCGGGCCGGGCGTGAGACTACGGAGCCATTCAAGACTGATTTTCATGTGGCCGGACAATGTATTCGCCGGGGCGGGGGGAATAAAGGGGAGGGGAGTCTGGCTGAACCAGGTGAGGCGGTGACGGAGTGCCTGTAGTGAGGACGGACGAACACGTTGGCGTGAAAAGTGTGAAGAGTGTAAAAGCAACATGGGTTCCAAATGAAAGTTGCGTCACCTCCTCTCGGTTAGCCGCCGCCCTTGGGCGGCGCGTGATTTTCCCCATGTGCGGAAATCAATTGGAACCCGTACAAGACGGTGTTAAGGTGGTGGGCGGGAAAGGAGGGGTGTTGCACGAGAGGTCCTAAAACGGCACATATTTGAGATCGGAGGTGGGACGCGAAGTCGCCGGATTGTTGGCCGTAAGCAGTTGCGGGGGGAGTGTTACGGAGATCACTGCATTGTCGCTATACTGGCTTGCTAGGCGGCGTGTGACATACGGATATGAAGGCAATCAGCGGCAACCGCCGTGGCTTTTATAATGACATCGACTGTAGTCATATGGTGTTATTGACTCCCGACCCCTTTGGCGTTCCTGGTCAATGGCAATTTTCAAATTGCATAGATTTCTTCATAGACCAGTGTTTCTTGGTTGAGGAGGTCTCACAGTGTTAGATTTGCGAACTATACGGCTAATGAATGAAGGCGATCGAGGATTGATCGTCATTACCGATGATGCAGAAAGAATGCGGCAGGACGATATTTGGCGATTAATACGTGGCGAAATGAATCTGAAATCGCCGATCACCTACCGTTACCACTTGGGCAGCAAGCCTCTGGATCTAATCGAAACGACCTTTCCTGCGCGACACTTATTATCTAGGCGCTTCGTACAGGCGCTAACGGCCGGTGGTTTTACAGGATGGTCAACCTATCCAATAAGGGTTTTAGGCAAGGACGGGCGCGAGATCGTCGGCTACCATGGATTCTCAATAACTGGAAAATGCGGGCCTGTGGACTGGTCGCGAAGCGAAAGAGTGGACCGGGCATTCCGTGGTAGCACAAAGACTTATCTTAGAGGGGTATACTTTGATGAAACCACTTGGGACGGCAGCGATGTCTTCCTCGTTGAAGGCAGTGCGCGCATCTGCGTCGTTCAATCAGTCTACGAGGTTCTGAAGCCATTGTTTTTGACCAACGTCGATTTCCTCCCACTGTCGCAGGAAATGGTGCCGATGAGCGTAATTCCACCCCACCGACTTGGCGGCAATATGGGGGCCGATTGATTTCTAAGTGAGGATCGCAATGCAGATCAATCACAATCCGGGCACTGACCCGGAATCCGCGATCCGCGGGTATCTGCACACCGGCTATACTTCGCACACGGTGGGCCTGGTGAGCTCGACGACGGCAACGCAGCAGGCCATGAGTGAAGGCAACGGGGCCTGGTCCATCGGCTACTGGGACGGCACAACCGACGGGACCAAGAGCTATCTGCCTGTCACGGCAGGTCAGATTCTGATCGAGCCG
>Ga0208589_1000978_pt1 | contig 12383 bp, 10 predicted proteins | sample NGESurshal092012_2_FD_184486 | JGI IMG/M metagenome (GOLD analysis project Ga0208589, IMG submission 184486) | Arctic peat soil microbial communities from Barrow, Alaska - NGEE Surface sample F53-2 shallow-092012 (SPAdes) | ecosystem: Environmental > Terrestrial > Soil > Wetlands > Peat ... | reverse complement strand
CGCCCCGATCGCGAAGCCGTTCCCGGTCACGGTCACGCTCGTGCCGCCCGCCGCCGGTCCGCTCGCCGGGCTGACGCCGGCGAGCGTCGGCGCTTCGTACTTGAACAGATCGTGGGTCGAGGGCGAGCTCGAGCCGCTTGCCGTCGTCACGCTGACGTCGACCGCGCCGGAAGTTCCCGGCGGCGACGTGGCCGTGATCGACGTCGCCGAGTTGACCGTGAACTGGCTCGCCGCGTTGGCGCCGAAGTTCACGGCCGTGGCGCCGGTCAGCGCCGTTCCCGTGATCGTCACCGATGTGCCCCCGCTCGCAGGCCCCTTGTTCGCCTTGACTTTCGTCACCGTCGGCGGCGGCAGGTAGCTGAACTTGTCGCTTGCGTTTGTGCCGCTCGTGCTCACGGGCGTCGTCACGGTGACGTCCACGACACCGGCCCCGGTCGGTGAGACCGCCGTGATCGACGTCGCCGAGTTGACCGTGAAGCTGCTCGCTGCAGTTGCGCCGAAATACACGGCGCTCGCTTCGGCGAGGTTCGCTCCGGCGATCGTCACCGACGTGCCGCCCGGCTGTGGGCCGCTCGCCGGGCTCACGCCCGAGACGCTCGGCGGCGGTGGCCCGAACGACAGGCTGTGCGACCCCCCGCCCGCGATCCCCGCGACCTGCCCGATGCCTTTGACTGCGACCGGCACCGGACTGTTGATGTTGCTGCCGTTGCCGAGCTGGCCGTCCGGGTTGTAGCCCCACGCGAGAACCGAGCCGCCACTCAACAGCGCGAGGCTGTGGTGCGCGCCCGCTGCGACTGCCGTGACGCCGCTCAGCCCTGGCACGACGGTCGGCAGGTTGCTCGTGCCGCCTTCGGTCCCGCGGCCGAGCTGGCCCGCTCCGTTGGCGCCCCACGCCGAAACTTCGCCGTCGCCGAGCAGCGCCAGTGCATGATCGTCGCCTGCAGCGATCGCTGTCACCCCGCTGAGTTGTTGCACCGGCAGCGGCACGTCGCTGTGGAGGATTTCGACTTCTTCAGTCGCGCCTTCGCCGGCGCTTTTCGTTTCGGCCGGCACGCCGAGCTGTGAGTTGGCGTTCGAGCCCCACGACATCACCGTCCCGTTGCTCAGCCGCGCAAGCGCGAATTCCTCGCCCGCAGCGATCGCCGTCACCCCGGTGAGTCCTTTGACGGCGACCGGCGTCAGGCTTTTACCGAATTTGCCGTCGCCGAGCTGCCCTTCGGTGCCGGCGCCCCACGACATCACCGTCCCGTTGCTCATCCGCGCAAGCGCGAATTCGCCGCCGGCCGCGATCGCGGTGACGTTGTTCAGGCCTTTGATCGCCGCCGGCGCGGTGAGGCGTGTCGTTTTGCCAGTCGCGAGCTGACCTTCTTCGTTGGCACCCCACGCGAGCACGGTGCCGTTCGTCATCAGCGCGAGGCTGAATTCGTCACCGGCCGCGATCGCCGTGATGCCTCCAAGCGTGGCGAAGTCGACGATCGTCACAGGCACGCGCCTGTTTGTCGTCGAGCCGTCGCCGATCTGGCCTTCGCGGTTGGCCCCCCAGCCCATCATCGTCGCGTTGCCGAGCAGCGCGAGGCTATGTTCGCCGCCGCCCGCTACGGCGATGACGTTGCTCAGCCCCGAAACGGCGACCGGCGTGCGGCTGAGCGTCGTCGTCCCGTTGCCAAGCTGTCCCGAGCCGTTGTAGCCCCAGTCGGCGGCCGTGAAGGACGTAGCCGACGCCGTCGCGGCGGAGAGGAGTGCAAGCGCGGCGATCGCCGCCAAGACGAGTGTGGTCGTCCAACGACGCCGGCGTCCTCCAGGCATGCTGCGCGACGGCACTACGCGAATCCCCTCCATCACCCCTCCCTCCGCTCGGACGCTCCCGAGAAATCTCGGCCCTCGGCGCCCGCGCTCAGCTCGTGGCGAGAGATGCTACAGCCCGGCATCGGCCTAGTCCAGCCCACGATCGACCGCGCTCGAACGACGCAGGCCGATGCTCAGCCCTCTGCCGACGCCAAGTAGAGCAGCGCCTGTGCCCGCGCGACGGCCGCGATCGCCTCGTCGGGAGGCAGCAACTGCGGATGGTGCAGCGGTCGCTCGACGAATCCCGGCGCGCCCGCGAGCCCGACGAAGGCCATCGCGATCGGCGCAAGCTCGCCGTAGAAAGCGAAGTCGTCGGAGCCGCACGAGCGCCATTCCGGCGCCGGCGTGAGCCCCGCGGTACCCAGCAGTGTGCGGGTGCGCTCGACGATCCGCGCGTCGTTCTCGAGCGCCGGCTCTCCTGCGATCAGCTCCGCGACGCCACGACAGCCGTGCGCGGCGGCGACTCCGTGGACGACCTCTTGCACCATCTCGCGGAGCGCCTCGCGGTCCTGCGCTCGAAGCGTCCGCAGCGAGACGCGTGCCCGCGCGCGAGGAGGAATTACGTTCTCGGTGCGACCGCCTTCGAGCACGCCGACGTTGAGGACCGCGGCGCCGAGCGGGTCGATCCGGCGCCCGGCCTCTGCGTGGAGGGCGACGACGATCTGCGCGATTGCGAGAATCGGGTCGCGTCCGAGGTGCGGATAGGCGCCATGCGACGGTGCTCCCTCGACGGCGATCTCGACCGTGTCGCTTGCGGCGTTGACCGCGCCTCGGTCGATCGCGACCGTGCCCCACGGCAGCTCCGGATGGATGTGCGCCGCGACGATCGAGCTAGCGCCTGCGCTCGCGAGCTCGCCGTCGGCGAGCTGACGCGCGCCCGAGGGGTACGCCTCCTCGCTCGGCTGGAAGACCGCGAGCAGCGGCGCCGGCAACTCGTCGCCCAGTGCAGCCGCCGCGCGCGCGAGGGCGACGAGCGCCGCCATGTGCACGTCGTGACCGCACGCGTGCATCGCCTCGCCGGCGGCGCTGAACGGAGCGCCCGTGCGCTCGGAGATCGGCAGGCCGTCGAGCTCTGCACGAACGGCGACCGGGGCGCGGCCTGGCGCGCCGACGAGCGCAAGCAGGCCAGTCTTTGCAGCGACTGCGATCGTCGCCGTCCCCTGCAGCTCTGCCGATATTCGCGCCGAGGTCCGCTGCTCTCCGTGCGCGAGCTCAGGCGCCGCGTGCAACGCATGGCGCAGCTCGACTGCGCGCGGGAGCTCGCGCTCGAGCAGTGCCAGCAGACGAGCGGCGAGCGAGCCCGCTCCCGTGGACTCAGTAGATCGATGCATAGCGCTCGCAAAGCTCACGCAGCTCGACGTCCGCCGCCGCCTCTACCTCGACACGCTTGACCGCGGTGTAAGCGTCGTACAACAGTGGTCCGAGCCAGCCGCGTGCTGTCTCATCGTCGGCGAGCGCCTGCAACGCCTGCGCAAGCGACGCCGGCAACGCGCCGACGCCGTACGCGCGTGACTGCGCATCGTCGAGCGCCGCCGGGTCGCGATCGAGCACGCTCGCCGGCTCCAGCTCGCGGCGGACGCCGTCGAGACCGGCGCGGACGATCGCGCCGAGTGCTAGATACGGATTCGCGGCCGCGTCGGCGCCGCGGTACTCGAGCCGCATCTGCATCGCCGCATCGCCGCTACCGGCGATCGATGGGGGGATCCGCAGCAGCGTCTCGCGATTCTGTGCGCCGAGACACACGGCGCCCGCGCTCCAGCGGTGCGGCGCGAGCCGAGCGGCCGAGACGGGGCTCGGCGCGCTGAGCGCGCTGAGCGCGCCTGCATGGAGCAGCACGCCGGCCGCGAAGCGAGCGCCGAGCTCGCTCAGCGAAGCGGCCCGCGCCGGGTCGTAGAGGACCGGCCGGCCGTCGCCGTCGAGCAGGCTGAGGTGGATGTGCACACCGTTGCCGGCCTGCGCCGGGTCGAGTAGCGGCGTGAAGCTCGCACGCTTGCCGAGACGTCGCGCGACCTCGCGCACGACCTCGCGCAGCAGCACCGCTCGGTCGGCAGCCGCGAGTCCACCGCTCGCCTTCACCGGGATCTCGAACTGGTGCGCGGCGAACTCGGGCATGAAGCGCTCCGGCTCGAGCTCGGCCTCGAGCAAGGCACCAATCGCCGCTTCGGGAAACGGCGCCGCTCGGCGCTGTGCCTCCAGCGAAAACGGCAGTGCCGGCGGCGCATCGTCGAGTAGCTGGAACTCGTGCTCGAAGCTCGCGACAATGCGCAGCCCGAGCTCGGCCTCGAGCTGCGCGAGCGTCTCGCGCAGAAAGCTACGCGGACAGCACTCCCACCGACTCCCGTCCGTCTCGGCGATGTCGCACAGCACGAGCTCGAGCGCAGAGCCCTCGTCGTCTGCCTCGACTCTTACGTGCGTGTCGAGATCCGGCAGCAGCCGCAGGTCACCCGTCGAGTCGAACGGGCTGTCCTCGGCCAGCGAGCCGAGCGGTGTGAGCGCATGATTCGCCGGCACCCAGCCGACGCCGGTTTCGGCATTCGCCGCGAGCTCTCCTGCCGGAAGTGAGCGCCCGCGCACGATGCCACCGAGGTCGCAGCAGACGAGCGCGACGAGCTCGCTGTGACTCACACCGCTGTCTCGGCGCTTGGCGATCCGTTGTCCCATACGCCCTCGCGCAGACCGCTCGGCGCGAGGGCCGATCGCACCGCGGCGGCGTCCGCTCGCGCGACGACGGCAATCATCCCGCCGGGCGCCATGTCGGGGCGCTCGAGCGCCCGCGCGAGCCGCTCGCGCGGCTGCACGTGCACGCCCTCGCGCCCGAGCGAGCGGTATGTGTCGGCGACGCCGTACAGCACGCCGCCCGGCCCGCACGTGCGAGCGAACACGCAGACGAAGTGCCCGACGTCCCAATCCGGCGGCGGCCCCTCGTCGACACCGTCAAGCAGATACGCGAGCAGCGCGCCGGTGCACGGCGCGCCGCCCCACAGATGACGCGTGGCGACGTTCGCGATCAGCGTTGCCGGCTGCGCGAGCTCGGCGAGGCCATCGAACAGCGCGTCGAGCGTCTGCGCCGACCACGGACCGCTGTAGGGGATCGCGGCGAGCTGCCCACTGGAGACGCGCTCGATCCCCCGCAGCACGCCGGCGCAGTTCGTGCCGGAGACGCTCGCGTCGTCGATCATCGGCGGCACGATGCGGTAGTCGCGTCGCCCGCGCTCGCCGTGCGGCAGCACAGCGATGTCCGGTATCCGCGAGACGACAGTGCCTGCGGCGCGCGCAACCGCGTCCTGGTCGGCGGGCTCCCCGCCGTGCTGCTCGATGCCGGCTGCGCTCAATGCGAGCGCGCCGCAGAACGCGCCGCACAGGTCGTCACGCTGCGGCAGCTCGGCCGCGTGCGTCTTCAGTAGCTCGCGCGCGCCGGGCAGCAGCTTCAGCTCGAGCGTCGCAGCGCCATCCATGAAGCGCAATCTACTGCGCCGAGGGAGTACCGCCGATCGCGTCGCCAAGCCGCTGTCGCCGCTTGCGCACGCGCTCCCAGCGCGCCTTTGAGGCGTTCAGCTTGCGACTGTCCGGTCGGTAGCGCCTGCGCGCCCATGGCGAGGTGGGCGAGGCCAGGCGGATCGCGCCTACGAGCGAGAAGAACGGGAGGAAGATGCCGACCAGCCCGAGCAGCGGCTTGCCCTTGAAGATCGCGAGCGCGGCGAGCACGATGTCGATCAGGATCGCCACGACGAGCGAGCTGATCGAGCCTTCCTGGTTGGTCAGGTCGAACGGCGCGAGGCCGAGCACAACCATTCCGCCGAGCAGCGTCGCCACGACGACGGCGTCGAGCGAGCTGCGGCCCTCCTGCGACCAGTAGACGTCTTCCAGGTGGATCCACAAGGCGAACTCGTCGAGCGTGAGCCCTGCGCCGATGCCGAACAGCGCCGCAAGCACCTCCGACCATGGGCTCTCCGGCGCGAGCGCGAAGTTGAGGAAGCCGCTGCTCATCATCAGGCAGATGCCCCACACGAGGTGGTGCAGGTGCAAGCCGCCCTTCGTCTCGACGCTGCCCGGCCACCACGAGAATTTGGGGCTGCGGATCATCCGCGCGCTCGTGCGGATGAAGAGGAAGGCCAGCAGGAAGGCCCCGAGCAGGACGAAGCCCGAACGCTGGCCGCGGTCGTCGAGGAAGTGCTGTGAGATTTCGAAGTTGACCGCGCCGAGCATTGCCGCAGACACTAACCAGAGGAGAGGCGCTAACGACGTCTCTCGCAGGCTCGCCGCATGGCGCTAAGGCTTCTCCGCCGCCGTGCCGATGAGCAGCATGTGTTCACACTAAGCCGATCCCACGCCGGCGCACGGCACACTCGCCTGCGTCTCTCCGTCCTGCTCGTCCTGCTCGCGACGCTCGCCGCGACGGCATTTGCGTCTCTCTACCGCGCGCAAACGGCCGGAGCGGTCGTCGTGAACGGCGTCGGAGCCCACCAGTTCGGCGTGCAGCCGCGGACGGCCGAAACACCGTCGTTTACCGAACCGCTCAGCTACGGCAACGGTCCGGTCGTGCACAGCACGGCGCCGTACGCGCTGTATTGGGACCACTTCCAAGGTCTCTACCGGGGCTCTTGGGAGCAGCTGATCTCGGGCTTTCTCGCGAACGCCGGCGAAGCCAGCGGCTCGCTGAACAACAACTTTGCGGTGATCACTCAGTACCACGACACCAGCGGTGAAAAGGCGGCGTACAACATGACGTTCCGCGGTGCGGCCACAGTCACAGACCCTTACCCGGCGACCGGGAACTGCAGCGAACCTGCCCCTTGCCTGACAGACGCGCAGATTCGCGCTGAGCTGACGAAATACATCGTTGCCAATGCGCTTCCGACTGGGCTGAATCCGGCGTCTGGGCCGACGCCTATCTACTACGTGTTCACCCCGCCCGGCGTGAAGGTCTGCCTCGAGGGAAGCGGCGAAAAAGGCCACTGCTCGACGCCTGCATCGGCGCACCCACTTTGCAGCTACCACTCGTTCATCCCGGCCGGCGGCGGGCTCTCCTCGACTGTGCTCTACGCGGTCGAGCCCTGGACGGTCGGTAACTACGGAACGGGCGAAGAACCAGAAATCTCCGGCAGCCTTTGCCAGGACGGGACCGAAACGATCCAGGAGCCCAATCAGATCGGGCTTGGCCCCGAAGGCGAGTACAGCACGGGCCTCGCGGACCTGATCATCAACAACGTCGCCGACGAGGCTGTCTCGACGGCGACGAACCCCCTGTTCAATGGCTGGCAAGACGAAGTCGACGGCGACGAAGTCGTCGACAAGTGCCGCAACGACTTCTACGGCGGCGAACTGGTGGAGCCGCTGACGACGTCGGTCGACGAACACACAAAAGCAGGGTTCTTTCACAACCAGACGATCAACGGAATCCCGTACTTCCTCAACGATGTCTTTGATCAAGCGGCCGTCTACGCGCCGTATCCGGGGGTGCCGTGCATCAACGGCGTCTCCATCAGGGCTCTGTTCACCGCACAGAACCCGATCCGCTCGGGCGATGTCGCAACGTTCAACGCGAGCGAGTCGGATGTCTCACTCGGCATCCAGAAATACAGCTGGAGCTTCGGCGACGGCACCAGCACTGAAGTGAACTGCGAAAGCCGCGTCCCGACCAACGGCTTCAACCCGCAGGAATGCACAGGAGCTTCGGGGACAGGCGCGCCGAACCCGGTCGCGAGCACGGCCCATACCTACACCTACGGCGGCACCTACAACGTGACGCTGACCGTCGCCGACTACGGGGGCAACAGCTCGAGCATCACGCATCCCGTGACGGTCATCGGCCCCGCTCCGCCGGCGCCGCCGCCGGCCAAAGAAGAAACGGCCGCAAGCGCCCCTGCGGTGACGACGCAGGGAGCCGGCACGACGAGCGGCTCTGGCACGCCGACGCCGGTCACTCCCGCAAAAGTCACCGCGACGCAGTCGGTCGCGCCGCAGAGCCTCGCCTCCGCACTGCGCAGTGGCATCGTCGTGCGCTACTCCGTCAGCGAACAGGTCGCCGGACGCTTCGAGGTGCTGCTCGCCAGCTCGATTGCGAAGAAACTCGGAATCCACGGCACGTCCGCGAGCGGTCTCGCAAAAGGCACCCCGCCGCAGACCGTGATCGCCAAAGCGATCCTCGTCACGACCAAAGGCGGCCACAGCACTTACAAGATCAAGTTCAGCAAGGCAACGGCTGCGCGCTTGCGCAAAGTCGGCAAAGTGTCACTGATGATCCGTCTCGTCGTCCACAACGCAAAGAGCCCGACAACGACGACGGTGCTCAACACCGTCAAGCTCGGGCGCTGATCGCACCCACGCAGGCGGCTTAGTGTTCGGGCGGTTCGCCGCGCTTTGCTTTCGCCTTCGTGCTGAACACGAAGCGCCACAGCAGGTACAGCACCACGTAGCCGGCTACGAGCGAGACCGCCGAGACCACGGCGATCGCTGTCCCCGTCCCGCCCGCTTCGACTGCCGCTTCGCCACCTAGCGCGAGCGGCACGCCGGCCGCCGAGAGCACGCTGATCAAAGTCCCGGCCAGTGGCGTGCCACAAAGCCGGTGTTGTCGGTTCCCTGGACTTGCCAGCGCGATGCGTACACGCCGCTGCGACCGGCCGTGTTGTACATGACGCCGTCCACGTACATGTAGACGTGGCCTGCCGCCGCCTCGATTGTCATGTAGCGCCCAGGTCCGGGCGCGCCCCAGCTCTCGAGTTCGCCCGAGGTCTCAGGTGCGCTCAGTAGCCCCGCGGCGGCCAGTGCGTAACTGACCGAGCCGGAGCAGTCGTACGCATTGTCGACGAACGAAGCATGACCTCCGCCGAACACGTACGGGAAGTCGGCAATCGCGTTCGCGCCCGCGATCACACGCTGGATCGGTTCCGGGACGTTCGTCGGGATCGGGATCGTCCCGTTGCCTCCGACCGAGTTGCCGCCCGCGACGGGGGTCAGCTGCGCCTTCTGCGCCCGCTTCGCGGTCTGTTCGGCTGCCTGCATCTGCGCGAGCTCGTGCTTGACTTCGGCGTCCGACGGCGCACCCGCGGCGACAACCTCTTCGCTGGCCTTCGACGGCGTCTTCGCAGCCTCGTGGTGCACCGATGCCGGAGCCGGGAAGCTGCTCGCTTCTTGCGGGTCGGCCGTCTCGGCGACGTTCGTGCGCTTGCCACCGTCGGTGCTCGTCGCCGAACGGACGCTGCCGGCGCTCGACTTGCCGCCGGCGGTCGTGGCGTGTGTCGCCGTGGGCGCGGTGGAGCTTCGCGCGTCGGTGAGGACGCGCTTATCGCCGTGCGAGCTGCCACCGTCGAGCACGAGCACGAGCACGACTGCGATCAGCACAGCTGTCAGGGCGGCTGCGCCCATTGAGTAGCGCGCCGGAATGCCGCTGAGCCGGCGGGGAGCGCTGACCTGGCCCGTGTCCGTCATTCGAGCAAGGCTAGCGCTCGCAATGCGCCCCCGCGCCTGCTCGCTGCTCGCCCGCTAACCTTGACGGCGTGTGGGCCAAGGACGGAGCCTGCAAGACGCTTGGCAGCGCGGTCGACCGCCGCTACCGCGCAGCTACCCTGCATCGATGCCACACGAGGCCACAGCCGTAGACACTCACGCCCGCGACACAGGTAGCTCGGCCCGACAGCCGCACATGCGCCTGCTGCACGGCATGCGCAGGCCCGCGAACTGGCTGCAGCTCGTGCGCTTCGGCGTTGTCGGTGGGCTCGGGTTCGTCGTGAACCTCGCCGTCTATGCGCTGTTCGTGCACCCGCTCGGCGCCGACTACCACGTCGCAGCGGTCGCTGCCTGGGTTGTCGCGGTGTTGAACAACTTCGTGATCAACCGTCACTGGACGTTTGACGCGAGCACCGGTCGTGCGCACGCGCAGGCGATCCGCTTCATCGTCGTCAGCCTCGCGGCGTTCATCGTCAACCTGCTGCTGCTGACGCTGTTCGTCGAGAGCGCAGGGCTCGCGAAGGTGCCGGCTCAGGCGCTCGCCGTCGCCGCGTCGATGCCGTTCAACTTCATCGGCAACAAGCTCTGGACGTTCAGCTCAGCGCCGGACGCCGGACCCGCGCCAGAGGCCTGAGTCGGCGCTCTGCGCCGGTTGGCCGGGCCCAGCGGGTACCTATACTCTGGCCTTTCCCCCTCCCGGAGGATTTGCGTGCAGGAGATGGTCATCTACGGCGTCAGCTTCGACATGGTTGGCAAGCAGCCGATCGTGCTCTTGAAGACGGTCGAGGGCAACAAGTTCCTGCCGATCTGGATCGGTCATCCAGAGGCAGCGTCGATCTTGATGAAGCTGCAGGGCGCCGGTACTCCGCGGCCGATGACGCACGACCTGCTCAGTGACATCCTCGGCGAGCTCGAGGTCAAGTGCACGCAGGTCTCCGTGACCGAGCTTCGCGAGAACACGTTCTTCGCCTCGATCACGCTGAGCGTCGGCGGCCGCGAGCTCGAAATCGATTCGCGCCCGAGCGACGCGATCGCCCTCGCTGTGCGCTGCGGCGCGCCGATCTACGCCGCCGAGGAGGTCATCGCCGAGTCTGCGATCGAGTTCGAGCACGACGTCGAGGAGTCCGAGGACGTCGTCGAGAAGTTCAAGGAGTTCCTCGACGAGGTAAGTCCCGAGGACTTCGCCGCGGGCGACAGTTAGCGCGTAAACGCGCTCTGCAGTACCCGGGCAATCAGCTCGTCAAAGCCAATCCCCGCAGCATCGGCAGCCTGTGGCAGCAAGCTCGTCGCGGTCATCCCGGGGACGATGTTGGTCTCGAGCACCCATAGCTCGCCGCTCTCGTCGAGCATCAAATCGACTCGCGCGACGCCGTGGCAGCCGAGCAGCTCGTACACCGCCAGCGCGAGCTCCTGCGCACGTGCGGTCGTCTCGGACGGCAGCTCGGCCGGGCAGACGAACGTCGTCATGCCGATCTCGTAGCGAGACTCGTAGTCGTAGAAGTCCTCCTCGCGCGGGACCGCCTCGACGACGGGCAGCGGCATCGCGCCGCTCGGCCCGTCGAGCACCGACACCGCGAGATCGCGACCCTTGACGTAGCGCTCGATCACGACCTTCTGCCCATACGAGAACGCGCCGACGAGCGCCCCCGGGAGCCCGTCGCTGTCCTGCGCGAACTTGACGCCGAGCGCCGAGCCCTGGCTAGCTGGCTTGACGACGAGCGGGAAGCCGAGTGAGCTCGCGATGCTCCCAAGCGCGTCACCGGCACCGAGCTCCTTGATCGCCGCCTCGGCGAGTGAGTGGAAGTCGGGCGTCGGAATGCCTGCACCGCGCATCAGGTGCTTGGCGAGTGCCTTGTCGGTGCAGCACATGCAAGCCGCCGGGCCTGAGCCGGTGTACGGAATGCCGATCGCAGCGAGCAGGCTCTGCACGGTGCCGTCCTCGCCGTCCGGCCCGTGCAATGCGATCAGCGCTGCGTCTGGGCGCTCCGCGCGCAAGCGCTCGACGAGGTCCGCGCCGACGTCGAGGCCAACCACCTCGTGGCCGAGGCGCCCAAGCGCGTCCTCCGCGTGCGCACCCGAGCGCAGCGAGACGTTGCGCTCAAGCGAGCGCCCGCCCTTGAGCACGGCGACCTTGTTCGCGGTGCTCATCGATCCTGGCGCCGGCGTGCCGATCCGTCCTGATCGCGCCGCGGGAATGCGACGACGTCGGCGAGCGGCGCCTTCGTCGCGCCTGCCTCGGCGGTTTCGGATTGAGCCGACCCAGGGGCAGGCGCTGCCGCTGTCGAGGAGCCGGTCAATGTTCCATAGAGCCCGAGCTGTTGACGCACGACGTTGCCGATCCGCCGGATGCCCTCACGAATGTCCTCGTCAGGAACACCGGCGAAGTTCAGGCGCATCGAGGAGGCGCCGCGGCGCCCGTCCATATACGCGGCACGTCCAGGTACGAACGCGACGCCCTCGCTCTTGCGTGCCTGCGCAAGCAGATCGGTCGTGTCGATCCGCTCGTCGAGCGTCGCCCAGATGAACAGGCCGCCTTGGGGATGTGTCCAGCGGGCATGCTCGCCGAAGTGCTCGGCGAGCGCTTCGAGCATCACGTCACGGCGGCGGCGGTAGAGCTCCTTTAGCTGCTCGAGGTAGAGCAGCCAGCGCGCCTGCCCGCTGCCGTCGTGTTCCTTGAAGTACTCGGCGACGAACAGCTGCGTGACCGGCGAGGAGCAGAGGTCTGCGCCCTGCTTGCCGAGATTCAGCTTCTCGAGCACGGGTCGCGGAGCAACGGCCCAGCCGAGCCGTAGCCCCGGCGAGAGGATCTTCGAGAACGTGCCGAGGTAGATGACGAGGTCCGCCGCTCCGCCGGCGCCCCCCGAGCGAGCGTCGAGCGAGTGCAGCGTTGGCAGCGGCTCGCCCTCATAGCGCAGCAGCCCGTATGGATTGTCCTCGAGGATCAGCAGCTCGCGCTCGTGCGCGACCTCGACGAGGCGCCGTCTGCGCGCGAGCGACATCGTCACGCCGCCCGGGTTCTGAAAGTTCGGGATCGTGTAGATGAACTTCGGCCGCCGCCCGTCGGCCTGCAGCCGGTCGAGCGTGCGCTCGAG
>Ga0208589_1000976_pt1 | contig 12393 bp, 12 predicted proteins | sample NGESurshal092012_2_FD_184486 | JGI IMG/M metagenome (GOLD analysis project Ga0208589, IMG submission 184486) | Arctic peat soil microbial communities from Barrow, Alaska - NGEE Surface sample F53-2 shallow-092012 (SPAdes) | ecosystem: Environmental > Terrestrial > Soil > Wetlands > Peat ... | reverse complement strand
CGGCGGTTGAGGACACTGCTCACCCTGGCTGGAATCGGAACGGCGGTAGGCGCGTTCGTAGGCCTGGTGGGCTTTTCAAGCGCGTTCGAACAGCAGTGGGCACGTATTTACTCCAGCAGTGGCACTGACATTGCCGTGATTCAGGGGACCTTCCTGAATACTACGATGGACGAATCGACGGCGGCAAAGCTCAGGAATTTGCCCGATGTGGCGCAGGCGTCACCGACGATCTTTAACCTGATGGACCTGACACCGGACGTGAATGCGCTGGTATACGGCTGGAAGGCAGATGCTTTTCAGTTTGCGTCTCTGCAGATTCTTGCAGGGCGGCGGTTTCGTGACGGCCACGCCGAAGTCATGCTCGGTGATATGCTCGCTCACGACCTGAAGAAGTCCCCTGGCGACACGATCGAACTTCAGGGCTCGTCGTTCACGGTAACGGCCATTTACCACGGCGCTTCAACGCTTGAGGCGGACGCGGTCATCATGCCGCTCGACCAGTTGCAGGAGCTAAGCAGCTTGCAGGGCAAAGTTTCGACAATTGATGTTCGGCTGCGCCCGGCACCTCCCGGAGAGAGTCCCGAACAATACCTGAAGCACGCTCAGGCCGAGATCGAAACTGCTCTTCCAGGCATGCGCGCTGTACCCGCTGCGGAGCGCGCCAGCGACAATCAGTTTGTGAAACTGGCCCATGCATCCGCCTGGGGCACTTCTTCGCTTGCCCTCCTCGTCGGCATATTTGGAATCGCCAACACCATGGCGATGTCGGTGTTCGAGCGCACTCGGGAGATCGGTATCCTGCGCGCTTTGGGTTGGAACCGATGGCAGGTGCTGGCCCACATTGAGATTGAAGCTGTCACACTCGGACTTGGGGGGGGATGTCTCGGTATCGCTTTAGGGTGGTGTGCGCTGCAAGTGTTGGCGGCTTTGCCACGAACCGCAAGTCTCGTTTCGGCATCACTCCACTGGCCGCTTCTTGCCGAGGCAATAGGAATAGCGGTGTTCGCAGGACTGATTGCCGGAGCGCTTCCGGCGTGGCGGGCGGGGCAACTCTTACCTGTGGATGCGCTGAGGCACGATTAGCCGACCGCGCACAAAATCGTTCGCCTAATCCTGGCCATGGGACATTGCCGTCGCGATGGTTGGCAAGTTGCCAGACAAGAGATTAGATGAGAAGGGGCGGGGGGCGCTTTGCCCGAGACTGCTTCTGCTGCAGCAGCCCTTAGTGCCACGTAAATGAACGAATGACGGAAGAGGGCTATGGCAAGATTTGGGGCATTTTGTTTTCCGGGAACCGGTCATCTCAATCCGATGATCGCTCTGGCGCATTCCCTACAGCGGAGAGGTCACGAAGTGGTAATCTTCGGGATTTCGGACGTTGAGGAGGTTGTGCGTGCGGCGGGTATTGAGTTCTACAGGATAGGCTCCGAGGACTATCCACCTCGCACGCTCAAGAGGCTGGATGAAAAACTAGCACAGCTCAAGGGGATTGCGGCCTTTCGATTTACGTTGGAGCGGATAAGAAATTCGACGCGGATGATCCTGCGCGACGGGCCGGAGGCGGTGCGAACAGCCAACGTAGAAGCGCTACTGGTTGACGAGGCGGAATTTGCTGGGAATGTGGCAGAACATTTAGGCCTACCCTGGATTTCCCTCGCTTTGCTTCCTCCCCTCCTCCCTGACGACCGATTTCCGCCCTTCTGGCTAGGCTGGGCGGCGGGACAGGATCGGCTCAGCCGCTTGCGGAACCACCTTGCAATTCATCTGCTCTTGCGGATCGCAGCCCCCATCTTTAGAGAAGTGAACCAGCAACGTAGCATGTGGGGCTTGAAGCCTTTATCACGTCCCGAGGATGGGCTGTCGCCTCTGGCCCAAATTACACAGTTGCCTGAAGCATTGGAGTTCGAAATCCGTGGCGAAAAGCCGGCTGGGCTTCACTATACCGGGCCGTTCCTACACGCTCAACGGCGTCCTGTCGTCGATTTCCCCTGGGACCGTCTCGACGGACGTCCACTTATTTACGCGTCGTTGGGTACTCTCCAGAACGGTTCGGAAGCTATCTTCAGGACGATCACAGATGCCTGTGCCGGACTCGACGCACAGTTATTGATCTCGCTGGGTGGCGGACTCGACCCGGCAAGACTGGGAAGGTTGGCCGGCGATCCGTTGGTGGTGTATTTTGCTCCCCAACTGGAGATTCTGAAGCGAGCCGCGCTGGTGATCACGCATGCTGGCCTGAACACGGTCCTGGAGTCGCTTTCCGAGGGCGTGCCGCTGGTGGCCATACCCCTCGGCAACGATCAACCCGGGGTGGCGGCGAGGCTCAAGGCACGCGGAGCCTGCATTGTGGTTTCACGGCACAGGCTAAGCCCGGCCAAGCTGCGCAAAGCAGTGCTTCTCGTGCTACAAGATAACGGATACCGTAAAGCAGCCCAGGTCTTGCAGAGAGCTATCCAGCAGTTGAACGGGCCAGACCGCGCTGTAGACGTAATCGAACAGGTGCTGAAATTCCGTTCGACTCAGCCCTAACCTGATCCGCCTCACTCATCCCGGAAGCGCATGGAGTGGCCTCATCGGCGAAAATAATCATCAGTCGTCATTGGACGGTAAAAACACTAAACCCCAGCGAGACCGGGATTCATATCTTGCGGATATATCATTTAGTGTCAAATCGATATAGATCTAATGTTCCTTCTGGACCGGCAAATGTACACTCACCGGAATGGCGCTTGAGATGGGTGCCGGTTTTAGCAGGGACGGTTCGCGACAGAAAGAGCGGTGTGCAACCGTGATACGGGGTGACATCGTAGACGCGATGCGCAAACTCCAAATCAACCAGAATCAAAGATAAATCACGAAATAGTTACGGTGCCCAGCCTGACCGGTCTGACGCTCCACCCAAGAGTGTCAACTACACCAATGAAACTGATGGATTGATGGTGCCCGGAGGGGGACTTGAACCCCCACGACCGGTTAAGGTCTGCGGATTTTAAGTCCGCTGTGTCTGCCGATTTCACCATCCGGGCTCATAGACTTACAGCAGCTTACTCAGGTTGCACCTTGAATTGAGGAGGAACAAGCTCATGCAGTCATATTCCAATATTGAGGATATACCAAGTCAGTAAGCCTTTGTGTAACAGGAAGATAACAAGATCGCGGCTGTTGATGCAATTTCAGGAGTCGCTCTAAAGAAAACAAACGTGCACCGGACGCTACACCTGCCCTGTTAGCCGAAGGGTTGTAGGTTCGAGTCCTACCTCAGAGACATCAACACCAGAAAATCATGAGTTACAGAGGTCGCCTCCGAGAGGTGGTTCTCCTTAGTTTCGTTTTGGTGGCTGTTGGGACCGAAGACTACAAGAAATATTTGTGGATACCCTCATGGTAGTGTTGCTGGAGATGGCTCGCACCTATGCAATCTCACCGATGACTTGCTGCTGTGGCTCCAGCCAACGTCATGCCAATTCCTTTACGTCAGAGTCCGCTTTCTCCCACATGCTCACCGCCGACGTCAATTGGCTTTGAGCCAGAGGAATCCGCACGGCAGGCCTCAGCACCTTATCCATGCTCGCCAAGGCGAGTTTGGCGTTGCCGTCGCTTCAAGCCTCCCGCTCCCAGCGTCGTTGAAGCAGGTGTGCCAGCAGCTACATTCCCACCCACTTCAGCGCACCGCAAAGCAATGATCTCTCCGGCTACGGGCTTGCTCGGGGGGCCTTGGACGCAACAACTCTCGCTGCCTGGTCGCCTTCCATAGCCGAATAGAGTTTTAACCAAGCAACACGAATCCTCCGGGAAGAATCCTTATGATTACAGCAGCAAAATATAGTTGCTATCACCCTGCTTCTAAAGGTAGCCTGCAAAAACGTAGACATGAACCCATTCGACGCTAACATCATTCACTTTATCAATCAGTTCGCGCATCAATCGCACTTCCGCGACTACTTCATCGATACCCTCTCGACCAATCCGCTGCCCACTACGGCTTTCCTCGCAAGCATTCTGTGGTGGGCCTGGTTTCGCAACGACGATAATGGAAAAAGCACAGGGAAGGCCGCCTCCCTTTTAGAAGACAGGAAAATCATACTTTCAGGGATCATCCTGTGCGCCGTCTCAATCTTCGTGGCCAGAGCGCTTGCAGTATTGCTCCCCTTCCGCGAACGACCCATGCGCAACCCCGCGTTGCACTTCCGCATACCCTTCGGACTCAACATCAATAATCTCTTCGGATGGAGTTCATTTCCCAGCGACCACGCCACGTTCTTTTTTGCACTCGGAATGGCAGTCTTCTGTGTCTCCCGGAGAGTCGGAATTGCGGTGTGGTGTTATTCCTTCTTTGTCTGCTGCGTTCCGCTCGTCTACCAGGGGTTCCACTACCCGACAGACATTCTTGCCGGCGCACTGATCGGAACCGCAGTGGGCAGTCTCACCTTGAATAAGCGAATAAGGACATATCTAAGCGCTGCGCCAATGCGCTGGGTAGAACGATCTCCGCGCACCTTCTATCCATGCCTCTTCCTTGTAACATTTCTGTTCGGGGTCATGTTTAACCCTCTGCGAATCCTCGCCACGGCCTCATTCCACGCCGTTCGAGACATCCTCCACCCCCACTTCTAGTGGTATCCGTAGACTCCAGCGCCGCGAATAAGTGACCTCTGAAAAGCGGCAGCAGCCACAGACGCAACTAGCGTCCGTGCACCTGCCAGAGTTGCCACCAGCAATGTCCCTGAGCGTGGTATAACTCCGTGCAGATGACCCGCTCGACCGACATAGCCCCATCCCCTATACAAGATTTTCTCGTTCTACGCCTCTTCGTTTTCAGGTACAACTTGCTTTCCTACACTCCCTATCTCTCAGCACATACTGTGTTCAAGAACTCAGCCCGAACCTCACGCTCGCTTCCTTGTAGTTCGAGGGCGTTCGCACGATGTTCTGCTGAGGGAAGGCCACAAGATCGAAAGATTTGCGCCTACATCTCGCGCGGCGCGTAGGCTCGCTGAGGCTGGCATGAAAACTGCCACCCGACCTCAGCCCCATCGAGAAAGCCTCGTCCAAACTCAACCGACTCCTCCGAGCCGCCAAGGCAAGAACTGCGCTCGCACTCGAACAAGCCATCGCAGAGCTACTCCCAGCCATCAACTCTCAAGACGCAAAAGTATGGTTCAAACTACCGTTCCACGCTCTAACAGAATCGCTAATCTGCTCTAAATGTGATCAGGCACCCAGTTTCCATGGAAGCCGAAGGGCACACGTACCGGCAGCGAAATCGACGCAACCGGTTCCTCAGAGAAAGCCTTGGCGTCCAGGATGACTACGTCTGAGGCGTTCCGTTCAGCGTTATAAACATAGGACATGACCCAACCGTCGTCTTCCTCGATCCCTCCCTTTCGAGCGATAAACACAGGCTCCAGGGTGGCACATCCGGGACCATAGTCATGGATCTCGGTGCGGCCTGTGCTCACGTCGTGCTTGAACGCGGGGCCAAATTGGAACTCTTCATCGGTAGCGGCCGTGTACCCGAAGCGATACTCCTTTCCGCCAAACGCATCGTTGAAGCGTGGCAACTCGCAACCCCGCTCCTCAAGAATCGTTTCGGTGAGTTTTCCTGTAACCAGACTGATGCGCCAGCGGACCAGCTTAGATAGGCCCTCGCCCGGTCCATGATGCTCTTTGTCGAAGGTGCGCGGGTGTCGTACGACATCCATCACGACGTCGCTCCCATCATCGAAAGCGTTCATCACATGGAACACGTAGCAAGAGGGAGCTTCGATCCAGCGCATCTGCTTTACGTCACCGTTTCGAGGCAAAAGACCGAGTCGGGGCGTACGCTCGGGATTCCACGCAAACGGTAACCCAGTGCTCATCCTCGCCGGATTGAAGGTTACCGGAAGATCCAGCACGATCACCCATTCGGATGTGAAGGCCATGTCATGAACCATCGGGCGGTGCGGTGCGGGGATACTAGCTTTGGCTTCAGCACGGCCGTTCGGGTCCACCACCATGTAGGTCAACGCCTCAAGCCGCGGGTCGTAGCTCACCGCGAGAAGTTGGCCTGTGTTGGGATCGAGCTTTGGATGCGCGGCAAAGCCGTGATCCAGCGTCCCACCCAGATTCGACCGCACGACACTTTCAAGGGTGTACGTAAGTTCTACGGGCAAGCCGCCGGCTTCGACAATCGCATAGGTACGGCCACCCATATCGAGAATATTGGTGTTGGCCACATTCTTGATGTCGCCATTGCGAGGGCCTGGTAGATCTGGGCGACCCAGCACCGAAGCGCTCAATCCGTCGACCACAAAGCGATTGCGATACCACTCGGCTTTGCCATTCCGAAGGCGAAGGCCATGCGCCATGCCCGTGCCAATAAACCAGTGATAGTGCTCCTCCTGCGGCATCCCTATAGGATTAGGACCGATGCGAAGGAGTCGTCCCTCCAACTCCTCGGGGATTTTTCCTTTAACCGGCAGATCGAAAGCTGTGGTCTCGATGGTGACCGGGGCAAAATTGCCGCGTAGAAAGCGATTGGTATGGGAAAGGTGGGATACAGGATCTTCCAGAACCGGTATGGCAGGCCTCCTCGAATCAATGTACTAACCTAGTACATTGAATCATCCACCAATTGTCAAGGTAAAATTATAGGGAATCACATGGCATCTACGTTGCATCCCTCCGGCATCGCCAGTTCCTCGGCTAAAGACCCGGACGTATACCACCACGGCAATCTGCGCCCGGCACTGATCGCAGCAGCGCGTGAAGCACTCGACACGGTTGCCCCCGAATCCATCTCGCTCAAGGCACTCGCGGCACAACTCGGGGTCTCACAACCTGCACCGTACCGGCACTTCAGCAGTCGCGAAGCGCTCCTCGCTGCTGTCGCAACAGACGGGTTTGAACAGTTCACAGCGACATTGGCAGAGGCCGCCGGCAAGGGACCCGAAAGTGAAAGGTTTCAACGCGCCTGCCTTGCCTATCTTCGGTTCGGCAGCAGGTATCCCGGCCTCTATCGTCTAATGTTCGCATCACATCTTCTCAGGACCGCAACTGATCCCTCACTGGGGAGCGCGTCTAAGACCGCATTTGACCAACTGCTGCACCTGCTCGATAAACTCATTGCCCCCGAATTGATCAACGCAACAGCCATTTGGGTTTGGTCTACCCTGCATGGCCTTGTCATGCTGGAAGCGGAGGGGTTGACCTCAGCCACACTTACCCAGAAAGTCACTCCAGCAGATGTTGTACGACGCATGATCGGATATCTTTCCGGGGCACCTCGCTCACCCAAAGTCAAAGAGAAGAACACGCATAGGAAAGCAGCAACGCTGAAGTGAGTCGCAATGGCCTGCCAGTCACAATAAGCCCGCTCCGGCGGCTAGCTCTTTGAACCATGCACCTTCGCCGCCTCATTCGTGAAGCCCGAGGCTAGTTGTTTAATATACTTGCGGTACCACAGTGAGGTGTGGCACCTTCTGGAACTCACAAAACGAAACTTGATCCGTCCGCAGCGTTTCAGTTTACTGCTGCGGAAGTATCGGTTACGGAAGAAGATGAGCCAGGAGGCGCTCGCAGCGAAATCTGGCTACGAGCGTGCCTTCATAAGCTTCATCGAATTGGGAAAGACCAATCTATCGCTCCGCAGCATCTTCGACATCTGCGGTTCGCTCCAGATGAAGCCTTCCGTATTTTTGCGTCAGGTGGAACAGCTCTGCGGCTTTACGCTGCCCGCAGGGAAGGGCTGAGGAGCGGCGGCTCGGCAACGCGAAGCCCGACCGGGAAGCGACTCTTCGACGTCGATTTTCCTCCGGTGAGAGGACGAAATCGACACCAAAAATGGCATTCATCTGGTAGACTAATCCTGTTGTTGCCGCGGTTGATCTTGGTGTCTATTTGGTGTCTGTAGATCTCCGAGATCGAGTCCACAGCAGCGAAATGGTAGAGCAGAGCGGAAATAGCGAAAGCTGCGAGCTCTCTGATTCTATGTGACATATATCCAGACGTCTTAAAAGACTCGTGGGGACGTAGCTCAGTTGGTTAGAGCGCTGCCCTGTCACGGCAGAGGTCGCGGGTTCGAGCCCCGTCGTCCCCGCCATAGATTCTAAAGCACTTAGAAGCTATGGCGACCCACAGTGACAAGCAAATCCGGGTCCAATAAAGGTCCGTTAAGCTCCAATACGAGCTTTTTGCGGGTCCATCTCACCCGCGTTCTGACCCACGCCGGAAATCATCATCCTTACAACCTTGCTTTGCGCGGCCCGCTTGTTGGAACCCACTGCCTGCGTATAGACATCCAGTGTGATCCTGCTATTGGCGTGCCGTAAAAGCTCCTGTACCGTCTTCACATCTTCCCCGTTGGCTTTCAGCAGAGTGCCGAAGGTGTGACGGAAGGTGTGCCAGCCGATGTTTTTGTAGATGCCGTTCGCCCTGGCGACCGGCTTGATATACCGCTTCATCAGATTGTCCGGCCAATAGGGTTGTTCGCCCTTCATGGTCGGGCTGGCGAAGACCCAATCTCCCTGCATTGGATAAGGACTCTTCTTTCGCCACTGAAGCAGATCTTCCGCCATGTAGCCGTCGAGTGGAACCGGCTTGGCGGAGGCTTCTGTTTTGCAGTCTCCGATCTTCTGATGCCAGATGGATCGGATCACACGCAGCTCAAGATTGTCGAAGTCCACATCGTCCCACCGGATGCCCAGCAACTCACTCACACGCAGTCCAGTGGCAGCCGCCAGCAGAACCAGTGTGCGTTCCCGTGTATCGAGCTTGGTGAGAAGAAGCTGAAGTTCTGCGAGTTCGAGAACATCAGGAATGCGTTCCCGTTTCGCGCTCTGACGCACGAGTTTGATCGGATTCTTATCCGTCCATTCGTAGCGCATCGCGTGATGGTAAAGAGCACTCATGAGGTTCCGAATCTTGGCTCGTGTTGCTTTGGCCCGCTTGATCCCATCGAGCCATTCTTCGACTGCGACGGGTTTGATCTGATCCAGTTTGAGTTCGCCCCATCGCGGGAGCACCCAATTGTCCAGATAACTTCGATAGGCAGCTCGTGTAGGAAACGACTTCCGACTGTGGCTATCCTCTTTCAACTCCTTCAGCCGATAGTGAGCAACCAGTTCAGCAATTGTTTCCGGCCCGCTCTCTGCCTGCGGGGTTTGTGCGTTAGCGTCGATGCGCAACGCGCGAGCTGCTTTGAGGGCGATTACTTCGGTCGGCAAGGTGAGGATGGTCCCCACGATTGCTTTCCTCCGCTTGCTTTCACCATCAGAGCCAGGCTCCCACCAGCGAAACACCCATACGTCCGGGCCGTTCCGCCGATTTTCACGCTGCACGCTTCCATTTTGATACCGTGTTCGCCTTGACATTCTTTCTCCCGTCTCAGGCGTAACGGATGGCTGTATCTAGGGTACCGCTACGCCGGGCAGAGGTCGAGACTATTTGTCTTGTGGATTAGCTCGCTAACTGACGCTGAATCCACTCCTCAATGACTGAAGCACGAAAACGCCAGAGCTTCCCTACGTGGACTCCCCGCACGACGCCCTTACGAGCAAGCTTCTGTAAGGTCTTCGGATGGCAGTTCATGATGGCTGCGGCTTCGTCACTGTCAAGCAGCCGCTCGGGGATCGTTGCGGTGGCACTGGATGGGGGCTTCTTGAGCACTGCGCTCGGATTGGTGTCGTGAGAAAACTCTGAAGGCATTGGAACCTCACATCGTTGCGAGATTATGTTCGTCTGAATGCATCGCTAGAGCCGTTCCCAGCGATGAACGCATTCGTATCCAAGAGTGCTCGGGGATTTCTTCAGAGTCCAATACTTCTTACCAATACTGCCCAAAGTTTCACTTATGGCTCGGCAAATGGTGGGCACTAAAAAGTGCCTAGTTACCTCGCAGAGTTGCTAGAAACTTATTGGTTCCTAATTGACTGCGGTGGTACGCGGGAGAACGATTAGTTATCCACAGCCCCCATGTGGACTGTGGGATCTATTTCGTGCCAGTGGAGTACCAGGGCCATGTCAGATTTCGTGGAGTTTCGCCATCTCGAATACTTGCTTGCCATCTACGAGGGAAAGAACTTTACCAAGGCTGCCGAGCGGGTTTATCGTTCGCAGCCCGCAGTGAGTCAACAGGTCCGGGCGCTCGAAGAGGATGTGGGATTTCCGATCTTCATTCGTGGCGGACGCAATGGGGTCTTTCCTACTTCCCCTGGCGAACTCATTCTCAACTGGGCACGCAAGGTCTTAACAGAACGCCGCGAAGTCTTTGCGATGGCGCGAGCCATATACAACCATCAAGTGCCTCCACTGCGGCTCGGGTTCTCTCCATTCATCAACCCGCTTCTCTTGCAGGCTCTTCGCCTCGCCTATGAAGAACTCTTTCCCTCCTGTGAGACCCAGCTATCCAGCGGAGACACATCGCACATGCTGCAACGACTCGGCCACGGCGGACTCGATTGCGCCATTCTTCCCCTGCCAGTTGATCGAGACCTATGGACGGTTGTTCAGGTAGCACAATCTCCGTTGGCCCTCTGTATGCGGGCAGACGATCCTCTCGTTTTAAAAGCACAGATTGATATTCACGAAGCCGCTCCTCGAATCACAATTTTCCGTGATCCAGAGCTGCATCCCGCCGCGCACTCCCGCCTGTTGGAGATGTTCGCCGAGGTTGGAATTCCAACGAATTTCGCAAACTCAGCAGCTACACCTTTCGACATGCAATGGATGGTCAAAGAGAACTATGGCCTTGCTCTCATTGACCAGCTTTCCGCACTGGAAGCGGGCCTCACTACCCGTCCGATTGCGGGTGTGAATTGGACCGCAGACACGGCATTCGTGACCAGCAAAGAGAGCGCCCACATCGCTCTTCCTCTTCTGGAGAAATATCTCAGAGAAAACGGTCTCACTCCCAAGCGAAAGCAGCCCCGTCCAGAGAGAGTTCGACCGCAGCAATTGAAGCTAATCGGCTGATTGCGATGCTTCTATAAGTCGAACTTTGGGTGTTATAGAAAATACGTCTTGGACGAGCGAGAGAAATCGGCCTACTTTCCGTGACATGGCGGTACGAAAACATGCCATCAGGAGAATGCCGATGCCACTTCGTTCCTATTTCCAAACCCACAAACTTCATCGAAAGCTACTCGACGCAGCACACGTCATGGGGCCGACGTTGGTTGCTTTCGCCTTTGCCGGCGTAAGCAGCGGTGTTGCCCACGCCCAGGGAACAATGGATTTCTCCGGGGCGCAAACGCTGATGTCAACCTTTAAAACTTTCGCCATGTACGCTGGGGCCGTCATCTGTCTCGGCGGACTCATTTTTGCGGGAATCCGCATGATGAGTGGACGTTTCCAGGATGCTATACCCGGCTTATTCGGTGCGCTATTTGGTGCTGGAGTCCTGGGATGGGGCGCGGGCTGGATCGGTTCTCTAACCGGCCAGTCCATGTGAGGTGCGCCCATGACCAAGCGGGGAGAGCCGTTACCAATCAACCAAGCGCTGAATCGTCCGAGAGCCAAACTCGGCCTCGACCTCACAGCATGGATGGCGATTGTCTTCGTCTGCGTAACGGTTTTCCTCGTTGGGTTTCGCCTGCTGGCGATGCTGGCGTTCCCCACGCTTGCCGTAGGCGCGTGGCTCATTGTCCGTAAGCACCCGAAGATGTTCCAACTCTGGGGCCTGAGCCTCAGTCAGAGGTCCTACTATGATCCGCGCAAACACTGAGCAAGCCAAATACGTTCCGTGGTTCGCCAAGGCCGGAGCCGCGAGCAGCATCGTGCCGATCTCGCGCTTTGTCGGGCCGAATATCTTCGCTCTCAAGGGCGGCGGGTATGGATGCCTGTTTGCGCTCAGAGGAATTGATGAGGAGGGATTGACGGATCAGGAGCTTGATTCGAGGATTCGCTCGATTGAAGGCGCATTGCGCGGACTTCCTGAAGGTTCGTGCCTGTATCAGTACACCCGCGTCATGTCCGGCTTTGAATTGCCACGTCAGAAAACGTACAGCAATTCCGTCACTGAGGTTTTCGTGAATGACCGGCTGGCCTTCCTTGAGGAGAAAGCAGGCTTCCGACGCATAGACCTGCATTGGTGCCTCACATTGGAGCCGTCGACGCTGAAGGCGATCGAGCGCAAGCCGCAGGAGAACGTCGCGGACACATCACGGATGCTTGCTGACCTCCAAAAGACAGCGACCATTCTGGAGTCGCATCTCGGCAACGCGATTGGGTTGCGGCTACTCGATAAGAACGCGACTTTTCAGTTTTTCAGCTACCTGTTCAATCTTGAGGAATGGGCAGGCGATGACCTGCCTCGATCCGACTCCGGCATAGACCGGCAGATCGTGAAGAACCCGGTTACGTGGCACAGCGAGTACCTGCGCGTCGGCAAACGTCATGTACAAATGCTTTCGC
>Ga0208589_1000975_pt1 | contig 12402 bp, 10 predicted proteins | sample NGESurshal092012_2_FD_184486 | JGI IMG/M metagenome (GOLD analysis project Ga0208589, IMG submission 184486) | Arctic peat soil microbial communities from Barrow, Alaska - NGEE Surface sample F53-2 shallow-092012 (SPAdes) | ecosystem: Environmental > Terrestrial > Soil > Wetlands > Peat ... | reverse complement strand
GTCTCCTCGAGTGGGCGGTCCGCCCGGACGGGTTACACCGTGCTGGAGCGGCGCAGCGAGCCGCGCGAGCTCACCCTGCTCGAGCTCAGTCTGGAAAGTGGGCGCACCCACCAGATCCGCGTCCACATGGCCGCCATCGGACACCCCGTCGTGGGCGACGCTCGCTACGGCACGCCGGACCGGCGCTTAGGCTCGGGACGGTTCTTCCTCCATGCGGGCCGGTTGGCCTTCACCCACCCGGGAAGTCACGAACGGGTGGAGTTCGCCGCTGCGCTCGCCGAGGACCTCGCGGACTATTGGTCCGCTGACGAGCCCGCTTGATTCCGGCCTGTTAGGCGGCTTGATGGACCCCGAGGACATCGGTGTCAAAGGAGAGTGCGGCCAGCGCCTCTTCCTCGGCCCTTCGTACCCGGCGCACGCCGACGCCCAGACGCTCGGCCGTGGACTGCAGCGAGGCCGGCGAGTCCCCGCCGAAGCCGAAGCGCAGGCGCAGCACGTCGCGCTGGAGATCGGGCAGTTTCTCGACCGCCTCGCGGACCCGGTCGTAGACCATGGTCTGCTCCACGTCGGCGACAAAGTCCGAGGCATCCGGGGCTACCAGTTCACCCAGGGTGGTGGCTGATTCCGAGGCCGCTGGTTGGTCCAGTGACGCAGTGACCCTGGCCACATCTTCGAGCGAGTGGCGCTCGTCGGCCGTCATGCCGGTCGCCTCGGTCAGCTCCTCCTCGGTCGGGGTGCGCCCGAGGGAGTTGGCCAGCTCGGCTTTGGTCAGTTCGAGCCGCTGGATCTGCTCACCCACCTCCAGGGGGATCCGAATGGTGCGCCCGTGTTGCTGGACGGCCCGTTGGAGGGCCTGCCGGATCCACCAGGTGGCATAGGTCGAGAAGCGGAAACCCCGCTCCCAGTCGAACTTGTCGACCGCACGCATCAGGCCGAACGACCCCTCTTGGACCAGGTCGGCCATGTCCACGCCGCGGTCCTGGTAACGCCGGGCCCAGTGCACGACCAACCTCAGGTTGGCCGCCACCATCTGCTTGCGAGCTGCCTCGTCGCCGGCCGCGACGCGCTTCGCCAACTCCACCTGCTGCTCGTGATCGGGCATGGGGAACTGGTCCAGATCACGCAACATCAAACCCAAGGTGTCGGCTGTGCTCACCGCGCTCTTCATCACTTCTCTCCCGACGCTCTTCGCTCTCTCTCATCCGTACCCGGAGTCACCCAGGATGAATCTGACCGGTACAACACCGGATGTGCCGCCATCATTCCATTGGGCTGTTCGCGCCCGAAGTTGCGTGTCCGGACGGGTCGTGGTCACCTTGCGCCCAATGCCTCCCCGCATGGTCCTACTACGCCACGGCGCCACAGAATGGTCCCTCAGTGGTCAACACACGGGCCGGACGGATATTCCCCTGCTGGAGGAGGGGCGGGAACAGGCCAAACGGGCTGGTCAGCTGCTCCGCCACCTACCGTTCGCCCAGATCCTGACGAGCCCGTTGCAACGGGCTCGGGACACGTGCACCCTGGCGGGGTTCGACGGAGAGATCGAGCCAGACCTTCTCGAGTGGGACTACGGCGCTTACGAGGGGTTGACCACCGCCCAGATCCAGGTCGGACGTCCGGGGTGGTCGCTGTGGAACGACGGCGTGCCGGAGGGGGAGCGGGCCGCCGATGTGGGCCGCCGGGCCGATCGGGTCATCGGAAGGGCCCGGCAGTCCCCAGGAGACACCCTCTGCGTGGCCCACGGGCACATCTTGCGGGTGCTCGCCGCCCGGTGGCTCGAGCTGCCGCCGGTGGGGGGCCGACTGTTCTACCTCAGTGCCGGTGCGGTGAGTGTGCTGGGTTGGGAGCACGAGACACCGGTCCTGCAGATGTGGAACCGGGAGACCGACGAGGCGATGTGGAGCCGGGACAACGAGGAGGTGCTGTGAGGGAAACGGTTCGCTCAGCTGACCGGGGCGGCCACGTTGCCCCGGGCCCGGGCCACCATGTCGGCCAGGCTGAACGACTGCAGGTGAGTGCGCATGGTCTCGCCGACGTCGGCCCACACGGCCAGAAGGACGCATTGCCCCTCGTGGTCACACGCCCCGTCGGCGTGGGGCTCGCCGAAGTCGCCGGCGGCGATGGGGCCGTCGACGGCCGAGACGATCTGGGCCAGCGTGATATCGGCGGGCAGGCGGGCCAGCACATAGCCGCCGCCGACCCCCCGCTTGGAGCGCACGAGACCGGCTCCCTTGAGGGCGAGCAGGATCTGCTCGAGATAGGGCTGCGGCAGCGCGGTCCGCTCGGCGATGTCGCGCACAGACGTGGGTGTGTCGGCATCGTGGAGGGCCAGAGACAGCAATGCCCTGCTGGCGTAGTCGCCCCGCGTCGAAACCCTCACAAGCCAATGTTACCGGTCGAAGTGTCATGAGGGATGTGTTTGGCGGGTCTACGGTGTCCCGCTGTGCCTGTATCTGAAGTGTCCGCAGCAACTGAACCGCCCGGAGCAGGGCCCGGAGCCGGGCCCGGAGCCGGGCCCGTGCAGCCGCTCCTCCCTGACTTCGGGGGGGCGTGCCTGACCGGGGTGGTGCCGGGCGTGCTGGGGAGCCTGTACCGGGGTGAGGCACCGCCCGCCTGGATGCCAGACCCGGTGGGCCAGGGGTCACAGGTGGTCCTGCTCGTCCTCGACGGCTTGGGCTGGCAGCAGTTGGCGGAGCGGCGGCCATTGGCCCCCACCCTGTCGGAAGGGGTCGGGGGCCCCATCACCTCGGTGGCACCCAGCACGACCGCCTGTGCGCTGACCTCGTTGGCGACCGGGTGCGCGCCGTCGGCGCACGGGGTGGTCGGGTATCGAGTGGCCTGGGGTCACGAGGTCATGAACATCCTGGCCTGGACCGTGGGCGGGGTCGATGCCCGGATGCGGGTCCCAAGTTCGGTCTTCCAGCCCTGCCCCTCGTTCCCGGGCGCGCCGGGCCCGGTGCCGGTGGTGACCCGCTACGACTACGGCCCGACGGGGTTCTCGGCGGCCCACCTGGGTGACGCGGCACTGCACCGCTGGTACACGCCGGCCGGCCTGGTCACCGGGGTGCGCCGGCTGCTGGGTCAGGGGGCCCGTTTCGTCTACGCCTACTACGAGGGCATCGACAAGGTGGCTCACGCCGGGGGACTGGGCGAGTACTACGACGACGAACTGGTGGCCGTGGACCGGCTGGTGGCCGACGTCCTGTGTGCGCTGCCGGCCGGGGCGACGCTGCTGGTGACGGCTGACCACGGGCAGGTGGACGTCGGGCGGGCGGGCGAGGTCCTGCCAGGCGACGTGATGGACGGCGTGACCCTGCTCAGCGGCGAAGGGCGCTTTCGCTGGCTCCACGTGCGGCCGGGGGCGTGTGATGCGGTCGTGGCGGCGGCCACGGATTCGTACGGCGACGTGGCGTGGGTGCGCACACGCGAGCAGATCGTGGCCGACGGGTGGCTGGGTGGCGTGCCGTCGGCGGCGGTGGCATCTCGGATGGGCGACGTCCTCCTGGCACCCTTCGCGCCCACGGCCTTCCTCGACCCGGCGGACACCGGCGAACTCCGGCTCGAGGCCCGGCACGGGTCCCTCACCCCCGCCGAGATGCTGGTTCCCCTGCTCAGCTGGCCCTCCCCCTGAGGCGGGGCGCGCTGGTGGCAGGATTGGGACATGGCTGACGACTCGACTCCGATCGCCCCCGACGAAGTCCTCGGTGCGCCGAGCGGCACCCCGGACCAGGCCGGCGGGCCGGTCGAGGCGCCCGAGGCGCGCGAAGCGGTGAACGAGCCCGCCAAGGTGCTGCGGATCGGCTCGATGGTGAAGACCCTGCTCGACGAGGTGCGCCAGGCCCCGCTCGACGAGAAGAGTCGTACCCGCCTGCGCGAGATTTACGAGCAGTCGATCCATGATCTGTCCGAGGGGCTCTCGCCCGACCTGGTGGCCGAGCTCGATCGCATGGCCCTGCCCTTTGACGACACGGCGCCCAGCGAGTCCGAGCTGCGCATCGCCCAGGCCCAACTGGTGGGCTGGTTGGAGGGGTTGTTCCACGGGATCCAGGCCACGCTCATGTCCCAGCAGATGGCCGCCCGATCTCAGCTCGAGGAGATGCGCCAACGCGGGCTGCCCCAGGCGGGGGAGAGCTCGACGAACCGCCCTGGGGCGTACCTGTGAATCAGGACACGATGGATGACCGTGTGTCGATGACCCGATGACCCGATGACCGCTGCACCACCAAGAGGAGGACCCGCACATGGTTGACGAAGCAAACGGTGCCGCCGGCGGAGGTGCGCCCTCGTTTCCGGGGGGAACCTCCGAGGGCGCGCCGCCGATGCCGCCACCCATGCCGCCGCCACCTCCTTCGTACCCGGCTCCCCCGCCCGGCGGGTATCCCCCTCCCCAGGGGAGCTTCGGGGCCGGGCCCGGACTGCTGGGTGCCCCATACGCCAGTTGGGGCCTCCGGGTGGGCGGCTACCTGATCGACGGCGTCATCTTCTTTGTGGTCAACCTGATCCTGCAGGCGTTGTTCCGCCGGAGCAACGTCTTGGTGCTGCACAACGCCATGACCTCCCGGGGGGTGGTGCACCATCAGCGCTACGACTTCCTGGTCTACGGCCTCGGCGCCATCTTTTTCCTTATCTATTGCACGGTCCTGGTGGGTGGTCCTCGCGGCCAGACCGTTGGCATGATGGCCGTGGGGGCGCGGGCCGTGCGACACGAGACTGGTGCGGTGGTCGGATACGGCAAGGCGTTCTGGCGGTCGCTGGTGGCGTTGCTGCTGGGCTACACCGTGATCGTGGGCATCCTCGACGTCCTGTGGCCACTGTGGGACGCGAAGAACCAGACGCTGCACGACAAGGCGGTCGGCACGGTCGTACTCCGGACCAGGAACGCGGGGTAGGGTCCAGGGTTCGCGTGCGAATGACACGATTGTAAGTTCAAGCTGAGAGGAGGGCCGGTGTCGGAGCGGTCGTTTACGCACCTACATACCCACACCGAGTTCTCCATGCTCGATGGTGCCGCCCGCATCGGCGCGCTCGTGGCCGCCGCCGCCGCCGATGGACAGCCGGCCCTCGGGATCACCGACCACGGGAACATGTACGGGGTCCTCGACTTCTACAAGGCCTGCCGTGAGCAGGGCATCACGCCGATCATCGGCACCGAGGCCTACATGGCGGCCGAATCACGCCACGAGCGTCCGGTCCGGCGGGGCAAGGTGGACGACACCGGCGGCGACGTGGAAGGGGGGCAGAAGCTCTACTACCACCTGACCCTCTTGTCGGAGACGGTCGAGGGGTACCGCAATCTGCTCAAGCTCTCGTCGGCCGCCTACCTGGAGGGGTACTACTACAAGCCCCGACTCGACTGGGAGCTGCTCGAGCGGCACCATGAGGGTCTGATCGCCACCACGGGCTGCCTGGGTGGCGTGGTGCTCCAGGCGCTGCTGGGCGGTGACGTCGAGTTGGCGGAGAGCCGGGCGGCTCGGCTGCAGGATATTTTCGGCAAGGAGAACCTCTTCGTCGAGTTGCAGGACCACGGGATCGCCGATCAGCAGCGGACCAACCCGCAACTGGTGGAGATCGCCCGCCGGCTCGATGCGCCGCTGCTGGCCACCAACGACAGCCACTACACGCATCGAGAAGATGCGGTGGCCCACGACGCGCTGCTCTGCGTGCAGACGGGTGCGTTGCTGTCGGACACCAACCGCTTCCACTTCGAGGGCACCGAGCACTACCTCAAGTCGTCGCGCGAGATGCGGCACCTCTTCGCCGAGCTTCCCGAGGCGTGCGACAACACACTGCTCATCGCCGAGCGGGCCGACGTCGAGCTCGAGCTGGGCAAGCCCAGCCTGCCCGAGTTCCCGGTGCCCGAGCGGTTCGTGGGCGAAGTGTACGAGGACCGTGCCCTGGCGTACCTGCGGGACCTGACGATGGATGGGGCGCGCCAGCGCTACGGCAGTGCCGTCCCGGCCGCCGTGACCGAGCGCCTCGACTACGAGCTCGGCGTGATCGGCAGCATGGGCTTCGCCGCCTACTTCCTGGTGGTGTGGGACCTGATCCGCTTCGCTCGGGACTCGGGCATCCGGGTCGGCCCGGGCCGCGGCTCGGCCGCCGGTTGTTGCGTGGCCTACTGCCTGAAGATCGTGGACCTCGACCCGATCAAGTACGACCTGCTGTTCGAGCGCTTCCTCAACCCGGGCCGCAAGCAGATGCCCGACATCGACATGGACTTCGACGAGCGCTACCGGGCCGACGTCATGCGCTACGCCGCCGAGAAGTACGGGAGCGACCGGGTGGCCCAGGTGGTGACCTTCTCCACCATCAAGGCCCGGGCCGCGGTGCGCGATGCCGCCCGCGTCCTGGGGAAGCCCTACATCGTCGGTGATCGCATCGCCAAGGCCATGCCGCCTCTGGTCATGGGGCGCGACACCCCGCTCAAGGCCTGCATGACCAAGACCGAAGGGCACGAGGAGGGCTTCGCCGCCGCGGCCGAGCTGCGGGCGATGCACGGGTCCGATGTCGACGCAAAAGAGGTGATCGACGTGGCGCTGGGCCTCGAGGGCCTGCGCCGCCAGGACGGGATCCACGCCGCCGCGGTGGTCATCTCGCGTGACCCGTTGACCGACTACTTGCCCATTCAGCGCAAGCCCGACGCGGGGGGCAAGCCCGAAGACGCCCCGATCGTCACCCAGTACGAGATGCACGGGGTCGAAGAGCTCGGGCTGCTCAAGATGGACTTCCTCGGGCTGCGCAACCTCTCCATCATCGAGCGCACGCTCGACCTGGTCGAAGCGGAGACCGGGCAGCGCCCCGACATCGACAACGTGGACCTGGCCGACGAGCCGACCCTCGAGATGCTGCGCCGGGCCGACTCCATCGGCGTGTTCCAGCTGGAGGGGACGGCCATGCGCCAGACCCTGCGGGCGCTGGCGCCCACCAGCTTCGACGACGTCGCTGCCCTGGTGGCCCTCTACCGCCCCGGGCCGATGGCGGCCAACATGCACCGCGACTACCCCGAGCTGAAGAACGGGCGCAAGAAGCTGACCTACCTGCACCCCGACCTCGAGCCGATCCTGAAGGACACCTATGGGCTGATGCTCTACCAGGAGTCCGTCATGCGGGTGGCCCAGAAGTTCGCGGGCTACTCGCTCGAGGAAGCGGACAACCTCCGCAAGGCCTGTGGGAAGAAGATCCGGGCCCTCATTGCGGCCGAACGTGAGAAGTTCGTGGCCGGCTGTGTCGAGCAGGGCTACGGCGACAAGCTGGGGACCGAGCTCTTCGACATCATCGAGCCCTTCGCCGACTACGCCTTCAACAAGTCCCACTCCTACGGCTACGGGCTGGTGGCCTACCAGACGGCCTGGCTCAAGGCCCACTTCACCGTCGAGTACATGGCCGCGCTGTTGACGTCGGTCAAGGACAACAAGGACAAGACGGCGGTCTACCTGGCCGAGTGCCGGTCCCGCGGCATCGACGTGCTGCCACCCGATGTCAACCGGTCGGTGGCCGAGTTCGCCCCCGACCGCTCGGGCGATCGCGTCGGGGATGTCATCGTCTTCGGCATGGCGGCGGTGCGCAACGTGGGCGAGAGCCTGGTGGAGCGCATCGTGGCCGAGCGCAATGCCAACGGGCCCTTCGAGGACGTCTTCGACTTCTGCCAGCGGGTCGACCCGATGGTCCTCAACAAGCGCACCATGGAGTCGCTCATCAAGGGTGGGGCGTTCGACGCGCTGGGCCACTCCCGCCAGGGCCTCTGCCTGGTGATCGAGGGCATCGTCGACCGGACGCTCGAACGGCGGCGGGAGCACGACCTGGGGATCACCTCCCTCTTCGCCGCCTTCGAGGAGGAGCAGCACGACCCAGGCTGGGGCGCGGCCAAGGTGGCCATCCCCGACACCGAGTTCGACAAGGGCCAGCGGCTGGCCTTCGAGAAGGAGATGCTCGGCCTCTACGTGAGCGACCATCCCCTGATGGGCTTTGAGCAGGCGCTGTCACGCCATACCGACTGCAGCCTCTCGGATCTTCGAGAGGAGGAGCCGACCGGGGAACAGCGGTCCCCCGTGCGCTCCGTCGGTGGCGTGGTGACCGACCTGCGCCGGACCTATACCAAGAAGGGCGACCTGATGGCCCGCTTCGTCCTAGAAGACCTCCAGGCCGCCATGGAGGTCTTCGTCTTCCCCAGGACCATGGCCGACTTCGGGGCGCTGATCGAGAACGACGCCATCCTGGTCGTCCGGGGCCGACTCGACAGCCGGGAGGAGGAGCCCAAGATCGTCTGCATGGAGGTCAGTCGCCCCCTGCTGGAGCGGGGTGAGGAAGACCTCCACGTGTCGCTGCCCCTGGGAGTCCTGACCGACGCCACCGTGAGCGGCCTCAAGGAGGTCCTGAGCGGCCACCCGGGCCCCTCATCGGTCCTGCTGCACCTCGGGGACAAGGTGCTCCGCCTTCCGCCGGAATTCAACGTGGACTGCCGGAATGGTCTGGTGGGGGAGCTCAAACGCCTCCTGGGACCGGGCGCCGTGCTGACGTAAATCCCAGTTCACCGGGGTTGGAAGTGAGAAACGGACCACTCGGCAAGGGCGCACGGGTAGGGGCCGGTTGGGAACGAACCGGAATCAGCCACTAGAATCACCTCATGCCGATCGTAGTGAGCACCAAGGATTGCACTGCGCTCAGCGACGCTGAGCTGGTGGAAATGGCTGATCTGTGTGCCGAGCGTCCCCCGGGTTTTGATATCGGGTTCCTGTCCAAGGAGCGCGAATCGTGGGTCCTCATCACGCACGCCCGGGAGGGAAACAAGTTGCGGGGCTATTCGTTCTGCACCTTGGAGAGAATCGGGGGGACCCCATCGCTGCTGGTGGGGCTGGCGCTGGTCGACCGCACCTCGCGGGCCGAAGCGGCGCTCAAGGCGATCATGGCCGACCAATACCGCCGAGCGTTGCTGGCCTTTCCCGACGAGGACGTCCTGCTGGGCACGCGTCTGTTGTCTCCTGAAGGCTTCCGCGCCTTCTCCGGCCTGCAGGACGTGGTGCCCTTTCCCGAGCACAAGTCATCGGGCGAGGAGCGGGCCTGGGCGCGTCGACTGTCGAAGCGGTTTGGCTGCGAGAGCCGGCTGGACGACCGCACCTTCGTCCTCAAGGGTGACGGCTCGGTCGCTGGCGGCCTGGACTTCTTCGCTGCCAAGGTGAAGATCCCCGATGGGGTGGAGCAGCACTTCGGCGACTTCAACGTCGATCGAGGTGACCGACTGGTGGCCTTCGGCTGGGCCATGGCCGAGGATCTCGCCGGGGGCAAGCTCGGTCGCTGAGCTGACTTGAGTTGAGCTGAGCTGAAACGGACGGGTACGGGCGGGTCGCCGCCGCCCGGACCGGGGTGGTCAGCCTCGGGGCAGCACGGCCGAGCACACCTTGTAGCAATGCCCGTCGCGGGGCTGGCTGACCGTCACCAAGAGGTACTGCGGATCAAATCCGAGGGCGGCGGACAGGCTCTTGCCGCTGAGGCGCTCGCGCCGGGCGGCGTCGAGGGCCCGTGCGGCTTTTTGGTCCTCGACCGGGAGCCAGACGTCGTCACGGTCCCACCCGAAACGCACCCAGGTGGTGCCGTCCCCTCCCCGGCGGATGAGCTGTGGGCTTCGGGTGGGCTCGATGAGGGCCACCGAGGGGCGGAAGCCGCGGAACTCCCAGTAGGGGGCCGACGGTCCGGGGAACCCGAGCAGGGGACCTTCGGGGCTGGCCACCATGCCCTGCAGCAGCTTGCGGACGCGCCGCCCTCGCAGTGTCCCGACGTGTCGGGGCAGATCGGCCGCCGTGGTGGCCTCGGGTTGGGCCAGGTCATCGCGTTCGGGATCGTCGGCCAGGGTGACCTCCACCACGTCGAACACCGTGATGTCCGGTTCATGGTTCTCGGGCCAGGGCACCCTCACGCGCATGATGGTGCCGGTGGCCAGGTCGACCACCGTGGTGTCCTCGACGGTCGAGGCCAACACCAACAGGTGCAGCTTGGACCCACCGGTGGTGGGGATCCTCTCCTGCCGGCGGGCCGAGCGGCGTAGGAACTGCCGTGGGTCAGCTGGTTCGGCGCGGGCGTGACCGCGCGGAGCGCCCGGAGCGCCCGGACTGTCCGGATCGCCTCGGCCGCCTGGGCCGCCCCGTTCGGTCTCGGTGACGTCGTCGGTCATCGGCGCAACCCTTCGATTTGTCCGACCAGGGTGGTGATGTCGTCCGCCGGCACGTCGCAGGTGGCGCCGCGGCACACGAAGGCGAAGCCGTCCGGTCGATCGGCGAAGAGGGGCGACTCGCCCCGCTCACCCCAGGCCACCACCGCCGCGGGAAGCCAGGGCCGGTGCACCTCGGCCAACAGGTCGTCCCGCTGGCCCGTGACGACGATCTCCTGGCGCCCGGCGAGCATGGGGAGGGCACTCACCATGTCCGCCAGCGAGCCGGGGTGCTTGGTGACCAGGGGCAGGGCGAGGGCCACCGTGCGATCGGCGGCCTGTCGCAGCGCCTCGTCATCGGTGAGCCCGTGCACCCGCAGGAGGGCCCAGGTGGCAATGGAGTTGGTGGCCGGGAGGGCCCCGTCGACGAACTCCTTGGGGCGCACCACCAGGGTCTCGGCATCGCTCCCGGTCGTGAAGAAGCCGCCTTGGTCATCGTCCCAGAACAGCGTGACCAGCTCTGCCGCCACCCGCTGGGCCCGCTCTCGCCAGAGCGATCTTCCGGTGAGCTCGGAGAGTCGGACGCAGGCCTCCACCAGCCAGGCGTGGTCAGCGGCCACGGCCAGATGCCGGGCCCGGCCCCCCTGCCAGCTGCGCATCAGCCGGCCGTTCTGGTACATCTCGGCCATCAGGAACTCGCCGATCTCCTGCGCTCGTCGGGCGTAGTGGTCCGAGCCGGTCACCGCGGCCACCTCGGCCAGGGTGGCGACCGCCATGGCGTTCCACTCGGTCAGGACCTTTTCGTCTCGAGCCGGCTGGACGCGCGTCCGGCGCAACTCGGCCAGGAGGGCACGTCCCTCCTCGACGTCGGACGGACGCTGCAGGGAGGCTCCGACCGGCCGGCACGGGATGGAGCGGCCTTCCCAGTTGCCTGCGTCGGTGATCCCGTACCACTCGGCCGTGGGCCCGACGAGGTGATCGGGGAGGGCCTGGCGAAGCTCGTCGAGGGTGAAGGTGGCGTGACTGCCCTCGATGCCACCGGCGTCGGCATCGAAGGAGGAATAGAGGGCACCTTCGGGCGTGGACAGGTCCGCGAGGACGAAGTCCAGGGTCTCGGTCACCACGCCCAGGTAATCGTCCTTGCCCGTCTCCTGCCAGCCGTGGAGATAGGCGCGGGCCAGCAGCGCCTGATCGGTCAGCATCTTCTCGAAGTGGGGCACCAGCCAATGGTTGTCGGTGGAGTAGCGGCAGAAGCCCCCCACCACATGGTCGTAGATGCCGCCGGCCGCCATGGCGTCCAGTGTGGTCAGGGCCATCTGGCGGGACCGCTCGGAACCGGCGCGGCGGGCGTGTCGCAGGCAGAGCTCGACCAGGGTCGGGCGGGGGAATTTGGGAGCCGGCCCGAACCCGCCCCAGGTGGCGTCGAAGCCGGAGGCGAGTCCGGTGGCCAGTTGCTCGATCAGGGCGTCGGGATCCAGGTCGCCTCCCGCCGCCATCGACCGCCCCGGCTCGCCGACGATGTCACCCATCGACTCGGGCAGGTTCACCTCGCGTCTCACGGCGTCAACCAGGGCGTCGGCTTGGGCCAGGACCTGTTCTCGTTCCGTTTCCCACGCCGTGCCCATGGCCTGGACCACCCGGCGAAATGAGGGCAGGCCATGTCGCTCCTCCGGCGGGAAGTAGGTGCCGGCGTAGTACGGGCGGCCGTCCGGCGTGCAGAACACCGACATGGGCCAACCCCCCGACCCGGTCAGTGCTTGGGTGGCTGCCATGTAGAGCGAATCGAGGTCGGGCCGCTCTTCGCGGTCCACCTTCACCGAGATGAACCATCGCGCCAGATCCTTGGCGGTCACCTCGTCCTCGAAGCTCTCGTGGGCCATGACGTGGCACCAGTGGCATGAGGCGTAGCCGATCGAGAGGAAGATGGGTTTGTCCTCCTCGGTGGCCCGGCGCAAGGCCTCGTCTCCCCAGGGGAACCACTCCACCGGGTTGGCGGCGTGCTGGCGGAGATACGGGCTCGTCTCGTCGGCCAGGTGATTCACAGGACGGATGCTAGGGCGCGGTTGGTCCAAACCCGGCACGGGCGGTGCCCGTGCAAGGCTCGGGCGATGGAGCTCTCACTGAAGGGAAAGACGGCGCTGATCACCGGCGGCAGCCGCGGCATCGGGCTGGGTATCGCCACCCGCTTCTCCGAAGCGGGCGCGAACGTGATGATCACCTCTCGAACAGCGGAGGACCTGGCGGAGGCGGCGGCAGGGCTT
>Ga0208589_1000973_pt1 | contig 12431 bp, 12 predicted proteins | sample NGESurshal092012_2_FD_184486 | JGI IMG/M metagenome (GOLD analysis project Ga0208589, IMG submission 184486) | Arctic peat soil microbial communities from Barrow, Alaska - NGEE Surface sample F53-2 shallow-092012 (SPAdes) | ecosystem: Environmental > Terrestrial > Soil > Wetlands > Peat ... | reverse complement strand
AGCCGCACGCCGAACTCGGTGCCGCCGGCGACGACGTGATGGTTGGTGACCACGTCGCCGGCCGGGTCCCAGATCACGCCGGATCCGGTTTGCAGGACGTATTCCCCGTTGGGTCCCATCACCGCGCCGGCGGCGCGGGCATAGACATGCACGACCGAGGGCGAGGCGACGCGGAAGATGTCGATCGTCGTCCGCTCGGCCGCGCTCAGGCTGCCGCGCGCCGTGACGGTGCGCGGCAGCCTGGCGGCCCACCAGGCATCGACGACATAGGGCTCGACAACCCAGACGGCGAGCAAGGCGATCACGCAGACGATGGCGATCCGCAGGAAGCGGTTGGTCATTTCCGTCTGTCACAGGCCGGGCGAGAGAGGTCAACCAGGCAGGCGGGCGAGCATCGCGTCGAAAGCGTCGCGGATGCGCCGCGCCGCCGGGTTCTTGTACGCGAACATCTCCGACTCCTCCGTGTGGACCAGCATGGTGGCGTTGGCCTCGAACAGCAAAAGCCGTCCATCCGGCAGGATCGCGAAGTCGATGCCGGCGTAGTCGAGGCCCAGCCGCGCGCCGATCGCCGCCAGTGCCAGCATGGCGGGCGCGCCGATCGCCGCTTCCGGATCCTCGAGGAAACGCTTTTCCTCCTCGCGGTGCGCCGCGTTCGCCGGCATGTCGGCGGTCCAGTAATGCACGAGCCAATGGCGCGACATCGCGAGATGGTACGGATAGGGCTCGCGATCGACGAAGATCGCGCGGTACTTGCGATAAAGCCCATCGGCGCCGCGAGAATCGACGAATTCGGTGACATAGGCGCCCTGATGGTAGGCGCCGCATTCCTCCAGAGCGGCCCATGAGGCGATCAGCCGCGCATCCTCGCCGCCGTGCGAGCCGATCGGGCGCACAATCACCGGGGGCGCAACCCCCGCGCTCCGCATCGCCCGCGTAATACCAATCGGCATAGTCCTCGACTCCTTCCTCGTCATTCCCGCGAAAGCGGGAACCCAGGCGGACGGCGCGGAATTCGGTGCGCGCGGGCCTGGGTTCCCGCTTTCGCGGGAATGACGGGATGGGTCAGACTCAAGGCCGTCTGGTATGATATCGTAACGGTTGGCTGGCTTAATGATGCGCCGCCGTCCGCCGCGAGAGCACGCACCCATGCCCGATACTATTGAACCATCCGCCGGCGGCCCATATCCTTCCTCCCTTGAGGCCCGTGTATCCAGGCTGGAGGAGGAAGGGCGCGATATGCGCGGTTCGCTGACGCGGCTGGAGCTGGCGGTCGCCCGGATCGAGGCGATGCTGGCGGCCACGATCCCGCATCTGGCGACGAAGGCACAGGTAGCCAAGTTGGGCGCCGAACTCCGCGCGGAACTCGCGGAAAAGCCGAGCAAGGCCTATCTCTGGCTGGTGCTCGGCGTCCTCGTCACCGCCATCCTCGGCTCCTTCGGCGCCGGCCTTGCCGCGGTGTCGATCCTCCATTGAGCGTCACGCCTCCGCCACCCGCAGTCCGCTGAGCAGGTCTTCGGCGATCAATCCCGGCCCGGCGATCGCTCCCGCGCGGCCGTGGAGGAACACGCCGGCGCATGCCGCCTCCCACGGTGGCATTCCTTGCGCGAGCAGGCCGCCGATGGTGCCCGCCAGTACGTCGCCGGAGCCGGCGGTCGCGAGCCAGGGCGGCGCGTTGGCGTTGATCGCGGCGCGGCCGTCGGGCGCGGCGATGATCGTGTCGGCACCCTTCAGCACCACGGCGGCGCCGGTGTGGGCGGCGGCGGCTCTGACGGCGGCAAGCCGGTCGTCCCCCAACGCGCCGAACACGCGGGCGAACTCGGCGGCGTGCGGGGTCAGGATCGCCGCACCGGTCAGCGCCTCCGGCCGCCCCGCGAAGGCGGTGAAGGTGTCGGCGTCGGCCACCACCGAACGATTCGCGGCCAGCAGCGCCGGCAGGGCCTCGCGCGCCGCGTCCGGCCCCAGGCCGGGGCCGCAGACCCAGACGTGCCGGCGGGCGTCGGCGAGCAATTCGGCGAGGCTCGCGCTGCTGACGATGGTGCCGGGTGCGCCGGTTCGGTACACGTCGGACCCGCCCCAGGGCGCGGCGATCGTCACCATCCCGGCGCCGATCCGGCGCGCCGCCTCCGCCGCCAACCGTGCCGCGCCGGTCATCTCCGGCCCGCCGAGCACGGTGACATGGCCGCGATCGTATTTGTGTCCCTCGGGCGTCGGTCGAGGCAGGCGCCAGGCGGTGGGCAGGTTCACCATCGTGCGCGGGGCCACGCCGTCCAGCACGGCATCCGGCATCCCGATATCGGCGAGCACGATCTCGCCGCAGAGGGCGCGGCCTGGCAGCAGCAAATGTCCGGGCTTGAGGCGGAAGAACGTCACGGTCAGCTCCGCTTGCGGGGCGAAGCCGCGTACGCCGCCGGTGGCACCGTCGAGTCCGCTCGGCACATCGATTGCGACGAGGCGGCGCGCGGCGCGGAGCGTGTCGGCGACCGATCCGGTCGCGTCGCGCGACAGGCCGGCGCCGAACACGGCGTCGATCACCAGTTCGGCGCGCGCCGCCCGTTCCGGCAGGAACGAGCCGAGGGCGGCGATCGCGACCGGCCAGCCCTGCCGCGCCAGCAGCCTCGCGGCAACCCGCCCGTCGCCGCCATTGTTGCCAGGGCCGCAAAGAACCAGCGTGCGGCAGGGCCGGATACGGGCGCGCACGGCACGCGCCACGGCGCGGCCGGCCGCCTCCATCAACGCCTCGACCGGCGCCCCCAGCCCCGGCGCGAGCGCGTCCGCCCGTGCCATCTCCGCCGGCGTCAGCAGTTCGGCTCGCCCGCGCAGGCGATGGATCAGCGACAAATCCAGGGTCGTCGTGGCGTGGGGTAGCGGCACGCCGCCGATTCTGGTTGTTAGCGAGCGGCGCCGCAATGGAGCAGGCCGGACTTCAGGAGTTGACGTCATGATCATAAACCCGTGGCAGTGGGCGCTCGCGGCGCACGTCGTCTGCGCGGTGATCTGGGTGGGCGGGATGTTCTTCGCTCTTCTGGTCCTGAGCCCGAGCCTCGGCGGGCTGGAACCGGCGCAGCGCGTCGCGGTCCACCACCAGGTGTTCCGCCGGTTCTTTCGGATGCTGTGGCATGTCATCCCCATCGCGCTCATCAGCGCCTATGCGATGGTCCTGACCGCCTATCATGGCGATTTCGCCCATCTGCCGTGGAACATCAACGCGATGCAGGCGCTCGGCTGGATCATGACGCTGGTGTTCCTCTGGGTCTTCTTCGGCCCCTATCGGCGGTTCCGTGCCGCCGCCAGCACCGCACGCGCGGCGCAGGCAGGCGAGACGATCCGCAAGCTGATCATGGCGAACCTGGTATTGGGACTGATCGTGGTGGTGATCGCGGCACTCTGACAACGGAGGCAGGATATGCGCCCTATCGCGCGAATCGGGTTCATCGGGCTGGGCGTCATGGGGGAGCCGATGTGCGGGCACCTCGCGCGCAAGGGCCGCCGGCCGGTGCTCGCCCATGACAAGCGCCCCGAGCCGTTGCAGAGGCTGGCGGAGGCGGGGGTGACCGCCGCGCCTCCGGCGGAGATCGCCGGGTGCGACCTGATCCTGATGTCGCTGCCTGACGGGAGCGCGGTTGAGAGCGTGATCGCCGAGTTGGAGCCGCGCCTGTCCTCCGGCCAGTGTGTGGTTGACACCAGCACGTCGCCTGTCGCGTTGACGCGCGAGATCGGGGCGCGGCTGGAGGCGCGCGGCATCGGCTTCGCCGACGCCCCAGTCGCCCGCACGCGCGAGGCCGCGTCGCGCGGGGAGCTGTCGATCATGGTCGGCGCGAGCGATGCGATGTTCGCCCATATCCGCCCGATCCTCGACACGATGGGCACCGACGTCACCCATTGCGGGCCGATCGGCAGCGGGCAAGTAGTGAAAATCCTCAACAACATGCTGGTGTTCGAGAATGTGCACGCGCTCGCCGAGGCGATGGCGCTGGGCCGTCGTCACGGTGTTCCCGCCGACGTGCTGCTGGGCGCGGTGGCCAAGGGCTCGGGCGACAGCTTCGCGCTGCGCAGCCACGCGATGAAGTCGATGCTGCCTGGCGTGTTCCCGGAACGCGCCTTCTCCACGCGGTATGCGATGAAGGACCTGTCGTACGCGCTCGACATGGCGCGCGATTGCGGGGTGGACGTGCCGGGGGCGGAATTGGCGATGGAGCGGCTTCAGGAAGCCGAGCGCCGGGGGATGGGCGAGGCGTACCATCCCGTGGTGCTGCGCGTCATCGACCCGTCATGAGGACGGTGAGATCCTACTCCGCGCCTTGAAGCACGAGACCCTCGCGGCGGCACGCGCTGAAATGGCCGGGTTCGACCTCGCGTAGCGGCGGGACGGCGGCGGCGCAGGCGGGCTCGGCGTATCGGCAGCGGGTGCGGAAGGCGCAGCCCGATGGCGGGTCGACCGGGCTCGGCACTTCGCCAGCGAGCACGATCCGCTGCTGGCGCCGGCCGGGGTCGGGTGACGGCGCCGCCGACAGCAACGCCTCGGTGTAGGGATGGCGGGGGCCGCGGAACAGCGCCTCGGTCGGCGCCACTTCCACGAGCCGGCCGAGATACATGACGGCGACGCGGTCCGAGATGTGCCCGACGACCGCGAGGTCGTGGGCGATGAACAGGATGGACAGGCCAAATTCGGCGCGCAGTTCCAGCAGCAGATTGACGACCTGCGCCTGGATCGAGACATCGAGCGCCGACACCGGTTCGTCGGCGAGAAGAAAGCTCGGCCGCAGGATCAGGGCGCGGGCGATGCCGACCCGCTGGCGCTGGCCGCCGGAGAACTCGTGCGGATAGCGGTCGGCGAAATCGGGTGACAGGCCCACCCTACGGAGCGCGTCGGCGACGCGCTCGACGCGCGCGGCACGGGAGAGGTCGCGTTGCTGGATCAACAGCGGCGTCGCAACGATGCGCCCGATCGTCATCCGCGGATTGAGCGAGGCGAATGGGTCCTGGAAGATCGGCTGCATGCGCGGACGCAACGGACGCAGCGCGCGCCGCGAGAGATGGGTGATGTCGCGGCCTTGGAAGCGGATCGTGCCGCCGCTCGGTTCGATCAGGCGCAGGATCGCGCGCCCCACGGTGGTCTTGCCGGAGCCCGATTCGCCCACCAGGCCAAGGACCTCTCCGGCGCCGACCGAGAACGAGACGTCCTCGACCGCGCGGACCATCTCGCGCGGCGACAGCGGCCAGCGGTTGGGCAACGGGAACACCTTGCGCAAATGCTCGACCGAAAGGATCGTCTCCCGGGTAAGCATCTCAGCCGTCGAGTTCGCGCCAGCGAACGCACCGCACGAAATGGCCCGGGTCGGTCTGCTCGAGCGGCGGCAGCGCGGCGTCGCAGAGCCCGGCGCGGACATGTTCGCAACGCGGGGCGAAGGAGCAGCCGAACGGCAGGTGAGCGGGGTCGGGCACGTTGCCCTCGATGGCGGTAAGCGGCACCCGCAGGCGCGAGAGCGGCGTGAGCCGCGGTACCGAGCGCAGCAGGCCGCGCGTGTACGGCATCAGCGGCTTGCCGAACAGCGCCGGCAGCGCCGCCTGCTCCACCGCCCGTCCGGCGTACATCACCACGACCTGATCGGCGATCTCGGCCACCACGCCGAGATTGTGCGTGATGAAGATCATCGCCATGCCGGTACGGGCCTGCAATTCCGCGAGGAGTTCCAGGATCTGCGCTTGCACGGTGACGTCGAGCGCGGTGGTCGGCTCGTCGGCGATCAGCACGTCGGGATCGCAAGCGAGCGCGACCGCGATCATCGCTCGCTGGCGCATCCCGCCCGACAATTGGTGCGGATAGCTCCCGAGCCGGCGGCGCGGCTCGGGGATGCCGACCAGTTCCAGCAGGCGTTCCGCGTCGGCAAGTGCCGCGCCGCGCGTGGCGTGCCTGTGGTAGCGGATCGGCTCGGCGATCTGTTCGCCGATCGTCAGCACCGGGTTGAGCGAGGTCATCGGCTCCTGAAATATCATGGCGATGCGGCTGCCCCGCACGGCCCGCATCGCCGCCGGCGGAAGCGCGAGCAGGTCTTGCATCGCCCCGCCGGACTCGCGCAGCCGCACCTGGCCGCGCACCACGCAACCCGCTCCGGGCGGCGTCAGACGCATGATCGCGAGGCTGGTCACGCTCTTGCCCGAGCCCGATTCCCCCACGAGTGCGAGCGTCTCGCCGCGCCGCAGCGCGAACGAGATGTCATTGACAGCGGGCACGACGCCGGCATCGGTGTGGAAGCTGACCGAGAGATCGGCGACTTCCAGCACCGCTGGTCCTGTCATCGTCCGTCCAGGCGCGGATCGAGGGCATCGCGCAGCCCGTCGCCGACGAAGTTGAAGCCGGTCACCGCAAGCGTGATCGCCAACCCGGGAAGGATCGCCAGCCACGGCGCGGTGGCGAGGTAGTCCTGCGCGTTGTTCAGCATGTTGCCCCAACTCGCGACAGGCGGCTGGATGCCGTAGCCGAGGAAGCTGATGTAGGATTCGAGCAGGATGGCGCGCGCCACGTTCAGCGTCGCGGCGACGACGATCGGCGCCACCGCGTTGGGGATCAGTTCGCGGAACATGATGTAGCGGTCGGGGGCGCCGAGTGCCACAGCGGCCACGGCGAAGTCACGGTCGCGCAGCGTCCGGATTTGTGCCTCGACGACGCGCGCCACCTCCATCCACGCGGTGGCGGCGATTATGACGGTGATGGACACGAGATTCGGCTGGACGAACGCGGCGAGCGCCAGCAGCAGGAAGATCGAGGGAAAGCACAGCACCGCGTCAACGAAGCGCATCAGGACGGCCCCGATCACGCCCCCATAATAGCCGGCGAGCACGCCGACCACGGTGCCGACGACGGTGCTGAGGATCATCGCCGCGAACCCCACGGTGAGGGAGACGCGTCCGGCCATCAGCAGGCGCGCCAGCATGTCCCGGCCAAGCTGGTCGGTGCCGAGAAGGTGCGGACCGGAAAACGGCGGGGCGAAGCGATGCAGGATGTCGATATGGAGATCGTTGTAGGGATCGAGATAGGGTCCCACCGCCGCGGCCAATGCCAGGCCGACGATGGCGATCAGCCCGAGCAGGGCCAGGCGATGGCGCACGAAGCGCCGGGTGCCACGGCCGAGCCGGGGCCGCGCGCGCCCCGGCGCGGCGATGTCAATCGAGCCGGATGCGGGGATCATAGACGGCGTACAACAGGTCGGCACCGAGATTGCCGATCAGCACCAACAGTGCCGTGACCATCAACACTCCCATCAGCACCGGGTAGTCGCGATAGCCGATGGAATCGAGGAACAGCCGACCCATGCCAGGCCAGGTGAACACCGTCTCGGTCACCAGCGCGCCGCCGAGGAGTGTCGGAAGCTGCAGGCCGGCGATCGCGATCATCGGCAGCAGCGCGTTGCGCAACGCATGGTGCAGCACGACCACCCGCTCCGGCATACCCTTGGCGCGAGCGGTTCGTACATAGTCCTGGCCGATGACCTCCAGCATCGAGGACCGCATGTAGCGGCTCCAGATCGCCACGGTGACCAGCGCCAGCACCAGCGCCGGGGCGATCAGGTGATGCAGGTAATCGAGAAACGACCCCTCGCCGATCGTGTACATCCCGCCGGCCGGCAGCCACGGCAGCCGCACGGAGAAGGCGTAGATGACGACGAGACCGAACCAGAAGGTGGGAATCGACAGCGCCACCATCGCCCCCACCGTCGCCAGATAGTCGAACACGGAATAGCGCCGGAGCGCGCCCAGCACGCCCACCCAAGTGCCGATCAGGACGGCGATCAGGGTGGAGCTGACCATCAGCTCGAGCGTCGCCGGCAGGTGGCCGCCGATGACCGCGAGCACCGGCTGGTTATCGCGGTAGGAACGTCCCCAGTCGCCATCCAGCATCCGGTGGAACCATTCCCAGTATTGCAGGGGCAGCGGCCGATCGAGACCCATCTGGTGGGCGATGCGCGCGAGATCGGCTTGCGTCATGCCGGGGGTCAGCGCGAATTGGGCGAGCGGACCGCCGGGGGCCAAGTGGAGCACCCCGAAGGCGATCACCGACACGATCAGCAGCAGTATCAGGCTCTGCCCGAGCCGACGCAGGAGATAAGCGCTCAATGCCGGCCGGCCAGGCCGCGCCTAGTTCAGGAGGCCCAGTACCATTGCGCGATGTTCCAGCAGTTGGACGCCACGTAGACACTCGGCTGATAGCCGAACAACGTGTCCTTGTGGCCCTCGATCGTCACATACTGGAAGATCGGCAGCGTCGGCAGGTCGGTGCGGATGATCGCGGCGAGATCGCGGTAGATGGGCGCGCGTTTGGCTCGATCGACCGTCGTCGCGCCGGCCAGCAGCAGCGCATCCACCTTGGGGTTGACATACTCCATCGTATTGGTGCCGGCGCCGCCCTTCGCGGGGATCGCGTTGCTATCGTAATAGGCCGTCACGTCCGGATCGGGGCCGGTCATCTTGTCCTGGCCGACCATCACCGAATCATACTGTGACAGATTGAAATAGTCGCCCCAGATCACCGCCGCCGGCATGTCCTTGATCTGCATATCGACGCCGATCTCCCGCCAATCCTGCTGAAGCAATTGCTGCGCCTGCTCGCGCACATGGTTGCCGGCGGTGGTCGAGTTGGTGAAGGCGAGCCGCACGCCGTTCTTCGCGCGGATGCCGTCCGATCCCGCCGTCCAGCCGGCGGCATCGAGCATCTGCTTCGCTTTGGCCGGGTCGTGTACGTGCTTCGGAAGATCGGGATTGTAGGCCCAGGACTGCCGCGGCAGGAAGGTTTCGGTCTCGCTCGGCAGTCCGTAGTAGATCGCGTCGATGATGCCTTTCTTGTCCATCCCGTAGTAGAGCGCCTCGCGCACCGCTTGATCCTGGAACTGCGGACGGCTCAGGTTCATGGTGATGCTCTCGACGAACGCCGCCGGCCCCACTTCCACCTTGCGCCCAGCGACCTTCGTCGCCTGCTGGTAGTGATCGGCGGTGATGCCCTGCAATCCGGTATGGTCGATCGCGCCGGTCTGGAACTGCGTGAACATCACCGTCAGGTCCGGGACGTAGCGGAACACCAGACGCTCGAGATACGGGCCGGTGCCGAAGAAGTCGGGGTTCGCCACCAGGGTGATATGATCGCCCGGCATCCGTTCGCTCCATTTGAACGGACCGGTGCCCACTGGGGCATTGTTGAACGGCGCGGTGTTCGGGTCCGATGCCTTGGCGAGGATGTGCTGGGGAACGATGAACGTCCACGACAGGATCGACGAATAGGGCGCGAACGGCTTCTGCATCCGCCAGGTGACCTCGGTTGGGCTCACCACCGTGAGGTCGGTGACCAGGCTATGGCCGTTGCGGCTGGCGGAGCGAAAATGCGGATTGTTGATCAGATCGATGGTGAACTTCACATCCTCGGCGGTAAACGGCGTGCCGTCGTGCCACTTCACGTCGTTCCGCAGTTTCACGCGCCAACTCTGACCGTCGGCGGAGATGCCGCCGTTCGCGACCGTCGGCACCTCGGTCGCGAGCTGCGGGACGAAATTACCGGACGCATCGACGCCCCATAGAGGGCTGAACAGGTTCCAGTGGACGCCTTGATCGACCTCGATATGCGGCATCAACGGGTTGAACACCGTCGGCTCCTGCGACAGCCCGACCACCACTTGCCCGGTCGGTTTCGCCGGCGGCTTGGGCTGGTTTTGCGCCCGCGCCGCGCGAGACCCCAAGGTGGCACCGGCCGCGAGGCCGAGGGCAAGCGCGCCGCGCCGGGTGAGGCGTCGGCTCGCGGGAAGCCAGATCCGGCTGGACATGTCTCGATCCTCCTCTGCCGCGAGCGGTTCGCCGCCCGTCCGAATTATCGCCGTCAAGCTACAGCGTTCCGACGACGCCGCAAGCGCGATGCCCGGCGATTGACAGGCCGCGCCGCCACGCCGACGCTTCGCCGATCAGTTCGTTAGGGAGTGACATGGGACCGCGCGTCGATCCGGTAGCGTCCGACGACAGGCCGCCGGCGCAAGCCGACGTGGTGGTCGTGGGAGGCGGCATCATCGGCGTGAGCGCCGCCTATTTCCTCGCCCGGAAGGGCATCTCCGTCGTGCTCTGCGAGAAGGGCGAGATCGCCGCCGAGCAATCGAGTCGCAATTGGGGGTGGTGCCGCAAGATGGGACGGGATCCGCGAGAGATCCCGCTGATCATCGAGAGCCTCAAGCTATGGCGCGGCATGAACGAGATGGTCGGCACCGAGACCGGGTTCCGCACCACCGGCATCGCGTATCTCTGCGACACCGAGCAGGAGGAGGCGGAGCGTGCGGCGTGGCTGGAGCACGCGCGGCTCTATCAGCTCGACACGCGGATGATCGGCCCGGACGACATCGCGCAGCTGCTGCCGGGCGCGTCGCGCCGCTTCCGCGCCGCTCTGTACACGCCCAGCGACGGACGCGCCGAGCCGCAGAAGGCGGCGCCCGCGATCGCCGCGGCGGCCCGCAAGCTGGGCGCGACAGTCGTCACTGGTTGCGCCGTTCGCGGTGTCGAGACCACCGGCGGGCGGGTGAGCGCCGTGGTGACGGAAAAGGGCCGTATCGTCTGCGCCTCTGTGCTGCTGGCGGGCGGTGCCTGGTCGCGGCTGTTCTGCGGAAATCTCGGGCTGAAGCTCCCGCAGCTAAAGGTACGCTCCTCGGTGCTGCGCACCGAACCGCTCGACGGTGCGCCGGAGGTGGCGGCCACCGGGCCGGGCTTCGCATTCCGCAAGCGTCTCGACGGCGGCTACACGATCGCGAACCTGCACGCGAGCGTCGCCGAAGTGGTGCCTGACAGCTTTCGGCTGATGTTCGACTTCCTGCCGCTATGGCGGTCCGGACAGGCGCGCGTCCGGGTTCGCCTCGGCCGCCGGTTCCTGGAGGAATGGCGCACGCCGCGAAAATGGGCTCCAGATGGCGCATCGCCGTTCGAGGCCACGCGGGTGCTCGACCCAGAGCCGATCGCGGCGGTGAACCGCGATGCGCTGGGAGCTTTGCGCAAGGCGTTCCCGGCCTTCGCCCAGGCGCGCGTGGCGCAGGAATGGGCGGGCATGATCGACGTCACGCCCGACGCGGTGCCGGTGATCTCTCCGGTCGCGGCGTTGCCGGGATTCTTCGTGGCGACCGGGTTTTCCGGCCACGGTTTCGGGATCGGTCCGGCGGCCGGCCGACTGGCGGCGGATATCGTCACCGCCGACGCGCCGATCGTCGATCCCGCGCCGTTCCGCTTCGAGCGCTTCGCCGAGGGCGAGCGCGCGCAGCCCATGATGGGCGTGTGAGAGGTGGTGACCGCGACACGATGATGCACCACGTACGTCTCAACGATGAGGGGGCGCCGGGGATGTGCCCAATCGAGCCGCTTGTGCCCTGCTCCGCGGCGTTGCTCTGATCGAGGCGCCGCGGATAATCGGCGAGTTTCGCATCGGCGAGCCGACCGGCGCGCTCGGCCGCTACAGCCCCGGCGAATGCGTCGGCGCCGAGAAGCGCCGCGTTGAAGGCAAGCCAGATCCGGCGCACATCAGCACGAGCTATGCCGAGCGCAGCAACCTCACAATGCGGATGGGCAATCAGCGCTTTACGCGGTTGACGAACGCCTTCAGCAAGAAGGCAGAGAACCACGCGCACATGGTCGCACTGCATATGATGTATTACAACTTCGTCCGCATTCATCAGGCGCTTCGCTGCACCCCGGCGATGGCGGCTGGCGTGACGGCTAAGCTTTGGGAACTAGCCGATACGATGAAGGTGTTGGAGGATTGGGAAACCACACAAACCGACTAGTACCGCTGCACAGAGGTTTTGACCGGTTGGATGTCGGGCGACCCCGGCGTGCCTGTCCGCCAGGATGAGACTTTATGCGGAACAGCCGCTTCCGACCCATTTCTGTCAATCGCGATCGAGTTCGCGATGTCTGAAACCCGCCGTTCGTTCATCCGATGGGTCTAGGCGTAGCCGACATTTGGGACATTATCTGCCTAACCGCATTTGGCGACGATCTGGCAGAACCGGACGCTTACAACGCAGCCCGGGGGCGCCCCCGTTAGCCCTCGGCAGTGAGGGACGTGTGGCGCAGCGACGATGTTTAGTCGGTTCTCCACCGTGGCCGATGTACCTCCGGCAAGGGGCCCTGATCCTCGTGCTGCCTACAGCTAGACAGGCAAATCCATTACCTGCAAACAGACGCGAGCCTGAGGGCTGGAACCCTCGCTACCTGCAATGCGCAAAAAAGGGCCGTAATGGTCAAGGTTGAAAAAGATCATTTCTTTCGAGCCGCGCTTGAGATCGGCCACAGTGGCGACAACGACACATTGCCTTACGACCTGGAAGCGGGCTTCATCAAGGACAAGGCGGCCGATCTTGCGGGACTTTGCCTAGCCTTGTTTCAGGGCGTCGAGACCGGCGCCGTCGGGAAACCGGCCA
>Ga0208589_1000971_pt1 | contig 12460 bp, 12 predicted proteins | sample NGESurshal092012_2_FD_184486 | JGI IMG/M metagenome (GOLD analysis project Ga0208589, IMG submission 184486) | Arctic peat soil microbial communities from Barrow, Alaska - NGEE Surface sample F53-2 shallow-092012 (SPAdes) | ecosystem: Environmental > Terrestrial > Soil > Wetlands > Peat ... | reverse complement strand
GCGTCCCCGCCGGACGGCTCCACGTACAGCATTCCCTGCCGGGCGGCGATGGCCGACGCCGGTGCGTTGAGGAGCGAGGAGAACGTGCCGAGCAGCAGGCTCACCCGGTCCTGGCTGATCAGCCGGGTGTAGTCGGTGGCGGTCTGGTTGGGATCGAAGCCGTCGTCGAGCACGTCCAGCTTGAGCTGGTGGCCGAGCAGGCCACCCGCCGCGTTCAGCTGCGACGACCAGAGCTGGTAGCCCTGCAGGCCGGACTTGGATACGTCGGCGACCGGCCCGGTCATCGGCAGCGACATGCCGATGGTGATCGGGCCGGACGAGACCTTGCCGGCCGTCGATGCGGACGACGCGCAGGCTGTGGCCGCGAGCGCGGTGAGAGAGGCGGCGGCGAGATACCGGATGGATCGCGGGTGACGTCTTCGTGCACTCATTGCGGCTCCCCACTGGTGTGCGGATAGGGCTCCCCGTCGAGCCCGGGGACGATGACGGCGGACGGGTCGTTGGCCGTGGCGATGAGCTGGCTGCTGGCGTAGTCGGTGACCGCGCCGGACAGCAGCTGGCGGGGGTCTTCCATGACGACGCGCAATCTCGTGATGAGGGCGAGCCAGTCATCCGGACCGGCCACGGCGGGCTTCTCGGGCACGCTGGCGGAACCGGCATGGACGCGGGCGCGCTCGGCGGGCCGCGCCTCGAACCGCGGGTACCCCTCGAACATCTGCCCGCCGAGGTCAGAGGTGGCCCGCAACGAGGCCCACAGCCGGCGGTACCCGGCCTCCAGCGCCGCGGCTTCGGGCAGGTTCATGCCGTCGAACAGCGGGAAGACTGGCGCGTGCGGCGCGATGAACAGCCGGCCGGCGGCCATCCTCCCGCGCGAGGCGGCCCGCACGATCCCGGCGACGCTGTTGGATTCCTCGGTGACGCCCGCGGTCGGCCGTCCGGCCCGCCCGGCGACGATGATCATCGCCCGCTCCCAGGCGATGCCCAGCGCGTCGAACCAGCCGATGAGCCGGTAGGCGATGTCCAGGCCGGACAGGAAGAACGTCGCGATCATCACGCGGTTGAACGGCACCGGGAGGTCACCGGCCGGGCCGTCGAGGAAGTCCCGCCGGACCGCGGCCATGGTCAGGGAGGCCGGGTCGTCCAGGGCCCGCTCGAGGCGGCGCTCGGTCAGCCGGCAGCTGTAGTCGACCATCCCGGCGATCGCCTGCTCCCGGCCGGCGAACGCGCGAACCGCGATGCGGTCCTGCCATAGTTCCGCCGAACTGGCTGCCCGCGCCGCCTTGCAGGCCTCAAGCAGGCGCCCGGCGTCACCTCGCCAGCAGCCGGCCGGATCGGCCTCGCGCATCCGGGCCAGGGTGGCCAGCGCCGGGCCGAGATGCGAGACCGCGGCCAGTTCCTTGAATCCGCGGGTGGACAGCCGGTAGGGCTCGACGGCTGGGGCCGAGCCGTCCCCCGGGAACAGGGCGATATCGGTGCCGGTGGCCACCAGCAGCGGGTCGCCGGCGCTTTCCCGGACGACGGTCTGGGCGAGGTGCGCGCCGATGCTGTCCGGCCCGGCGGTATAGGCCGTGAACAGCCCGGCCAGCTCGGCATTCTCGAACGGGGGCATCAGCGGCTCGGCATCGGGGGCCGGCGGGTCAGCGGGAAGGGAGGCATCAGCGGCTCAGCACGGTGGGAGGGACAGGGAGTAGCGGACCGTTTCGGCGGCGAAGCGCAGCTGCGGGGTCAGCGAGTTGGATACGACCAGCTCGATGCCCCCGGCCGCCTCGCGGAGCACGGCGACATCCGTGCCGCCGCACGTCGGGAACTCGGCCGCGACCCGCAGCGCCGCACCGTCCCAGGCGTAGATCTGCGAGTCCAGGACCGGGTGGGGGTCAGCCAGCGTGCCGAGGATGAAGTTGATCCGGATGACCAGGAGGAGGCCGCCAGCCCGCACGACCGCGAGCTCCCGCCCGCCCAGGCCGTCGAGCGTCTGGACGTGGGTGAACTGGCCGCCATCCCAGCGCATCACCGTGGTCGGGGCCGAGATGCAGGCGGCGACGAGGTAGGTGGCCCTGCCATCGTCGAAGGTCGCGAAGGCGCGGCCCCCCTGCTCGGCCAGCGCCTGGTGCGGCCGCAGCTGGGTCCCGTCCCACCGGTAGAGCACGCTCACCCCGGCATGGTCGGCGTGCGCGACGAAGAACGTGTCCCCGATCCGGAACGGGTGCCAGTTGTAGGCCCAGCGGGACGGGATCTGCTGCTGCGGCGCGAACGACGTGCCGTCCCACTCGTAAACGACCGAATCGCGGTTGCGGTCCTCGTCCCCGGGACGGACGACACCCTGGGCCAGCCCGAGGAAATGCCGCCCGCCGATGTGCCAGTGCTTCCACTGCTTGGCCGCGAACGTGGCCACGCCCTGGAACGGCACGAACCGGTCGCGGTCCCAGGCGAAGATCTGCGACTCGGCCGCGAGCTCGTACGGGCCGGACCCGGTCCTGATGCTGGCCACGGCGAGAAACGAGCGGCCGCCGATGGTGAAGAACTCCGCGTCCTCGCCGCCCGGGGCGGGCAGCGCGGACCAGGGCTCGAAGCGGCCGCCCGCGGACTGGAGCAACAGCAAGTCCGTGTCGCTGTCGCCACCGTTCATCCCCGGCGGGCTGCCCGGCGTGTCCCGGGCCAGCTGCGGGATGGCCAGCAGCTGCCGGCCCGCCACCGTGAACGCGGCCACGGCCCGGGCACCGGACGTCGGTATCCGCTGGATCTCGCTCAGTGCCGCTCGCATGGAACTCACTACAGCAACCCGTCCATACTGGCCACAAGTAATCTGGAGTTACTATCGACGACACATGGCGTTAATGGATGTGACGCATGCTCGATGTCCGCAAACTGCTGATGCTGCGAGCGGTGGCCGCCGAAGGCTCGATCGCGGCCGCCGGCCGTGCACTGCGCTACACCCGGTCGGCCGTGTCCCAGCAGTTGTCGGCGCTGGAAACCGAGGCGGGCACGGCCCTGGTCGACCGGCGCGGCAACCGGATCACGCTGACCCCGGCCGGCCGGATCCTGCTGGAGCACACCGAGCGGATCCTGGTCGAGCTGCGCGCCGCGGAAGCGACGCTGAGCCGGGATGACCAGGCGGTCAGCGGGCTGCTCCGGGTCGGCGTCCCGTTCCGCGAAGGGCCGCAGATCATGAGCCATGCGCTGATGGAGGTGCGGCAGCGGTTCCCGAAGCTCGAGATCCGGCTCATCGCAGCCACCGACGAGACCAGCGCCGACGCGCTACTGCGCGACCAGCTGGACATGGCGATCGTCTCCCGGTTCGGCGCCCCGCAGCCACGCCCCCGGTCCGGGCTGCGCGAGTGGGACCTCGGCCATGACGCCCTCCGGCTGTGCGTGCCGGCCGGGCACCGGCTGGCTGAGGCGGACCAGTGCACCATGGCCGACCTGCGCGGCGAAGCCTGGATCATCTGCCCGGCCAGCACCCTGGGGCGCCTCGTCATGGCCATGTGTGTCTCGGCCGGCTTCCAGCCTGACCTGGCGGCCTCGGTGGACGACATCGGCACCGCGGTCGGCCTGGTCGGGATCGGCTGGGGAGTCACCATCGCCCCGCAGCGGACCCCGGCCGGCACCGGCATGCCGGTAGCCCGGATTCCCATTGCCGGGGTCAGCACCGCCCGGCACAGCATCCTTATGGTCCGCGACGGCGAGCACCTGCTCCCCTGGATCGCGGCGGCCATCACCGCGGTCCGTAGCGTGAGCGCCCGCCGGTGGCGGGCGCCCGCTCCGGACCAGGGCCCGGCCCGGGAAGCAGGCAGCGGCCGGCCGGCCTGACCGTGCGCCAGGCATCCCGCCGGGTGCCGCTGCGCCCTCGCTGAGCGCCTTGACACCTCCGGGCATCACGCTGAGGCTTACCGCCACCATGCGTGGCCGCTGCCGGGCTGTTCGCCAGCGAATGATCACGCCCGGAAGAGAGAGGTGACCTACGGACATCGAGAGGCGCACTCCCGGCAACACCGCGATCGTCCTGAACCTCAACACCCTGGCGGCCAGGGCAGCGGCCCGCATCGCATAACGGCACCGCTCCTGAGCGTGGCTGGACTCAGCCATGACAGCTGCCGGTCATGAATCAGGGGCTGGCTGGTTCCTGGTGGACCGGGGTCGCCATGGTGCCGAGTCCGGTCATCTGGATACGGACGGTGTCGCCGGGGGAAAGCCACCTGGGGTTGGCCATGCCCATGGCGACGCCTGCGGGCGTGCCAGTGGTGATGATGTCGCCTGGCTGCAGGGTAGTGGTGGCGCTGAGCCACTCGATGATCTCGAAGGGGCTGTTCGTCATTTCCTTGGCGCAGGCGTCCTGGCGGGATTCATCGTTGACCCAGGTCTGGATCCGGATGTTTTCGTAGCTGCCGGCTTCGTCAGCGGTCACGAGCCAGGGGCCGGTGGGCAGGAAGGTGTCCCAGCCCTTAGCCCGCATGAGCTGCAGCAGGATGGGTGAGTTCAGTTTCCTGCTCTCCCCCTCCATGAGGTCACGGGCGCTGACGTCGTTGGCGATCATGTATCCGGCGATGTGCTGGGCGGCCTGGGCCGCGGGAATCCTGCGGCCGCCTTTACCGATGACGATGGCGAGTTCGGCTTCGTAGTCCAGCTGGGCGGATTCGCGGGGGCGGATGATCGGGTCAGCCGGGCCGGACAGTGCGCAGGCAGGCTTGCAGAAGATCACTGGCAGCGCAGGGGTCTGCGGCATGGCCAGGCCGGGTTCGGAAAGGTGGGAGAAGTAGTTCCCGCCGCAGGCGAAGAGATTCGGCGGGTCGCTGACGGGAGGGCCGAGGCGCGTCTGGGCGAGGGGAATCAGCTCGCCTGACGTGGCCGCGGCGCTGACCGCCTCCGGCAGCTGGCCGAGGAACGGGAGCACGCTGCGGGTGGTCCCGGCCGGGGCGAGCCCGAGACTGGCCATCACCGGTGGCAGCGGAAGGATGTGATCACCGACCAGCACGCCGGGAAGCTCACTCCCGCGGGGGCCGAAGCTGACGAGCCGCATTTTGCCTATCCTTTCGGGGCCCGGGGAGACCAGGCGGTGAGCTCGGCGACCGTCTTCCCGCCATCGAGCTCTTCGGCCAGCAGGGCGGGGTCAAAGGGAACAGCGCCGAGGACGTAGCCGTCACCTCCCGCGTAGAACTCCGCGATCTGGTCGTCGGTGTACTGGTTGTCATAGAACAGCTCGATGACGTTGCGGTCCGGGTCCTGGTAATAGACGGACATCGTGGGCCCGTGATTGAGGCTCACCGCCGGGAGGATCGAGGACCCGGCCAGCCGCCGGTACGCCTGGAACAGCTCCGGGAGGGTCGGGTACTCGAACGCGAAATGGTTCAGCCGGGACAGGGCAGCGGTGTCCCGGGCCCCCGGGGACGTCATCGCCGCCGACTCATCGGTCTTGGCCACATTGAACATGCCAATGCGGTGATGGCTCTCATCCATCTGCAGGAAGCACGCACTGTGGTCGGAGGTCTCGACGCCGATCCTGGCCTCGAACACATCCAGGTACCACTGCTTCATCGCCTCATATCTGGCGGTGTTCAGGATCAGGTGAGAGATCTTCGGCGATGCCATCACTGCCTCCTCCGGGGCCACGCGGGACACGGTGTCCCGCAAAGCCAACGAGGCCGGCCAGGGTCAGCCGGCCCGGTCATCCCGACACTAGGCACAGCTTCGTCCTTAGTCAAGGACTAATTCGTCCTTGTTGCCGCAATCGGGCACGCCCGCGCTCAGGGCGGCCCTGGCCTGGCACCGTGCCGACCGCCAGCAGCCCGCCTGCGCAGGACGCTCGCGAACGCACGGTCATACTGCTCCCGGTCAGCCGGGGTGTGCTGCGCGCCAGGCGGCCCAGATCTCCGGCCGGAGCTTGCCGCGGCCGGGAATGTCAAGACCGGCAGTGCGCGCCCAGGCCCGGACTTCCGCCGTGGAGGGCCCGGGGGCATCCGGCGCCTGGGCGAGCTCGGTCGTGCCGGGTGCTGCGGCCAGTGGTGCGAGCCGCTCGATCGAGGCGGTCTCGGTCTCGGCCCATGCGCGGGCGGCGGCCAGGAACCGGTAGGTCCATTCCTCGGCGAGCTGGCGGGTCTCGCAGAAGACGACCGGGACGCTGGGCCAGCGGATCTGGAGTTCGGCGAGACCGTCGGCGACCAGCGCGGGCCGGACCCGCTCCAGCTTGAACACCTGGGAGTAGCGGTCCTCGACCACGACCGCGGCACGGGGCAGCGCAGCGAGTTCGGCCAGCGCGTAGCGGAGCTTCCCGCCGGTCAGGCTGGCCACCAGGTCGGTCAGGGACTTGCGCTCGACAGAGGCGATGAGCCGGCCGTCGACGACCAGGCCGTAGTCACCGCAGGGAAGCGCCCGCTTGACCGTGGCGACCCGCTGGCCACCGAAGCCGAACTTGTAGGCGTACTGCTCATGGGAGTCGACCACGATCTCCAGCTCGGCGATCCCGGCGGCCCGGGCGGTGGGGGTGGTCACGTTGGGGCGGGCCTGCTTGCGGGTGCGCGGGGACTGCCAGAAGACGGCGTCGCGGCCGCGGGCCTTGGTGAAGACGATCTGGGAGCGCTTCTCCCTCCCCCTGTCGAGGACGAGGTCGATGGCGGCGCCCCGCCGGATGCAGGACTGAAGACCGGCTCGCTCGACGATGTCGGGGGCTTCGGGCCACTCATCCGCCGGGACCGGATGGCAGTACAGGGCGTTGGTGCGCGGCCAGGTCCCCGAAGTGCGGAACACCATCCCGCCAGCCAGCGGCAGCAACAGCAGATAGGGCAGCCTGGAGTCCGGGTCCGGGTTACGGGCGATCAGCAGTTCCACGCTCCCAGCCTTCCACCCGATCCGGCCCACCAAGCCAGCGGCCCGGCTGACGCCCGAGACGATTGCTTGTTATCACATATATCAACTAGGGTGACCTGCAAGTCGGCGGTGATGACTGCACACGCGGTCGAGAATGCCCCGGGAAAGCAGGAGCGAGACGTGCGCATCTACAACGTCGCGGGACGGCTCACCCTGGGCGTGGGATCAGACGGCGGGGTCGATGTCGAGACGGCTAGCGGCGGCTGGTTCCCGGCCGCCATCCAGCCGATCTACGAGTCGTGGGATGCCTTCGCTGGCTGGGCCGGGCCTACGACGGCCCGGCGGCCTTCCCGATCGAGCGGTATCGGCTGGGCCCGCAAGCCACCGCTCTTGCTGCAGATCGGCGACGAGCTGGTGACCTGGGCCGACGGGATCGGGGAGATGCGCCATTCTTTCGTCGCCCCGCTCATTGACCCTTGACGAGGAGATCCGATGGCAGACGAACGCGGCACTATCGAGTTCGCGATGGACGGGCACACGATCTCGGCCCTGACCGCCGGGCCGCGGTCGTGTCCGGGGCGGCCGCTGATCGCGGCCCTGCACGGCGGGACGTACAACGCCCGGTACTTCGATGTCGCGGGCTCACGTCACGGCTCGTTCATGGATCTCGCCGCCGGCCTGGGCTATTGCGTGGTGAGCTTCGACCGGCCCGGCTACGGCGGGAGCTCGGCCCTCGAGCCGGACGACAACACGTTCGGCCGGCACGCTGGGCTGCTCGCGGCGGCGATCGCCCAGGCAGCGGGCAGCTATGGCGCCGACGGAGTCGTCCTCCTCGGTCATTCCATCGGGGGCATGATCGCCGCGATGATCGCCGCGGCCGACACCGACTTCCGCCTGCTCGGGGCGTCGGTCACCGGCATGGGTGCCGTTATCCGGGCGGGCGGCCCGGCCTACGCACTCGCGTCGCTGCCGCCGGATGCGACGGTTGACCTGCCGTATGACCAGCGGGATCTGGTGATGTTCGGACCGGAGTTCAGCCGTACCCCCGAGGGAATCGAGAATGCGCATGCGTCGTACGCGCCCGTCCCGGTCCGCGAGTTGATCCAGGCCCCTAATTGGCCGGACGAGCACCTGCCAGATGTCGCGCCGCGCATCCGGGTCCCGGTTCACAACGAGCTCGGCGAGTTTGATGCTCTGTGGGACAGCACACCCGCGAACGTCGAGCAGTTTGCCAAGATGCTGACCGGCGCCCCGTTCGTGGATGCGAGCATTGCCCGCGCCACCGGGCACAGCATCGATCACCACATCCTGGGACATGCTCTGCACCTCCGCCAGCTCGCCTTCACCGGGGAGTGCGAGCTATGGGGACGGCAGAACGCGGCGAGCTGATGTCGTCCGATGCCCCCGGCGTGGCGGCTGGGCTGCCCGCGTCGACGCAGGTCATCGTGGCGGGCGGCGGTCCGGTCGGCCTGGCCGCCGCGATTGAGCTGGGTCGCCGGGGCATCCGGTGCCTGGTCATTGAGCCGCGCACGAGGGTGTCCCATGCGCGCCCGCGCTGTAAGACGATCAACGTGCGGTCGATGGAGCATCTGCGCCGGTGGGGAATCGCTGACCGGCTGCGCGAGCAGGCGCCCCTGTCGCCCTCGTGGTCGCAGGACGTGGTGTTCTGCACTTCGCTCGCCGGGCGGGAACTGTCGCGGTTCACCGGGGTACTGGGCCTGGTGCACGACGGCGACCGGTTCCCGGAGCTCGGCCAGCAGGCACCGCAGTACGTCCTGGAGGAGCTGCTGCGGGAGGTAGTGCGTGAGCTCCCCGCGTGCACGCTGGCCGCCGGAGCCACGGTCGTGGACGTCGAGCAGGACACCGACGGGGTCCGGGTCACCGTCGCCGACGGGGCCGGTCAGCGCGGGGTCGTCGCGGGCTCGTACCTGATCGGATGCGACGGCCCGCGCAGCACAGTCCGGGAGCGCATCGGCGCGTCGTATGTCGGTGATCACGCTCTCCGGCCGAACTTCGGGATGGTCTTCCGGGCGCCCGGCTTGTGGACACATGTCCGGCACGGCCCGGCTGTCCACTACTGGATCATCAATCCCGACGCGCCCGCGCTGGTGGGCCCGCTCGATCCGGCGGACACCTGGTGGATCATCGCGTTCGGCGTTGATCACGACACCGGCGAACGCGAGGCCGGGCGGATCATCGATGCCGCGGCCGGGGTGCCAGCCGGCGCGACCGTGCTGTCCACCGATCCGTGGACAGCGCGAATGCAGATCGCCGACCGGATGCGCCAGGGCCGGGTCTTCCTGGCCGGGGACGCGGCTCATCTCAACCCGCCATTCGGCGGGCACGGGCTCAACACCGGACTTGGTGACGCGGTGGACCTCGGCTGGAAGATCGCCGCCACGCTGGACGGCTGGGCGGGACCCGGACTGCTGGACAGTTATGAGATCGAGCGCCGGCCGATCCAGGAGCGAGTGATCCGCGAGGCCACCCTGAACATGGGAGTGACGTCACCCGAACTGCTCGCCGCCGGTCTCGACGACGACAGCGCGGCCGGGGAGTCGGCCCGGCGCGCTGCGGGCGCCCGGATCCAGGCGACCAAGCGGGCTGAGTTCCACGCCCTCGACCTGGTCCTGGATGTCCGGGTCGCACCGTCACCGGTCATCGTTGGCGGTGACACCGCGACGGGCAAGCCGGCCGCCGGGAACGCGGGCCCGCCGGTTGCGGGAGCGCTGCTGCCGCACGCGTGGCTCGACAGCGGCCGGTCGCTCTACGACGAGATGGGTGACGGGTTCACGCTCTTGACGACGCGCCGGGGCGGAGCGGCTGACGCGATCACCAGGGCGGCGCACGCCAGCGCTGTACCACTGAAAGTTCTTGACCTCGAGGAGAGGGCGCTGCGCGGAGCGGCGCTCGTTCTCGTCCGCCCGGATACCTATGTGGCGTGGACCGGCGATCGTGAGCCAGGCTGCGCCGATGACCTCATCGACCGGGTCCGGGGAGCGTCAGCCGGCCGGGGTTAGAGAGCCGTGGTTGGGGCCGAGGGCCAGCAATGCGGTCTGCTCGTTGCGCGTCAGGTGCTGGAGCAACGCGCTCGACGCGACCTCCGGGTCCCGCTGACGGAATGCCTCGACCAGTTCCTGGTGATGCTGCCTGCGCCGGTCGTGCTCGTGCGGGTCCGGATCGAGCATGCCCCAGCCGATGCGGACATAGCGCTCGGAGGCCCGCCACAATGTGGCCAGGATGCGCAGGTCCCAGCTGGTTGCGGCCGGAGCCAGCAAGGCGAGATGGAAGGTGTGGTGGGAGTCGTAGATCTCGTTCATCGTCCGGTGCGGGTCACCGAACTCCGCGGCCTCGAGATTCAGCCGATCCAGCTCGGCACCGGGCAGGAGCCGGCACGAGCGCTGCGCGATCTCCGGCTCCAGCCGGCGCCGCAGGCGGTAGATACTCTGCAGCTCATCTAGGTCGAGCGGCGCCACCAGGGCGCTCCGGCCGGGCCGCATCTGCACCAGGCCCTGATTCTCCAGGCTCCGCAGTGCCTCGCGCACCGGAATGATGCTGACCTGGAGCATCTCGGCCAGCTCGCGCAACGAGAACTCACGGCCCGGCTCCAGCGCGCCCGACAGGATGGACCGGCGCAGTTCGGTCATCACCTGGTCAGCGACGGACCGCGATTCGATGGGGCGGACCACCGCAGCCGCAGTTGACTCCACCAGTAGCCTCGCTCTCCAGCTGCCCGCGAACCGAAATAAATTATACCGGCGCCAGTCTTTCGCGCGGCTGAAGCCGGGCGGCCCGGCCGGCCAGCGCCGGCAGCAGCCTCAGCATTGTTGTTATCACATATATCAGGTAGCCTCACCGCAGGCCACGACAGGGAGGTAACCGTGACGTCGCAAGCGGAGCGCACGCGCGAGGAGATCATCGCCAGCAACCTCGCCGCCGTTGAGGTGCACTTCCACAATGAGACCCCGGAGACCATCGACAAGGCGATCTCGGTCTACACCGACGACATCGTCTGGGAGGTGCCGGCCCGCGGCCTGGTCCACCGCAACGTCGCGGACGTCAAGGCCGAATATCTCAAAATTTTCGGCTCGATGAACATCCACAAGATCACCAACCTGTACCGGTTCGCGACCGAGGAATGGGTGTTCGACGACAGCATCTTCGAATGGACCATCACCGGCGACGGCTTCGCCAACTGCCCGTTCCCGCCCGGGACGACCGTGAGCGTGCGGCTGCTGCACGCGTTCCAATGCCGGGACGGCAAGATCTGCCGGGAGAACGGGTACGAGATCTGGCGCGACATCAACGACACCGCCCGGGTCCGCGACGACATCCCGGCCACTGCCACGGTCGAGGTCTTCGGCTGAGCATGGACGACTGCCTGCTGTGCACGATGGAGAACGCGGACGAGACCTCCGTTGTGTTCCGCGACCGGCTCTGGGCGGCCGAGGTCGTGCCCGGCTACGACGTTCCCGGCTGGTTCATTCTGCGGGCGCGCCGGCACGCTGAGCGGATCACGGGGCTCGACGACGAGGAGCTGTCGTCGTATGGCCACCGCGCGCGAGATCTCGTGGCTGCCGTCACCGAGGTGACCGGAGCCCCCGCGACCTATCTCCTGGTGTTCGGCGAGAACTACCCGCATTTCCATGCCCTCATCGCGCCCCGTGGCCATGATGTCCCGCCGGAGCTGCGCGCCGGCAACATCCTCAGGCTCCGCGCCGACCGCGCCGACCTGGCGGCGGCCGGGAAGCTCATTCCTCCCGTGCGCTCGGCTTACGCCCGGCATACCGGCAGGCCGGCTCCCGCCCTCTAGCACCTCACCCCCGGGGGGTCATTGTGAGCGCCGCAACAGCTATCACGAACGTCCGGGTATTTGACGGAGAGCGGCTGGGCGAGCCAGCGACCGTCGTGATCGAAGACGCCATGATCTCGGCCCGCGCGCTGCCGGACGGCGCACGTGATGCCGACGTCGTTGACGGCGGCGGGGCCACGTTGCTGCCGGGGCTGATCGACACCCACGTTCATGTGGACAAGCTGTCACAGCTCGAGGTGTCGGCTTCGTGGGGCGTCACCACCCTGCTCGACATGGGCAACAAGGATCTCGCCAACCTCGCGGCGCTGAAGAAGGGCCAGGGGCACCCGACGCTGAAGAGCGCCGGGAATCCGGCGAGTGCGCCGGATTCCGTATTCGTCAGGAAGATGGGATTCTCCGTCTCGACGACCGTCACCGGGCCCCATGACGCGGCGCGATTCGTCGCCGAGCGGGTGGCTGAGGGCTCGGACTACATCAAGATCCTGGTCGAGGACCCCAAGATCCCCGGTACCCGGGCGCTTAGTGCGGAGACGGTGGCGGCGCTGGTCCTGGCGGCGCACCAAGCCGGGCTGATGACGGTCGCTCATGTGGTGAGCGCCGACACCATGACCACGGCGGTGCGCGCCGGCGCGGACGTCGTCACCCACACGGCCCTGACCAGTGACCTGGGCCCCGGGTTCGAGGCGCTGCTCGCCGAGCGGCCGGTCGTCATCATCCCAACCCTGACGATGATGCAGGGAGTGGTGCACGCCATCGGCGGGAAGTTCGCCATGCGCGTGCTGGCACCGCTCGTGCCGGCGGTCCGGCTGAACTACAGGCACGCGAAGTCGACCGTCGCCACGTTCCACC
>Ga0208589_1000970_pt1 | contig 12485 bp, 6 predicted proteins | sample NGESurshal092012_2_FD_184486 | JGI IMG/M metagenome (GOLD analysis project Ga0208589, IMG submission 184486) | Arctic peat soil microbial communities from Barrow, Alaska - NGEE Surface sample F53-2 shallow-092012 (SPAdes) | ecosystem: Environmental > Terrestrial > Soil > Wetlands > Peat ... | reverse complement strand
TGAGCGGCGGGATCTCAATCAAGTAAAGAGCGGCCGTTACTTCTTGCGGCGCTCCGCGAGAGACACGACGTCGGCCTTCTTCTGACTCTTCTTCGACTCCGCCACCGATTCCTTCAACAGCGTCGTCGTTGCCTTCCCCGCCAGGATGTCGGCGGCGACCTTGTCGTTCAACTTCTCCTTCGCCGCGTCCACGAGCTTCGTCCGCATCCACACGTTGACGCCGCGGACGTTGCTCTTCGAGGCGGCGTAGGCAATCAGTTGATACTCCTGCGCGGAGAGCCGGAGCGTGACGCTCTGCTCCCGCAGCGCCTGCGTAACGCGGTCGGTCTCAAAGCGCTCGTGCACGAGCGCCGTCGTGCCGTAGATCGCCGAGCGCACGAGGATCGAGAGGCCGCCGACGTGCGACAGCGGTAGCGCGCAGAGCCAGCGCTCGTTCGCGTCGAGCCCGAGCGCGACGGCCGAGCCAAGCGCGCTCCACAGCAGGTTGCCGTACGTCAGCTCGATCGGCCGCGGCGCGGCGCTCGTGCCGGAGGTGTGGATCACGAAGGCCGTCGCGTCGAGGTCGTGACGGACAGGGTCGCGCTTGGGCTCGTGTCGTGCCCGGCTGCCGAGCTGCGCGACGAGCGGGCCCTCCGCCTGACCGAAATCGAATTCATTAAAAAAATCGTGATCGATCGTGACTTCGGAGCTGCTCGCGATCGTCTCCTGCTCAGCCACGGAGAGGCGTAGATCGACAGGTACGGCGACCGCGCCGAGCAGCATGCAGGCGTGCAGCGCGTAGGCGAACTCGAGGCCAGGCGGAAGGGCGATCGCGACGTGTCCGGATACCTTCGCGCCGCGCCCGCGCAGGTATCCGGCGGTCGCTTGCGCGCGGGTATACAGCTCGGCGTAGGAGCACTCGCCGTCGGGCGTCTCGAGAGCCTGCCGCAGCGGCCGCGACGCGGCTGCACGGGCGAGCCATGCATCGACTTCCATCAGAGCGCGCCTTCCACGCTCGGGGAGGCTAGCGGCGCCTGGAGGCCTTATGGCTCGAGTGCTTGGCCTTCTTGCCGTGCTTGGGCTTCTTCGTTGCCTTCTTCTTCGCTTTCTTCTTCGCCTTCGGGCAGCCGGTGACAGCGATTTTCGTCGTCTGTTTGAGCACCGCGCCGTTCTGTGCCGTGATCAGAGTCGGCATGCTCAAAGCCGCCTGGCCGCAGAAATTGTACTTCGCCTTCTGCGGCAGGTTTACCGCGAGCACAGAGAATGGGCCGCTCGGCAGCTTCAGCTCAAACGACTTGATCGGGGCGTCGGGCACGGTCTTGAAGAAGCTCGACGTGATGCCTTTGGTGATTTTCGTGTTGCCGTCGAGGATCAGCGTGATGCCTTCGCCTTGCAAGACGATCTCGAGATCGGGAAACGCCTCGTTGCCGTGGCTGACGAGATAAGCGGGACCGGTCAGCGGATTCGCGAGCACCGGCGTCACGGCGGTCGCCGTGCCGACGTCCGATTCTTTCGGGCAGCTCGCCGGGTTGGCTTCGAAGACCTTCGCCAGACAGGCCTTCTGCAGCGTCGTCAGGCGCGATGGGAGCTGCTTCGGGAGATCGACCTTGACCGAGCGGATGTTCGCTTCCTCGCCGCTCGCATCCGGTCCGCCTTTGGAGCTGACCTTGACGTCGAGGCTCGCGCCCGAAGCTTTGCTCGCTTTGCCGGCGGTCGAGGCCGAAAAACCGGGCTTGAACTTCAGCGCGGAGCAGTTAGCGGCCTGAAAACGACTCGCGACCGGTGCTGCGGCGCCGCCAACGCCGAGAACCGTGCCGCTCAGCGTCAGCGGATTGCAGTTCGTCGGGTTAAAGGTGAAGCCCGGTCGGTCGAGCGTTACCTGGACGTGCTTGATCCTCAGCGGTACGCCGTCAAGAATCGTTGGGAACGGGTCGGAGACGTCGGTTACATGCGCGTCGGTCGGATCGATGTAGAGCGCCTGGCGAATCACGACCGTGCCCAGATCGAATGGGCCGGCGAGCGCGGGCACGACGACGGCGACGCCATACGGGCCGCTCTTGTACGGGCCCGTCAGATAGGCGTTGCCTGAGACGTAGTAAGGCGTTGGGCCGGGACCGGTCGCCGTCAAGACGCTGCCGAGCCGTGAGGACGCGGGACAGCTCGGGCTCGCCTGCTCGGCGCCACCGCTCTTGCCCGCGGCAGCCGCGAGCGCGGCGTCCGAGCACTCGCCGAGCCCGGCGAGCTTGCCGAGCAGCCCGGGCGGCAGCGAGACGGAGAGACCGGCGAGTTCCTCTTCGGAGTCCTGTCGACCGAAGCTAACGGTGAACGGCGAGTAGCCGCCGGCGTTCGGCGTGACCGTACCTGCGGAGAAGCTCGGCGCGAGCCCGGACACGCAGCCGTTGTCGATCGCGAAGCTGTCACTCGGAAATGCGTCCGGGCCGGAGTCGGGCGCCGACCACGGAGAGAGATCGGCGCTCGTCGTGTACGTGGTACAGGCGTTTGGAGTGGCGAGGTCGCCGCGCGGGCCGCCAAAGAAGTGCAGCCTCAGGTCGCTGAACGGCAGCTGTGGGTTTTCATCGAAGACGCCCGTGATCTGACCGGTCTGCTGGTTAGGCGTGAGGTTGCCGGCGATCTTCACGACGACGCCGGTCGTCGGGTCGTTGACGACGATGTAGCCGGCAAACAGGCTGTTGAACGGGTTTTGATTCTGCGTGGCGAGGTAGATCGAGCCCATCAGCGTGCCTTCGAGCAGCGGAGAGGTGAGTTCAACCGAGCCGATCTTCGAGGCTTCGGGGCACGACGGTGCGTCGGGGGTGAAGTCGCTCGGGCTGCCACCGAGCCAGCCGATCTGGGCGATCGAGCACGCCTGCAGACCGCTGGCCGCCGAGGGGTCGATCGTCAGGCCGGGCGGGAGCTTGACGGAGGCATTCCTCAGCGGCGCCGTCGCCAACGTGCCGGGCGCCTCGCTCTGCGGGACCTTGAGCTCGAAGTTGAGACCTGTCGGGCTATCGGCCGTCGAGGTTTCGGGTCGCGCGAAGAAGGCGGTCGGTTCGAAGCGCAATGCGTTGCAGCCCGTGACAGGCGGCGTTTCGGCGCTGCTCGAGACCCATCCGGCACCTGCGACGTTCGGCGTTCCGTCGCTGTTGAAGCTGCCCGGGTCCTGCCAGGAGTCCATGTAGACGGTCGTACGCAGCGGCTGCCCTGAGCAGTTCGACGGGTTCGTGAACATCGCAGCCGGTGCGCCGCCCGCTTTGTCCTTCGTCGCCGGATCGCCGTAGAACGTCGCGATGATGTCCGTGAGGGCCACCTGCGGGACTTCGCGGCTCGTGGCGCGCAGCACGTAGCCGGCGCTCGTCGGCACGACGCTCGCGTAGATCACATGCGAGTTGAACAGCGCGTCGACGTAGCCGAACTCGGCCGCGACGCCACGCTCGGGGACCATGTTGTAGAGGCCGCCGTTGACCGACGCGCTGCCTTTCGGCTCGCTTTGGATGTGGCCGACCTGCGTGCTCGGCGGACAGCCGGCGACGGTGATCAGCTGCGCGAACGTGCACTTCGGCGCCGCCAGCGCGCCGCCGATGAAGCCGAGTGGCAGGTCGACGACGACGTCCTTTACGTCTCTCACGCTTCGCGTGAGGCGGGCGACCGATTCGGGGCCGAGGCCGATCGCGGTCCGCATATCGATCCGCGTCGTCAGCTCGTAGGGATGGTCACCGGCCTGGATGTCGGGAGCGCCGTCCAGGCCGCTGATCGTCGAGAGCAGCTGGCTGGCGCCGAACGACGGAACTTCTTCGGAGATTTGATTTTCGCTCGTGGCACTCGCGTTCAGTCCTTCTTCTTCGGAGACCGTCGCGGTGTTTTTCAGGGTGCCGCTCGTTTTACCCGTGTTGACGGTTACGAAGACGAGCACTTTCAGCGTGTCGTCGGGCAGGATCGTGCGTTCGCCGAGCGTGAAGAGCGCTTCCGGGATCGTGCATTCGACCGGCGTCGTCGTGCAGAAGCGTTCGCCCAAATCCTCTTCAGGCCCAGTCAACCCGAAGCCTTCCGGAGTTCCTGTCCAGAAGAACTCGACCTTTCGTACGGTCAGTCCCGTCGGAAGTGTGTCGGCAATCGTGACGGCGTTCCCACGCGTCGGCGCACCGCCCACGTTGGTGACAGTCACCTGGTAGACGTCGCACGGCGCGACCGCTTCGTTCAGACGGCTGAGGCATTCGGCCGTGTCGCGCGTCGAGAAGTTCGTCGGCAGCGGCAGCGAATGGATCGCCAGGTTCGGTTTGGGGCTCGCCGCCAGTGCACCGTTTGCGCCGACGCCGAACCCCGCGAGCGCGAGCAGGAACGCGACACCTGTAACGCCCGCGAGCGAGCCGGCGCGCGAAACGATCGATGCTCTGAATTTCATCTACCTGCCCTCCGTGCGCTCTTCTTCGCCTTGTGCCGCGCCTTCTTCTGCTTGGCCTTCTTGTGTGGTGCTGGGTAACGCTTCCGCGCGGCCGCTTCGCATGCGGCACGCTTGCGTTTGTTGCGTTTTGAATGGCACGCCTTCAGCGCTTTCGCCAGCTTCTGCGCGCGCGTCAGCGGCTTCGGCGGTTTTGCGACTTCGGCGGGCGGCGTCGCGTTGCCGGGACCGGAGAACGTCGCGCTTCCGGCCGACGGCGCCGGCGGCGGACCCGGTGCGGTGCCATGGCAGGCTTCGCCCTGACATGCTTCAGCGGCAGAGCCACGCAGGATGCAGGGCACTCCGGCGCTGCAGATATGTGCGTCGTAGTAGTCACGCTGCGTGTCCGGATCTTCGGGTACGAGCGCATCGACGGTCGAGAAGAACACGTTCGCGCCAGACAGGTCGCTGCCGAGCAGTTCGACGCTGCCGGCCGCAACGCGGTTCACCGCGGAGGTGTCTCGGCCGTCGGAGATCAACGAGACGCTTCCGTCGTGATACTCGTAGACGTTCTCCGCGTACCCCGGCTCGCCGCTTTCGCTGGTTTCGACCTGGACGTCGTCCAACGCCTGCGGTGTCAGGCCGACGGGACTCTGGAAGAAGATGTAGGCGCCGTCGCGCGACATCGTCGGGTCCGAGCGCTGCGGAACGCTCGCGCTCTCGACGGAACGCGACTCGCCGGCGATTGCTGCGTTCGCGATGCCTGCATTGCCGTTGTTGTTGAAACCGGCCTGACCGATCGAGATACGAGTCAACGCGCCGCCCTGCGTGTACTCATAGACCTGAGCCGGACCTTCAACGCGCGTCGCGTCCGGCGTCAGGCCCCGGTGGCTGGTGAAGACCAGCAGATGACCGTCGGGCGGCGTGTTGGCGATGCCGCCTTCGAAGTGCTGATCCCACTCGGTGGAGTCGGCGGTGGACAGCGTCGCGACGAATGCGACTCGCCCACCGGCTTTTCCGGGTTCGCGTTCGAACGCATAGAGGTTCTCGCCGTTGCTTCTCGGGTGCTGCCCGAAGCCGTTTGCGCTCGCGGGCACGACGCCCTTCGCGACGAAGTACACGTGCGTGCCGTCGGGCGAGATCGCGACGGTTCCCTGGACCTGCGGGCCGCCTTCCTGCGTCGCCGAGAGGTCGATCAGTTCACGTGAAGCGGCGCTTTCGCAGCGTGCGGGACACACCGACAGGTACAGGTTGCAGCCGGTGGAGGCGCTTGTGGTATGGCCACACTGGCCGATCGCCGCACTGTCGCCCGTCGCCGGATCCTGGGTGGCGTCGTCGGTCAGCTGCTGGGTGTCGGTGAACACGGCGACTTCACCGTTTTCGGAGGCGCCTTCGAAGAAGGCGTCTCGAGCGTCACCTTCGGTCGTCGTGTGCTGTTTGCACGCGACCGTCGTGCATGTCGCCGGCGTCGGCGCCGAGATGCGCACGGTGCGCGCGTCGCCCTGTTCGCCGTCGATCCGCGCGAAGAGCTCGCGGGCCGGAACCGGCGTGCCGGCGTTGACCCCGGAGCCGGACGCGCACTGATAGGCGGTCCAGTAGACGACGCGACCGTCCGCGGAGAGTGAGCGATTGCGCTTGCTGAAGCCCTTCGTTTCGCCACTGCCGAGGCCCGTCCCACATTTGCTGATCAGGTCGGTAGTTCCCTGCGCGCCGCTGACGCCGACGAGCGTCGGCGCTCCTGCGGCGGCTGCATACTCGTAGAGTGAGAGCGCATTGCCGTTCCCATGGTCTGAGGACCAAACCGGATCGTTCGTCGTGTAGACAACGTGAGAGAGGTCGGATGTAGCGAGCAGCGGTTCCTGGGCGAGCACGCTGTACGTCGCGCCGCCTTCGCCGATCGGCCCGATCTGGTCGAACCGGCCCGAGGGCTGCCGCGCGTAGAACTCATCCTGCCCGTCCGGCGGGCGCGGAATGCTGAACAACGTGGTGTCGCTGTTCGGGTCGATGCTCCACCAGCTGTTCGTTTCGAATTCGGTGGCATCCGGCGCGAGCGAGTGCGGGCTCCAGCCTTCGCCCGACCGCTGGAAGTCGTACGGCTCTCCCTCCGTCTCGCGCGAGCCTACGCACGACGGCGAGCCCGCGAAGCACTGAACTGTCGGAGCGGTGACACGCGAGCCGTCTTCAGAGATCTGAGGAGAGACATTGTGCAGGAACAATGCGCCGATCAGCGCACCGTTCTTGCTTGCGGGGGTCACGAATTCGTACTGACGCCCGTCTGGAAGCGCTTCGCTTTTCGTGACGAAGGCGAAGGTCTGGTCTGGGCTGTCGCTGGTGCCGCTGAGATCGCTGGCCACCACGCGCCAGTGATAAGTCGTGTTGGCGCTCAGTCCGGTGATCGCCTCGGCTGCCGCGACGCTCGCGGTCGCCCCGAGGCTCGCGTCGGGGATCGGGATGACGTTGCCGTAAGCGGTCGTCGTGCCCCATTCGAAGTGGTATTTCGTCGCTTGACCGACGGACTCGATCTTCGCATTCAGCTGCGCGGCTGACGCGGTAATGCTGGTCGTCGACAGTTCACTGATGATCGGGACTGGGAGCGTCGACAGCACGCGGTCTTCGCCGGCGACCGTACCGCCGGCCTGGTTGCTCGCGACGAGTCGATAGTGGTAGGTCGTGCCTCCACGAAGCGCTTGGAGTTCGGCGTGCACGGTCACGGGAGCGACGCCACCGCCGATGGTCTCTTCACACGGCACGCTTTCGCCGTATTCAGTGGAAGTGCCGTACTGGAATTCGCATTTTTCGACGTTCGACCCCTCGGGATTGACGGTGCCCTGTACTTTCGCCGTCGTCGTCTGCGCTTCCGCGCTGCCGGTGATGACTTCGAGTGCGTTCGCAAACCGCTGCACGTCGGCAGCCGCGTGATCGACGACGTAGACGGCTCCGCTCGATTGATCGACGGTGAGACCCGCGCCTTCGGTCAGCTGCGTGACACCAAACGTCTCTTGCACGCCACAGACGCCTTCGGGCGGAGGACATGGCAATGCCAAATGCTGAACCGATTCGCCGAGATCGACGTAGGGCTCGCCGGTCGCCTCGTCGACCGCGATTCCGGTCGGCGGCAGCACGCCGCCGCCGCTACCCGGCTGTTCGGTGAGTTTGCCGAGGAATGTGCCGGTCGAGCTGAACTTTTCGACGCCGAAGATGCTGACGACATAGAGGTTTTCCGCGGCATCGCTGGCGATGCCGACGGGTTTGCTTCCCGAGCCCGACCATTCCTGCATGAAAACTCCGGACGGTTCGAACTCATACATCTTGAAGGTCGTCGAGTACGCCCAAAGGTGGCCTGATACATCGACCGTCACTCCGGCGATTGTATTTCCAAATTCATCGAAAGGCCCGCCGGGGGCAAGGTGCCCGTCTAGCTGCCCATCCTGTGGAGTCTGATCTCCCCACGCTTCGATCAATTCTCCGGACGGGCCGAACTTCTGCACCAAGTTCGTGCCGCTGTCGCCGACGTAGACGTCTCCCGCGGAAGGACCAGAGGAATTGTCGACCGCGACGAACGCAGGAGCTTCAAACTGACCGGGTTCCGATCCGGACAGACCTTTTTGACAGACAAGCGTGCAGGTCTCGAGACCGGGCAAGCCATCGGCAACGCCCCAGCCCCATGCTCTGATGAACGTTCCCGTCGAATCAAACTCGTCGACGCGCGAATTACCGGTATCAGCGACGTACACGTCATGGCTTGTTGCATTAACACCGGCGCCCCGAGGAGCCGACAGTTGCCCTGCGCCGGCGCCGGCCGATCCAAAAGCTCCAGCCGGGATGTGCGAGCTGGACGCGAGTGCTGGTGGCGCGGGTACGAGAGCCAGAACCGTAGAGAAGGCAGCGCACGCGAGTAGCCACGCGCAAGCGCGGCCGATCGACCAACGAACCCTCTCTCGCATCCTTCGCCCTTTCGTCCCGTTCCTAAAGTTCAAGCGTCCTGCAATACAGCGTCCCGGCTGCCTCCGCCAGCGTCAACGAGTGTCTCCAACTGCCTGGGATCCGAAAAACCTTGTTTGCGCGGGTCTTGGGCGGCATCAGAATCGCCGGAGGACGACGCGCGGTGCCGCGACTTGGACCATCGGCTCACCGCTCCGCCGCTGTCAGTTCCCGCCGACATAGCGACGCCCACCGCAATCTTGGCCCCCAACGCGGGCCGGCAACCGTGGACTTACTAGCTCCACGTCCCACGCGCTGCCGGCCACGAGTGGCCCGTCTCAGGCCTCCGCTGGGGCCGCCACTACTCGTCGATGGTCAACCCTTCCGAGACAAATTTGATCGCTTCCCCAACGCCCTCGCCGCATTCTTCGAAGCCAAGACCGAAGTTGCAGTGTAAAAACGCATTGAGTTTTTCTCCGCCGTCACCAAGGTAGGATGTTCGAAACGGTTTTCCCCTACCAACCGAGACGGTACTCCCGAATTCTTTGATCTCACTGTTGAGCGTCCCACTAAATGACCACAGCTCAGAGCCTTCCACACTGATTTTCACTTTGGTCGGTTTTTCAATGGTACCACAGTTGATAGTTGTAAACGGTACTAAGAACAGAAGGCCCATTTCTAATGGCGCTTCCGACAGCGTCACCAGGTGGAATTCGCCTGTGATTTCCACGTTGCCGGCGATCAGGACGCCCGTTTTGCATTTGTTTTTGCCTTCTGCCTCTTCTTTAACAACCATCGCGTATACGCCTAACGCCGATCCAGCTGTCAACGCCGTAAGGCTAACTTCCAAACCTTTACCGGTCAGTTTGCTGCCGGCGGTCGTTTCGAGGCTGGACGCCGAGCTGCTTGTAGCTTTCGCCGTAGCCGATGTCTTGCCAGGTAAGAATAATACGGACGGTAACGTAACGGCGAGCGCAGCACTGGTCGCGACGAGCATGGTCACGAGCACCACGGCGATAATAGTCAGTCGTCTCATCATTCACTCCTTTGGTTGAGTCCTATTTGCGCCGCGAGGAGCACGCCGGCCCGGCCCCCGTCCGACGGTCTCGCCGCCGCACGCTTTGGCACGAAGGCGTGCTCGCCTCAATTTCGCGTGCGCCGGGGGCAGGTGTCAAGGCGATCTAACACATGTGTCCTTCTCCTCGCGCGTCTCGCGCCACTGGGCGAGGCCGCAGCCACCGTCCCCCGATACCTGCCAGGCGGAGCCGCGCCCGTCTCCGCACATACGGTATGCGGCCCCCACCGATTCCTCAGCGCGGCTTCGCACGACGTACAGACCTGAAGGCATCGACGCACATGGTCCAGACGCACAGGAGGCATGGAGTTAGCCGCTCCACGCCTCCTGACGTCCGGGGCTGCGGTCAAAAGCCTGGCCGCGGGCAGCATGCCACTCGCTTCGACTACCCGTCCACCGTCAATCCTTCTGATGTGAACGTCATTGGTTCTGCGACGTTCTCGATACATTCTTCTGCACCAAGACCAAAGTTGGCTTTCAGCGATACGTGCTGGCTTTCGCCCGCATCGTTGAGATAGGTCGCTTTTTCTGGTTTACCTTTCGTGCCTTTGAGGCTCGTGGTGAATTCTTTGCTCTCACTATTAACCGTACCGCCGAATGAAGCAAGCATCCCACCTTCGATTTTGATTTTGAATCTTTCCGGTTTTTCGGTGCTTCCGCACAAAACGGTTGTCGTCGGCACTAAGTAAAGAAGCCCGATCGTTAAAGGCGCTTCTGAGATCGTCACGAGATGAAATTCGCCTTTGTATTCCACATTTCCTGCCGCGAGTGTACCCGTTTTGCATTTATTGACACCTTCGGCGACTTCTTTGAACACCAAAACGTACGTACCTAACGCTGAGCCATTCGTAGTCGCTGTAAGCGTCCCTTCCACCCCTTTCCCGCTAATCTTACTGCCGATCACCGTTTCCAGGCTTGTCACGGACGTACTGCTCGCTTTCGCGACAGCAGACGTCTTGCCGGCTAAGAATAATACGGCCGGTAACGTTACGGCGAGCGCTGGCATAACGGCGACAGCACCGAACAGCGTTATGGCGAGCACCCCGCCGATAATCATGAATCGTCTCACGCTGCCTCCTTCTTGGTTGCGGTTAGTGCGGCGTCACAGAGTCTCGCGCACCCCTTCCCGTCATCGTTAGTTCCGCCGAGAGCCGACTATTCGCTCAGTGTCAGCCGTCGCGCTCGGACCATGCATCTCTGGCCTTGTCCGCGTCACCGTCGCGTGCGCTACCCAGCCCATCGCCGAGCACCACCCGCGCCGGGCGCTGGACCAAGAGCACTGGGCTTCGAGCCGCTGCCCCGCCTGAGCAGATGGCGCTCTGAGCAGATGGCGCTGTCGGAAGGAGCACGTGCCCCTCAGATAGGGCTGTGGAGCTCGTCAGCTCCACAGCCCCCGGCATAGCGCAACTGCCCTCTGCCGTCTGCGGCTCAACGCCAATCAGACTGCCGGCTACTCGTCAATCGTGTATCCTTCCGACGTGAATTTGATCGGTTCCGCCACGTTCTCATCGGCTTCTTCGAAGCCAAGCCCGAAGTTGGCTTTCAAGGCCGCGTTGAGCGTTGCGCCTTCGTCATTCAGATACGCCGTTTTCGCGGGTTTGCCTTTTGCTCCTAACAGCGTCCCGCTGAATTCTTTGATCTCGCTGTTGAAGGTTCCGGTGAAGCTTGCCAGCGATGAACCTTCTACTTTGATCTTGACTTTTTCGGGAAGTTCAGTGGTACCGCATGAGATGACGGTGAGCGGTACTAAGAACAAGACGCCCATTTCTAACGGTTTTTCTGACAATGTCACTAGATGGAATTCGCCGGTGATTTCTACGTTGCCAGCTTTCAGTGTGCCCGTTTTGCATTTGTTTTTGCCTTCCGCGACTTCTTTGAACAGCACCCCGTACGGGCCTAAAGCCGGGCTCGCCGTGCTCGACGTGAGGGTGGCTTCGAGCCCTATGCCCGTCAGTTTTGCCCCGCCGATCGTTTCAAGGGTCGTGGCTGAACCGCTAGTTGCTTTGGCCACGGCTGATGTCTTACCTGGTAAGAATAATACGGCCGGTAATGTGACAGCCGTCGCTGCAGTCGCCATGATGCTCATGACGAGCGTAGCCATCAGCGCTACGCCCACGATCAAAAATCGCTTCATTTCGCCTTCCTTTATGTTGCGGATTGTTGCCCTTTAGGCCCCACCTCGCACGCTTTCCACAGACGTGAACGCAACGATGATGTTGCCACCCCTAGGCGGGCCGGCCCAGGCGTGCCTTCACTCTCGTCCGATCGCGGCCATCTGTCAAGCAAATCTCGCGATTGTTTCCGATCAGAGTGACCCCTCGCCACGCTCGCCGTCCCTTAGCTCACTTCGCGCGCGCGACCCGAATTGAGCCCCTGTGAGCGTCACCCAGCGGTGCGTTCTGGTCCCTAACCGCGTGCCGCCGAATTCTTTGATCTCGCTCTTAAGCGTGCCACTGAAGGACAACAGTTCCGAGCCTTCAACGTTGATCGTCTTCCGGTTTCATGGTCGCGCCACAGACGCTTATCGTAGCCGGCACTAGGGACAGTCGAGATGGCGCGACGATGCGTCTTGGCACCGTCCCCGACCCGGGACCGATTGCCGCGGCCGATAGAGGCCGGCGAGTCGGGCTACGGACGCCCGTCCCGACAAGCGGCCAGGGACCGTGGAGCCCACGAGCGCCACGGTCCCTGCTACACAGCTCGTCCGCGACTCAGTCCAATCTGGACTGCGCGCTACTCGTCAATCGTCAACCCTTCCGTGAGGAATTTGATTGGTTCCGAGACATTCTCGGCACATTCTTCAAAGCCGAGCCCGAAGTTATATTTGAGCGAAGCGTTGCTCCGAGGATTGTTTCTTTTCGGGATGACGCCTAGACACCCCCGGGTCCCTTTAGCTCAGTGCGTCGAGTGTGACTAGCCGCGAGCCCGCGGTGTGCCTTAAAGACGCCCGTCGCAGGCAGGCGGCGAAGATAGTCGAACAACGCAGGGCCGCGGAGCGGCCTGGCTCCACGACCCTGACCGAAACTGCTTCCTGGCCCGGTGGCAGCTCAAGGACGCTTCCATCGCCAACTACTCGTCGATCGTCAGTCCTTCTGAGGTGAATTTGAGCGGTTCCGCGACGTTCTTGGCGCATTC
>Ga0208589_1000969_pt1 | contig 12485 bp, 10 predicted proteins | sample NGESurshal092012_2_FD_184486 | JGI IMG/M metagenome (GOLD analysis project Ga0208589, IMG submission 184486) | Arctic peat soil microbial communities from Barrow, Alaska - NGEE Surface sample F53-2 shallow-092012 (SPAdes) | ecosystem: Environmental > Terrestrial > Soil > Wetlands > Peat ... | reverse complement strand
GGGCGTATCGGCCATTATGTATCAGGCCGCGATCGGCGGCGCAAGACCTAACATGCGCCGTACACTCGGATTTTCTTGCACGCGGCTGAAGAGTTACTCTGCAAGCAAGCTCATAACTTGCTCCGGCGGACTATGGATGAACAGTGACACGCATTTTATTCGAAAGGAAAACACACATGGAATTGGGAATGATCGGACTGGGCAGAATGGGGTCCAACATGGTGCGGCGCCTTCGGCGCGCCGGGCACGAGTGCGTCGTTTACGACGTGCATCAGGATGCCGTACAGGCACTGGTCAAAGACGGGGCGGTCGCAACAGCTTCGCTCGAAGATTTTGCGCACAAGCTCAAAAAGCCGCGCGCGATTTGGATGATGGTTCCGGCTGCGGTGGTTGATCCGACTCTGAAAACCCTCATGCCATTTCTCGAAAAGGACGACGTGGTTGTCGATGGCGGCAACTCCTACTATCACGATGATCTCCGCCGCGCCGCCGAGCTGAAGCCCAAGGGTATTCATTACGTGGACGTCGGGACCAGCGGCGGGGTTTGGGGGTCCGAACGGGGCTACTGCCTGATGATCGGCGGCGAAGATGCCCCTGTTCGACGCCTCGACCCGATCTTCGCGGCGCTCGCTCCAAGCATCGAGGCGGCCCCGCGCACTCCCGGTCGGGAGAAGCTGGGTGGCACTGCCGAACATGGCTACCTGCACTGCGGCCCGAGCGGCGCGGGGCACTTCGTCAAGATGGTTCACAACGGCATTGAATACGGCATCATGGCGGCATACGCGGAGGGGCTGAACATCCTGCGCCACGCCAATGCCGGCAAGCAGCAACGCACCGTAGACGCGGAAACCACTCCACTGCGCCACCCTGAGCGTTTCTTGTATGACCTGAACCTGCCCGACATCGCCGAGGTTTGGCGGCGCGGCAGCGTCATCGCCTCGTGGCTGCTGGACCTGACGGCCATCTCGCTCCTCGACAGCCCGGACTTGTCGAAGTTCAGCGGCCGCGTGTCGGACTCAGGCGAGGGACGCTGGACGATCGCGGCCGCAATCGATGAGTCTGTTCCCGCCCCCGTCCTGAGTGCCGCGCTGTACGCGCGCTTCAGCTCGCGCGGCGAAGACGATTTCGCCGACAAAGTCCTTTCCGCCCTTCGGTTTCAGTTCGGCGGTCATGCCGAAAAGAGCACGACCCCGAAGGGTGGATTCCAATGACCCACTCCCATTCCGACGCACTGGTCCTCTTCGGTGTGACCGGAGATCTGGCCCACAAGATGATTTTTCCGGCGCTCTATGCGCTGGCGAAAAAAGGAGCGTTGAATATCCCAGTCATTGGCGTTGCTTTCCCGAAGTGGAGTCTGCTGCGTCTGCAAAAGCGGGTGACGGACAGCATCAGAAAATCAGGCGGCATTGATGACAAGCGCGCCCTTCGCCTTCTTCTGTCCAGGCTCAGCTATGTGAGCGGGGATTATAAAGACCCGAACACATTCACCAAGTTAAAGGAGGCGTTGCACGATACTCGTCGCCCGGCGCATTACCTCGCCATTCCGCCTTCGCTTTTCGAGACGGTCATCAAAGGGCTTGGCGCCGCGAAGTTGGCGGAACATGCGCGCGTCATCGTCGAGAAGCCGTTCGGGCGCGACCTCGCATCCGCACGCGAACTCAACCGAGTTGCGCGTTCGGCCTTCCCGGAAGACTCCATCTTCCGCATCGATCACTTCCTCGGAAAGGAGGCGATCATGAACATCCTCTATTTCCGATTCGCCAATTCCTTCCTGGAACCAATATGGAACCGCAACTACATAGCCAGTGTTCAGATCACTCTGTCCGAGGATTTCGGCGTAGGGGACCGCGGCGCGTTTTACGAATCCGCCGGCTGTCTGCGCGACGTGATCCAGAATCACCTCTTTCAGGTCGTGGCGCTGCTGGCCATGGAGGCGCCGTCCGGCCGGGACTTTGGAGCGGTTCACAATGAGAAAGCGAAAGTCTTTGAAGCCATGCGACCGCTGAAGGCCGACGACCTGGTGCGTGGGCAATACGCCGGCTACCGAAAGGAGCCGCAGGTGGCGAAGAACTCCGATGTGGAGACGTTCTGCGCTCTTCGACTGTTTATCGACTCATGGCGATGGGATGGAGTGCCGTGGTACGTGCGCTCCGGAAAATATCTGGCGGACACGGCGACCGAGGTGCTGGTGGAACTTAAGCCGCCGCCGCAGCGGCTTTTCGCGGACTCCGCCCTCAAGGGCGGATCGACCAACTACCTGCGCTTTCGGCTCTCTCCCAATTCCGCCATCGCCATCGCCGCCCGCATCAAGCGCGCTGGAAAAGAATTCGTGGGCGACCAGCGCGAGCTTTACCTGGTCGAGGAGCAGCCGGGGGAGGAATCCCCTTACGAACGGCTGCTCGGTGATGCGATGGCCGGCGATGGCGCGCTGTTCACGCGCGAGGACGCGGTGGAGGCCGCCTGGGCGGTGGTTGACCCGGTGCTTAAGAAACACCACAGGGTTCGTCCATATCATCGCGGGAGTTGGGGGCCGAAAGAGGCGGACGCGATCATTGCCGGAGATGGCGGGTGGCATAATCCTTGCCAACTATCGACAATGCCTTCATATCGAAGCCGGCCTCCTGCAGTTGTTTGACCGCGTCCTCCGCCTGAGTGTGCGGATCAAACATTGCAACGACTGAATTCTTGTTCAACATGGTAATACTCCTAAAGTATTGTTTCCATGGCTCTAACGAGCAGCCTGTGGCAAAAGTCCCGCGCATGGCCCGTTAGACTTTTGCCACAGACTGCTAGGGTAATTCCGCAATCCATTTGATCGACCAGTTTAGAAAGCATAGAGTGGGTTATCTGTGGAGCGTTCGATAAATCGGCTCCCGGAATAATCTGGAAATTCTCGGATGACTAAATAAAGGGTAATCCGGCCAACAGCCGGGAGACCCGTTAGCGAGTACGCCGACGCAATTGAATCCCGAAGTCTCGGGGTGAATTTGCGTCGGCTTTTTTTTGCTTTGAGCATCGTTTTGCCCAAAGAGATTCAGCTATTTCACCCAATCGGAGCCAACATGCACGGACACAGAGATCATTCGCAATACACACCCACCCTCGCACCGGCACAAACAAACAAGGAAGAACATTCTGGATGCTGCGGTGGCGCAATGCCGAGCCACGACGCCATTGCTCACCGGGCCTATGACATTTACGTCAAGGCGGGAAGCAAACAGGGCCATTGCAGCCAGAACTGGCAGCAGGCGGAAAAGGAATTGCAGAACGCCGGCCACACGGTTTGAAGCTTGCCAAAGCAAGCCGAGCGTCAACTTCGAACACTAGGGATGTGCAAAAACAGAAGGACCGCCATCATGCTGGACAAAGCAAAAACATTAGAGGGCTACACACTCGACAGTCTCGACGGAACAATAGGAAAGGTCAAAGAGTTTTACTTCGATGACCACCACTGGACGATTCGCTATCTGGTTGCCGACACCGGAACCTGGCTTACGAGCAGGCAGGTACTGATCTCCCCGTATGCGCTGACCGGGGTCAACAAGGAAGGTCACGACATCGCGGTCAATTTGACCACAAAGCAGATTGAGGGCAGCCCAACCCTCGACAGCCACAAGCCCGTCTCGCGCCAATTCGAGGAATTCTATTACCAGTATTATGGTTGGACCCCGTATTGGGGCGGCCCGTCCGTTTGGGGATCTTATCCTCGCCCGTACATGTCGGGGGCCTATCCCCACTTGATGGGAAGCCGCGAACAAGTAAGGGAATCCGCCCTTCATGAGAAAGCGTCGTGGGATCACCACTTGCGCAGCACGCTCGATGTGACAGGCCATCACATTCAAGCCGCCGACGGTGAGATCGGTCACGTCGTGGATTTCATCATCGATGACAAGTCGTGGACGATTCAATACTTGATAGTGGATACAAGAAATTGGTGGCCGGGGAAAAAAGTCCTGCTTTCACCGAAATGGATCGAGCGCGTCAGTTGGCCCGACAAAACCGTCGCCGTCAGTTTGTCACGCGACAATATCCGGCAATCGCCGGAATACTCGGAAGAGTCTCTGCTCACTCGGGACTATGAGACGAGATTGCATCGGCATTACCAGCGCAAGGGATATTGGATTGATGAACCGGCGGAGACGGTGCTTTCCCACTAAAACGCAAAGTTTCGGGATTCTGCCGCGCCGTCGGGAATCTTAACGCCAATATCGCGTCCAATTTGTTGAGGTACTCGAAATGAGAACCACAAGTTCTTTTGCAACGATGGTTTTTCTCGTCATCCTTGGCATTGGCGGAGCATTGGGATACGCCGCCTATAGCCTTCAGTCGCAAACAGCGGCCATCTGTATTGGAATTATTGCATTTGTCATCGCCGTTGTTGCCTTTCTCTCAATTCGTGTGGCGGATCAATGGGACAAGGCGGTGATCCTGCGTCTGGGCAAATTCCACGCCCTCAAGGGACCGGGACTGTTTTTCATTTTTCCCGTCATTGATGCGATTCCCTACTGGATCGATACCCGCGTTATCACGACCGGATTCAAGGCGGAAAAAACGCTCACCAAAGACACGGTCCCGGTGGATGTGGATGCGGTGCTGTTCTGGAAAGTCATCGACCCGAAAAATGCGGCGCTGGGCGTCGCCGACTATCGAAGCGCGATCAGTTGGGCCTCGCAAACCGCGCTGCGCGATGTGATCGGCAAAACCATGCTTTGCGACATGCTGGAAGGCCGCGACAAGATCAGCGCACTGCTTCAGAAGATTATCGATGAGCGCACGGAGCCGTGGGGCGTCAATGTGATTTCCGTGGAGGTGAAGGATGTCCTGATTCCCCAGGCGTTGGAGAACGCGATGTCGATGCAGGCCCAGGCTGAACGTGAGCGCCAGGCCCGCGTGATTCTGGGCGATTCAGAGCGGCAGGTGGCGGAGAAGTTTGCCGAAGCCTCCAAGAGCTATCAGCATAATCCCGTTGCATTTCACCTACGCGCGATGAACATGCTCTATGAGGGGTTGAAGCAGAATTCCACCATCGTCATCGTTCCCAGCACGGCCGTTGAATCCATGCAACTCGGCGGCCTCGCCGGGCTGACAGCCTTGACCATGGGAATCGGCCAGGAGGGCGCCAATGGAAACGGCAAAGGCGGCGCGAAATCCGGATCGAACGGCGAGCCTGCGGAACTGCCACTGCTTCGGTAATCGTAAAGCATCAAATGTAAACTCATTTTTGTCGAAAGGACTGCTGCCATGTTAGACAAAGTAAAGACGCTTGAAGGATTTAAACTGCACTGCCTCGACGGGGAAATAGGCAAGGTCAAGGATTTTTACTTCGACGACCAACATTGGACGATTCGGTATCTGATTGTCGACGCGGGCAATTGGATTATCGGCAGACAGGTGTTGATCTCGCTGTATGCGGTGAGCTCCGTGAACAGAAATGATCGCGACATCTCCGTCCGGTTAACAAAAACACAAATCGAGAATAGTCCGTCATTAAGCGACGACAAGCCGGTCTCGCGGCAATTTGAGAGTCACTTCAACGACTATTACGGATGGACACCGTATTGGGGCGGCCCATCCATTTGGGGCGCTAGTCCCTATCCGTATATGTCCGGGGACTATCCGAACGCCGTCCATGATCGTGAGCGGGAATTGGAAATTGCCCAGAATGAGAAAGAGTCGTGGGATCCGCATTTGCGCAGTACGCGCGCAGTAACCGGCTATCACATTCAAGCCGCCGACGGGGAAATCGGCCACGTTTCGGATTTCATCATCGACGCCAAGTCGTGGACGATTCGTTACCTGGTTGTCGATACGCGCAATTGGTGGCCGGGAAAAAAGGTTCTTATTTCACCGCGGTGGATAGAGCACATTGACTGGAGCGACTCGAAAGTGGCCGTCAGTCTTTCGCGCGAAAGCATCAAGCTGGCGCCGGAATACACAGAGCAATCCTTACTAACCCGCGATTACGAGACAACACTGCATCGGCATTACCAGCGTGAGGCGTATTGGGCTGACGAGCCGATTGCCAAGGAGCATGCCCGTTAGCAGCCTGTGGCAAAAGTCTCGCGGGCCATGCTCGTGTCTTTTGGCCGCGAGCTTCGTTGCTCCTCCTGAGCGTATTTGGCTGCAATACGCTTCGTCGTCGCGTCTCGCTCGCGGCCAAAATCCACTTCGCCTGGCCGCACGGGACTTTTGCCACAGGCTGCTAGGGGAGAACGCCCGCGGGGCAGGCGTTACTCCGATGACCGAAAACAGAAATGTTCATTTTACAAATGCAACATAACTTTTCGCGCATGGCTCACGTTGCCTAAGCCAGCGCTCTCAAGGACATGCCGTAATGCATACGCTAACCAAAATTGAACCAGATAGGATCGCGCACAATGAGATCGCACCCGGCGCGCCCGGGATTACGCCGCGTTGGACGTCCAGCGCCAAGGCCGGCGTGGGCACGGCCATCAGCGAAAAGAGCCATGTCTGGTTTACGCTGAGTCATGGAATCTTCAATGAGATCTATTATCCCCGCATCGATCAGGCCTGCATCCGCGATATGGGGTTAATCGTGACCGATGGAGCGGAGTTCTTCTCAGAAGAAAAGGATGACACCGACTCCGAAGTGCACTGGCTGGCTGAGGGTATCCCGGCATTCCGGCTGGTCAACACCTGTCGCTCCGGCAGATACCGCGTTGAAAAGCAGGTCGTGACCGATCCGCAGCGAAACACGGTCATGCAACGCATCCATTTCGTGGCAATGCAAGGCAATCTGTCCGACTATCATCAGTATATCTTGCTGGCGCCGCATTTGGGGAACCACGGCGATGGCAATACCGCATGGGTGGGCGAATTTGAGGGCTTGCCGCTCCTGTTTGCCCAGCGTGACGGATTCGCTTTGGCGCTCGCCTGCTCGACGCCATTCCTGAAGCGATCGGCGGGTTATGTTGGTTCATCTGACGGCTGGCAGGATCTAAAGGCGCACAAGCAGATGACCTGGGAGTACACGCGAGCCCAAAACGGCAATGTGGCCCTGACTGCCGAGATCGATCTTCTTCATTCGAAAGGGCATTGCGAATTGGCGTTGGGCTTCGGCGGAAATGCGAAGGAAGCAGCACAAAACGCCATCGCAAGTCTTCGCGAGGGTTTTGACAATCTCAAGCACGCATACATTTCCGGATGGCAACATTGGAAGAAGTCGCTCATTTCGACAGAAAAAGAACATCTCCCTCCTGGCGATCTCACTCCGATCAGCCTCGCGGTATTGCGCACTCACGAGTCCAAGACAGTTGCCGGCGGCTTCGTCGCCAGCCTCGCCATTCCGTGGGGATCGAGCAAGGGCGACGGCGATCAGGGCGGCTACCATCTCGTCTGGGCACGCGACATGGTGGAAACGGCGGGCGCGTTGCTGGCCGGCGGCGCCCACGAAGACGCTCGCCGCGCGCTCACTTTCCTCCAGTCAACTCAGCAGCCCGATGGACACTGGCCCCAAAACATGTGGGTGGATGGCACACCTTACTGGAACGGAATCCAGTTGGACGAAACCGCACTGCCGATCCTGCTGGTCGACCTGGCCCATCGTGAAAAGGCTTTGACGGATGCGGATGTGGTTACATATTGGCCAATGGTGCAACTCGCCGCGGGCTACTTAGTGCGAAACGGCCCGGTAAGCCCGCAGGACCGCTGGGAGGAAGACCCTGGATATTCGCCGTTTACCGCCGCGGCGGAAATCGCCGCGATCCTGGCAGCGGCCGACATGGCCGATCTGAACCATGAAGCATCCATGGCAACCTACCTCCGCGAAATCGCGGATGTTTGGAATACCTCGATCGATCGCTGGATGTACGCCTCGAAAACGGATTGGTGCCGGAAGTTCAAGGTGGAAGGCTATTACCTCCGAATCGCACCGGCTGAGATTACCAGCGGCTCGCGTTTCCAGAATTCCGTCCACGTTAAGAATGTCGCGGCTGCCGAAGACACCCGCATGGCACGGCATCTGGTGAGTCCCGACGCCCTGGCCTTGGTGCGTTTCGGCTTGCGCGCCGCGGACGACCCGCGAATTCTCGGCACAGTCAAGGTCATCGACTCATTGCTGAAAGTCCAGACGCCCACCGGTCCAAGCTGGCATCGGTACAACGACGACGGCTATGGCGAGCATGAAGACGGCACTCCGTTTGACGGAACGGGTGTTGGCCGCGCGTGGCCGCTGCTGACGGGCGAGCGGGCTCACTACGAACTGCTGGCCGGTCGAGTTGATGACGCGAAACATCTCCTCGCCACGATGGAATCATTTGCCAACGAAGGCGGCCTGATTCCCGAACAAATCTGGGATTCGGCTGATCTGCCCAGGCACGACTTGTTTCTCGGCAAGCCCTCCGGCTCGGCGATGCCGCTGGTCTGGGCTCATGCCGAGTACATCAAGCTTCGGCGATCCCTGCGCGACGGGCGCGTCTTCGATATGCCGCCTCAGACCGTGCAGCGTTATCTGGTCGAAAAAACCGTATCCACCCGAATGGTGTGGCGGTTCAATCAAAAGATTCGTTCCGTGCCCGCGGGAAAATCATTGCGCATCGAAACTCTGGCGCCGGCCGTCATTCACTACAGTGTTGATGGTTGGAAGACCGCCAAAAACGCAAAGTCGCGCGATGTGGGACTGGGCATTCACGTTGCCGACCTAGACAACCAATCGCTCTCGCACGGACAGGAGATCAAATTTACTTTCTACTGGCCAAGCGCCGGTGACTGGGAAGGAACCGACTTTGTCGTTCGGGTCGGCTGATTTTGAGAAGACGGGCTATGCGCCGCTGAAAGCACCGACGTTTATGCTTGCGAAAAACAAGGTCAAATCGGAAGTCAATGGTTTTGTTTACATCGCCGTGGGGATCGCGGCCGTTGGCGGGCTGCTTTTCGGCTATGACACGGGAGTCATTTCCGGGGCGATCCTTTTCATCAAGAATCAGTTTTCTCTTTCGAGCACGATGGAGGAAATTGTTGTCAGCTCCGTCCTGGTCGGCGCAGTTGTCGGCGCGGCCCTGGGGGGCGCTCTGACCGGCCGCTTGGGTCGCCGCAAAATGATCATCTTGGCGGGCATTATTTTTACGGTCAGCGCCATTGGCACCGCCCTGTCGCCGTCGGTTGCCTGGTTGATTCCCGCCCGGATCGTGAGCGGAATTGCCATTGGCATCGCTTCATTTATCTCTCCGATGTATATCGCCGAACTGGTGCCGGCAAAAGTCCGCGGTTCATTGGTGGCGGTCAACATGCTGGCGATTACCACCGGCATTGTGGTCGCTTACCTGGTGGACTATGCATTTTCCGGCATTCAGGGATGGCGATATATGTTCGGTCTGGCGGCAATACCGTCCATCGCGCTGGTCTTTGGAATGTGGTGGTTACCCGACAGTCCGCGCTGGTTGATCAGCAAGTCAAAGGTGGAGGAGGCGCGGCAGGTTTTAAAGCGCGCCCGGACTGCCTCAGACGTAACTCCGGAAATCACGGACATCCAGAACAGCATGAAAGAACAGGGCGAAGGCGGAATGAAAGGACTATTCCAGCCTTCACTCAGGATGCCTTTGATTGTCGGCCTGGGGCTGGCTGTATTTCAGCAGATCACCGGGATTAATACGGTCATCTATTACGCGCCGACGATCTTCAAATTCGCCGGCATAACCGGTGCTGGCCCCGCCATCCTCGCCGGAGCGGGGCTGACAATGGTGATGTGGTGCTTTCATGTATTGGCCATCTTTCTGATGGACCGCGTCGGCCGGAGACCATTGTTATTAGTCGGAGTGGCCGGTCAGATTGTCGGCCTGGCGATCCTGGGCGCGGCATTTCATTTCCAGCAGTTGGCAAGTTTTAAGAGTTATGTCGCCATTGGCGGGTTGGTGATCTACGTCGCTTGTTTTGCTTTTGGACTCGGGCCGATTTTCTGGCTGCTGATTTCCGAGATCTATCCGCTGAAGATTCGCGGCGCAGCGATGAGCGCAGTAACGGTCACCAATTGGGCGATGAACCTTGCGGTCGCGGTGACATTTCTGACTCTGGTCGGCGTTCTGGGACACGCGGGAACGTTTTGGTTATACGGCGTCATCGCGATCGGTGCATGGGTCTTCTTCTATCTGCTGGTACCTGAAACCAAAGGCAAAACGCTGGAACAAATTGAAGAGCACTGGCGAATGGGAAAAAAGCCGCGGGAATTATGAAAGCAAGAGGGTGAGTCTCATGAAGCCTATCCAGGTTACCTGCTCTCTGAGAGACAAGTCGGCCCCGCTGCCGCATTTCTGGGAGCATACAGTTGGCAGCGGACATGCCCGGCGCTTTCCACGGAGCGAGAAATCGAACAGTTGGGCATTACATCGCAAGTCGTGCGCGATGGCCTGTTGCGGCGACACGCCCACGCTGGAGATTCTGGCGGCAGTTTCCATTCTGCGAACGCATCTTCCCGAACTGAAAATCCGGGTGATCAATGTCGTCGATCTGATGAAGTTGCAATCTGCCAGCGAGCACCCGCACGGATTGAGCGAAACCGATTACGACTCGCTGTTTACCAAGGACAAGCACATTATCTTCGGCTTCCACGGCTACCCCTGGCTGATCCACCGGCTGACCTATCGCCGAACCAACCGCAAACTGCAGGTCCGAGGCTACAAGGAAGAAGGCACTATCACGACGGCCTTCGACATGCGAGTGCAGAACGACCTGGACCGATTTCACCTGGTTCAAGACGTCGTGGATCGCCTGCCCAACCTGGGCGCCAAAGGGGCATATCTGAAACAGATGTGCCAGAACAAGCTCATCGAGCACAAGCAGTACATCGATCAACACGGCCAGGACTTGCCGGAAATCCGCAATTGGAAATGGGGCAGCCCCAAATGAACGCGTAACACCTATCAAAGGAGTTTAATATGTCCATCCAATTCAATGACGAAAGCGGCGGGAGGATTCTCGTCGTTCATCTCAGAGGAAAGCTGGCAAAGGCGGACTACGAGCACTTTGTCCCGGAGTTTAAGCGACCTGTCCGGCAGCACGCAAAGTTGGGCGTGCTGTTCGACATCACCGGGTTCCGCGGCCGCGAAGCCGACGCGTTGTGGGGCGAAATCAAGTACGACGCCAATCATTTCGCCAGCATCGAGCGGCTGGCGATCGTCGGAGACAAAAAGTGGCAGCACATCCTGGCGATATTCTGCAAACCATTCGCGAAGGCGACGATCCAATACTTCGATCGCGCTGATATCGCCGAGGCCCGGAGGTGGTTAAACGATTCTGTAGCTGTCTCAGCCAATACAAGAGCCGAATGCGCCATGAAGTCGTCCGTCGCTGATGAAACCGGCCCATCGGCGATGGACAGAAATCCGGAAATTGTGAATCCGGCGTTCCACCACCAAGACAAGAGGACGGCACATGCTTAATCACAGATTTGCGTTGCCGGAAGGGATCCTCATTCTTGATCCCGAATCTCCGCTCGAAGCGGCCGAGTTTTTGGCCTTGGGCCGCCAGATTGATCCATGCATCGCACCACATGGAAAATCCGCTGGATGTCGTGGCCATCGCGCAGCTATCCCGCGCCACGTATCGACAAATGATTCAGAACCTCGTCTGGGCCACGGGCTACAACGTCGTCGCCATTCCGCTGGCGGCCGGAGTGCTTTATGCGTGGGGAGTGTTGCTAAAGGACCGTTCAAAAATAACCTATTTAATTTCTTCGCCGTGGAGCAATCGTATAATTCCAGTCTCCATGAAATGCATGCGGCGTCAAGCGGACATGGGCCATCTCCTCGTCGCTCACCTTGATCGCCGTTTCGTAAGCGTTGGTGTCCAGCGCCGCCTTGACGGTCAGCCCCGCCTGGGTCGTCGTTTTGGCTATCAAACTGACGATCGTTTCGTGGCTCACCAGCGGCCGCCCACGCCAGTTCTGTGTGATAAAGCTGAACAGGCGATGCTCGATCTTGTTCCACTTGCTCGTCGCCGGCGGAAAGTGGCACACCACCAGCGGCATCCCCAGTTCATCGGCCAGTTCCTGCAAAGACCGTTTCCACAGGCGTGAACGCGAAGCGTTGCTCCCGCCGCCATCGGCGGTGATCAGCAGTTGACGTGCCTTGGGAAAACGGCGGCTTCCCATGTGCTTCCACCAACGCCGGATGCTGTTGACGGCGAACTGCGCCGTGTCGTGGTCGATGCCCACGCTCACCCAGCCTTGATTATTGCAAAGATCGTAAACACCATAAGTGATCGCCTTGCCCAGCGTCTCGTCCAGGAAGTCATGAACGCGGACCTCTTCGGGCCGGCCCTCCGGCCGCCATTCACGCCCGCCGTTCTTGAAATCCCCCACCAATTCCTTCTTTTTCGTTTCCACCGAGATGACCGGCTGGCCACGATCCAATCCCTGTTGGACCTGCTCATTGATGTAGTGGAACTGCGCGTCGCGGTCGGGGTGGGATTCCCCTTCACGCGTTTTGCGATTGCCTTGAAGACTGTATGCCGCCCCCTTCAGCAACGTCGCC
>Ga0208589_1000968_pt1 | contig 12497 bp, 11 predicted proteins | sample NGESurshal092012_2_FD_184486 | JGI IMG/M metagenome (GOLD analysis project Ga0208589, IMG submission 184486) | Arctic peat soil microbial communities from Barrow, Alaska - NGEE Surface sample F53-2 shallow-092012 (SPAdes) | ecosystem: Environmental > Terrestrial > Soil > Wetlands > Peat ... | reverse complement strand
TCGCGGCGATCGCGCCGCCCATCGACAGCGCGCAGGCGCGCACCGCGGCCTCGCCGGTCATGCGCTTGCGGACTTCGGCGATGTTGAGTGCGCCGATCACCGCGCCCATGCCGAAAGCGCCGAGCATGATGCCGTAGGTCTGCGCGCCGCCATGCAGCAGGTCGCGCGCCACCAGCGGCATCAGCGCCGAGACCGAGCCGCCGAGTACGCCGGTGACAAGGGTGCGCGTCAGCACGATGCGGATCGAGGGTGAGTTGGAAATGTAGCGCACGCCCGAGACGATGGCGCGGCTGAGCCGTTCGCGCGGCAGCCGTGACGGCGGCATGTTCCGCCGCCACAGGAACAGCACCGCAAACAGCGGCAGATAAAGGATCGCATTGATGCCGAAGGCCGCGACCGCACCGGCGCTGGCGACGATGACGCCGCCGATCGCGGGCCCGAAGCTGCGCGCGATGTTGTAGCTGATGCCGTTGAGCGCCACCGCCGACGGCAGCGTTTCCGTAGGCACCTGTTCGCTGACCGAGGATTGCCAGGCCGGTCCGAACAGCGCCATGCCGCTGCCGACCACGAAACACAATGCCAGCAGGACGTTCGGCGTCACCAGCCCGAACCAGAACAGGATCGACAACGTGGCCGCGCCGGAAAACGAGATGGTCAGCGAGATCATCGCGATGATGCGGCGGTCATGCATGTCGGCGATGGCGCCGGCCGGCATCGAGATGAACATCACTGGCAGCATCAGCGCGGTCTGCACCAGCGCGACGTTGTCGGCCGACGAGGTCATCTGGGTCATCGCCCAGGCGGCGCCGACGCCCTGGATCAGCAGGCCGAGATTGGACAGCAGGCTCGCCAGCCAGATGCGGCGGAATACCGCGTGGCGGAGGGGCGCGGTGATGCCGTCAGCGGCAAATGTCGAACGCTCCACCTGTTCGGTCATGACCTTTTCCGTTGGCGCCGGGCCGGACAGGCCCGTTATTCCGCAAGAATTCCGCGGTGATTCCCTATGACGACAAAGTGATGCCTGCGAAAGTCCTTGGCTGTCCAGTGCCCAGACGGCTATGAGCGGTGCGGCAGCACAGCAAGCCACGGAAAAATACGGGAGGGACGGAAAATGAGCCTATCGCGGCGGACGATTTTGAAGGGCGCGGGGGCGTTTCCCTTGGCCATGCCGATGGTGGCCGGCAGCTTTCGGGCGGCCTTGGCGCAGGCCACCCCGACCGTATCAGGCGCGGAAATTCCGCCGATCCTGTTCGTCCATGGCAATGGCGACCATGCGGCGCTGTGGATGACCACGCTGTGGCGGATGGAAACCAACGGTGTCGCCCGCGAGCGCCTGTTCGCGATCAATTTCACCGATCCGCTGGCGCGCACCGACGACAGCAAACCCGAGCCGAACAAATCCTCGACCGAGGACAACCGCCGCGAACTCGCCGAAGCCGTCAAGGAATTGAAGCGCCGCACCGGTGCGTCGAAGGTGGCGATGGTCGCCAATTCGCGCGGCGGCTATTCGGTTCGCAATTTTATCAAAAACGGCGGCGCTGCCGATGTCAGCCATGCCGTGCTGTGCGGCGTTCCCAACCATGGCGTCTATGATTGGGACCAGGGCCTCGGCAATGAATTCAACGGCCGCGGTCCGTTCCTGCGCGGCCTGAACGAGGGCGACAGCGAGGTCACGCCGGGCGTCGCGTTTCTCACGCTGCGCAGCGACGGCATGGATAAATATGCGCAGGCCGATGGCCGCTTTGTCGGCAAGCCGGGCACGCCGACCGGAATCACGGCGGAAGGCCCGGCGCTGAAGGGCGCGACCAATCTCGTCATCGGCCCGGTCGATCACCGCGAGACCGCGTATTCGCCGCGGGCGTTTGCCGAGATCTACAAATTCATCGCCGGCCGCGCGCCGCAATTCATCGCAGTCGCGGCAGAGACCGAAGTCAAATTGAGCGGGCTCGTCACCGGCACGCCCGGCGGTGTTCCGACCAACCGTCCGGTGGAGGGAGCGTCCGTCGATGTCTATCGGGTGTCGCCGATGACCGGCGAGCGCATCGGCAATCCGGTTCACCACTCGCAGACCGGCGCGGATGGCCGCTGGGGGCCGGCGCAGGTCGATCCCACCTGGTATCTCGAAATCGTGCTGACGGCACCCGGCTCGACCACCACGCATTTCTATCGCTCGCCGTTTCCGCGCTCGTCCGACATCGTGCATCTTCGTGCCGCGCGCCCGCTCGGAGCGGCGGATGCCGGCGCCGGCGCGGTGGTGCTGATGTCGCGGCCGCGGGGCTATTTCGGCCTGCCGCGCGATATCGTGCTGTTCGACGGCAAGGAGCCCAGCGATGTGAAGCCCGGCGTGCCCGGCGATTCCGTATCTACCTTGCGGCTTCCGGCCGCGGAATTGGGCCGCCCGATTCCGGCCTTGTTCAACCTGGAGCGGATCGTGGCGCGGGCGTGGCCGGCCTCGGAAAACAGGATTGCAGTCGCGGAACTGACTGATTAGCTGTGTGATCGTGCCGATCCCCTGATTGCGAGGACCGAACATGAGCATCGCCGAAGCCTATGACGTCCCGCTCGCGCGGTCGCCGCTGGTGCCGCCCAGCCCGCCGCGCGCGCCGCTGACCATGACCGCGATCGGGCGGATCGCCGCGATGCGCAAGAGCATGATCGGGACCTGGAGCCAGCGCGCGTATGAAGAGGATGCGATCCAGGGCCGCTTCTTCGGACGCAGCAGTTTTATCCTCAATACGCCGGACGCGATCCGGCACGTGCTGGTCGACAATTACGAGAACTATACCAGGACGCCGACGGGCCTGCGGGTGCTGCGGCCGATGCTCGGCCAGGGCCTGCTGATCGCCGAGGGCCGCGCCTGGAAGCATCAGCGCCGCACGCTGGCGCCGGCCTTCACGCCGCGCGCGGTCTCGACGCTGGTGCCGCACATGATCGCGGCCACCGACGAGGCCATCGCCAAGCTCGATGCGAAACGCGACGCACCGGTCGATCTGCGCGAGGCGATGCAGCGCATGACGCTGGAGATCGCCGGGCGCACCATGTTTTCGTTCGGCATGGATCGTCATGGCGCCGAATTGCGCGGCTTCGTCAACGAGTACGGCTCGCGGCTGGCGCTACCGCATTTCCTCGATCTGCTGTTGCCGCTGTCATGGCCAACCCCGCAGGATTTTGCGCGCGCCCGTTTCCGCAAGCGCTGGACGAAATTCGTCGCGATGCTGATGGCGGAGCGCCGCGCCGCCGGCAAGAACGAGAATGCCCCGCTGCGCGACCTGTTCGACCTGATGGATGCCGCGCGCGACCCCGAGACCGGACAGGCTTTTACCGACGAGCAGCTCGGCGACGAAGTGGCGACGATGATCCTCGCCGGTCACGAGACCACCGGCACCGCGTTGTTCTGGGCGCTGTATCTCCTGGCGCTGGATCCCGCCACGCAAGAGGACGTCGCAGCCGAAGTCCGCGATGCCGGCGCCGATGGCGCGCTCGACCTCGACCGGCTGAAATTCACCCGCGCCGTGCTCGACGAGACGATGCGGCTTTATCCGCCGGCATTTTTGATCGCGCGCGCCGCCGCGGGCCCCGACCGGATCGGTGACCTCGCGATCGAGAAGAACGACGTGGTCCTGATGGCGCCGTGGCTATTGCACCGGCATGAAAAACTGTGGCGCGATCCCAACACCTTCATCCCCACGCGCTTCATGCCGCCGGCGCCATCGCCCGACCGCTTTGCCTATTTGCCGTTTGGTGTCGGCGCACGGGTCTGCATCGGCGCACATTTTGCATTGGTCGAAGCCACCCTGGCGCTGGCCAAAATGATCGGCGCTTTCCGGGTCACGCTGCTCGACAGCGAGCCGGTGATGCCGATCGGCGTGGTCACGACGCAGCCCGACCGCTCGCCGATGTTTGGGATCGAGCGGCGCTGATAAAAGCGTCATGAAAGCGTTTTACGCGTAATGGTCGCGTAACGATCGCTTTGGTTGGTTCGTAATACGACCTGAGGTTCTCTGATGAGCGATACCAAAGCCCAGATTTCCGTGCTGAAGCAGACCGCCGATCCGGCGGTCGCCGACGCCATCGCGAAGCTGATCGAGAGCGGCCAGGATCACGAGCTCAACCGCATCAACGTGCTGGATTTTTCGAAGCATACTGGGCTCGACGAGGAGAAGGTGATCTCCGGCTTCCTGCATGCGTCGCGGCTCGGGCTGTTCGACCTGACCTGGAACGTGCTGTGCCCCGGCTGCGGCGGCGTGCTCGATGCCCACTCCACGCTGAAATCGTTGCGGAACGACGACTACCAATGCGGCCTGTGCGCCTGCGGTTACGAAGCTTCCGTCGACGAGCAGGTCGAAGTCGCCTTTACCGTCAGTCCCCGCGCCCGACGCATCGCGGCACACGAGCCCAACACGCTGCCGCTGTGGGAATATTTCAAGCAGGTGTTCTGGAGCTCGGGCGTCGACCTCGACAGGGAAACCTTCGAATCGCTGACCGACGAGGTGACGCTCGACGCGCTCGAATTGCCGGCCGGAGAAAAGGCGCAGCTCTCGCTGCAATTGCCGCCGCAATTCATCATCGTGTTCGAGCCGGTGACGCATTCGGCGCGCTTCATCGACGTGCAGGGCGAACCGACCAAGGAGCGGCAGCAGCTTTCGCTGATCTACAACAATGCCCATGCACCGGTCGAAACCACGGTGATGCGGCCGGGGCCGCTGCGGCTGTCGCTCGACAACCAGGCCGGCGTCCGGGTGCTGCCGGTGGTGTTCATCGCGGCCGAGGCGCTCCACCATCTGATCGGCAAGCGCAAGCCGTTCCTCACTGCCAAGCGGATGCTGAGCAACCAGACCTTTCGCGACGTCTTCAAGGCCGACAATCTCAATATCGACCAGCGCCTCAAGATCACCTCGCTGACCTTCCTGTTCACCGACCTCAAGGGTTCGACCGCGTTGTATGAGCGGGTCGGCGATCTCGCCGCGTTCGATCTGGTGCGCGCGCATTTCCATGCGCTGCTCGAGATCATTTCTTCCGAGAAGGGCGCCGTGGTGAAGACGATCGGCGATGCCGTGATGGCGACCTTTGTGCGGCCCGAACACGCGATCGTCGCGGGGCTGCGGATGCGCGCCGCGATGGACAAGCTGAATGTGGAACGCGGCACCCAGGATCTGATCGTGAAGATCGGCATCCATGAAGGCCCGTGTCTCGCCGTGACGCTCAACGAGCGGCAGGATTATTTCGGCCAGACCGTCAATATCGCCGCCCGCGTCCAGAGCCTGTCGACCTCGCAGGAGATTCACATCACCGGGCCGGTGATCGACGCGCCCGGGGTCGCTGCCTTGCTCGACAAGCAGGCGATCAAGCCGATCCAGAAGCAGGCCGCTTTGCGCGGCATCGCCGACAAGATCGTGGTGTATGAAATACCTTAAATCGCAGGCTTGCATTGCCGAAAGGTAATGCGGCCGGCGGAACCGGCATGGATTGCGCGGGTTGATTTTCCGACCCATATATCGGTCGTGCGAGCCGCGATCCGCGGCCGACAGGTTCACCTCATTTCGGGCAGGACGATGCTGGACGGACTACGCCAATTCATTGCCGATGTCGTTTCTCCCACGGCGCATGGCGATCAGAAGTTCGACGATACCGGCTATCGCCTCGCGGCGACCGCGCTGCTGATTCACGTCATCTCGCTCGACGGCGAACCAACCGCCGTGGAGAAGCGCAAACTGCATAGTCTGCTGGAAAGTCATTTCGGGCTCGATCCGGGCACCGCGGATCAATTGATCGCGTCCGCCACGCTGGTCGAGGGTGAGGCGGTCGACCTCTATCATTTCACCAGCGTCATCATGCGCTCGGTAGACGAGCAGGGCCGGCTTCGCATCGTCGAGATGATGTGGGAGCTGGTTTATGCCGACGGCCAGGTCAGCGAGTTCGAGGACAATGTGGTGTGGCGCGCGGCCGATCTGCTGGCCGTCTCCTCGCGCGACCGGATCGAGCTCAAGCACCGCGTCGCCGCCCGGCAACCGGCACCGGTCAAGGACAGTTCGGATGCCGCTGACGCCGCGACCTGAGGCGTTGCGGCGGCATTCGCCGGACATGACCGAATTGTAATGTAACGCCCAATTCGGCTCGCGAAATCTCCCCCTGAATTTTCCGCTCTGTGTGTGGCGTCACATCGCCATGCCGGTAGATGACTTGCAGCTTACAGGCCGCCCGCCTAAAGCGTATGTTCTCGTCGGCGGCGTTAGCCGCCTGTCCCTGGCAATGAAGTCAAGAGATCGAACGTGACCGAGCGCGTGACGCTGATTACGGGAGCTTCCGCGGGCATCGGCACCGAATTGGCGCGCGTTTTTGCTTCGCATGGTCACCGCGTCGCTTTGGTGGCGCGGCGCGCGGACCGGCTGACGGCGCTGGCCGGTGAAATCGAAGCCGCCGGCGGCTCGAAGCCGATCGTGATTGTCTGTGATCTCGAGCAACCCGACGCCGGCGACCGGATCGCCGCGGCATTGACCGCCGCGGATGTCGAGGTCGAGTACGTCGTCAACAATGCGGGCTTCGGCCTGTTCGGCAATGCGATCCAGCTCGATCGCGCCGAACAGCTCAACATCATCGCCGTCAATGTCCGCGCCATGACCGACCTGTCGCTGCGGTTTTCCGACAGCCTGATCCGGCTTCGCGGCGGCATCCTCAATGTCGGCTCGATCGCCGGTTTCCTGCCGGGGCCGGGCATGGCGGTCTATTACGCATCGAAGGCCTACGTGCTGTCGTTCACGGAAGCGCTGCGTGGCGAGTTGGCGCGCCATGGCGTGCGCGTCACCGTGGTGTGCCCGGGTCCGGTGCAATCGGAATTCCAGATGCGCGCGGGGTATACGCCCGGTTTCGATTCGGCGGTGCTCAACGTCTCCGCGGCCGATGTCGCGCTGGCCGGCTATCGCGGGCTGATGGCCAACAAGCGTGCCGTGCTGCCCGGCCTCGGCATCAAGATCGTGCCGTTCATGCTGCGGCTGTTTCCGCGCGGCTTCATCCTGGCCGCGGTCGGCCGTTTTCAGCTCCGGAAACGCTGAATTTACTTTCAGACCGATTTTTGGCCCGTGATTTGCTTCGTGTGTGCTCAAGCTCACATGAAATTAAGCTTTGCTTAGTTATCATTTGGGCTGGATAGGCCAACAGTCTGAAATCCGATGCCGTTTCACCGATCCGAAACCGACGCTACCGTCCTGCGCTTCCCGGGCAGGGAAGCCGTCGCGTCTCAGGGTCTGTTGCCGGTGCTGATTATCCTGCACCAGGAAACCTCGACCCCGGGGCGGGTCGGCAATGCCTTGCGGGCGCTCGGCTACCGGCTGGATATCCGGCGTCCGCGATTTGGCGATCCGCTGCCGGAAACGCTGGACGATCATGCCGGCGCGGTGATTTTCGGCGGTCCGATGAGCGCCAACGATCCCGACGCGTACGTTCGCCGCGAGATCGACTGGATCGAGGTCGCACTGCGCGAACAGCGGCCGTTCATGGGGATTTGCCTCGGCGCCCAGATGCTGGCCAGGCAGCTTGGCGCCAAAGTCGCGCCGCATCCGCAAGGCCGCGCGCAGATCGGCTATTACCCGATCCGGCCGACGGCCGCGGGTCACGCGGCCTGCCCGGGCTGGCCGGACCACGTCTATCACTGGCACCGCGAGGGATTCGACCTGCCCACCGGCGCCGAATTGCTCGCCGAAGGCTCTGATTTTCCGGTCGAGGCTTTCCAGTCGGGCCATGCCTTCGGCTTCCAGTTTCACCCCGACGTCACCACCGCGATGATGCATCGCTGGACCACGCGCGGCTGCGAGCGCATGTCGACGCCGGGCGCCCGCGAGCGTCACCATCATTTTGCCGATCGCGCGCAGTATGATGTGATCGAGCGCGCGTGGCTGAACAATTTCCTCGGCAGTTGGCTCAAGCGCACGCCGATGCCGGCGATGTTGCAGGCGGCAGAATAGCGCCCGCGTCGCCGCCGATCTCTCCAATATGCTAGGCTCTCTCGTAGCCCGGATGAGCGAACGCGATATCCGGGGCTTCCCGCATGGCGCTTTGCTTATGCGGGCTACAAAAATGAGAAACATCGGGGAGTTCGCCGTGACCTATCAGCATATTCTCTATGAGGTGAGCGAGAAGATCGCGACCATCACCCTGAACCGGCCGGATCGCATGAATGCCTGGACGCCGGTCATGGAGCGCGATGTGCGCCACGCCATGGAGGCCGCGGCAGCCGACGACAACGTACGCGTCATCGTTTTGACCGGCGCCGGCCGCGCCTTCTGTGCCGGCGCCGACATGGACGCGCTGAAGGGGCTCGACCCCGACGACGTCAAGCGCGCCGGCACGCTGCCGCCGTTCGACATGAACCGGCGAACGGACTGGCAGGCGCGCTATGCCTATTATCCGTCGATTGCAAAACCTGTGATCGCCATGCTGAACGGCGCTGCCGCCGGTATCGGCCTCGTCCACGCGCTGTATTGCGATCTGCGCTTCGCCGCCGACAACACCGTGTTCACCACGGCGTTTGCGCGCCGCGGGCTGATCGCCGAGCACGGCATCAGCTGGATGCTGCCGCGCATCGTCGGTCACGCCAACGCGCTGGATCTTTTAATGTCCGCGCGGCGGGTCTCGAGCGACGAGGCGCTGCGCATCGGGCTGGTCAACCGGCTGTATCCGCCCGATCAATTGCGCGAAGCGACCTATGCCTATGCGCGCGACGTTGCCGACTTCGTGTCGCCGAGCGCGATCGCGGTGATCAAGCGGCAGCTTTACGACGTGCCGTTCCAGACGCTGGCCGAGGCCACCATCGACGCCAACCGCGAAATGATCGTGGCGCTGCGCGGCAGCGATTTTCGCGAAGGCGTGGCGAGTTTCATGGAGAAGCGGCCGCCACGGTTTACGGGGAAGTAGGGGGGTAGGCTGAGGCCTGCGCGGGGGGAACTTGCCGAGGCCCGCCTACGGCCTGCGGGCTACGGCGCGGCAGCATTCGCTCGCTTCGCTACGATAGGTTTGCTGGGCTTGCCGAGCCGAAGCTCGCGAAGCGAGCGAAGGCTGGTGGAGCCAGGCGGGATCGAACCGCCGACCTCGTCATTGCGAACGACGCGCTCTCCCAGCTGAGCTATGGCCCCTCCGTGGCCGCCTCCAACGTGTCGGTGGCGGCCAGCAGTCGGCGCCATTTACAATCCGCGCCAAGGCCAAGTCAAGAACGCCGAAATCGTTGTTTTTCGGGTCTTTTGGCCAAGAACTTGCCAATAACTTGTCGAGAACTTGCCCCAACTTCCCTTGTTTGCCCGGGGGGGAACCGATATTTAGCGGGAGGTCGAATCCGCGACTAGAGCATGCTTCAACAGGGTTGAATCATGCTCGTCGTTCATCTTCTTGTTTGAGCATGATCTTTTCGGAAAACCGGTTTCCACCCCGCATCAAATGCGGGGCTGGCTTTCCGGGATCATGCTCTGAAACCTGCGAGCAAGCCCCGCCATGCGTGCCGTTCTCGACATCGTTCTTATCGTTCTGGATCTCTACGTCTGGCTCTTGATCGCATCCGCCATCCTGTCCTGGCTGGTCGCCTTCAACGTCGTGAATACGCGCAATAGTTTTGTGGCGGCGGTGGCGGAGTTCCTCTACCGCATCACCGAGCCGCTGCTGGCGCCGATCCGCGGTATCATGCCCAATCTCGGCGGCCTCGATATCTCGCCGATCATCCTGATCCTGATCATCATGTTCATCCAGAAGGTGATCGTTTATTACATCTATCCCGTGGTGTTCTGATCGCGCTGATGGACGAAGATGACGTCGGCTGATCCCTGGCGCTATTCCACCCAAGGCATCAGCGTCGCGTTGCGCGTGACGCCGCGCGGCGGACGCGACGAGATCGACGGCATCGAGACGCTGGCCAACGGCCGGACTGTGCTCAAAACCCGGGTCCGCGCCATCGCCGAGGGCGGCGAGGCCAATCGCGCGGTGACGGAGCTGCTGGCGAAAGTGCTCGGGGTATCCAAGGCAAACGTGCGGCTGGTGTCGGGCATCACCTCGCGGCTCAAGCAGGTTACGGTCGACGGCGATCCGGCACGGCTTGGCGATACCCTGCGCAAGGCGACTGCCGCGATAGCGAGTTCATCACGGGAAAAGGATTGAGATGACGGCCCGCATCATCGATGGAAAAATCATTGCCGCCGATCTGCGCGGCCGCGTCGCCGGCGAGGTCGCTCGGGTCCAGCGCGACCATGGGCTTACGCCGGGGCTTGCGGTGGTTCTGGTCGGCAGCGACCCCGCGAGCGAGGTCTATGTCCGCAGCAAGCACAAGCAGACCCAGGCTGCCGGCATGGCGTCGTTCGAGCACGTGCTGCCGGCCGACGTCGCGCAGGGCGATCTGCTGGCGGTGATTGCGAAGCTCAATCGCGATCCCGCCGTGCACGGCATCCTGGTGCAACTGCCGTTGCCCAAGACATTGGATACCGAGGCCGTCATCAACGCGATCGATCCCGCCAAGGATGTCGACGGCCTGCATCCGAACAATGCCGGGCGCCTCGCCGGCGGATTTTCCGCTCTGTCGCCGTGCACGCCGCTCGGCTGCATCATCCTGACCAAGAGCGTGCATGCCTCGCTCGAAGGCATGAACGCGATCGTGATCGGACGTTCCAACCTGGTCGGGCGTCCGCTGGTGCAGTTGCTGCTCAACGAAAACGCCACGGTGACGATCGCGCATTCGCGCTCGCAGAATCTCGCGCAATTATGCGCCCGCGCCGATCTGGTTTACGCCGCGGTCGGCAAGCCCGAAATGGTGCGTGCGGACTGGATCAAGCCGGGCGCGACCGTGATCGATGTCGGCATCAACCGGCTGCCCGGCGCTGAGGGCAAGACCCGGCTGGTCGGCGATGTCGCGTTTGCGGAAGTCTCTGATGTTGCCGGCGCGATCACGCCGGTGCCCGGCGGCGTCGGCCAGATGACGGTGGCGTGCCTCTTGGTGAATACGCTGCGTGCCGCCTGCGCGATCGCCGGATTGCCGAAGCCGGCGGTGTGATCTCTCCCTCGCCCCGCTCTTGCGGGGAGAGGGGCGAGGTGAGGGGCAAGCCTATCCACGAATTCCGAAGACGAGGTGAGCGCAATGCCTCGCCCCTCACCCGGATCGCAAGAGCGATCCGACCTCTCCCCGCAAAGCGCGGGGCGAGGTTATGAGTTCGTCACTTCCCCTTGGCGCGCGCGATGCCTTCTGAAATCAGTTTGTGCGCATCCTCAGGGCCGCCCCAGCGCAGCACCTTGACCCATTTGCCGGGCTCGAGATCCTTGTAGTGCTCGAAGAAGTGCTGGATCTGCTGCAGCGTGATCTCGGGCAGGTCGCTATAGGTCTTCACCTTGTCGTAGCGCTGGGTCAGCTTTGACGACGGCACCGCGAGGATCTTCTCGTCGCCGCCGGCCTCGTCCTCCATCAGCAGCACGCCGACCGGGCGCACGCTCATCACCGCGCCCGGCACGATCGCGCGGGTGTTGGCCACCAGCACGTCGCAGGGGTCGCCGTCGTTCGACAGCGTGTGCGGGATGAAGCCGTAATTGCCAGGATAGAACATTGCAGTGTGCAGGAAGCGATCGACGAACAACGCACCCGACTCCTTGTCGAGTTCGTACTTTACCGGAACGCCGCCCAGCGGGATTTCGATCAGGGCGTTGAGGTCCTTCGGTGGATTGCGTCCGACCGATATCTTCGCGATGTCCATGCTCTGCCTTTCTTCAAGTGGGTCTTCGGTCCTGTCGGTCGTCGACGCGCCTTGCGATCATAAATCGTTTCGTTTTGCCAATCCCGAAGAAGGCTATTTCTCCGGCTGCCGCAACTTTGGTTTTCACAGTTATTTACCCGGCGTCCCGCCTTGGACGATCCTGTCGGCATGACAACGACCCCTGAGATCGAGACTTCGACGTCTCGCCGCTGTCGCAGCACCTGCTGCTGACCACCCTCGCGCGGCGAGAGCCCGCGCCATTTCCCGATTCGAGTCCCTGGAGTGCCGTCATGTCCCGTTTTGCCACTCGTCGTACATTTCTGCGTGCCGCCGCCGTCACCGGCACGCTGCTTCCGGCCGGCGTGTTCGCGCAACGCGCGTTCGTCGGCGGTTTGCCCAAGGATCTGCTGAACCCGGAGATCTGCCGCGCCTCGTTCGGCACGCGCGGCGCCAACGTGCCGGCCCTGCTGCGGGCCTTCGTGGCCTGCGGGTGGTTCGGCATCCAGACGTGGATCGGCGGCAGCGCGCTCTATAAGATCCTTCTCGTCTTCTTCCCCTCAGTGGCCGCGGGCCACGCCCTGCCCGTTCTCGGCATTTCCTTCTCCCAGTTCGCCTGCTTCCTCTTCTTTTGGGCCATCAACATGGCGGTGGTCCACAAGGGCATCGATTCGATCCGCCTCCTCCTCAGCATCAAGGCCCCGCTGCTGATCGCGATGGGGCTCCTCTTCCTCGGCTGGGCCTACCGCCACGCCGGCGGCTTCGGGCCGATGCTCTCGAAACCCTCCG
>Ga0208589_1000966_pt1 | contig 12505 bp, 12 predicted proteins | sample NGESurshal092012_2_FD_184486 | JGI IMG/M metagenome (GOLD analysis project Ga0208589, IMG submission 184486) | Arctic peat soil microbial communities from Barrow, Alaska - NGEE Surface sample F53-2 shallow-092012 (SPAdes) | ecosystem: Environmental > Terrestrial > Soil > Wetlands > Peat ... | reverse complement strand
GGTCGTAGCAGTAGCGCTCGCATTGGGCGCGCTGGTTGCTACGACCGCGTCGGCGCATGAACTCAGCTACAGGACGTGCGTGAAGGCGACGAAGGTCGGCAAAACGTACACGGGTAAATACAGCGACAAGGAATGCAAAGAAGCAAACGCCAAAAGCGAAGGGAAATACGAAGCGCAGCCGGTCGCCGAAGGCGCTCCGTACACGGGCAAGGACAAAACCGTGATCATCACGGCAGCGGGCAAGACCGTGACCTGCAAGAAGGGCGTCGAGGCCGGCGAATACATTGCTGGACAAGTCGCGTCGGAGGAATTCACGTTCTCCGGCTGCTCATCCGGCAAAAAAGAAGCCTGCCAAAGCCCATCGGCCGGCGCGGGGGTGATCACCGGCGCGGCGAAAACCAAGCTGGTCTACCTGAATCCAGCCGAAACCGAAATTGGCATACTCGTGCTTTCTGGCGAGCTGTTCGAATTCACGTGCGGTGCGACGACGATCGCGATCGAAGGCCATCTGGTCGGCAGTGTCGAAAACACCAAGAAGGGTCCGAAGCTGACGTTCGCTACGAGCGGTGGCAAACAGCAGCATCAACTCTTCTACGTAGAAGGAGAAGAATTCGGTCCGTTCACGCTGTACACCGAACCGGGCGAAGCTGAAGCGACGCTCTCGGTCGTCGTGGAAAATGGTCTCAAGGGAGTGAGCGCCGCCTAGCGCTCCGCTGTAACGCTGCAAGAGGGATCGCGCGCGGGCGGCAAGCCCGCGCGCGACACTCTCGGGCCGGCGCCGTCCGCGCGTGGATGACCCGCGCGCTCGCTCACTTGGCTGCTATCGCGCGCCTGCTTCGATACTCATCTAGTCGCTTCGCGACCCGCCGTGGGTCCGCCGCCGACACTACACTTGGCCGATGGGCGCCCTCGGCAGTGGACACGATCTGGCTTCGAGTAGCGATGAGGCATCGGAGATGCCGGAAGGCACGCTGCCGGTGCTCGCCGAGGAGGCGCGCGTCGTGCGCGCGCAGGCTGTGTCCGGTGAGGTGCTCCCGGCGCGCGACACGCAGACGATGATCCCGGCTGTGCAGGCAGCGGCCGTCGCCGCCGGCGGCTTCGTCGCCGGCGCTGCCGTGATCGGGCTCGTGACGCGTCGCCAGCGCCGCGCCGTCGCGCTGAGCAAGGGCCGTAACGCCGGCCGGCGGCTGGCCCGCGGTCGTCGCCGTGGCACACAGTCCGCCGCGGGCGAGCTCGTCCAGATCGTCGGCAGCCGTTCGCTGCTCGTGGACGTGCACTTGCTCGGCGGTCGTGACTAGCGTCGAGCGGCGCCTCGAGGTCACACCCGCCGGAGCCTTCCGCCTGCCTCGCGGCGGAATGGATGGAACGCTGCGCCGGCGCGGCGGAGTGCTCGAACGCCTGCTGCATCACGACGGTGAGCCGGTGCTCGTGCGCGTCGCTCAGACGGCGCACGACCGCGTGCTTTTTGGCGCGCGAGCGCGCACGGCCGCGGCCGCGGCGCATGGCATCGAGCGGATGCGCTTCGCGCTCGGCGTAGATGAGGACCTGAGCGCCTTCCACCGGCGTTTCGCGCGCGATCCACTGATCGGCCGCTCGATCGCACGCCGGCCGTGGTTGCGCGTGACGCGTCGCCCCGAGCCGTTCGAGGCGCTCGCGTGGGCCGTCTGCGAGCAGCTGATCGAGTACGAGCGCGCGGCGACGATCGAGCGGCGGCTGCTCGCGGCGCTCGGGCGGCGCTGGGTCGGCTGGGACGGCGCCGCGAGCCCGTTGCGCGACCTGCCGACGCCCGACACGCTCGCCGGCACCGCACCGGCGCTGCTCGAGTCCTTCGATCTCGCGGGCTGTCGCGCGCTGACGCTCGTGCGCGCCGCGCGCGAGGTTGCGCGCGGGCGCGTCGACCTGCACGGCTCAGATCACGAGCGCGGCTGGCGCCGGTTGCGCGCGATCCCCGGCATCGGCAGCTGGACGATCGAGATCCTCGCTTTGCAGGGCCAAGGCCGCCACGACCAGGTCCCCGCCGGCGACGTCGGCCTGCTCAAGCTCGTCGGGCGCCTGCTCAGCGGTGGCAACCCGCACGCGCGCGCGCAGGAACACGAGGTGCGCGAGTTCTTCGCGCCGTATGAGGAGTGGGCCGGGCTCGCGGCTACACACATGTACGGGTTCTGAGCGCGCTCGCCTCGTCTGTTGCACCCCGCCTGCGCCGGCGGCCTGTCGAGCGAGCGGCGGGCGCCGCCGCGACTAGCGGAGGATGCCTGTGTGCCCGATCGAGTAGCGGCCTGGTTGTGGCCAGACGCAGAGCCCGTGCGGCCCTTCGCCGACCTTGATCGCGTGCAGCAGGCGCCCGGTCCTCGTCGAGATCGCGTAGACGACGCCGTTGTAGCGCCCTGACAGCCATAGGATCTTGCCGTTGGCCGAGAGGCCGCCCATGTCTGGCGATCCGCCGCCGGGCAGCCACCACTTCGCGATCGGCCGTCCGGTCGCGAACGAGAGCACCGTGATCGAGCCCTCGAGGCGATTCGATATGTACAGGACCTTCGCGTCGCGACTCGGATAGAGGCCGTGTGCGCCGGCCCCCGTCAGCTCGAAGCGCTCGACGCGCATCCTGCGCGCGCCGATCAGCCAGACGCCGTTGAGCGCCATGTCGGCGACGTAGAAGGTACGGCCGTCTGGCGAGAGCTTGACGTCCTGCGGCATCGCTCCGCGCGCCAACTCGATCGTCTTGACGATCCGCTCGTTGCGCAGGTCGACGACGATCATCCTCCCGGCGAACTCGCACGAGACGAGCGCGTAGCGGCCGTTTGCGGTGTAGTCCATGTGGTCGATGCCGGAGCACTGCGGCGTCGCCAGCGCGCGGTGCAGCGCCATCGTGCTCGGGTTGCGGAAGTCGAGCTGGCGATCGGCCTCGGCGACGACGATTGCCCAGCGCCCGTCGGGGGTGAAGTACATGTTGTACGGGTCGAGTGCCGCGATCGGCTTGCCTGGCCGTGCCGTGCGCGGGTCGATCGGCGTCACGCTGTTGCCTTCGTCGTTCGTCACGTAAAGCGTGCGCAGGTTCCACGACGGCGTCACGTGCTGCGGCAGCGCACCGACGGCGAAGTGCTCGATCACTTTGAAAGTGCGCTGCGAGATCACGTCGACCGTGTTCGACTTGCTGTTCGGCACGTAGACCAGCGCCGGGTCGCGGCGCACGACGGGGCTCAGCAGGCCTGGGCGGTCGGCGGCGTAGACGTCCGCCGCGCTAAGCGGTGGCGGAATGCGACCGGCGACTGGTACTTCGACGCCGCGCCGAGCATGGGCATGAGCTCCAGCGTCCGTCGCCCCGGGTTGCGTCGCGGATGGGCTACCCGAGGATCCGCCGCAGCCGGCGAGCGCAACGGCGAGCACGGGCACGAGCACGAACGCGGCCGCGGGCCTCGCGTGTCTCATCGGCCGAGCGGCAGCAGCGTAAGCGCACGGGACGAAACCGTGCCGGCGCTGTTGCGCCCGCCGACCGCGAGCAGATGCCCCGCAAGCGACGTTGCGCCGATGTCCGAGAGCGCTTCGGGCAGGTGCCCTGCCGTGCGCACGGCGCCGCTGCGAGGATCGATCGCGAGGATCGTCGAGCGCTGTTCGGAGAGACCTTCGCCGCGCCCGCCGATCACGTAGAACCACCCGTTCAACGACGCGCCGGCTGCGTGTGTCGTCGCCTGCGGCAACAGTCCGATCTGGTGTACGGCGCGGCTCTGCGGGTCGAACGAGAGGATCGCGCGCTCCGCGGTCGTGCCCGAAGTGCCACCGGCGATGAGCACGTGACCGTCGACCGCGGCGACTGCCGCGTAGCGCAGCGGGCGCGGGAGCAAGCCGACGACGCGCGTCGCTGTCCCCGGCCTGAAGGCCACGATCGTGCGCAGCGGAGCCGAGATGGTATAGCCGCCGACGATGTACGCCGTGCCCGCGATCGTTGCCGCGGCGATGTCCGATGCACCGACGGGCAACTGCCCGGCGCTCTGCAAGGCGGATGCTCCGATGCGGAAGATCGCCGCGCTCGTGCCACCCGGCTCGCCGCCGCCGAACAAGTACGTCGTCGAGCCGATCCGCGCCGCGGCAGCATCGTGCAACGCCAGCGGCAGCGCCGCGACCGTGCGTGCGCTCGACGCGTCGATCTGCACGACGCTTGCGACCGACGAATCGCTGTTGTCGAGCCCGCCGACCGAGAGCGCTCCGCTTGCGCCCGGCGCGACGGCCGGCAGCTGGACGGCCACCGGGAGTGCGGTCTCGTCGCCGACGCGCAGCGTCGCCGGAATGTGGGCGACGGGCTTCTTCGGCACCGCGTCTGCGGACGAGGACGAGGGCGAGGCGCCTTGCGTGCTGCTCGCCGAGGAAGCGCCGCCGCAGCCCGCCGCGAGTACGAGGGCGATCGCAGCGAGCGGCAGCGCAGCGGCGCCATTGCGTGCGAACGCTCTCGCACGCGGCCGCCGTGCATCGAGGCGGGCCGGCGTGCGGCGTTCTGCTGCTCGCCGGTTCTTCGACACCGCGCAAGCTTCTTCGCGACGGCTAAAGCCGACGTGAGGGTGCGATGAGAACCCGCTTAGCCCGCGCTACGGCACGATCACGGCCGCGCCCGTGAAGCGCCCCGCGCGCAGATCCGCGAGCGCCTCGTTGGCGTCCTCGAGCGTGTACCGGCTGACCCGCGTCTTGACCGGCACCTGCGGCGCGAGCTCGAGGAACTCGTACCCGTCCGTGCGCGTGAGGTTCGCGACCGAGCGCACGATCCGCTCCTGCCACAGCGCGCTGTAGGGGAAAGAGGGGATGTCCGACATGTGGATGCCGCCGCAGACGACGACGCCCGCCGGCGCCACGACCGCTAGCGCGAGCGGCACGAGCGAGCCGTCCGGAGCGAAGATGATCGCCGCGTCGAGCGGCTGCGGCGGTTGCTCCGCCGAGCCGCCCGCCCAGACGGCGCCGAGCTCGCGAGCGAACACCTGAGCTGCGTCGTCGCCGTCGCGCGTGAAGGCGTAGACCTCGCGACCCTGCGACACGCAGACCTGCGCGAGGATGTGCGCCGAGGCGCCAAAGCCATACAGGCCGACGCGCTGCGCCTCGCCGCACATTCGCAGCGCCCGGTAGCCGATCAACCCGGCGCACATCAGTGGCGCCGACTGGTCGTCCGGATAGCCCTCCGGGATCGGGAAGCAGAAGCGCGCGTCGGCGACCGCGTACTCGGCCATCCCGCCGTCGATGTCGGAGCCCGTGAAGCGCGCACGCGGGCAAAGGTTCTCGCGCCCGCTGAGGCACCACTTGCATTCGCCACAGCTCCAGCCGAGCCACGGAACGCCGACGCGATCGCCGACCTGCGCAAGCGGCGCCGGCTTGCTCTGGGCCTCGCCTCGGTTGCCCGCGGCGCTCGGCCGATCCGCGGCGCGCACCGGAGCCTCCGCGCCGAGTGCCTCGACGGTGCCGATGATCTGGTGTCCGAGCACGCGCGGCGGGTCTTTGATCTCGACCTCGCCGTCGAGCAGGTGCAGGTCCGTGCGACATACGCCGCACGCGTGCACGCGCAGCAGCAGCTCGCCCGGGCCGGGAGACGGCGTCTCGAGCTCGACTGCGCGCAACGGCTCGCCGACCTGCTCGAAGATCATCGCCCGCATCGCGTCAGCCGAAGAACAGCTCGGCCGTCTCGTACAGCGCCGGGTCGAGCAGCTTCGGCTCGCGCAGCGCCTCGGCGAGTGGCGTCTCGACGATCTCCGTCCCGCGCAGGCCGACCATCGCGCCGAAGCGCTCGCCGAGCACCGCGTCCATCGCAGCGACGCCGAAGCGCGTCGCGAGCACGCGGTCGAACGCGACCGGGCTGCCGCCGCGCTGCACGTGGCCGAGGATTGTCACGCGGCTCTCATAGCCTGTGATCCGCTCGAGCTCGCCCTCGAGCGAGACGCCGATGCCGCCGAGGCGCGCATGGCCGAACGCATCCGTCGCCGTGCCCTCGCGCGTGTGCAGCGTGCCCTCGCGCGGGATCGCGCCCTCGGCGACGACGACGATCGAGAAGTTCGGGCCACGTGCGTGGCGCGCACGCACATGCGCCGCGACGTCCTCGACGTCGAACGGGCGCTCGGGCACGAGGATCGCGTCGGCGCCGCCAGCGATCCCGGCGTGCGTCGCGATCCAGCCCGAGTGGCGTCCCATCACCTCGAGCACCATCACGCGGTTGTGTGACTCGGCCGTCGTGTGCAGGCGATCGACGGCGTCCGTGACGATCTGCACGGCCGTCTGGAAGCCGAACGTCACGTCGGTGCCGCCGAGATCGTTGTCGATCGTCTTCGGCACGCCGACGACCGGTACGCCGTCGGCGTGCAGGCGCAGCGCGACGCCGAGCGTGTCCTCGCCGCCGATCGGGATCAGCGCGTCGATCTCGCGCGCTTGCATCGCCGCGAGCACGGCCGCCGTGCCGTCGCGACCGTCCGCGTACGGATTCGTCCGCGACGTGCCGAGGATCGTGCCGCCGCGCGGCAGGATCCCCGACGTGCTCGCGAGCGTCAGCTCATCGGCCTCGTTCTCGATCACGCCCGCCCAGCCGTGGCGAAATCCGACGAAGCTGTTGCCATCCTCCGCGAGGCCGCGGCGCACGACGGCGCGGATCACGGCGTTCAGCCCCGGGCAGTCGCCGCCGCCTGTCAGCAGCCCGACGCGCATCTAGATCCCCTGCCCAGGCAGGAACTCGTTGCTGAACGGCGGCAGCGCTGTGTTCGGGTCGTGCTTGAGCAGGGCGTGCGAGAACATCCAGTTACCGAATGATGCCCAAGCCGGCGGGCTTTGCCAGCCGTACGGCTTGCCTTTTTCGCTCGGCAGCGCGGCCGGCAACGTCTGCTCGATCGATGCGAGCTGAAGCTTCTGATCGAGCGACGGGTTCGCTTTGACGACAAGTTCGGCAGCGGCCGCCGGGTTCGCGCGCACCTCGCGCTCGCCGCGCGTCAGCGCCTGCAGGAACGCGCGTAGTTCTTCGCCGCGCTTGTGCGCCTCGTCTTCGCGCACGACGAGCACAAGCTCGTTGTACGTCGGCACGCCCGCGCGATCGACCGGGATCACGATCGGGTGCTTGTGCATCTGCTGTAGCTGAATTGCCTCGTAGTTCCAGAAGCCGCCAAGCGTCGCCGCGACTTTCCCCGTGAGCATCGCCTGCACGAGGTTGAAGCCGACATCGACTTCCTTGACGCTCGACGGGTTCACGCCGGCTGTCTGCACGGCCGTCTTCAACTCGGCCGCCTGGTAGGAGATCCCGGCCGTGCCGACCGTCTTGCCGGCGAGGTCCGAGGTCTTCTTCACGTGCCCTCCCGGTAGCGCGATGATCGACGTCAGCGGACGCTGCACGAGCGCGCCGATCGAGACGAGCTTCAGCCCTTCGTCGCGCGCGAGCAGAAGCTCCGGCTCGTAGGAGATCGCCATGTCCGCCTTGCCCGCCGCGAGCAGCTTGAGCGGTTCGGAGGGGTCAGCCGGAACCTCTGGTTTGACAGCGAGGCCGCCTGCGCTGAAGTCGCCGTGCGCGAGCGCCGCGTACAGCGCCGCGTGGTCTGCGTTCGGGAAGAAGTCCAATACGACCGTGAACGGCTTGTTCCCCGCCGTCGCCGAGACCGCGTCCTGCTTGGAACCGCACGCCGCGAGTGCGAGCACGGAGCTCGCAGCGAGCAGCACGGCGAGCACCCGGCGCGCGCGTGCGTACGCGTCGTGCGCGCCGCGTGCGTCGTGCCGGCGGTGCCTGTGCGGGGAACTGGTGCGGCGCGCGGCGAGCTTGGCTCTCAAGGCGTCTCTCCTCGTGATCGTTGAGCCCACGGCGCGAGCGTTCGCTCGGCCAGGGCAAGTGCATAGAAGCAGGCGATCGCCAGCGCGAACAGGACGACGGCAGCGGCGTACGCGCGCGGCGTCTGCAGCGCCGTGAGGTCGGCGTTGATCTCATGGCCGAGCCCCGCGTGGATTCCGCTCGTCGCCGTCTGCGACTCGGCGATGTATGCGCCGATCACGCCGATCGCCAGCGCGATGCGCGCGCCCGAGAGCGCCGCCGGCAGCGCCGCCGGCAGCTCGGCGAAGCGAAACGCCTGCCAGCGCGAGGCGTCGAGCGTGCGCAGCAGCTTGAGCTGGTCGCGGTCGATCGCGCCGAGCGCATCGACCGTCGTCACGAGCACCGGGAAGAAGCAGATCAGCACGATCACGGCGAGCTTCGGCAGCACGCCGAAGCCCCACCAGAACACGAGCAACGGCGCGATCACGGCGATCGGGATCGCTTGCGAGCCGACGGCGAGCGGGTAGACGGCGCGGCGCAGCGGGCCCGACAGGTGCACGAGCATCGCGAGCGCGAAGCCGAGCGCCAGCGCGAGCAGCAGGCCGAGCGCGACCTCCTCGGCCGTCTTCGCGAGGTTCGCCGCGAGGAAGCCCGCGTTGTCCCACAGCGCCGAGGCGACCGCGTGCGGGGCCGGGAGCACGAACGAAGACGTGCTGTGCAGATCCGCGTAGAGCTCCCACGCGCCGAGCAGCACGAGCACGAGCAACAGCGGCGCAAGCGCAGCGCGCAGCCGGCTCACGCCGCCGCCGATCTGCTGAGCGCGAGCGCGTCGAGCGCTCGCTCGCGCAGCGCGACGACTGCCGAGTCTGTGCGTCTGCGTGGGCGTGCGAGGCCGACCTCTAGTTGCTCGACGACGCGCCCAGGGCGCGGCGAGAGCACGACGACGCGGTCCGCGAGCAGAACCGCCTCCTCGACATCGTGCGTCACCAGCACGACCGTGCGCTGCTCGTGCGCGAGAGCACGCACGAGCCAGTCCTGCATCTCCGCGCGCGTCAGCGCGTCGAGCGCGCCGAACGGCTCGTCGAGGCACAACAGCGGCTTGCCCGAGAGCAGCGTGCGCACGAACGCGACGCGCTGGCGCATGCCGCCGGAGAGCTCGTGCGGACGCGCGTGCTCGAAGCCTCCCAAGCCGAGCTCCGCGAACAGCTCCGTCGCACGCGCGCGTGCCTCGGGGCGCGGCACGTGTGCGATACGCAGCGCCAGCGACGCGTTGTCGAGCGCATCGAGCCACGGCAGCAGCAGGTCGTGCTGCGGCATCAATACCGCTCGGTCGCAGGCGAGCGAGCCAGACTGCGGCTCCTGCAGGCCGCAGATCAGCTCGAGCAGCGTCGTCTTGCCACAGCCGCTCGGGCCGACGACCGCGAGCAGCTCGCCACGGGCCGCGCGCAGCGAGACGCCGGCGAGCGCCTCGACCTGCTTGCCGCGGTGATCGGAGAACGTGCGCGAGACGTTGCGCACGTCGACCGCGAGCTCGTCCGCACGGCCGTCGCCGTTGCGCTCGCGCCGCACTCCGGCCGATGCCGAAGGCTGTGCGCGTGATCCCAGCTCCGTTGCCACTCAGCTCCCTTCGCGGGCATTACCCCACAGGTTCTAAGGGTCGGCGCCGGGATCGAATCCTGGACGCCATCTCAGCCGGCCTTCCCGCCAGCCCCCCTGGTGTCTGCTCGTTCGTGCTGATGCTACTGCGTGAAACACTCGGCGGCTGGCGCGCGTGACTCGCTGGAGACGGTGGCACACGACGGTATAACGCGGTTATACTGAGGCGCATGAAAACGGCGATATCGGTTCCCGATGAGACATTCCAGCGCGTGGAGCAGGCAGCTAAGCGGCTGGGCGTGTCGCGCAGCGAGTTCTATGCGCGAGCCGCGCGGAGCTGGCTCGATGCGCTCGAGGACGAGGACACCACCGAAGCGATCAACCTCGCGGTCGACGAGATCTCGTCCGACTCGGCATTCACCGATGCTGCCGCGGCTGCGCTCGTTGCCGGCGATGAGGACTGATGCTCCGTGGCGAGGTCTGGTGGGCTGACCTCGGCCTTCCACGCGGCTCAGCTCCTGCGCTTCGCCGGCCGGTACTGATCGTCAGCTCCGACCAGTACAACCGCTCCCGCCTAAAGACAGTCACGGTGGTCGTGCTCACGGGCAACGCTCGTCTGGCGGCGCTCCCGGGGAACGTCACTATCTCGACCGAGTTCACCGACCTGGAGAATGACTCTGTCGCGAACGTCACGCAGCTTGCGACCGTTGATTGTGCGACGCTCGAGGCGCGCGTTGCTGCGCTGCCGGATTGGCTGATGGAGCAGATCGACGTCGGGTTGCGGCGCGCGCTGGCTCTGGCTCCGCGCAGTTGAGCAGGTGTCAGACGCCGACGACAGGCCGCGTCAGCGCCCTGACGAAGTCCTCGAGCTGCGCGGTCGTCCAGCACTCAAAGGCAGTGCAGAACTCCTCGTAGGCGGCGATCACGGAGTCGCCGTAGTTCCAGTACAGCCGCGGCTCGGGGTTCAGCCAGAACGTGCGCCCGGCGCGTGCGGCGATCTGCGCGAAAATGTCCGCGCGCGGGTCGCGGCCGTTCGTGCGCGCGTCGCCGAGCACGATCACGGTCGCGCGCGGGTGCAGGTCGTCCTCGACCTGCACGAGGAACTCCGACCAGACGCGGCCGTAGTCGGTGTAGCCCGAGATGTCGGCGACGCCTGCGTCGCCCGAGATCCGTTCGCTGACCGTTTTGAAGTTGCGCTCGTGCTCGAAGATGTCCGTCACCTCGGAGATCCGCTCGATGAACACGAATGAGCGCATCTTGCGGAACGTGTCGTGCAGCGCGTGCAGTACCGAGAGGAAGAAGACCGACGCTGAGGTGACGCTCGTCGAGACGTCGCAGAGCACGTAGATCTCCGGGCGTTTCGGGCGCCGCGGGCGGAACTTCAGCTCGACCGGCACGCCGCCGGTCTGCAGCGACGCGCGCATCGTGCGCCTGACGTCGATGTGCGCGTGGCGGCGATGGCCGCGGTTCTGCATGCCCTGCGTCGCGAGGCGCCGGCGCAGCTGCGTGACGACGCGATGCACCGCCGCGAGGTCCGCGAGCGGGCCCGACGGCAGCGCGCGGTCGAGCTCGCCGAGCGGGCGCGACGGCGGCAAGTTGCCCGTGCGCTCGATCTGCGAGCGCTCGAGCTCGCGGCGCAGGAGTGCCTCGAAGCGGCGCAGCGCCTCGCGCGGCAGCCCGTCGTGGCGCGGGTCCTCCGGCGGTAGGTCCGGCTGCGGCTCGGCGCGCAGCCCGAGCGCGCGGCGGATTCGCTGCACGTCGACGCCGATCACGCCCGAGCCCTCCTGGCGGCGCGCGAACGCCGCGATCGCCATCCGCGCGAGGTCGCGCATCGCGCCCTCCGAGCCGTCGCGCAGCGCCGCGGCGATCTCGGCACGCAGCGCGTCGAGCTCGTCCTCGGTCAGCTCTGCGAGCATCGACTCGTCGCCCTCGCGGATGCCCTCGCGCGTCGCCGCGAGCTCGACAGCGCGGAAGAAGAAGCGATCGAAGACGAGCTCAAACACGCGCCGGTCCTCCTGGCTCTTCGCGAGCGTCGCCGCGAGCGCCTCGCGGAAGTCCTCTTGCGTCGTCCAGCTGATCTCGCTCAGCACCTCGAACGCGTCGAGCAGCTCTGAGGTCCCTACGGCGACGCCCTCGCCGCGTAGTTCCTCGCCGAACTCGAGGATCCGCGCGGGCAGCCCGTCGGGGGCCGGCAGCCTGCCGAGCGCCGGCTCGCGCTCAGGCGACATCGGCCGGCGATCCGAGCTTCAGCCCGACCCGCTCGGCGACGACGTCCATGTCGGTGCGGTGCTTGACGATCACCGACATCGTCTCGTTGAACGTGTCCTGATCGATGTCCTCGACGCCGAGCAGCAAGAGCGCGCGCGCCCAGTCGATCGACTCCGCGATCGACGGCGGCTTCTTCAGGTCGAGCGCGCGCACCATGCCGATCACCTCGACGAGCCGCCGCGCGATCGTCTCGTTTAGGTCCGGCGCGTGCAGGCGCACGATCTCGAGCTCGTGCTCGAGCTCGGGGTAGTCGAGCCACAGATATAGGCAGCGGCGCTTCAGCGCCTCCGTCAGCTCGCGCGAGTTGTTCGACGTCAGCAGCACGATCGGGTGCGTGCGCGACTCGACGCGGCCGAGCTCCGGAATCGAGATCTGGAAGTCCGAGAGGACCTCGAGCAGCATCGCCTCGAACTCCTGGTCGGTCTTATCGATCTCATCGATCAGCAGCACGACAGGTTGCTCGGAGGAGATCGCCGTCATCAGCGGCCGCGCGAGCAGGAACTCCTCGCCGAAGATGTCCTCCTGCACCGCGTCCCAGCCCGTGCCTGACGCCTCAGCCTGAATTCGCAGCAGTTGCTTGCGGTAGTTCCACTCATACAGCGCCTTCGCCTCGTCGAGGCCCTCGTAGCACTGCAGGCGCACGAGCTCGCGCCCGAGGTACTTCGACAGCGCCTTCGCGAGCTCCGTCTTGCCGACTCCTGCCGGCCCCTCGACGAGCACCGGCTTGCCGAGCTTCGTCGCCAGATACGAGACGAGCGCCGTCGACTCGCCCGGCAAGTAGCCGGCTGCCCGTAGACCCGTCGCGACGTCCTGCACGGACGTCGGCGCGGGCGCGGTCGTGTCGGGGGCCTCTGACGGGGAGACGGACATCGTCCGCGCAATGATAGGTGGCGA
>Ga0208589_1000964_pt1 | contig 12522 bp, 8 predicted proteins | sample NGESurshal092012_2_FD_184486 | JGI IMG/M metagenome (GOLD analysis project Ga0208589, IMG submission 184486) | Arctic peat soil microbial communities from Barrow, Alaska - NGEE Surface sample F53-2 shallow-092012 (SPAdes) | ecosystem: Environmental > Terrestrial > Soil > Wetlands > Peat ... | reverse complement strand
CCCGCGCGGCCAGGCGAAGTGGATTTTGGCCGCGAGCGAGACGCGACGACGAAGCGTATTGCAGCCAAATACGCTGAGGAGGAGCAACGAAGCTCGCGGACAAAAGACACGAGCATGGCCCGCGAGACTTTTGCCACAGGCTGTTAGGGTTGGGTGGACAGGTTGGTTGGGGCACATACACTGGGCGGGGTGACGTTTGACTTTTCACAATTTGCGGCCGTTCTGTTGGATTTGGATGGGACGCTTTATCGGGAGGATCATGCACTGCCGGGGGCGGTGGAGTTGGTGCGGCGGTTGCAGCGTGAAAATCGGAAGATCGCCTGCGTTTCTAATAGCACGGAAAGCCCGCGGGGAGTGGTTGATCGACTTCGGGGGATGGGGATCGAAATTCCGACGGAACTGATCTACACCGCGTCGGAGGCGGCGGCGGGGTATTGCCTGCGGCGGTTTGCGCCGCGGCCGCAGATTATGAACCTTTCGACGCAAAGCGTACACGAGATGCTGGAGGGGCGGGTGCAATGGGTGGATGAGGAGAGTGAGGCGTGCGACGTGGTGCTGGTGGGGAATCCGCGCTGCGCCCGGGCGACGGCGGGGCGATTGCGGATCGGCATGCGGCTCATTCGCAACGGCGCGTTGTGCGTGGGGATTTGCGCGGATCGGGCGTATCCGAGCCCGGAGGGACTGGAGATCGGGAGCGGAGCGATGACCCATATGCTGGCGTATGCGGCGGGGGTTGAGCCGATTTTTTTTGGGAAGCCGCAGAATATTTTTTTCCAGGGATTGTGCGATCGACTCGGGGTATTGGCGCAGGAGTGTGTTTTGATTGGGGATAATCTGGAATCGGATATCGGCGGGGCAAAGGGGATGGGGATGAAAACTATTTTGAGTTTGACGGGTGTGGCAACGCGAAGGGAAGTGGAGGCGCTTTCCATGGATCAGAGACCGGAGTGGGTGGTGGAAAATTTGAGGGAACTTTGAGCGGGCGATTGATCAAAGTAAAAAAGCCCACGGATGGCCATCCGTGGGTTTTGGGGCGTTCGGAATTTAATCTTAGCGAGATTACGCGACCGCTCTCGTTTCTTTGACGCGCTCGATGTGCGCGCCGACGGCGGCTAGCTTGAGCTCGATCTTCTCATACCCTCGGTCAATGTGGTAGACGCGATCGACGCGGGTTGTGCCCTTGGCGACTAAACCGGCGAGCACCAAAGCGGCGCTGGCGCGGAGGTCGCTGGCCATGACGCTGGCGCCTTGCAACTCGGACATGCCGTGAATCACGGCGGTGGCACCTTCGACTTTTCTGATTCTCGCGCCCATGCGGTTGAGTTCGCCGACGTGGAGGAAACGCTCGGGAAAAATTCGTTCCGTGATCACGCTGTTGCCGTCGGCCATGCAGAGGAGAGACATCAATTGCGCTTGCAGATCCGTGGGGAAGCCCGGAAAGGGCTGGGTGGTCATTTCGGCCGGCGTGACGCGGCCATCGCACCAGACCCGGGCAGTGCCATTCTGGCGTTCGATGCGGACGCCCATTTCTTCGAGCATGTCGGTGACGGAAACGAGGTGATCGAGATTGCAGTGGCGGAGTTCGAGGGAGCCGCCGGTGATGGCGGCGGCGATCATGAAGGTGCCGGTTTCGATGCGGTCGGGGATGATGTAGTGCTCCGCCCCGGTCAGACGATCGACGCCTTCGATGCGGATTTCGGGCGAGCCGTGGCCGGTGATTTTGGCCCCCATTTTATTGAGGAGTTGGGCGCAATCGGCGACTTCGGGTTCGCAGGCGGCGCCGACGATGACGGTTTCGCCTTCGGCGAGAGTGGCGGCGCACATGACGTTGATGGTGCCGAGAACGGTGGGCCCTTGGGCGCCGCCGAGGTACATGCGCTTGCCCTTCAGGCGGCCGCGGACTTCACCGACGATGTTGCCGTTGACGGTGTGGAATTCGGCGCCGAGCTTTTGCAGGCCGCGGATGTGGAGATCGACGGGACGGTCGCCGATGGCGCAGCCGCCGGGGATGGAGAAGACCGCCCTGCCGCGCTTGGCAAGGAGCGGGCCGAGGACGCAGATGCTGGCGCGCATGGTTTTGACGATGTCGTAGCGAGCCTCGCAGCAGCGTTCATCCATGACCTGTACGTCCAGCGGCCCGTTGAGCGAGGGGCCATCCCACGGGCCGACGCCGGGGGGGTCATGGCGGAAGACGTGGCAGCCCAGCTCGCCGAGGAGCTTGGTCATCGAGTCGATGTCGCTGAGGCGCGGGACGCGATGAAGCGTGCTCTTGCCATCTGCCATGAGGCAGGCAGCGAGAATCGGAAGCGCGGAGTTTTTGCTGCCGCTGATTTCGACTTTGCCAGTGAGGCGTCGTCCGCCGTGAATGAGGAGACTGTCCATGATCGCCCGTCCTTGGGCCGTTTGGCCCGAAGCGTGCCCCCGCAAAGGTAATTGCGGATTACGAGCACGTGATACTTCGGTCTATCGGTCAGTCCATTGACCGCTTATGAATAACAGTACTGCGAGAAAAATATCTCGCGGTTATGGGATGATTATCCGTTGCGCTCAGGGAAAAGGCAATGGGAAAATCGGAAGAAAGAATTTCACCGCCCGCCGCGAGTACGCGGCTGGAGACGCGGAGGACGCAGAGAAGAAAGTTGGCCACAAATATAAATCAGATGAAAATGCAGTTGAATTTCAATTTCAAATCTTAAATCTCAGAGTCATATCTGTGTTCATCTGCCTTTTCATCTGTGGCTAAAACTCTTCTCCGCGTCTCTAGCCGCGTACTCGCGGCGGGCGGTGAAAAAATCCTCTTATACAGCCGTATGTTGCGACACCAGCCGTTTGCGGCTGCCGAGGTTGCAGAGGCGGTTGATGGCGGCCAGGTAGGCCAGCGCGCTGGCTTCCAGGATGTCGGTGCTGAGGCCGCGGCCGCGGACTTTGTTGCCGCTGTGTTCGAGTTCCACGGTCGCTTCGCCGAGGGCTTCCTTGCCTTTGGTTATCGAACGTATGCGATAGTCGGTCAGGGAGACGCGAACACCTGTGAGGCGCTGGATGGCGGAATAGATGGCGTCGACCGGGCCGTCGCCGACGCTGGCGTCCTGGATGGTGACGCCGGCGCCGTCGCGCAGGGCGACGGTGGCCGTCGGCACGGTGTTGCGGCCGCTGGTGACTTGCAGGCTTACGAGTTCCCACAGGGCGCTTTGGGTTTCCAGTTGTTCGTCGATCAGGGCTTCCACGTCTTCGTCGAAGACTTCCTTCTTTTTGTCCGCCAGGTTTTTGAATTTGACGAAGGCGGCCTCGATTTGCTCCTCCGTGGGTTTGTAGCCCAAAGAAATGACGCGGTCTTTGAACGCGTGGCGGCCGGAGTGTTTGCCCAGGACCAGCGAGCTTTTCGGGATGCCGACGGTGGCGGGGTCCATGATTTCGTAGGTTTCGCGGTATTTCAGGACGCCGTCCTGGTGGATACCGGCTTCGTGGGCGAAGGCGTTTTCGCCAATAATGGCTTTGTTGCGCTGAACGGTCAGGCCGGTGAGGGTGCTGACCATGCGGCTGGTGGGATAGATTTTGGTTGCGTCGATGCGCGTGGTGGTCTGATAAAAATCTTCGCGGGTGCGCAGAGCCATGACGATTTCTTCCAGGGCGGCGTTGCCGGCGCGCTCGCCGATGCCGTTGATGGTGCATTCGACCTGGCGCGCGCCGTTTTCTATTGCCGACAGGGAATTGGCGACGGCCAGGCCCAGGTCGTCGTGACAATGGCTCGACAGGATGATGCCGCGCTGGCGCAGGATGGGGAGCTTGGCCAGCAGGTGGGAAAAGATCAGGCCGTAGGATTTGGGCGTGGCGTAGCCGACGGTGTCGGGGAGGTTGATGGTGGTGGCGCCGGCTTCGACGGCGGCTTGAGTGATCTCCTCCAGGAATTCCAGTTCGGTGCGGCTGGCATCTTCAGGGCTGAATTCAACGTCCGGCGTGTATTGCAGGGCCTGCTGAATGGAGGCGACGGCCAGCTTGAGGATTTCCTCCTTGCCTTTTTTCAGCTTGTGATCGCGATGGATCTTGCTGGTGGCGCAGAAGACGTGGATGCGCGGCTTGACGGCCCCCTTGACGGCTTCGCCGGCGCGATCAATATCTTTGGGCGTGCAGCGGGCGAGACCGCAGACGGAGCTGTGTTGCAGTTCGCCGGCGATGGCTTTGACAGATTCGAAGTCGCCGTTGGAACTGATGGGGAAGCCGGCTTCGATGATGTCGACGCCCATCATTTCGAGCTGGCGGGCGATTTCGATTTTTTCGGGCTGGGTGAGGGTGGCGCCGGGAGATTGCTCGCCGTCGCGCAGGGTGGTGTCGAATATTTTGACCGTATCCATAAATGACTCCGCAGTGAGAGAAATTCAAATTCAATTATTGCCACAGATGAACACAGATGCACGCAGATAATGCAAAGGAGTCTTTGCCACGGATATAAATCAGATGAACACAGATAAGAATTTGAAATTTGAAATTTCAGATTTCAGATTTCAGATTTCAGATTTCAGAATTTGAATTATCTGTGTTCATCTGTGTCCATCTGTGGCAATATTTCTTTGCCTTTATCCGCCTTTTCATCTGATTTTTATCTGTGGCTAAAAACTCTTTTCCTTGATTCATCAGCCATTCAAAACAAAAAAGCCCCGCGACGGCAGTCGCAGGGCTTTGCGTGATTCTTGGTTTAATCTCGGTTCCCTACGATTGCGCGTCAGCTTGTGTGGCCCGGGCACGGGCCAATGTAAGTTGAAGCGGAAGCAGGGAGAAACTCATCATGAGTTACATATTAGAGACTACCGATGCCGGCTTGTCAAGCGAGCTAGTTTTTTTTTGAGCGAGAGTCGTCGGCTTATGAGACTTGGCGGCAAGCGTGTGCCTGGCGGCCGGCTTGTGGGCGGCGAGGGTTTTGGCCTTCGTCGACTTGAGCGTGTGCAAGGTTCTGGCCTTGGCCGGAGTGGTGTGCAGGGTATGAGCCTTGGCAGCGCCGGCGGGGGTTGTGGTGACGAGGCTGTGCGCGGTTTTGTGCGTGGCAGCCAGGGGCTTATGGGACACATGAGCGGCGATGGCCGGGACAGTGGCGAGCATAACCGCCGCGGCGGATGGAACCGCCCACTTCAAAAGTGTGGTGGACAACATGGGTCGAACTCCTTGGGGTGAATGGTGGCTTATCCGCGCTCATATTGAATCACGCGGGCATGTCCTTTATCGGACGGCTTGGGTTTATTGGGTTAAATTATTTCGGCGGAGATGGAGCGAGGGCAGTTTTCGGGGCCGGGCGAGGTCGAATGTCACACATTGGCAACCGAATTGCACGCTTTTGCACTTTTCTTGTGATTGATAGCATGGCATGAGTTAGCGCAGACGACGTCGTACAAGGGGAAGTGGGAGTCCTCCGGCATTTACTAGATATAGTCATTTAAGCGTTGTCTATTACGCAAATGTAATTTGCCTCCGTTCCATGTCTGGCGTACTGTGGCGTAACCAACCTGACGCCCAGAATTTGAAGCCATGGAACAGGTTCACCTCTCCCACACTCGCCGCGGCGAGCGCGATTCCCGTATCGACTTTTGGCGCGGGTTGTGTCTCATCGACATGATCCTGGTCCATCTTGGATACAACAAGGTGCAGTTCGGCTCTGTTTTGGAGCCGTTCATTTGTGACTACCTGCGCTTTGCCGCGGGCGGGTTTGTGTTCATGGCCGGGATGGCGGTGGGGTTTATTTATCTGCCCAAGGCACGCGCGCCGGAGCGGCGGATGCAGACATACTGCCGCCTTTGGTTACGCAGCATTCAACTGGCGGCGTGGCAGTTTTTTCTGTGCCTGGGCTGGATCGTCATGCAAACGTGGGAGGGGAACCGGAACCCGGAGCCGGGGCTTTGGAGATTGTTTTTGGATGTGCTCTCCATGCGCGATGGCGGGGATTTGCTGCCGTTTTATATGATGCTGATTGCAGTGGCTCCGCTTCTGCTGGAAATGTGCCGGCGGAAATGGGGAGTGTGGCTGCTGCCAGTGATGAGCATCGGGGTGTTTGCGCTGGGGCGGATTCATCCTTACTGGCTGGCGATGGATCCGCAGGGGACCTTTCCGCCGCTGCTATGGCAATTGGTTTTTGTGGCGGGGTTGCTGGCGGGAATTAATCTGACGCGCTATGACGCGCTGAAAGCTCGCGTGAAGGTTCTGGTTCTGGCGGCGGCGCTGTTGATGTTTGGGCTGCTGTTCTGGTGCGAGTTCTGGAGCGCGGTGGGATTACCCCCCTGCCCGGTGTCGCTGGTGTTTAGCAAGACGCCGCTGACGACGGGCGAGATGTTGCGATACTTGAGTTTGGTGACGGTGGTCCTTGTCGGCACGGATCTGATCTGGCGGCGAATATCGCGCAGCGGGTTTGCCGCGTTTTCGGGGACGCTGGGGAAATGCACGTTGCAGGTTTATGTGGCGCAGGTTTTCCTGATGGAACTCGCGGGGATCGCGGCGACGCAGTGGTGGTGGCGGATGGGGGCGTGGCAGATTCTGTTTGCGCCGGTCTGTCTGGGGATGTTGTGGGTTCTGGCCGCGGCATTACAATGGCGGCGGCAGCGCGAGAAAGCCGGAGTGGACTGGTCCATTCTGTTCGGCAGCCCCGTGCGGAGCCAGATTGGGGAATGATCGCGCGTGGAAATTCTGCATGGACTTGAAGGCCTGCGAAAGGCGCCCCGGGGGGCGGCGCTGACGATTGGGAATTTTGACGGGCTGCATCTGGGGCATCGGCAGATCATTTCTACTTGTTGTGGGTATCGGGATTTTGGAATTGAGGGAGAGGGTGCGCGAGTTTCGACGCAAAATTTAAGTCCCCCAACCCTGCCCTCCTCCGGCGTATCCGGGGAGGGGGAAAAGAGGGGCGGCGAAGTTGTAGTTGCGGGAGGTGGGCATGAATTGTCGCACAATGAAAGAACCCCCACCCCTGCCCTCCCCCTGGGCACAGGGCGAGGGGGTTTAGATGGGTGTCGGGCGTCGGCGGTAGTGGTCGTTACGTTTGAGCCGCATCCGTTGACGGTGTTGCGGCCGAAGGCCGTGGAGCCGCGGTTGACGGGGGCGGGGATGAAGCAGGAGATGATTACTTCGATGGGGGTTGATGCGTATGTGGTGCTGCCGCCGGAGCCGGCAGTTTTGAATCTTACGGCCGAGAATTTTCTTAAAATATTGAGCGAGGATGTGCGGCCAAAGGTGATGGTGGAAGGGCCGGATTTTACGTTTGGGAAGGCGCGGGGCGGGAATGTGTTGATGTTGGAGAAATGGGCGGCGGAGTGCGGAGTGCAGTTTGAACTGGCGGAGCCGGTGACGCGGGCATTGCTGGATTTGAAATTAGTGAGAGTGAGCAGTTCACTGACGCGATGGCTGATTTCCGGGGGACGGGTGCGCGATGCGGCAATTTGCCTGGGGCGGCCGTATGCGCTGCGCGGGGAAGTGGTGCATGGGTTTGGGCGCGGCAAGGGGCTGGGGGCGCCGACGATTAATCTGAAATGCGAGGATCAACTTATTCCGGCGGATGGGGTTTATGCGGGGCGGTGCAATGTTGATGGGAATGAATATCCGGCGGCGATCAGCGTGGGGGACCTGCCGACTTATGGGGATTCCGGGCGGCAGATCGAGGCGTATTTGCTGGGATATTCGGGGGATTTGTATGGGCAGCGATTGGATCTGGAGTTTTGTGACTGGCTGCGGGAGCAGAGGAAATTCCCTAGTTCTGAATCACTTAAAATGCAGATAGAATTGGATGTGGTTCAGACGCGGCGGCGGAGCCGGATGGACCCGAGCGTGCCGATTGCAATGTAATTGAATGCGGTGATGGTTTATAGCTCAGATGAAGAACCCCCACCCCAACCTTCCCATTCGACAAGCTCAGGGCAGGCCCCCTGAATACAGGGAGAGGGGGTAAGATCATGGAACTTTCCGTCAATTGTGCGACGTGCGGCAAGGAGATCGTCTACGGTGCCGATAGCGCCGGGGCGGTTTGGCTTTGTCCGGCGTGTAATGCGCGGGTGCAGTTGCCTGCGGAAATTCCGGCGGAGCCGGTTGCAGAAGCGGGGCCGGCGGTGGCGGAGCCGGTGTTAGCGGCCGAGGAACTGGAAGTTGTGGGGTATCAGAGCAATCCGCTGCTGCCGTGGCTGATCATTTCGGGGGTGGTGGTTTTTCTCCTGGGGATGACGGTGTTGTGGATGACGCTGAACAAGGCGCCGCCGTGGGAGCAGAGCCACAGCCAGGAGATTCTGGATTTGAAGTCAGAGGCGGAGAGGCTGGCGGATCGGGGACAGAATCGTGACGCGTATGACAAATTCCGCGAGTTGCAAATGCTGGCGGAGGGAAAGCCGATTAATGATCCGGCGCTGAAGCAGGCGCTGGCGGATGCGGCGCAGGAGCAGGAGGCGTTGGCGCTGAAAATGGCGACGGCGGCGGTTCACGCGACGCCGGTGACGGTTGCGCCGATGGCGACACAGCCGGTGGCGACACAGGCGGGAGGCGCGACGACAGGGCCGGCGGTTGCGGCGGGGAAAAAGAGGGGGAGGCCGGCGGTGCATCCGCTGCCGCCGCCGGAATTGGCGATCGGGGCGAATGGGATTCAGTTTGTGGATGATGAGCGGATCGGGCGGACGATCGCGGCGGGAGTGCAGTATTTAGTGGATCAGTTTCAGGGGAGCCAACTGATCAACCGGACGGGATACTCGGATGACGGCATGGATGCGCTGGCGGTGTATGCGTTGTTGCAGGCGTATCGAGCGACGGGCGACGGACGGCTGGACCCGAGGCGGCCGTTCATGCGGAACCTGCTGGATCAGCTCAAGCGATTGAAGATGGTGGATCATCAATCGACGTATGGGCGTTCGCTGCGGGTTAGTGCGCTGTCGCTGGCGGAGCGTCAGGAGGACATGGCGTCGATGCGGGATGATATGCAGTGGCTGGTGCAGCATGGGCCGGCGGGGGCATACAGTTATGGAGACACGCCGCCGGAGGACACGATCGCGGCGCGTCCGATCTGGGACAATTCAAACAGTCAGTATGGTTTGCTGGGCGTTTGGGCCTGCGCGGAGGCGGGATTGGGGGTTCCGGAACGATACTGGGTGACGGCGCAGGATCACTGGATTCAATGTCAGTTGCCGGAGGGAACATGGGGGTATGGCGAGGGGGACAAGGATTATCGAGCATCGATGACGCTGGCGGGAATCGCGAGCTTGCTGGTGACGCAGGATCATCTGGCGTCGGCGCGGGCGGCGCATCAGAATCGGCAGGCGGCCACGACGAATGCGAGCGGCGGGGATGAGAGCAGTCGGCGGGCGGTGGCGGCGCTGGATCGGGGCATGAAGTGGCTGGAGGCCGGGAACCATTCGGCGATTCCGTTTCGTGAAACGCCGACAACGGGGTATTCGCTCTATGGGCTGGAGCGGGTGGGGTTGGCCAGCGGGTACAAATTTTTTGGGACGCACGACTGGTATCGAGAATCGGCGGCAGAGGTGGTGGGCGATGCGCATCAGGACGGAAGCTGGGGGCCGGAGGAGGCGACCTGTTTTGCGCTGCTGTTTTTGGCGCGCGGGCGGCATCCGGTGCTGATGAACAAGCTGCGATATGAAGGAGACTGGAACCTGAGCAGCCACGAGGCGTCGAACCTGACGCAGTATGCGTCCACGACGCTGGAGCGTTCGCTGAACTGGCAGGTGGTGCCGTCGGCGACGAACTGGACGGATTGGATGGATTCGCCGCTGCTTTATATTTCGGGGGACAAGCCGCCGGAACTGAGCGTGGTGGAGCAGGTGCGGTTGAGAGAATTTGTATTGAACGGCGGAATGGTGCTGACGGAATATACGCCGGGAAATAAAGACGACGCGACGACTCAGTCGGCGACAAATATCGCGACCCAGCCGAGCGATGGGCAGGCGGCGTTTGGGAAGTGGGCGACGGAATTGGGGACGCGATTGTTTCCGAATTGCAAGTGGGGGAATTTGCCGGATCAGTCGCCGCTGTGGACGGTGGCGCTGCCGCTGAAAGATCGGCCGAAGTTGAATGCGTTGAGCAATGGAGCGCGGCTGATGATGATTCAATTGCCGGATGGGATAGCGCAGCAGTGGGAAGCCAAGGCGCAGGCCGATCATCCGGGGGATTTCACGCTGGGGCTGGATATTTATTTGTATGCGTGCGGGCGGACGGAATTGCGGAATCGCCTGGAATCGACGGAGATCTCGGCGGCCCCGGATGAGCCACAGGCGCGGGTGCGGCTGACGGAATTGAGCGTGAACGGGGAAGCGTCGGCGGAGCCGATGGCGTGGCCGCGATTTGGGAGGTGGCTGCGGTGGCAGACGGATTATGGGCTGGAGATTAGTCATTGCGAACTGGCGGATTTGGTGGGCCCGACGACGGAGCCGACGACAGGGCCAACGACGGGACCGATGACGGGACCGATGACGGGGCCGATGGGGCCGTCGATGGGGGATGGGCCGCCGCCGATGGCGCACCTGACGGGGGTGGCGGGATTTCAGGCGAGTGATGCGCAGTGCTCGGCTCTGCGGGCTTATGTTGAGGGGGGCGGGTGCGTGCTGATTGATCCATGCGGCGGGCCGAATGAGTTTTTGAATTCGGTGAAGAACGATTTGTTGCCGCGGGCGTTTCCGAATAGCGATCTGGTTCGCGTGGATGGTAATCATCCGTTGCTGACGAATAGCGCGGACGGGATGTCGGAGCTTACGCCGGCGGAAGTGCGCGATTTTGTGCGGGAGCAGAATCCGCCGATTGATCGGGGGCTGTGGATGTTGCGATCGGGGAAGGGAGTGGTGGTGGTGTCGTCGTTGGATATTACCAGCGGGTTGTTGGGGACTAATACGTGGGGGATTGCGGGGTTTACGCCTGCCACTTCGATGGCTTTCGCTAAGAATTTTATTCTTTGGTGTTGGGATGGGGCAAAGGAATAGTAGTGAGAGTTTGAAGTTTTCAGTTTTCAGTTTTCAGCTAGGAAAGAGCATGTACCGATCGTTTGAAGAATTGGAGGTTTGGAAGCGCGCCTGCCAGCTTGCGGTTGAGTTGTATGAATTACTTCGCGATAGCCGCGAGTATGCATTGCGTGATCAGATGCAACGAGCCGCGGTTTCGATCGCGTCCAACATCGCCGAAGGCGCGGAACGCGGCAGGAAGGACTTTATCAGATTTCTCCGCGTCGCACGCGGTTCATCCGCCGAACTTCGCACACAGGTCTATATCGCTTCCAAGATAGGGACTTTTACGCCGAGCCAGAGGGCGCAAATCGTGGAAGAGTTAAAGGAAATATCGCGTATGCTGACCGGCCTATCGCGATCATTACATTCCAAGCCTGAAAAGCAGTCGCCCAAGCTGAAAACTGAAAACTGAAAACTTCAAACTTGTGTCTATTTGGCAACGCTCCACTGATCATAACTTTGCATCGCCATGTCGATGCAGGTCTGCATGGCGGGTTGGTCTTCCTGGATGATGGATTCGGAGCGGAGGCGTTCGTTTTCGGCGTCGGCTAGTTTGCTGAAACGGGCCTTTTTTATGGCGGCGGTGATGGCGGTCTGAACCGTCTGGTCGTCGAAAGATCGGACGGAGCCTTCCTGGCGGGTTTCCATTTTGGTGATGAACAAGGCGCCGTTGTATTCGATGGGGTCGCTGAACTGGCCGGGCTGAAGCTTCCAAAGGGCCTCCTCGACGGGGGCGATGTTGAATGAGCCGCGCTCGATGGAACCCATGCTGCCGGTGTTGTTAGTGATGGATTTCAGGCCGGGGTCATTGTTGAAGTCGGAGAAAACTTTCGGGAACGGGGTGCCGGCGGCGAGCAGGTCGTGGGCCTTTTTGGCGAGGTCGAAGGCGGTCTGGCGGTTTTTCTCGACGTTGTCGCCGGGAATGAGGGCGGGGTCAATTTTGAGAAGATCGAATTCAGCCTTGGAATGCTGGGTGAAGGTTTCGACGTTGGCCTGATAGCTTTGGCGCATTTCCTGGGCGCTGGGTTCGAGCTGGTTGGAGAATTTGCGCTGGCGATAGACGTCGATCATGTACTCGCGGTATTTGTCATGGATTTTTTCGTCGAAGTTGTCGCCGTTCGCAGTGGCCTTGCGGCGGGCGAGTTCAATCGATCCGCCGGATTCGGTGATGAGTTGCTGTCGGTACCCGGCGGCGAGATCGGCGGCGAGGCGTTTGTCGGTTTCCTCCAAACTGCGTTCGGCGGCGGCGAAGACCAGCTCGTCATCTTCCTGGGTGCGGATGGCGGTGATAACGTGATCGGTCGCGGAGCGGGCGAATTGTTCGCGGCCCATGGTGTGGGCGTCGTTATGCAAGGAGGGCCAGACAAGTTGGAGGACTTTGTTGGCGTAAATCGGTGTGCCGTTGACCTGGGCGACGACGGCTCCGAGCGTGAGGTACTGGCCGGAGGCGAGGGTCGGCTCGGTGGCGGGCGGAGCGACGGCCACGCCAGGCTCGGTGGTGGCGGCGGAAGTAACGGTTGGGGGAGTAACGGTTGGGGGAGTGACGGTTGGGGGAGTGACGGTT
>Ga0208589_1000961_pt1 | contig 12580 bp, 8 predicted proteins | sample NGESurshal092012_2_FD_184486 | JGI IMG/M metagenome (GOLD analysis project Ga0208589, IMG submission 184486) | Arctic peat soil microbial communities from Barrow, Alaska - NGEE Surface sample F53-2 shallow-092012 (SPAdes) | ecosystem: Environmental > Terrestrial > Soil > Wetlands > Peat ... | reverse complement strand
CGGTCGAGAGCCAGGTCAGGCCGGTCACGACGCCGAACGCCACTGCGGAGAAGGTGGTGATCGGAAACGAGATGAACGCCACGATCGACAACGCGCGGACCAGATAGATCGCCGACAGGATGTAGCGTTTCGGCAGACGGTTCTGCAGCCAGCCGACGCTGAGCGAGCCGATGATGTTGAAAAGGCCGACTGCGGCGATCACCCAGCCGCCGGTCTGCACCGGCAGGCCGCGATCGACCAGATAGGCCGGCAGATGCACGGTGATGAACGCCAGTTGGAATCCGCAGGTGAAGAAGCCGAGCACCAGCAGCACATAGGAGCGGTGGCCGAACGCCTCGGCGAGCGCATGCCTGAAGGTCTGCTGTTCGGTAACGGCAGCGTTCGTCAAAGCCGACCGCGGAGTTGCCAGCGCCAGCGACAACGGCACCACCAGCAGCATCAAACCCGCGAACACGATCAGCGCCGTGGGCCAGCCGAAATTGTCGAGCATCGCGACGCCGAACGGCGCAAACAGGAATTGCCCGAACGATCCGGCCGCGGTACCGGCGCCAAGCGCGACGCTGCGCCATTCTGCCGGCAGAAGTTTTCCGAATGCCGACAGCACGAGGTTGAACGAGCAGCCCGACAATCCAAGGCCGATCAGAACACCGGCGCTGAGGTCGAGCGACAGAGGTGTCGCCGCATAGCGCATCAGGGTCAAGCCGGCGGCATACAACGCTGCGCCGGCAGAAATGACCCGCAAAGTACCAAAACGGTCGGCGATCGCGCCGGAGATCGGCTGCCCGAGGCCCCACAGCAGGTTCTGGATCGCGAGCGCCAGACCGAAGACATCGCGGCCCCAGGAAAATTCGCGGCTCATCGGCTGCATGAAAAAGCCGAAGGTCGAGCGCGGCCCGAAGGTCAGCATGCCGATCAGACAGCCGCACACCACGATCACCAGCGGCGTGCGCCACGTCGCGGCCTCCGAAACCGGACGTCGATTGCCTTCGGTCTCAGCCATGCCATTCCTCAATGTTGAGTCGCTCGCCGGGAAAATTCGACGCCGCACGCGATACGGTCCGATATTTCGGGCTGCGGCGAAGTTAATGCAATAGCATGGAAACCCCAATGGCGATTGCCGTGAAATCACCTCCGGAAGACAGCGTTGCGATCCACCGATGGCAGACCCGACAATTTAACAATCCGGACGGCTGGTGAAGACGAGACGACCATGCTATGTTATTTGCTCGTTATGAGAATAAGTAACTTCCTCGTGACGCTCCAAACCTTGCGCTCTGTTGCGGCTTGGTTTGGCTAAATCGATCAAGCTGCTGTTTTGCTGAAAGCCGGTCCATCGAGGCCGATTTCTCAGGGCATATATATACTCTACTTGAGCATATCAGGCCACGAAAGGAAGCTCGCATGCCTATCGCTGGAATCTACGGCCCCGATGACTTTGAAAAGCCAGCCTGTCACGCCGATCTCCCACCGCGTCACCGCGTCATCACGCGCGCGCAGGCGCTGCCGATGCCGGCGCTGGAATGGACCGCCGAGGTCGAGCGCGCCACCGCGCATCTGTATGAGCGGGTCAGGAAAGTGATCTCGCCGGTCGAGTGGCCGTTCATGGCGCCTTACGTCAAGGCGATCAACGAACTGAAACGAGAGCGCAATGCGGTCATCCTGGCGCACAATTACCAGTCGCCGGAGATTTTCCATTGTGTTGCCGATATCGGAGGAGACTCGCTGCAGCTCGCGATCGAAGCCACCAGGGTGAAATCCGACATCATCGTGCAATGCGGCGTGCACTTCATGGCGGAGACTTCGAAGCTCCTGAACCCCGACAGGACCGTCCTGATCCCGGATTCGCGCGCCGGCTGTTCGCTCGCCTCGAGCATATCGGGCAGCGACGTGCGACTGCTGCGCAAACGCTTTCCCGGCGTGCCAGTCGTCGCCTATGTCAACACATCGGCCGAGGTGAAGGCGGAGGTCGACATCTGCTGCACATCGTCGAACGCGCTGCAGGTGGTCGAAAGCCTCAACGCATCCAGCGTGATCTTTTTGCCGGACCAGTATCTGGCCAAATACGTCGCGTCGAAAACCAACGTCAGGATCATCGCCTGGAAAGGCGCCTGCGAGGTGCATGAGCGTTTCACGGGCGAAGAGTTGCGCGCTTACCGCGAAGCCGATCCGTCGGTGCAGATCATCGCGCATCCGGAATGCCCGCCCGACGTGCTGGCGGAGGCCGACTTCACCGGCTCGACCGCGCACATGATCGACTGGGTCCGCGACAGGCGTCCCAAACGCGTGGTGATGATCACCGAATGCTCGATGGCCGACAATGTTCAGGCCGAGTTGCCGGATGTCGAGATGATGCGGCCGTGCAATCTGTGCCCGCACATGAAGCGGATCACGCTGCCCAGGATATTGGACAGCCTGCTTGGCCTGCGTGAGGAAGTCACCATCGATCCTGCGATCGCGGCAAGAGCGCGGCAGTCGGTGCAGCGGATGATCAACCTGAAAAACTGATCGTCGTCACGACATATGCGGGGGCAACGGAAAATGGAGGTCAACAATGCCGAACCGAAATCATGAAGTTATCCGTAATGCCAGCGACGTCGTCATCGTTGGCGGCGGCCTTGCCGGACTGTTTTGCGCCTTGAAACTGGCGCCGCGCCCGGTGACGGTGATCTCCGCGGCTCCGCTCGGTGAAGGCGCCTCGACGGCATGGGCACAAGGCGGCATCGCGGCCGCGATTGCCGAAGGCGACAGCCCGGAAGCGCATGCCGCCGATACGATTGCCGCCGGCGCCGGCCTGGTCGACGAAACCATCGCCCTTGGGCTGGCGCGCGAGGCCGGCGCGCGTATCCACGATCTCCTGCGCTTTGGTGTGCCGTTCGATCGCGACCTCGAAGGCCGGCTCGCGGTGTCGCAGGAAGCCGCCCACTCCGCGCGCCGCATCGTTCATGTACGCGGCGACATGGCCGGCAAGGCAATCATCGCGGCGTTGATCCAAGCCGTGCGCGCGATACCCTCGATCCGGGTGATCGAGGGTTATGTTGCCGAAGCGCTGTTAGCCGAAGGCGATACGGTCACGGGTCTGCAGTTGCGTCCGACCGCCGACGTCACCGCAAAAGCTCTGACCATCGCGGCGCCGGCGGTGGTGCTGGCAACCGGTGGCATCGGGCATCTCTACGCCGTCACGACGAATCCGACTGAAGCCATCGGTCTCGGACTTGCGATCGCGGCACGCGCCGGAGCCGTGATCGCCGATCCGGAATTCGTGCAGTTTCACCCGACCGCCATCATGATCGATCGCGATCCGGCGCCGCTCGCCACAGAAGCACTGCGCGGCGAAGGCGCTACGCTGATCAACGGCAGCGGCGAGCGTTTCATGCTGACGCGGCATCCCCTCGCGGAACTCGCGCCGCGGGACATCGTCGCCCGCTGCGTGTTTGCGGAAATCGCCGCCGGCCGCGGCGCGTTCCTCGATGCCGCCGCCTCGCTCGGTAGACATTTCGCCGAAAAATTTCCGACCGTCCATGCCAGTTGCATCGCCGGCGGAATCGATCCGGCGACGCAACCCATCCCGATCGCTCCCGCCGCGCATTACCATATGGGCGGCATCGCGGTGGACGCCCGCGGCCGCACCTCGCTGAAGCGGCTATGGGCCGGGGGCGAGGTCTCCTGCACCGGCGCGCACGGCGCCAACCGGTTGGCGTCGAACTCGCTGCTGGAGGCGGTGGTCTATGCCGCGCGCATCGCGGAGGATATCGACGGCCAGACCCTCGTTGGTCCCACCGACCCGGCGGATCCCGCAACGATCCCGCGGAATTGCGCGATGCCTCCGCTCACCGAGGCCAATCTGCGGGCGATGATGACCTCGCACGTCGGCGTGATCCGTGACCGCGACCGGCTCGCGGAAGCGGTGCGGTCGTTCGCGGCGATCGAGCGCGACACCGGCAATATCGCGCTGCGCAATATGGCCACCACGGCGCTACTGGTGTCCGCCTCAGCATGGGCGCGATGCGAAAGCCGCGGCGCGCATCACCGGCTGGATTACCCTGCCGAAAAGCCCGGCCTCGCACGGCGCACCATGACCACGCTGGCCGCGGCGCGTGAGGTCGCAGCGATGCTGTCCGAGCGCGCACCGCCGCAACCGATGATCGCCTGAGCGCCTAATCCGAAAATAGCAAACCGATTGGAAACACCGACATGACCCCTGCTTCGCTCCTGCACCCCGATGCATTCCTCTCACCCCTGGCGATCGATGAAGCGGTCCAGCGCGCCCTCGGTGAAGATCTCGGCCGCGCCGGCGATGTCACCTCGATGGCGACGATCCCGGAAGCTACCCACGCCCACGCGATCATGGTCGCGCGGCAGTCCGGCGTGGTCGCGGGCCTGCCGCTGGCGGTGGCGATCTTGCAAAAACTGTCGCCGGATATCGGCATCGAAGCCCATGTGCGCGATGGCGACGCGGTTGCCGCGGGTATGCACCTGCTGACGATTTCAGGCCCGGCGCGTGCGGTGCTGTCGGGCGAGCGCACCGCGCTGAATTTTGTCGGCCGGCTTTCCGGCGTCGCCACATTGACCGCGGACTATGTCCGCCACACCGCCGGCACCAAAATGCGGATCTGCTGCACCCGCAAAACCACGCCGGGTCTGCGGGCGCTGGAAAAATATGCGGTGCGCTGCGGCGGGGGCTTCAACCACCGCTTCGGGCTGGATGATGCGATCCTGATCAAGGACAACCACATCGCGGTTGCCGGCGGTATCCGGCCGGTGCTGGAGCGGGCGCGGTCGCATATCGGGCATCTCGTCAAGATCGAGATCGAGGTCGATACGCTGGCCCAATTGCGCGAGGTGCTCGACACCGGAATGGCCGACGTCGTCCTGCTCGACAATATGGATATTGCAGCGCTAACCGAGGCGGTGCGGCTGGCAAAGGGGCGCGTGGTGCTGGAGGCGTCCGGCAGCGTCACGCGGGATTCGATCGCCGGTATTGCCGCGACCGGCGTGGACTACGCCTCGGCCGGCGCGCTGACGCACTCGGCGCCGAACTTCGATGTCGCGCTCGACATTGATGCGTGAGCGAGAGTCTTAGCGTCGTACGATGGTTTCGGATTGCTCCGCGCTGCTCTTGGCGGCTTCAGTGAGTTCCGCCGAGATCTCGGCGGTCTGTGCCGGCGTACCCCAGCTCGGCGCGTCGCTGCCGTCGCCCCACGCGCGCGGACGATAGAAGGTGTGGACGCCGAATTTGTACATCTTCTTCATTTCGGCGACCCAGGACGGGTGCACCCAATAGGCATGGTAGTGCGTCGACTTGTCGACCTCCGGCAGCCAAAGCTCGCCGTCGAGCATCGCCGTCGCGATCTTTTTGGCACGGTCCCACATGTCGGGCTCGCGAACGACGTCGGGAATGTTGTCGCAGGCGAAGGTGAACTGGCAGGCCATGTGGTGATATTTGTTCTGGTACACCACGCCGCACACCGTGGTCGGATAGAATCCCGAGAACACCCGGTTCATCACCACCTGCGCCACCGCGATCTGGCCGCGCACGGCTTCGCCGCGGGCCTCGAAATAGACCGCTTCGGCCAGGCACTTTTCTGATTTGGCGCGTGATTTCTCGTCGAACAGGCCGAGCCGCTGCGCCGGCGTCTTGGCGTGCTGATTGTCGGCGTTGACCTCGCCCTTGGCCGCGATGCTTTCGCCGCTCTCGCCGGTCTTGGCCGGCTCATCGGTCGCCGACGGCAGCGACGCCAGCTTCATGTCGGGATCCGCATCGGGCGCCACTACCACGGGCGCCTCGCCGGGCTGCCAGCGCTCCATGCTTTCGGCCGGGGCGCCGAGCGAAGAACTGCCGAAGAAGAGGCTCGCAGTCTTGACCGAGAAACCGTCACGGGTTGGTGCCGGCTCCAGCGGAATGGCGTCGGCATCGAGCTTGAGATCGTCGAGCGGCTGGGCTTCGAGCGACAGCGACACATCGTATTGCGGCAGCGGCGGCGCGCTCAGCGCGGCCTGCAGCTCCGGATCGAGCGCGAAGTGATCGGCGGGCGCCGCCGCGTCGGCGGCCTTGGCGCCGCGCACCAGAGCATTCGAGGTCGAGGGCTCTTCAAGCTTGGGCGCGTTGTCCGGGGACGCAGCGGTCTCCGGCGGCGGGGCGATGACGAGGCGGTCGCCCTTCAAGGTGCGATCGACCTTGGGGAAATCGGAAGCCTGGTAGCGCGGCGGGGCTTGCGCCAGCGGATTGCGGTTGATCGAACCGGTGATGTCGCCGCCATTGCCAAGGCTGGGGCTATCGAGGCTCGCGAGGCGATAGAGCGCGGCCTGCGGCGAAGAGGTGCCGATCGGCCGGCCAAAACTGTAGGTGGCGACCTGGATGGTGGCTGCCGCGGAGAACACCCGCTTCTGCCAGCGCTCGGCGACACCGGGCTGCCGCGCCAGCAGCGACGCGATGTCCTGATATCCGGTTTCTGTCGGGGTCAATGCGAAGACGCAAAGACCGAGGCCGAAGAACGCGAAACGCGCGCCCTTCGGCCGGTTACGCACACCTAACATAGATACGCTCACGCAACGCTACACACACACGAGACCGAACCCAGTACATCCGTGCAATTCGATCGTTTTCGGTGTTATCGAATTTAGGTTGCGAGGGAGTTAATCGGTGATGCGTCGCGGATACACGCAAGGATTCACGGCGTTTGCGTTTGAGGCGTCGAAACTCTTGGTAAACAGGCGCTCGAACGAAGTGGTAAATATCGCGTCAACGAAAATGATGAAGAAATTGTTCGCGGGTTCCATTGTCCTCGTCATTGCGAGCGGAGCGAAGCAATCCAGGGCTGCACATGGAATACTGGATTGCTTCGTCGCTTCGCTCCTCGCAATGACGGTGTTTGTCTCCTACGCCTGACCGCTTGCCGTCTTGCCGAGCGCGGCCTGGGCTGCGGCGAGGCGCGCGATCGGCACGCGGTAGGGCGAGCACGAGACGTAGTCGAGGCCGATCTCATGGCAGAACGCCACCGATGCGGGATCGCCGCCATGCTCGCCGCAGATGCCGACCTTGAGATCGGGCCGCGTCTTGCGGCCGCGCGCGACGCCGATTTTCACCAGCTCGCCGACGCCGTCGCGATCGACCGAGATGAACGGATCGATCTCCAGGATGCCCTTGCTGATATAGGTGCCGAGGAATCCCGCGGCGTCGTCGCGGCTGATGCCGTAAGTGGTCTGGGTCAAATCGTTGGTGCCGAACGAGAAGAACTCCGCGGTCTTCGCTATGTCGCCGGCCATCAGACAGGCGCGCGGCAGCTCGATCATGGTGCCGACCACGTAACTCAGCTTCGCGCCGGTCTCCTTCATCACCGCCTGGGCTGTGGCATCGATCCGCGCCTTGACCAGGTCGAACTCCATCTTGGTCGCGATCAACGGCACCATCACCTCGAGGCCGACGGCCTTTCCGGTGCGTTTGCCGGCTTCGACCGCGGCCTCGAAAATCGCACGCGACTGCATCTCGGCGATCTCCGGATAGGCGATCGCAAGCCGGCACCCGCGGAAGCCGAGCATCGGATTGAACTCGGCGAGATCGCGGGCGCGATCGGCCAACTTGCGCGGATCGGTGTTCATCGCGCGTGCGACTTCCTCGACCTCGGCCTGGGTGTGCGGCAGGAATTCGTGCAGCGGCGGATCGAGCAGCCGGATCGTCACCGGCAGGCCCTTCATGATCTCGAACAGCTCGACGAAATCGGCGCGCTGCATCGGCAATAGTTTCGACAGCGCGGCGCGGCGGGTCTGCTCGTCCTCGGCGAGAATCATCTCGCGCACGGTGCGGATGCGGGTCTCCTCGAAGAACATGTGCTCGGTACGGCACAGCCCGATGCCCTCGGCGCCGAACTTTATGGCAGTGCGCGCATCGTCGGGCGTGTCGCCGTTGACGCGGACGCCGAGCTTGCGGACCTGGTCGGCCCAGCCCATCAGCGTGTTGAACTCGCCTGATAACTCCGGCTCCATCATCGGCATCCGCCCGGCCAGCACCTGGCCGACCGAGCCGTCAATCGTGATGACGTCGCCGGTCTTGAAGGTGCGCGAGCCGATGCTCATGGTGCCGCGGCCGTAATCGACGCGGATAGAGCCGCAGCCGGAGACGCAAGGCTTGCCCATGCCGCGCGCCACCACGGCGGCGTGCGAGGTCATGCCGCCGCGCGTAGTCAGGATGCCTTCGGCCGCGTGCATGCCATGGATGTCTTCGGGGCTGGTCTCGATCCGGACCAGAATGACTTTACGTCCGTCGGCCTGCAATTTGGCGGCTTCATCCGACGAGAACACGATTTCGCCGGCGGCGGCGCCCGGAGAAGCCGGCAGGCCCGTGGTGATCACATCGCGCTTCGCCGCGGGATCGATGGTCGGATGCAGCAACTGGTCGAGCGAGGCCGGGTCGATCCGCGACACCGCGTCCTTTTTCGAGATCAGGCCTTCATTGGCGAGTTCGACGGCGATCCGCAGGGCGGCCTTCGCGGTCCGCTTGCCGCCGCGGGTCTGCAACATCCACAGCTTGCCCTGCTCGACCGTGAACTCCATGTCCTGCATGTCGCGGTAATGCTTTTCCAGCAGCATGTAGATCCGGGTCAGTTCCTTGAACGCGTCCGGCATCGCGACTTCCATCGACGCCTTGTCGGAGCCGGATTCCTTGCGCGCATATTCGGTGATGTCCTGCGGCGTGCGGATGCCCGCCACCACGTCCTCGCCCTGCGCGTTGATCAGAAACTCGCCATACAGCTTGCTCTCGCCGGTCGACGGATTGCGCGTGAACGCAACGCCGGTCGCCGAGGTCTCGCCCATATTGCCGAACACCATCGCCTGCACGTTGACCGCGGTGCCCCAGGACTCCGGAATGTCGTGCAGCCGCCGGTAGGTCACCGCGCGCGCATTCATCCAGGATGAAAACACCGCCCCGATCGCGCCCCACAGCTGGTCGTGCGGATCCTGCGGAAAGTCCTTGCCGGTTTCGCGCGCCACCGCATCCTTGTAGCGGCCGACCAGGTCGACCCAGTCGTCGCCGGTCAGGTCGGTGTCGAGCGTGTAGCCCTGGCCGTCCTTGAAGGTGTCGAGGATGTCCTCGAAATGATGGTGCTCGAAGCCGAGCACGACATCGGAATACATGGTGATGAAACGGCGATAGCTGTCATAGGCAAAGCGGCGATCGCCCGACATTTCGGCGAGCGCTTCTACCGTCTTGTCGTTGAGGCCGAGATTGAGCACGGTGTCCATCATGCCCGGCATCGAGGCGCGTCCGCCCGATCGCACCGAAACCAGCAACGGATTTTTGGCATCGCCAAACGACTTGCCGGCGATCTTGCCGACATGCTCCAGCGCCTTCTCGACCTGGCCCTTCAGCGCGGCCGGGTAGGATTTGTCATGGGCGTAGAAATAAGTGCAGACCGAGGTCGGGATCGTAAAGCCCGGGGGCACCGGCAGGCCGAGATTGGCCATCTCGGCGAGGTTGGCGCCCTTGCCGCCCAACAGATCGCGCAAGGTGGCCTGGCCTTCGGCCTTGCCGTCGCCGAAGGTGAACACCCATTTCCCGGACGGTATCGTCGCCGGCTTTGCAGAAGCCTTCACGGCAGCCTTTGCGGGAGCTTTCGCGACAGGCTTTGCCACCGGCTTGGCCGCGGATTTGGCAGCCGGCTTGGCCGGGCCCTTCTTCAGCGCCTTGCGGGCCGAAGCGGGCGGCGACGCCTTGCCTCGGGCCGGCATCGATACCTTTGATTTCGCTGCAGTTTTCTTCGTCTTCGCTACGGCTTTGGCCATGACTTGACAACAATCCTTGCAAACAATCCGCGAAAGGGGTGGAGGGTGGGCGCCTTACACCACTTCGGGCGGTTCCATGCAAGGCGCGAGACCCGGGCTTTCCCGCTACATATGAAAGGCCCGGAGAAAGCCGAGGCCATGCAGGCCGATCAGGATCAAATAGATCGCGACAATGAAGTTGAGAAATCGCGGCATGATCAGGATCAGGACGCCCGCAAGCAGGGCAACGATGGCAGGAATTTGCACAGCGGTAATCGTCATCGAATGTCTCCGGCGGATGTGTGGAAATCGAATCGAGGGCGGCAACTTAGCCGCTGGCAGGGTTCCCGAATAGAAGACGCTTTTCGCTTCAACAGGTTCCATTGCGAGGGGTGAAAATGCCGCAAATTGCGCCAGCTTCCCCCGCACGTTTCCGGGAACGATGCCGGGCGCGATGAATTGGGTGGAATGCTCGAAGGGCGCGAAGCCCCCGGGCATCTACCGTCGAAGGAGTTCATCATGCGGAACAGACTACTTGTCACCATGGCCATCGCAGGCGCCATCAGTGCGCCGATCGCAGCGAAGGCGCAGAGCGAAATCACCACCGGCCTCGTGCGCGGCGCTCCCGTGGTCGTCGACGAGGATGCCGACGGCATCGCGGTCGATCAGCGACCGGCATTCCGGCAATACATCATCAGGGAGCACGTGCCCGAGTTCACCGTCCCCGACCAGGTCGTGGTCGGACGCGTGCTGCCGGAAAACGGCGTGACCTATTACGACGTGCCGCAAACCTTCGGTGTCACGCCCTATCGCTACACCGTCGTCAACGGCCGCACGATTTTGGTCGAGCCGCGCACGCGGCGTATCGTGCAGGTGGTGGAGTAAGCCAGAGCGCGAACGCCGCATGATCCGGAAAAGTGGAGACCAGTTTTCCGAATAGATCATGCGCAACAAATTGTCCGGCTGCCGCAGCGGCGACCGGACACCCCAGGCCCCGTCCGGTTTCCCCCACCGGGCGGGGCTTTTTTGTTTGGTCATTCCGGGATGCGCGAAGCGCAGGCCCGGAATCCATACTCCCAGTATTTCTGTTCAATCTACCGTCGTCCCGTCAATCACCACTACAGGGGTTATGGATTCCGGGCCTGCGCCAAGTGGCGCATCCCGGAATGACGACGAGACATACTTCCACATTCTCGCGACAGCCTTTGTCCGAGGTTTGCCATTTCGTTCGCTCCCTCGAAACAAGAGGGCGCAGGGAAGACCGGGTGCGCGCTGCACCCGCGATCTCGTGTGCAATGTGCATCAAAAGAAAACGCACACGAGCATACAGGTGAAGCGGAAACACTCCGGCCTTCCCTGCGCAATGGCTCGACGACTTATACGTGCTCTCCCTGGTGACCGAGCTTTCTTGCCACCATCATCAGCGTGATGCGAAGCATCATCGCCAACTTGACGCCAGCGTCGGGGCGTCAGGACCACACGACTTCGCCGTACGCCTCCCGCGCGTTTCGTCTCCGCGCAGTCTGCGTCCATCGCTCCCCGCGCCCAACGTCAGTGACGACGGCCGACGTCCCCTCTTGCGGGCACGGGATATCCAGCAAATGCCGGTGATTTGCGTCGGCGTCCAACAACAATAACTGCGACAATTTAGCACGACGGGCAAAATCACCGTCATTCCGGGATGCGCGAAGCGCAGGCCCGGAATCCATAACCCCCGTGCGTATTGTCCTGCAGTGACCGAGTTTCGTGCTGAACGCAGCCACAGGGAGTATGGATTCCGGGCTCGCGCAAGTGCGCGCCCCGGAATGACTAGTCTAAACTCTCTGCCGTAGCGCCTTCTCCACAAACCGCGCGGCCGCCAGCGCACCCGCATCGTTGCCATATCGGGCGATCATTTGCACGCCGACCGGCAAGCCGTCCGGCGCGAAGCCGGTCGGGATCGCAGTCGAGGGCAGGCCGGGCAGGGTGGCGATGCCGGGCCAGGCAAGCTGATCGGGGTAGACGTAGTCCTTGCCGTCGATCTTGATGCGGCGTGCTTCCTGGTTGTCGTTATGGGAATGATCGTGCGGATAGGCCGGCGTCGGCATGATCGGGCAAATCACGGCGTCGAAAGACTTGAACAGCTCGCGCCATTGCGCGCGTAGCCGCGTCCGTCCGGCGCTCGCGATCACCCAGTCGCGGTGGCTGAGTGCGATGCCACGCAGCCGTTCGGCCCGCAGGCTGGTATCGTCCGGTGGAAGGGCTGCTGCTGCTGCTGCTGCGGCAGCGCCCGCATAGACCTCGGGCGGAAAGCTCGCGGCGAGAAACGAGAGCAGCATCCGCATATAGAGTCGCGATGACGCCGCAAAATCCGGCAGCAGCGGGCTCGATCGTGACACCTTGGCGCCGGCTTTGCCGAGGCCGTTTGCGAGCTGCTCGATAGCGCTGCGGACGGCCTTATTGGTCGGCAACACCGGATCGGTGTCGATCATGAGGATACGGAAATCCTTCAGCTGCGCGTGGCGCGCTGCCGGGAGCGTGAGATGGTAAGCCTTGCCGGCTTCGAGCGGATCGGGACCGGCCATGACGTCGAGCAACAGCGATAGATCGGCCGCGCTACGCGCCATCGGGCCGATGACGGCGAGGTCTCGCTCGTAGGGTAACGGCGGCGCGGGCGGCGCGGTGTGGCCGCGCGACGGCAGCAAGTCGAAGGTCGATTTATGTGCATAGACGCCGCAGTGGAAGGCCGGCACGCGCAGCGAACCGCCGATATCCGAGCCGAGCGACAGCGGGCCGTAGCCGGCGGCCAGCGCCGCCGACGATCCGCCGGAGGAGCCGCCCGGCG
>Ga0208589_1000960_pt1 | contig 12588 bp, 10 predicted proteins | sample NGESurshal092012_2_FD_184486 | JGI IMG/M metagenome (GOLD analysis project Ga0208589, IMG submission 184486) | Arctic peat soil microbial communities from Barrow, Alaska - NGEE Surface sample F53-2 shallow-092012 (SPAdes) | ecosystem: Environmental > Terrestrial > Soil > Wetlands > Peat ... | reverse complement strand
ATTTTTTTGCGATTCCCATCACGGATTCTGTCGCAGGCCCCTCACGCAAGTACGCATGGCGGAAGAGATTAACAGGCATGGCGCCGTTGTTGGCGCATTCCGCGAAGCTCGAGAAGATTGAGCCCTGTGCGGTAATGTCTTTGCGAAGTAATTTGGCTGGTCCGGTGCCTGGGCGCACCCCGTCCGCCTGCGACTGGAAGTCCCGCGTAAAGTCCCGCGCTCTTTCTGCTTTCCAACGGCCACGACCGCTTCTTACAGGCTACAGCGTATCGATCACCGAAAGGGACGACTCTTCGATCACGAGACAGGTTAACCTGCCGGTAGCATACGCGCCCGTGTCGATGTTGATCCGGTTCGGTCTGATCTCGATCTCGGGGGTTGGCGTGTGGCCATGGACGATTGTTTTGCCGAAGTCCTCGCGCGAGGTGAGAAACTCCTCCCTTATCCAGAGCAGGTCGTTCTCAGTTTGGCGTGACAGTTCGACGCGCGGCTTTACCCCTGCATGCGCGAAGAAGAAATCGCCGCACGCGAATGACGTTTGCTGGTCTCGAAAAAACCGGAAATGAGCCGGTGGCAGCGCGCGATGAAACGCCGATTGCAGCTCGGCCACCGTCTTGCGGTTGAGCAAATTTCCCGGGGTGACCCCGTAAGATGCAAGAGTTGTCAACCCGCCAAGACGCATCCACTGATTGAACAATTCCGGATTGCTCAAACACTTGACGGCAATCTGTTCGTGGTTGCCCTTCAGAAACACGCATTCATTAACCTCTCGGCGTTCGAGCAATCGATCGATGGTCTCGCGCGAACATGGTCCACGGTCGATGTAGTCGCCCAGAAAAACAAAAATTGGCCTGACCGAGGGACGGAGCGCAATATCGGCATCGAGGCGGGAAAAAAGCTCGTCGAGCAAATCGAGGCGACCATGAATGTCGCCGATTGAATAAATTCTCAGACCGGCCGGCAACGAACGGCGCCGTCCCTGCAGCGCAAGCGCGTCGATAACACGAGGAGAAGACGGCATGTTTTTAGTCGCCCCGCGCCTGTGCCTCTTGCGGAGGCTAAACGAATTCACGTGCCGGATCTCTTTCAATCTCGGATACTTTCCGCAGCCGGACTTGCGATGCTACCCCGATCATGTCGCCGACAAGCCGATCAATTGCCGGTAGCCGATCACGTTGCCGGCAGATCGACGTTCAAATCGCAACGCGATTAGTGTCAACCTTAAAACCCTAATAATATCAATTTATTAATCTCTTACCGCGCAACTCAATAAGGGCTCCTTCAATCAACCTTAACGACCATGTCCGATTGATCAACTACGGCGCATACGATAGGGTTATGGTGAGATTTCTCGGATTTAAAGAGATTTTTCGGATTAAAACCCGGCTTTGATCGGAGCGGAACATGCGTATATCTCATTTCACAAGTTTTCTGGCCGCGCAAATTGTGGCGACATTTTGCGCTAGCGTGGCGTGGGCCGCTCCCTGTGTCGTCCCGCCTCTCTCAGACGCAGCCATTGCTCAGTTCAAATCCAACCCGGGGGCTCTTGTCGCGCCGGATTCCGACACCCGGACAATCGAGGCTCGAGTCCGAGAGCTTGCGGGAACTTCACCGGCGCTCGCCGCCGACCTTGTTCAGGTTGCTCAAGGTGCGCCGCGGCGTTTCCAGACGGCTATAGCAGCAGGCCTCGCACAGGCGGCGGTAGCTTGCAATAATATTGACCAGCAAGCAGGTCTTCAGATCCAGCAGGCGGTGGCGAGCTATCAGGACGGCCAGTTCCAGGCGTCATTTGCCGCCGTCGCCGGCGACCTGTCGACGGCAGCGACCGCGGCTGCGGAGGAATCGGCGGTTGGCTCTGCCGGCAGCGTAGTGATCGTCAATCCAAATCAATCAGTGAGGACGACAACGAATCCGGGAAGCGGCGGTATTTCCGCGCTCGTTCAGATTACCTCGTCCGTCGTCACGACTGGCTCAGCAATTGGCTCGGGTCCTTCAACCACGATCACTGCTGCCAGTCCTGTTAGTCCGACGCGCTAGGCTTGCATGGCGCGGTCGAGGAACTCTAGATGAATGTACCCAGTAACTTCCCGCGATATCCAACGACGATCGTTAGCGATTCCAACATTGCCGGATTGTCGCTGCTGGAGATTCGTCATTTTTTCAATCGGCAATGGCGCCTGATTGCCCTCGTAACGGGTTTGGCGCTTCTCTTGGGCTTCGCCTATTTGGCGCTTGCCCCGCGAATGTATACCGCTCAAACCGATTTGATCATCGACACCAAACGGGTCTCATTCACTCAGTCAGAGCTCGCCACGGAGAATCGTATTGTCGAAGACGCTTCGGTCGAAAGCGAAATAGAAACGACCAAGTCAGAACGGGTAGCCAGCGTCGTCGCTAACCGGCTGAAGCTCAATACGGATCCTGAATTCATCGGTACCGGTGAGAGCCTCAAGCAGCGGATTTTTGCGCTGTTGAGGCCAAAAGCTCCAGCATCAGAGCCTTCAAAAGACGAAGTGATGCGCAGCGTTATCGGCGTGCTGAGGCAAAACCTGAGTGTCGCACGCGTTGGACGCAGCTATATCGAGCAGATCGGGTACACCTCTCTCGACCCGGCCAAAGCGGCAAAGATCGCCAACGCATTCGCTGATGCCTATATCGAGGATCAGCTGGACGCCAAGTTCGAGGCAACGCACCGCGCGAGCGTTTGGCTGGAACAACGGATCGGCGAATTGCGCAAGCAGGCTAGCGATGCCTATCGCGAGGTGCAGGATTTCAAATCCCAAAATGGCATCATCATCGGCGTCGACGGCAAGCTGGCAAGCGAGGTTGAACTCGATCAGCTTGGCATTGCACTGGCCAAGGCACGCGCTGAAACAAGTCAAGCAAAGGCAAAATTCGACCGCATCGAGCACGTGCTGACGCAGCGGCCCGATCCCAGCAAGGAAAGCCTCAACATCCCCGATCCTATCGTCACCGACGCTCTGAGCAATCCGGTCATCACCAAGCTTCGCGAGCAGTTTCTCGATGACCAGAACAAGGAATCGGAATGGAGCGCCCGCTATGGCGTAGATCACCAGGCCGCGCGAAATCTGCGGGCAGAAATGGCGGCACTGCAGCGGGCAATCTGGGACGAAATCACGCGTATCGCCGAAAGTTACAAGAGCGAAGTTCAGATTGCCAAGGCTCAGGAAGACTCGATCGACAAGCGCATGAGCGAGGTGTTCCAGCAGTCTGCCGCTACACGACAATCGCAGGTCCGTTTGCGTGAACTTGAGACGGCTGCAAATACCTATCGCAATATCTACGAGACTTTTTTGTCCCGTTTTACGCAATCAGTTCAACAACAATCGTTCCCGTCTACCGAAGCGCGGGTGGTAACGTACGCATCCCAGCCCAGTGGTCCAAGCTATCCCAAGAAGAGCCTCTCGATCGTGCTCGCGACACTTGCTGGTCTGTGCCTCGGAATCGGGTTGGCGGTCGCTCGCGAGCGAATGAGCCGCCATATTCATACGCGCGCGCAGTTAGAGGATCTGATTGGCGTCAATTGTCTTGCGGTTCTGCCCGCTTTTGCTAGCAAGCGCCCAATGCTGGGTAGGCTTGGATCTCCAAGAGATTCCGCAGCGTTCAAGCGGATCAGCAGTGTTGCGCCGTTTTCGGCGACCGCAGAAGCATTGCGGTACATTAAAGTTGCCATCGATTTGCATCCCAAGGGCGGCAAGATCATTGGCATCGTTTCGGCTCTACCTGGTGAAGGGAAAACAACGATTGCCGCCGGCCTTGCCGACTTTCTGGCAAAAGGTGGCAGCCGCACCTTGCTGATCGACGCGGATTTGCGCAACCCGTCAATGAGCAAGACGCTTGGCTACACTGGAACTCCTGGTCTGCTTGATATGGTCGCCAATCAAACGCCCTTTGACGAGCTGGTCATCACCGATTCCGTCCATAAATTCGACTTCCTGCCGGCCTCGACAAGAATTAAGCCTACGAACAGTTCGGACATGCTGAGTTCGGCTGCGATGAAGCAGTTTTTAAAGAACGTAAAGCGTGACTACGACTACGTTCTTGTCGATCTGCCGCCCATACTTCCTGTCGTTGACGTCAAGGCCTCAGCTCATTTATTCGATGCATTCCTCCTGGTCGTTGAGTGGGGCGCCACCTCCACAGAGGAAATCGTCAAGGCTGTGGGAACCTCTTCCATAATGTCGGAGCGGCTGTTGGGCGCGGTTCTGAACAAAGCCGACGAGGTCGTTATGCGGCGTTTCGAAGGGTATTCGGATCGGACTTACAATTATTATACCGACGAGAAGCTTCCTGCCGAAGTTGCATAGCTTTGCGCGCTGTGCCGCACTTTGGGTTTTCATCATTTAAGGTTCGCTTCGGCTGGCCTATCCTGCGCGGGTTGATGCTCTCGATCGGCTGCCTCGGGCTGCTCTGGGGAATCTCCAACGTCGCACGGGGCGCGGATTCCGACGCGTTCATGGACCTGGAGGCGCACTTACTTAAATTCGAGACGTTCAACCGAACGACTGCAGCAATAACGTTGGACAGCACTGCGGCGCGAGACCTGGACGCCTGCGATACCCATTCTCAACGAGCGCTGCTGCTGTTGGAGATACCACTCGCAGACGCAGCGCTTCGATCGGGGGCCATCCGAGAGTTCGATCAGCGCAGCCGCTCGCTCGAGGCGCGCGCCCAGCTAACCCTTCGATGCTCGCCGAGAGATTCACTCGTTTGGCTAGTGCTGTTCGGGCTAAAGACCGAACACGGGCTTTTGGACGAACGTACGTTCGATCTGCTTGTAATGTCATACGAAACCTCGCCGAACGAGGCTTGGATCGCGATTCGCCGGGTCGTCGTGGCGGTTCCGGCGATCCTTGCGGCGCCCGAGGCGGTTCGTGAGCGAATTCTCACTGAATTTCAGACGCTTATCCGACACCGTTTTCTTGAAATGCCCGCCCTTGCCTACTCCAGCGCCTCCTCCCAGGCCCGTTCCGTGCTTCAGGCTCGAATCGACCAGCTAAGCGCCGGTGAACAAGCTGAGTTTGCACGAGCCGTTGAGCGGCTAAAGTAGTCTTGGGGATGGATTGTCGTTGAGTTGTCCGGGTGATTTATCCAAGTGATTTATCCGGGGCCTGACGCGCCTCGACCTCCGGCCTGCGAACCGACGATTCCAGTTCCGCTTTGCCCGGGCAGCAGATCGAAACAGCAACAAAGCCCCTCGATCTCGCTGTCGCCAATGGTCGTTTTTAATAGCCTGGGTAAAAAAGCCAAGGGTTTTCAGTGGCGGACCGCGCGGAACAAATTAAAAATTAAATATCCTCCCGGGCGCGGTCATTTCGCGATTCCGGTCCGGCGCGGGATAATGATTGCCACCCGCTCTATTTGAATTAAAATGAGGGGATTCAGCCTAACAACAGGTTGCGCCAAAGTGGCTTGCTTAAATCGCTGCCCATCTGGTAAAAGAAGATTTAAAGGAGCGGTAGAAATTAAAAATAAATCGAAGTGATTAAAAACGAGCGTTTTCAGAGGTCCGAGATGAGCGGTTTGACTGAGGTCCGAAGTAATTTGAAAGTCGCATCGGTGAGTCCGCCGGTGCCTGTTGGAACAAATTCCAAGCGATTGATCGACTTGATACTGGCTTTGGTTGGCATTGTGCTGTTGGCCCCTCTGCTTGTGATTTGTTATCTGCTGACAGTAGCGACATCGCCCGGTCCGGCGCTTTTCCGCCACCGGCGGGTCGGTTTCGGCGGCAAGCATTTTGACTGCCTGAAATTCCGAACCATGCGAACAGATGCATCCGAACGGTTGCACGAGTTACTTGAATCCGATCCTGTCGCAGCGGCGGAATGGACAGCATGCCGAAAATTGAGACGAGACCCGCGCGTAACCGCAATCGGGGCGGTACTGCGCAAGTCCAGCCTGGATGAGTTGCCGCAGTTGTTTAACGTGCTCCGCGGCGAAATGAGCATCGTGGGCCCGCGGCCCATCACCGACGAGGAGCTGGAGCGGTATACGACGTGCGTGGGCGCGTATCTGGCTTGCCGCCCCGGTATTACCGGGTTATGGCAGGTCAGCGGCCGAAGCACGACGACCTACGAGAAGCGGGTCGCATGTGATGCATTCTATGCGCAAAACTGGTCGATGGCGCTCGATGCAAAGATTTTGATTGTGACGATCCCCGCTTTGTTGGAGTCGGACACGGCCTTTTGACACTCCGAATCGGGACTGAAGGGCATTCAGACAGATTCAGGCTCGAAGATGCCCGCCAGCCTTGCTGGCCGGTCCGCAGCGTTGCCCGAGGGGCGCGCTCGCTAAAATATCAGCCAGCAATATCGCGGCTTGACGGTCCAATCGTGGTCCGGTCAAGAGGCCAGCGCAGACGTCGCTCGCACTTCATTTAATTTGATGATCTGCTCTGAGCTTCCGAATGGGCGCTTGGAAACGACCCGATTTTGCGATCAGTCCACGGCGCTTGACCGGAAACGCACGCCGAAGGTCGGGCGGGAGTACTGCCTGGCCAGGCTGCAAGGTCAAACTTTCGACGCAACGATTTGCGCATAAATAGCAAATTAACTCCATGCAGTAGAGAAGCCTTAACCGCCAGATGGGACAGTTCTCTCGTTAATGGCGGGCCTTAGCGGCAGTTCCGTCTTGATGTGGGGTGGCTGTATCATGGCAGGACGTTCGCTTGGGAGCTCGCTGTATTTAATCGTTCCCTGTCTATTGCTCGCCATGGGGACAAGCGCGCGCGCTCGTTCGCCGACGGAATCGCGCTTCCCGGTTCCGATTGAAGAAGCATCGCCAACGCTTGCGCCTTTTCAGCACGTTCGTTTCTGCTTGCGGTATCCGGCCGATTGCAAATCGGACCCCGGCGAGACCGTCCAAATTGAACTTACTGCCGAGACCAATGAACTGATGAATCGCGTCAACCACGACGTCAACGCCGCGATAGCGCCGATACACAAGAGCGAAGTTATCGAAATTAATGATGGGTGGACGATTGCCCCCACTGCCGGCGACTGCAACGATTACGCCGTCACCAAGCGCCACGAGCTTTTGCAAAGCGGCCTTCCTGCAAAAGCATTACGGCTCGCGGTTGTGAAAACACCCTCTGGAATTGGTCACCTCGTTCTCGTTGTTGCAACGAAAAAGGGCGATTTGGTACTCGACAACCTGATCGAGGCTATTCGGCCGTGGCAGACCACAAAATATCAGTGGCTGAAAATCCAGTCCGCCAGTGACGCCCGGTACTGGTACGAAATCAAACTGCCCGCAATGACGCTTGCGCACGCCGATCAAAAGTTCCGCATGGCGGATCGATAGCTTTAGAGAACCCGTTCCTTTCGAAATGGCGGATCGATAGCGTTAGAGAACCCGTTCCTTTCGAAAAGTTTTGCCCGAGCCTTTTGCGTGCGGCCGGTATAGCGAGACTAGTTCGACGCAGGCCGCGTGACGCCGACCAAAGCTCTTGGGCGCTTTACGCTGACATCATCGGCGGCAGCCATTGCCAAACCGCATCCGAGCAAGATCCCGAACATGATAAGATATCCCGGGATCTGAAGAGAAAAATCAATCATGGAATGAAGATAGGTTAGAACTGCAATGCCGGTGATTGCAGCAAGGGTGGCGCGGGTCCGATCATCGGAGTTAAGCGTTCGCTGCATCAATAAGAAGACCGAGGCGCATGCCGCAATTACAATAATCGCAACAACGGGAAGGCCCATCTCGATGGCTAGTTCGAGCACCGTCGAATGAGCATAATCCCACAGGCCCCAATTATTGAAGTCCGCTGTTCGCAGTGAGGAAAAGAGACTTTCGAAGGTTCCGGCGCCAGAGCCGAACCAGGGGCGCTGCCGGATGGCTTCAACGGCGGAGCTGTAGACAAACCATCTGCCGTCGTCGATGACGCCTTCGCTGCCGATCCGGCCCATCTTGGTGAGCCAGGCGGCCAGAATGATCAACCCAAGAACACTGCCTCCCAGTACAACACCAATCCGGTAGTTGAACCTGTGCGCAACAAGCAAACCCAGGGCGACGAACAGGCCAAGGGAGGAGCAAATCAGTCCTCCCCGCGAGTTGGTCAACAACAGGGCAAAGACGCAGGTAATCGCGGCCGAAGCACGCAGGAGCAGCTCGAGCGCGATATGTTGATTGAACGGGCTCAGCAACAGGACTCTAAGCGACGATTTTTGCAATGATTGCAGTGAGAAATACACCCGACACGACCAAAGGATGACACCGCAGCCAACGAAGGTCGCGGCGGTATTGTGGTTGACGAAGCTGGCAGTCAGACTGCCACGGTAAGCGAGCTTGGGAGCCCATAACAGCAAGTCCGGAGCGACGGCCAATGAAACCAGGCCGTAGATCGCGTACAACAATATTGCGATCCTTGCGGTAAAGATCAGCGTGCTAGCGTTGCTCCGCGACGTACCGGCGCAAAATCCGCTCAGAAAGGACGTTACGAAGAGCAGGAAGTGGCCAATCACGATAGGCGAAATCCGGGCGGTGCCGGAGATCCGCGGCGGCAGTTCCGTACCCAAAAGTTCACTTGCCCGACGCCAGATCGGATCATCAAAACCCGCCAGGAGGTGGGGCGCAATCTGGACCTCGGCCACTATCGCGTAAACACAGCAGACGCTCAAAAATACCGCAAGGATGCGGGCTTGCGCGGCGTTCAGGGGTGCGAATATCCCGAGCGAAGTGGCAATCGACAGCAAGATCGCCCATAGGGCAATCCAAAGTCGATCAACCGAACCGAAAAACAGCGGCGCCAGAACCAGCACGAACATGGTCGTCCAGAGCTGGATCGATCTGAACGTCACGGTGCATGGTCCCGTTCAACATCGACGCTATCGGCCGACTTGACGCTAGTTTGCGCCCCGAACCGATATACGAGCTGCGTTGACGTTGGTCACCACATTTGCGGTGTTGGACGCGGTCGCGGCCGTATTATTGATCAGCGTGAGGAGCTTGTAGTAGTCGACCACCTTGGCATTCGCCACGTACATCACGTCCTTGGTCCGCATCTGGAAACCAGCGGCGAGCAACAGACCCGACGGATCGCGCAGGTTAAGGTGATATATCGTGGGTATGCGATCGAACGTGAAGCGGGTCGTATCGACGCCAAGTTTCGCCAGGAAAGCGCGATCCTCATAGCGGTAGACGTATATTTCGCCAGGATCGGATTGTTGGTCGTTGAGGCCGCCTGCCTTGCCCATAGCCTGTGCCAGGGTCAGCGTTTCTACATCGAACGGAATTTCCGAATTGAAGCCAAAAACGTTCTGGTTCAAGGCACCCAGGGCAGTGAATGTCGGCGATTCACGGGTAAGAAAAATCACGTCGTTCGGCCGCACGAATATGTTCTCGCGCGGATCGTGCACGACATGGCTGAGCAGGACTTTAACCCGCCTGCCGTCGCGCTGCAGCGTCACGTAAGTTTCCACTGCTTCGTATTTGGGGCCACCGGCGCGTGCGATCAGCGCCAGCAACCGCTCACCAACGCTATTGAGCGCAAGCACGCCCGGCGTATTCACATCGCCCAGAACGCTGACGACACTTGAATGCTGTTGATTGAGGCTGACAACAACCTGCGGTTCGATCGCCCGGTTCCGAAGCCTCGCCACAATGGCTTGCTGAATGTCGGGTATGGTCCGCGCGGCGGCAGGGATTTCGCCGGCGTAAGGCACATATATGCTGCCCTTTTGATCGACGGCCTGAGCCGGCAGATCGACAAAGTTTCCAGGGCGTGCACCGGCCGCTTGCCCTGGCGTGAACAGACCGCCGGGAGCCGCCTCGAAAACCGATATGTTCAGCGTGTCACCAACGCCGACCACTTGGGTTGGCTTGGCGCGCTTATCCGGAAACTCCCCCCTGAACGTGATCAGGTTGGGCTGTGACAGAAAACCAATGGTATCGGCGGTGACATCGACGAGCGCATAGGGCAACGGCGTGGATGAATGCACGCCGGCCGTCGCATTGTTGTCGACGGCATCGCTCTTCGGTCCGGTGCCCGGCAGCAGGGAACACGCCGGCAATACGGCCAACAGCACGATCGCAAGGATCGAATGGCTGAGGCGCTTCAGCATGAAAGAGCCCCTCGGCCGTGACGCGGAGATACAAAATCGGCGCGAAGCTGCCTGACCACAAGCGGCCAGCCGCCAGTCGCAAAAAAGGATGCACTAAGATTCAACGCAGCCCCCGAAATTGTACCCAAATACCAAGATCCATCGATGTCTCGGCCGGACGGTTCCCGCCCCGTTTGTGTCGAGAACCTACAGGGCGACTCGTCCGTATCAAAGCGAGCAAAACTGCTGTGCATCCGTTTTACGAGATACGTGGCATCTCGGCCACACTCATACTGGCGCGAACGAGCCCTCGGCCCGAGGTCTGCGCGCGCCAGAACGGAAGACGGGAGGCCCGTCAGGAAAGGCAATGCGTCGCGAGCAATGGTCAGGACGTGGCCGGCTCCACAGGGGTAGCGATGGCGGGCCTGGTTCGACGGGCCATCATCGCAAAAAGAAATCAGGAAGCAGCGCTATTTCTGACAATCGGAATAAAAGATGCCGTTGGCAGCCTCCGTCTGTTCCAGACACTGCCCGGGATCGGTCACGTTTCCGGCCACCGTAAAGTCGTAGCCTTCATTTTTCAGGACAAGCGCATAGCGTCCCGCAGGGAGTGCGAAATCGGGGTTCTCGGCCTGAATGAGAAGCATTTCCGGGTTTCCCGGTATCGGCCGTACTCTAAGCTCGTAAGACAGATTCCGAATGTTCCAGGTATCTGACACGGACGAAAAGACGGGCTTTCCCGCGTTATCAAACTTGATGGCGCGCACCACCCGAGCAACCACACGAACGTCGATGCGATCGGGGGCACTATTGGCAATATCGCGGCGGTATACCACGAATTTCGCTTTCCCGTCTGGAACGGTGGTGCGACTTGGGCCACTCAGCGGCGTCGACATCGCGATCCGCTTGTCCGGAACCTGGGTCGCCAGAAGGTGGAGTTCGTGCAGCGCGCCATTGCTTATGACGTATACGCCATAGTCGCTGGGAAGCGGTAGCGAGGAGGCCGCAGCTTTTGTCTCCACAACCACAGGGCGCGGCTGGGAGGGAGGCGGGATCGAATTGACCGCGCCAGGTGGATGCAGCATCGCAATCAATCCAGGTATTCGCTGCCGATAAATCATCAGGCTCGCAAACAGACAGATAAAGAATACCGCCATGAGCGCCTTGGCGAGCGGAGACCACAGCATCCGAGCTCGCATGTCCAAAATCGGAGGTATGTCCGGCGCCGTGAAGACTTGCCTGACGAAACCGGTTTTTGGCTCCATCTGATAAACCGGGACGACGGCCGTGGGTGGTTCGGGCTCGGATCGGCGAGTTCCAATTTGCCGGGAGGGTGAGGGAATAAGCTCCTGCCCCTCCCGGCGCGTCGTAAACGCTTCAACCCCGTGGATGGCTGTTTCCAGGGCCGTCGACAGCCGCTTGCGTTCACCATCTCCAGCTCGTGAAATGTCTAGTGACCGCGCCATGTCGATTTTGAGCTTGGCGCGCGCAAGCTCGTAAATCATCGTGCGCATTTGTGCCGGATCGCCCTCCACCACCGAGATCATCCGCGACAGGAGCAACGCGTACTCGATCTCTTGTGCGTGGGGCGGGATGACGTTGTCCCGATCGACCATCGGAAATTCAAGTTTCGTGACCATCTGACCAACCGAATTCCTGCGACGGCACTATTCCATTCCGGAATTAAAGCCTTGAAATACTTACTGTTTAAGCACCTTCAGCGACGCTCGTCGCCATAGGCTCTCCTCGAAGCTCACACATTCGTCTACGGCTGCCACCCTCGCCGCGGCTCGCTTGTATTTGTTTTGGTCCAGGACCGTTGAAACAACGAGCCTACGCCTTTGCGAGCTGCAGTTTACAGTCTAATGTGCTTCCGACCAACTTGAACGCCGTCAAAATTGACTTCGAGGATCTGGAAATGTCGCATTCCGTCAGGATCGCCATCTTTGTTGTAATTGTTGCTGCGTTCGGCGGCACGTCGGGCGAGGCGTCAGCACGTGGCCGCCTCTATCCTTTGACCCGTTGCGGGCCCGATCTCGCCTATCTCTGCCCAATACATGGCTACTTTGATCAGGCGCCTTTCCATTACAGCCTCGCCATCCATCCTGGATGTATCAAATTCGTAACCGTTGAAACGCCTAACGGTGTTGAGCGCCGGCGCGCGATCGTCTGCGGAGCGCCGGACAGGGAGATGATCTGGTGGTAAGAATCGTCGCTTGCTCCGGTCCGCCTGGCTGGAATTGCTTTTAACGCGCCCTGCTAGCCAGAGTCCCGTTACCAGGCGACTGTGGCGCCAAACCGATGAGATTCCTGCTTGCGCGCCGGCACGCTTGCTTGGACCTTTCAGTTTTACAAACCGGGCTTCGACCGATCTTCTGGGGATTATGACCCTCCAGCAACATGAAGCGTTAGCCCGGCGCCAAAACCATTGAACGATGTGCCGCGCAGGCGCTCGCATTTTGCGCCCCGCAGCCCGAGACCAATATTATCTTCAACGTCGTGGCAGGCTCGACCGAGTTCGTTA
>Ga0208589_1000959_pt1 | contig 12620 bp, 14 predicted proteins | sample NGESurshal092012_2_FD_184486 | JGI IMG/M metagenome (GOLD analysis project Ga0208589, IMG submission 184486) | Arctic peat soil microbial communities from Barrow, Alaska - NGEE Surface sample F53-2 shallow-092012 (SPAdes) | ecosystem: Environmental > Terrestrial > Soil > Wetlands > Peat ... | reverse complement strand
GGAAATGGGGCCGCCGATACGTTCACGCGTGTGGCGCTGCCGGCGCGCTCTCCGCCGCGGATACGATCTGCGCCGCGTTGACGACGGCCGCTGTTTTTGGCGCGGTCTCCACCGCCGGCGATTTGGTCAAGAGCCGGCACAGCCGCGCCAGGGTCGGCCGCATGTCGTGGCGGTGCACCACCATGTCGACCATGCCGTGGTCCTTGAGGTATTCGGCGCGCTGAAAACCTTCCGGCAATTTCTCGCGGATGGTCTGTTCGATCACCCGCGCGCCGGCAAAGCCGATCAGAGCGCCGGGCTCGGCGATCTGCACGTCGCCCAGCATCGCATAGGAGGCGGTGACGCCGCCGGTGGTCGGATTGGTCAGCACCACGATGTAGGGCAGCTTGGCTTCGCGCAGCATCTGCACCCCGACGGTGGTGCGCGGCATCTGCATCAGCGACAGGATGCCCTCCTGCATGCGGGCGCCGCCGGACGCCGCGAATACGATGAACGGCGATTTCTTTTCCAGCGCGAGCTCGAGCCCGCGCACGATCGCCTCGCCCGCCGCCATGCCGAGCGAGCCGCCCATGAAATCGAAATCCTGCACCGCGATCACGACGCCGGCGCCTTCGAGCTTGCCGAAGCCGACCTTGACCGCATCGTTCAGCCCGGTCTTGGCGCGCGCATCCCTGATGCGGTCGGCATACTTGCGCTCATCGCGGAATTTCAGCGGATCGGCGGTGACTTCCGGCAGCGCGACGTCGAACCAGGTCTCGTTGTCGAATACCGATTTCAGCCGCGCCACCGCGCCCATCCGCATGTGGTAATTTGAGCCGGGGATGACAAACTGATTGGCCTCGACGTCCTTGTAGAACACGAGCTGTCCGGAATCCGGGCATTTGATCCACAAATTCTCCGGCGTCTCGCGGCGCAGGATGTTGCGGATCTTTGGCCGGACGACATTGGTGAGCCAATTCATGGTTTGCTCCGAATCGCGATCAAGATCGCGCTTGAAATATATGGCGGCCCGCGCCGGACCCGGCAAGCCGCCGCCCAAGGGCTTTAAGCCGCTATCTCCACGTCAATTGTGGCTTATTCTGCGGCCTGTCTGGCGCCCCGCACACCCTGTGCCAGCGCCGCCACGAGATCGGCCACCGCACTCACCGTCTTGCCGGTGGCGCGGCCCTCGGCGTCGAGACTCCCACTCAGGGCATCGACCAGCGCCGTTCCGACCACCGAACCGTCGGCGCGCTCGGCAATGCTTCGGGCGTTCTCCGGCGTGCGGATGCCGAAGCCGACGCAAACCGGCAGGTTCGTATGACGCTTGATGCGGGAAACCGCCTCGCCGACCACTTTCGCATCGGCGCTGGCCGCGCCGGTGATGCCCGCAATCGCGACATAATAGACAAAGCCCGAAGTATTGGCGAGCACCGCGGGCAGCCGCTTGTCGTCGGTGGTCGGCGTCGCCAGCCGGATGAAATTAAGGCCGGCCTTGATCGCCGGCAGGCACAATTCAGCGTCTTCCTCCGGCGGCAGGTCGACAATGATCAGCCCGTCGACGCCGGCACTCTTGGCCTCGGCCAGAAACTTGTCGACGCCGTAGATGTAGATCGGATTGTAATAGCCCATCAGCACCAGCGGCGTGGTGTTGTCGTCCTTGCGGAAGCCGCGCACCAGCTCCAGCGTCTTCTTCAAGGTCATTCCGGCCTTCAGCGCGCGCAAGCCCGATGCCTGGATCGACGGCCCGTCCGCCATCGGATCGGTGAAGGGGATGCCGAGCTCGATGATGTCGGCGCCCGCCTTCGGCAGCGCCTTGACGACGGCGAGCGAGGTCGCGGGATCGGGATCGCCGGCCATCACGTAGGTGACAAACGCCGAACGACGTTGCTTTTTCAGCTCGGCAAAACATGCATCGATGCGGGTGGTCATAGAACGGCGTCCGCTGTGCTATACCTCTCCCCGCCGGGGAGAGGTCGGCTGCGCAGCAGCCGGGTGAGGGGGATGGACAAGTTCAAGGCCAGAGCTCGGAGCCTGCGCGCGTCGCAAACCAGCGCCGAGGCGAAGCTTTGGCAAGCGCTGCGCAATCGGCGATTGGCGCGGTGGAAATTTCGACGCCAGCACGCGATCGACCGATATGTCGTGGATTTTGTCACGCTCGATGGAAAGCTCATTGTGGAGGTCGATGGCGTCACGCACGCGGAACCTTCAGAGCAATCCAGGGACAAAGCCCGGTCGCGCGTGCTGGAAGCCTGCGGCTTCCACATTGTCCGTGTTTCAAATACCGACGTGTACGACAATCTGGAGGGTGTTCTCGAGATGATCGAAGCTACGCTGCGGCTGGATTGAGAAAGACCCCTCACCCGGCTGCTACGCAGCCGACCTCTCCCCGACGGGGAGAGGTGAAGAAAGGCGCCGCGCTCGAAGCTCACTTCTTCTTCCCCCGCAGGATGTCGCCGACTTGAGGAACGTCCTTGTCGCCGCGGCCGGAGAGGTTGACGACCATCAGATGATCCTTGGGGCGATTCGGCGCGAGCTCCATCACCTTGGCGATGGCATGCGCGGGCTCCAGTGCCGGAATGATGCCCTCCAGCCGCGACAGCAATTGAAACGCCGCCAGCGCCTCGTCATCGGTCGCGGACAGATATTTCACCCGGCCGGTTTCGTGCAGCCAGGAATGCTCCGGGCCGATGCCGGGATAATCCAGCCCCGCCGAGATCGAATGCGCGTCCTGGATCTGGCCGTCATCGTCCATCAGCAAATAAGTGCGATTGCCGTGCAGCACGCCCGGCCGGCCACCGGCGATCGAGGCGGCATGCAACTGCGTCAGCCCGTGGCCCGCGGCCTCGACGCCGAAGATCTCGACGGAGGGATCGTCGAGGAAGGGATGAAACAATCCCATCGCGTTGGAGCCACCGCCGATGCAGGCGATCAGCGAATCCGGCAGGCGGCCTTCGGCCTCCTGCATCTGCACGCGGGTCTCGTTGCCGATGATCGACTGGAAGTCGCGCACCATCATCGGATAGGGGTGCGGGCCCGCGACAGTGCCGATGCAGTAGAACGTGTCGTGCACGTTGGTGACCCAGTCGCGCAGCGCCTCGTTCATCGCATCCTTCAGCGTGCGCGTCCCCGATTGCACCGGCACCACCCTGGCGCCGAGCATTTCCATGCGGATCACGTTGGGCTGCTGCCGCTCGACATCGACCGCGCCCATATAGACCACGCAGTCGAGGCCGAACCGCGCGCACAAGGTCGCGGTGGCGACGCCGTGCTGGCCGGCGCCGGTCTCGGCGATGATGCGCTTCTTGCCCATCCGCCGCGCCACCATGATCTGGCCGAGCACATTGTTGACCTTGTGCGAGCCGGTGTGATTGAGCTCCTCGCGCTTGAAATAGATTTTCGCGCCGCCGAGATGCTCGGTCAGGCGCTCGGCGAGATAAAGCGGCGACGGCCGGCCGACATAGTTCTTCAGATAGCCGTTCATCTCGGTCTGGAACGCCGGATCGGCCTTGGCCGCGGCGTAGGCTTTTTCCAGGTCGAGGATCAGCGGCATCAACGTTTCCGCGACAAAGCGGCCGCCGAACACGCCGAAATGGCCGTGTTCATCGGGCCCGCTGCGGAAGGAATTGGGCAGTTTTTTATTCATCGTTGCCCTTCGTCATGGCCGGGCTCGACCCGGCCATCCACGTCTTGCTTGCTTCGGACTTCAAAAGACGTGGATACCCGGGACAAGCCCGGGCATGACGCCGTTGTGTAGCCAAGCGATTTCATCGGACCATCAACTCTTCGCTGGCGCGCGCGGCGCGGATGAAGGCACGGATCATCTCGGGATCCTTGATGCCCGACGAGCGCTCGACGCCGGAGGACACATCGACGCCGCCGGCGCGCGCGACGCGAACGGCTTCGGCGACGTTATCGGCGCTCAGGCCGCCCGAGACCATGAACGGCAGTTTGAGATCGAGGTTTTCCAGCACACGCCAGTCGAACACCGCGCCAAGCCCGCCCGGCCGCGTCGCGCCCTTCGGCGCGCGGGCATCGAACAGGATCCGATCGGCAACCGCGGCGAAGCCTGACAGCGGCGCCAGATCGGCCGGGGTCTCGACCGCGAGCACTTTCATCACCGGCACGCCAAAGGCCTGCTTGATGTCACGCAGCCGCGCCACGGTTTCGCTACCGTGAAGCTGCAGGATATCCGGCCGCAAGGTTTCGACGATATTGGAAAGCGTGGCGTCGTCGGCATCCACCGTCAGCGCGACTTTTATCGCGCGGCCTTTGACCTGGCGGCCGAGTTCGCGTGCGGTCTCGAGGCCGATGTGGCGGGGCGATGGCGGAAAGAACACGAATCCCACCATGTCCGCGCCTGCCTGCAGCGCGGCATCGAGGGTCTCGGGCGTGGACAGGCCACAAATTTTAACGGTCAGCGACATGTTTCAATGGTCGGGGTCGGGCGGCCTGGCAGGCCCAAAGGAATCTCCTTCGTGATCACCTGCCGGCGCCGGGCGGGTTCTACAACGTCGCGCCCTGCTTGTCTCGCCCGCCGGCCCCGTAGGGGCCGCCCGGCGGCAACGCCGGATAAGGCTGGGAGCCGCCGCGCTGGGCGGCGGCGGCGCGCAGATCGGCCAGTTGGGCCCTCGCCTGCCGCGCATCGGCCTCGTGCTGGCGCGCTGCGCGGCGCCAACGGCGCTGCCGGAACCAGGTCGCACAGCCGCCGGCCACGACACCCACAGCCGCCGACAGGATGATCACCAGGAACAGCGGCAAGGTGGTGCTGAACGACGGATCGGCGGAAACGAACGGATCGAACGACACCGTGACCAGATGACGATTGGCGACCGCGAAGACGACGAAGATCACGCCGAGCGCAACGACCAGTACAACCCCGAAGAATTTTCGCATGGCCATCTCTCGCATCGATGGAATCAGGCGGAGATATATTCCGCTCTGCGGCACAGACTATATCAGGAAGTGGCCGCGGCATCAGGAAACGGTCGCGCGTCGGGAGTAAAAGCGCTCAGGCGCTGGCCTCGGGCGCATCGTCGTCGCGATTGAGCCGTTCGCGCATTTCCTTGCCGGTCTTGAAAAACGGCACGCTCTTCTGATCGACCGGCACATGCGCGCCGGTGCGCGGATTGCGGCCCGCGCGCGCCGGGCGATGTTTCACTGAAAATGCGCCAAATCCGCGCAGTTCAACCCGATCGCCACGCGCCAGCGCCGCGACGATTTCGTCGAGGATCGCGTTCACAATGTTCTCGACATCCCGCTGGTAGAGATGCGGGTTGTGTTCGGCGATGCGCTGGACGAGTTCGGATTTGATCATCGAAACCAGGTTCCGGGAACGGGCGGAGGTCCATTTCCGTGAAAATGCCTTGAACTGTCAAGACGCTAAATGAAAATTGGGCATCGCGAAATGACGTGACAAATGCCCCGATCGGGGATTGTGGCAACACCCGCAATGCGGGAGGACGGGTATAAGCGGCTTTTATGCCGCTCAATTGGACCCGGCGGGCGCCCACAATGCCAGCATGCCATCAAGGCCCAGGCGATCGACGGCCTGCATGCTGCCGGCGTGCTCGATTTGCCGCGCAATCGACGGCAGGCCGAGCGCATCGAGGGTAATGGAGGCCGCCGTTCGCAGGAAAGTCAGGTCACCGAAGCGCGGCGCCAGCTTGTAATCGTGCACCGGCAGATCCTTCTTCACGCCCTTCTGCGCGACCAGCCATGCGATCGCGGTTCGCTCGTCGCCGAGCTGATCGATCAGCTTCAGATCGACCGCCTGATGACCGGTGAAAACCCGTCCGTCCGCGACCTTGTCGAGCAGCGCGTCGTCCATGCCGCGCCGCTCTTTCACGAGGCCGCGAAACCAGGCGTAGGAATCCTTCACCAGCGAATCCAGCGCCGCGCGCGCTTCCGGACTGGTCGGCTCGAACCCGTTGGGCGCAGCCTTCAGCGGCGAGGATTTCACTTCCTCGACCTTGACGCCGACGGTTTTCAGCAGATCGGTGAAATTCGGAAACTGGAACAGCACGCCGATCGAACCGACCAGCGAGGTCTGCTGCGCGATGATGTGATCGGCGGCGATCGCCGTGATGTAGCCGCCGGACGCCGCCAGCCCCTCGACCACCACAACCAGGGGTTTTTTCGCCTTCAGCCGCGTCAGCGCGTCGTAGAGCTGTTCGGAGCCGGCGGTGGTGCCGCCGGGCGAGTTGATATGGACGATGACGGCGGCCGTGCTGGAATCCGCCAGCCGGTCCAGCGCCTCGACCCGGTCCTGGTCGCTGCGGATCAGGCCCTCGATGTTGATGCGGGCAATCGAGCCGGACGTCGCCAGTCCGCCGCGTCCCGGCGCCACCACAAGGCCGAGCGCAACGATGGCAGCGATCGCGACAACGGCGGCAGCGACGCGCCAGAACGTCAGCTTGCGCCGTATCCTGCGGCGATCGACGATCAAATCCGAATCAAGCGACATCGAGAATTCTCCGGAAAATGTTCCCCAAATCTTCCTTTGGGGGAAGCAGCGCGTTTTGCATCCGCAAGCTGAGCATCGGGTTACCTGAATACATCAATTGCGGCGCAATATGAAGAAAACAAGGCTCTGCTGCTCGCGAAACAAAAAGGCCCCGGTCGAAACCGGGGCCCTGATGATGAAGACCGAAACGACAGGTCCAGTCGGCTCAGCTTACTTGTCGCGGTTCTTGAGCGCGGTGCCGAGAATGTCGCCCAGCGTCGCGCCGGAATCGGAGGAGCCGTATTGCGCGATGGCTTCCTTTTCCTCGGCGACTTCGAGCGCCTTGATCGAGACCTGCACCTTGCGGGCCTTCTTGTCGAACTGGATCACCCGCGCATCGACCTTTTCGCCGACGGCGAAACGTTCGGCGCGTTGATCGGAGCGCTCACGCGCCAGTTCGGACCGCTTGATGAAGGTGGTGAAGTCGGTACCGGAGATCTTGACCTCGATGCCGCTTTCCTTGACCTCGAGCACTTCGCAGGTCACGACCGCGCCCTTCTTGACGTCGCCCGGCTCGGCGAACGGATCGCCCTCGAGCTGCTTGACGCCGAGCGAGATGCGCTCCTTTTCGACATCGACGTCGAGCACCACGGCCTTGACCATGTCGCCCTTCTTGAAGTTGTCGATCACCTGCTCGCCCGGAAGCTTCCAGTCGAGATCGGACAGATGGACCATGCCATCGACGTCGCCATCGAGACCGAGGAACAGGCCGAACTCGGTCTTGTTCTTGACCTCGCCCTCGACCGTCGATCCGACCGGGAATTTCTCGATGAACACTTCCCAGGGATTGCGCATGGTCTGCTTGAGACCGAGCGAAATCCGGCGCTTGACGGAATCCACTTCCAGCACCTGCACTTCGACTTCCTGCGAGGTCGAAACGATCTTGCCGGGATGCATGTTCTTCTTGGTCCACGACATTTCCGAGACGTGGATCAGGCCTTCGATGCCCGGCTCCAGTTCGACGAACGCGCCGTAGTCGGTGATGTTGGTGACGCGGCCGGTGAAGCGCGCGTTGAGCGGATACTTGGCCTCGATGCCCTGCCACGGATCGTCCAGCAATTGCTTCATGCCGAGCGAGATGCGGTGGGTCTCGTGGTTGATCTTGATGATCTTGACCTTGACGGTCTGGCCGATGGTCAGCACTTCGGTCGGGTGATTGACCCGGCGCCAGGCGATATCGGTGACGTGGAGCAGGCCATCGATGCCGCCGAGATCGACGAACGCACCGTAATCGGTGATGTTCTTGACCACGCCGTCGATCACCTGACCCTCTTCGAGGTTCTGCACCAGCTCCTGGCGCTGCTCGGCGCGAGTCTCTTCCAGCACGGTACGGCGCGACACCACGATGTTGCCGCGGCGGCGATCCATCTTCAGAATCTGGAACGGCTGCGAGTTGTTCATCAGCGGTGCGACGTCGCGGATCGGACGGATGTCGACCTGCGAACGCGGCAGGAACGCCACCGCGCCGTCGAGGTCGACGGTGAAGCCGCCCTTGACCTGGTTAAAGATGACGCCGTGAACCTTCTCGTTGTTGTTGAAGGCCTTCTCGAGCTTGCCCCAGCTTTCCTCGCGGCGCGCCTTGTCGCGCGACAGCACGGCTTCGCCGAGCGCATTCTCGATGCGGTCGAGGAACACCTCGACCTCGTCGCCGACCTTGAGATCGCTTTCGCGGCCGGGCCCATTGAATTCACGCAGCGCCACACGGCCTTCGGTCTTCAGGCCGACGTCGATGACGGCCATGTCCTTTTCAATCGCAACCACGATGCCCTTGATGACAGAGCTTTCCTGCAGGTTGCCGCCCGCGAAGGACTCGTCGAGCATCGCGGCAAAATCGTCACGGGAAGGATTATAGGAAGCAGCAGTCGAAGCCATTTGTTCTCCAGATGCGGGTATCGCCGGCCGTTCGGGTTAAGGGGCGTATCGCGCGTGAAGTGTCAGGGTTCCGCAAACCCTGACGACCGCTATTGCGGGAGGCGCAACAGCGGGCCGGCAGCATGCCTGCACGTTCGATACGTTTGATGTGATCCGGAGCCTGAAACGAGCTTGTCGACTTCAAGAACCTGGAGCGGGCTTTCCTCCAATGACGGCAGAGGCTCAAACCTGCTGCCGGCCCGCTCGGACGGCCTCGATAATATCGATGGCGGCCCGGACGCCGCCTTCTATATCCAAATGCGAATTATCAAGCAAGTAAGCATCCGGAGCCGCCTTTAGAGGCGCCACGGCCCTGTTCTGGTCCCGTTCGTCGCGTTTGAGGATGTCGGCCAGCACCAGGGCTTCGTCGGCCTCCTCGCCGCGCGCCTTGGCCTCCAAAGTGCGGCGCCGGGCGCGAACCTTGGGGTCGGCGACGACGAAAATCTTCACATCGGCACCGGGGCAGATCACGGTGCCGATATCGCGGCCGTCGAGCACCGCGCCGGGGGGGCCATCGGCGAACTGGCGCTGGAAATGGATCAGCGCCTCCCGCACCTTGGGAATGGCCGAAACCACCGAGGCCGCATCGCCCACTTTTTGCGTCTTCAGGACGGGATCGCCGAACTTTTCCGGATCGAGTTCCATCGCCACGGCGACCGCGCGCGCCTCGTCGGTCAGTTCCGCACCGATATCCATCAGCGCCTTGGCGACGGCGCGATAGATCACGCCGGTATCGAGATGACGATAGCCGTAGTGATGGGCGAGGCGCTTGCCCAGCGTGCCTTTTCCCGAAGCGGCGGGTCCGTCGATGGCGATGATCATGTCGGTTTAGGTCTCGGCTGGCTTGAGGCCGCGTGCCCGCCGCAGCGGCCGTTCCTCGGTGAAAATATTGCGCGACGCGAATTCGGCGGGACTGCTGAATGTCAGATATTCGCGCATGGCGTCCGACGGGTTGGTGGCCGTGAACCACGGAGTGGGTAAACGGCGCGCCGGATCGCACACCCAATGCGGCACGCGCCCCAGCCGGCGTTGCTTGGCGAGATATTCGGCGATCGCACCCACAAGGGCATCAAGCCGCTCGTCGCCCGTCAATTTCGGCTCGCGCTCGATCGAGGCGTAGCGATCCAGATCGGTTTTCGCCAGATCGAAAGTATCCACAAATTCGGCAAGGACGGCATCTTGCGCCGAGCCGGCCGCAATCATTTCAACGGCGTCAGCGAGGGTATTTGGGCGCATCAGCCGCTCCCTCGCGGTTCATGTTGTTCAACAGAAAGCGCTGCTTCTCCGCGGACGCGGCGCTCCTGGGAAAATACCGGCCGAGCAACGCAATGGCGTCTTCCGCCGTCGAGATACCCACCACCCGCATCAAATTGAGTATGTCGAGCCGCTCCGTTTCACCACGAAGCGGATCCATGATCCGGAATGCCTTCAGCTTGAGCGCCAGCAAATACTCCGCCGAGGGCACGGAAACCGCAAGTCCTGCCGGTTCGGCGCCCCTTGGGAAGGTTCCAAACTCCAGATGATCGGCGGCGCCATCGGCGAGTGCGCTGAGGTGAAGCGCGATCCCGTCATTGAACCAATCTTCCGCCCATTGATTTTCGTGCGCAATCTCGATCACAACCGCCGCCAGCCAATTTGGCAACGGACGTTCCAGTTCGGATACGTCGACGTCTTCCGTGGCGAGCCGGAAATTGCTCGCAAGCGTCAGCGCCGAGCCGCCATAGACCGCGATCTGCAGCTTTTTTCCTGCCTGGACCGCTGCGCGGCCGATCCTGTCAAAGGCGTCAAGCAGCGCTTCACGGCCAAAGGCTGCACTCATCGCTCCCGCCTCATGAAAACTCCGCTCCGAGCCCGCGCATCATCGGAATGAAATCCGGGAAACTGGTGGCGATGAAGGCGGTGTCGTCGACGTTTACAGGCTTGTCGGACGCAAGCCCCATCACCAGCGCCGACATCGCGATGCGATGATCCATATGGGTGGCGACGAGGCCGTCGCCTGCAACATGACCCTTGCCTTCGACGATCAGGTCGTTGCCTGATATGTCGGCCTTGACGCCGTTGACCCGCAGCATCGCCGCCGTCGCCTCCAGCCGGTCGGATTCCTTGACGCGCAGTTCCTGCAGGCCGCGCATGATGGTGGTGCCTTCGGCAAAGCTCGCGGCCACCGCCAGCACCAGATATTCGTCGATCATCGAGGGCGCGCGCTCCGGCGGCACTTCGACGCCACGCAATTTCGAGGCGCGGATCCGAAGCTGCGCCATCGGCTCGCCGGCATCGCCGCGCAGATGGCTTTCCTCGATCGAGGCGCCCATTTCCCGAAGCGTCGTGAACAGCCCGGTGCGCAGCGGATTGGTCATGACGTCGGACAGGATCAGGTCGGAGCCCTCGACGATCAGGGCCGCGACGATCGGAAACGCCGCCGACGACGGATCTGCCGGCACCACGATTTCGGCGCCATGCAGTTCGGGTTGGCCGGTGAGCGCGATCCTGCGCCCATGCGCTCCCTCCCGCGCTGAGACGATCTGCGCGCCAAAATGTTTCAGCATCAATTCGGTATGGTCGCGGCTGGCCTCGGTCTCGATCACCGTGGTGACGCCGGGCGCAGCCAGTCCTGCCAGCAGCACCGCGGATTTGATCTGCGCGGACGCCACCGGCGTGCGATAGAGGATCGGCAGCGGATCGCGTGCGCCGTTCAGGGTCAGCGGCAGGCGGCCGCCCTCGCCGCTTTTGCCTGTCTTGGCCCCCATCAATTCCAGGGGATCGAGGATCCGCCGCATCGGCCGGCCGCGCAGCGAGGCGTCGCCGTCGAACACCGCCGTGATCGGGCAACCCGCGACCGCCCCCATCACCAGCCGGCAGCCGGTGCCGGAATTGCCGAAATCGAGTGGAACCTGCGGCTCGGCGAAACCCGCGACGCCAACCCCGTGCACCGACCAGGCGAAGTCGCCTGTGCGCTCGACCTTGGCGCCCAAAGCCTGCATCGCCTTGGCGGTGTTGAGGACGTCCTCGCCCTCCAGCAGGCCCGAAATCCTGGTTTGGCCGACCGCCAGCGCACCCAGAATGAGCGCCCGGTGCGAAATCGACTTGTCGCCGGGCACCCGGACTTTCCCGGTGAGGGGACCGCTGGAACGGGCCTCTAGCGGGGTCTTTTGAGCGGCGGGCCGGTCTGAATGGGTCAAGATTGTGTCCTCTCAGCGGGCGGCAGGTATCACATGGGCCGCACCACGTCACGTCACAGTCCGTGTCCCGTAAGGCGGCTATTGACAGCAGCGTCTCAACTAGCCAAGTGAAGCACCGTTTTTCGAAAAATTCCCAGGATTCACACGTGGCCAAATCCGATCTCGGAACCAAACGCATTTGCCCGACCACGGGTAAGAAGTTTTACGACCTCAACAAGAGTCCGGTGATTTCGCCCTACACCGGGGAGGTCGTGCCGATTGCGCCGGTGCCGCCGCCGCGAACCCGCGCCGACGCCGCCGCCCGCGCGGCTGCCGCGTCCGCCGCCGCTTCCGCCGAAGCCACGCCGGAGCCCGCCGAAGCCGAAGAATTGGTGCCACTCGAGGAAGCCGATGCCGAGGAGAATACCGGCAAGGTCAAGGCGGTCGTTCCCGAGTCGGAAGACGACATCGAGATCGACGAGACCATCGAGGACGACGACGATGACGATTCCACCTTCATTGCCGACGAGGAAGAAGGCGACGAGGACGTGACCGACATCATCGGCGACGTCGGCGGCGACGAGGAGACTTGAGATCAGCCCTGAACTGTGTTCAGGGTTTTGTCACGCGCGCCGCTCAGGGCGTGCGGAGAGCATGATCCGGAAAAACTGAACGTCGGTTTTTCCACGAAGGCCATGCTCAGACCATAGCGTTACGGGGCCATAGCTCAGCTGGGAGAGCGCTTGCATGGCATGCAAGAGGTCGGCGGTTCGATCCCGCCTGGCTCCACCAGCCTTCGCTCGCTTCGCGAGCTTCGGCTCGGCAAGCCCGGAACCTTCTCGTAGCGAAGCGAACGAAGGCTGCCGCGCCGTAGCCCGAAGGGCGTAGGCGGGCCTCGGCAAGCATTTGCGAACAAGCGGCTCTGATGCTTAATGGCGGCAACAGTCCCTCCCGCAAACCCGCAAGATATCCCTATGACTTCTGAATCCTCTCCCGGCGCGATGACCGGACTGCGCGTGATCGACCTGACGCGCGTGCTCGGCGGTCCCTATTGCACGCAAATCCTG
>Ga0208589_1000956_pt1 | contig 12653 bp, 10 predicted proteins | sample NGESurshal092012_2_FD_184486 | JGI IMG/M metagenome (GOLD analysis project Ga0208589, IMG submission 184486) | Arctic peat soil microbial communities from Barrow, Alaska - NGEE Surface sample F53-2 shallow-092012 (SPAdes) | ecosystem: Environmental > Terrestrial > Soil > Wetlands > Peat ... | reverse complement strand
TCAAGCCGCTGCCCGCCGATGATCCACGCCAGCGCCAGCCGGACATCTCGCTGGCGAAGGACAAGCTCGGCTGGCAGCCGAAGGTGGGCATCGATGATGGCCTGCGTCAGACGATCACATATTTCCGCCAGTTGCTGAACGATGGTGGCAGCGCATGAATGCTGGCGTCAGCTTCAGCGTCATCGTCACCAACTACAACTACCGCGAATTCGTCGCCGAGGCGATCGATAGCGTACTGGCGCAGAGTCGCCCGGTGGTGCAGCTGATCGTGGTGGACGACGGCTCCGCCGACGGCTCGCCGGCATGGCTGGCCGAACGTTACGGTGCCGATCCGCGTGTGACCCTGCGCTGCGGGAGCAACGGCGGTCAGCTGTCCGCATTCATCAAGGGCATGGATGGCGTGACCGGCGACGTGGTGTGTTTCCTCGATGCCGACGATCACTGGAACCCGGATTACCTCGCCCGCATCGGCGCGCTGTACGACGCGCGCCGAGACGTGGATTTCGTGTTCAGCGATGTCAGCCTGTGCGGCAACGAACAAGGCATGCATGGTTTCGCCCCACACGCCATGGACCTGGGCTATACCGCGATCAGCACCTGGATCACCGCCCATTGGTATGGCGCCGCCACGTCGGCCTTGTCGATGCGCCGCGCTTGGGCCCGGCGTGCACTGGACGTGCCGATCGCGTTTCAGGAAACCTGGCGCCTGTCGGCCGACAATTGCCTGGTGTTTGGTCCCAGCGTGCTGGGCGCGCGCAAGTACTTTTTGCCCACCGGCGCGGTGCATTACCGCATCCACGGCAACAACGGCTGGTGGCATGCGCGCGATACGGAGCGGCAGTTCGCCAGTGGTTTCCGCGCGCGCTGCCTGATCAATCATTACGCCAGTCAGATGCACATGGATACCCTCACACTGGATCTGGTGAAGCGCGAATTTCTCAGCAAGCCCGAGCCGTCGCGTGACGAAACCATGCGCTACGCACGCATCGCGATGCGCGGTTCGGCGCCATGGCTCAAGCGCGTGGAGCGTGCGATCGCGATATGGCGTCGCGGCATGCGCAAGCCAGCCACCCGGACGGTTTCCGGGTCGTGAGCAGCGTGCGCCTCCCGTTCGCTGTCGCCGCCAGTGGTTGCAACGGGCATGATGATGTTTGCGTGGCAATCGGCCGCGCATGCGGCGATCTCATGGCGCCGCGCGAGACGCCGATGGTGCTTGAAATGCCGCAAAGTCCCTTCAAGTCCTGGCCGCGCTTTCGTGGCTGTCTGCTGTCTGGCGGCGGCGCGAGCGGTGGACGCGAACCACGCAAGCGAGTGCTGTCCTGGTCCGACCGAAAGTGCCGTCAATGAGCAGGCCGGTCACGCCATCGGTCAGCGTGATCGTGCTGACCTACAACTGGCCCGCAGCGCTGGGGTTGGTATTGCGCGCACTGGCGCGACAGAGCCGTTTGCCACTGGAGGTGATCGTGGCCGACGACGGTTCGCGGCCGGACACTCGTGCACTGCTGCTGCAGTCGGCGTGTGATTATCCGGTGCCGCTGCGCCATGCCTGGCAGGAGGATTTTGGTTTCCGTGCCTCCCGGGCTCGCAACGGCGGCATCCTCGCCGCGCGCGGCGACTATGTGATCCTGCTCGACGGCGACATGATCACCCATCCGAAATTCATTGCCGATCACCTGATGCTGGCGCAGCGCGGCACGTTCGTGCAGGGCACCCGGCTGCGCGTTACCGCGGCCGAGACCACACGATTGCTGGCAGGCGGCAGGCCACGTTTCCATCCTTGGGTGGATGCCCATTTCCGCCCCAGGGACGCGCTGCCGAGTCAGCTGCATTACGGCAAGCGCATCCACGCGTTGCGGCTCCCGTGGCTGGCACGACTGAAGGCGCGTTCACGCCGGGGCGGTCATGCCATGAGCTGCAACATGGCGATCTGGCGCGACGACCTGCTGCGCGTAAACGGCTTCAACGAGGCGATGGAGGGCTACGGCAGCGAGGATCTGGAACTGGCGGTACGGCTGCAGAATGCCGGCCTGCGCCGGCGCCAACTGAAGTTTTCCGGTTTGGCCATCCATCTCGAACACTGCTCGCGGTCGCCCGGTGATCCGGATGATCCGCTGATGCCGAACAACATCATCCTGCAGCGAACTCGGCGCGAGCGGATCGAGCGCTGCGAACAGGGAGTGGCGCAACACCTCGATGCATCCGTCACGCAGTTGCCGGACCTGCGCGAGAGCATGCTGGAGCCCTGAGCCGCTGATTGTCGCGGCTAGCAGGTGGTCGAAAAACAACCTGTTAGAGGGCGTCCAGGGCGGAACGCAGGCGAGCGGGAAACGCCGCCTGCTCGATTTCGTACCAGCGCCGAGCCATCTGCCCCAGCTGCATGGCGGTCGCTTCGGGCATCGCGATGCAATGCTCGATGGCCGCCGTCATCGCATCCGGCGAAAATCCATAACAGGTGGCGAGATCCTGCCGGCCGGTGGCATGGGCCGGCACCAGCACGCCGCGCCCGGTCGCGACCAGCTCGTTCATCGGCTCGGCATCCAGCGTAATCACCACCGCCTCGCAACTCATCGCCTCGACCAGATAGTGGCCGTAGCCCTCCGTCTGCGAAGGGCACACATGAAAGCGATGCTCGTTCTGCAGGCGGCGATAGGCGGTATCGTCCAGATGGTCACGGATCAACCGCACATTGGCCGGCAGCGCGTCGAGTTGGATCCGCTTGCGCCGCCACACCACGGTGAGGATCGGCCACGCCGGATGGGCCGCCCACAATTTCAGCAACGCCTCGGTGCCCTTGTTGTTGCTGCGTCCGGGCCCGTGGAAAAAGGCGGGCCGGCGCACAATATCCGCCTCGCGTCGATCCGGGCTGATGAAGCCAATTTGTTGTGTGGGCACGCCCAGTGTGTCGAACAATCGTGCGGCATGGTGGGTCTTCACCCACAGTGCATCCACTTGGTCCAGCGCGGCGCGATCCTGGGCTCGGAAATACTCCGGGTTCGGGATCAGCACATTGTGTCGCGCGGCATGCGCGAATTCCGGCCGGATGCGCTCCAGCATCAGGTTGAGATCGAACGCAGGTGAGCCCCGTGACAGGCGCAGACGAGTCAGCCATTCCGCGACACGACCGCGGTGCGGCAATGGTTTGAGGGTGACGCTGCTGCCTGTCGTGCGCAGAGCATCGGCGAGCAGGGCGATATCACGGCTCAGGCCGGCGCCGTTGTCGCGGCCGATCAGCTGGATGCGTGCCGAAATCATGATTGATCAAAAGGGGATTGTGCGCGCATGTGTCGTTGGATGGGCCTGGTTGGCTTCGGGATTCGCATCGGCGGCTTCGTCCACGTTCCTACCAGGCAAACAGCCTGGCACCAGTGCGTCGACCTTGAACATCCACCAGTCGCGTTGATTGGCGTAGCCCAGTGCGGCTGTATCGAAAATCAGCGCTGCCGTCGCGTGAGCCGTGTCGGATGCTTGGCCGTGCAATGGACTCAGTATTTTTCGAGTACCGCATAGTACATGCCATCCAAGTCGCCATCGCCGGGGAGGATCTGCCAACCGAGCTTGGCGGCTTGGCCCGCCGGCAGCGTGAATGCCACGGGGTGCGCATCAGGTTGGGCTGCCAGTAGTTCGCCGACGATCGCCTCGTTCTCCGCACGCAGCACCGAACAGGTGATGTAGACCAGCCGGCCGCCTGGCGCCAGCAGCGACCACAGCGCCGACAGGATGCGGCGTTGCTGTTCGTGCATGGCGGCGATATCGCTTTCGCGCCGATGCAGCCGCACGTCCGGTCGCCGCCGCAACACGCCGGTGGCCGAACACGGTGCGTCGATCAGGATGCGGTCGAACGCCTGGCGCTTCCACCAGCCGGCCGGCGCGCCCGCGTCACCGATCACCACCTTCGCGTTCAGCCGCAGCCGCATCAGGTTCTGGCCGATGCGTTCGGCACGCTTGGGATCGGATTCCAGCGCGGTCAAATCGATCTGCGCGCGTTCGAGCAGGTGACAGGCCTTGCCGCCGGGTGCGGCGCAGGCATCGAGCACGCGCAACCCATCCTTGAGGTCGGCCAGGTCGGCGGCCACCTGCGCGGCGCCGTCCTGCACGGCGAACGCGCCGTCCTCGAAGCCGGGCATGCGGGTGACGTCGGTACTGTGCGGCAGCACCAGTGCATCGGCCAGCCACGGATGAGCGGTTGCCGCGTAGCCGGCGCTCTGCAATTGCCCGAGCAGCGTCTCGCGATCACTTCGTTGTCGATTGACGCGCAGCATCAACGGCGGTTCGCGATTGTCGGCGGCCATCACCGCGTCGGCCTCGGCCGGCCAGTCGCGGGTCAGCGCCGCGGCCAGCCATGCCGGATGCGCGTGGCGGGTCTGTGGCCTGGCATCGAGTCTGGCGATCAGGGTTTCGCGCTCACGCAGCCAGCGTCGCAGCACGGCGTTGACCAGTCCGGCCAGCTGCGGCCGCCCCAGGGCTCGTGCGGCCTCGACGGTGGCTGCCACTGCCGCATAGTCCTGCAGCTCGAGGATTTCCAGCTGGACCAGCCCCAGCACCAGCAGGGCGTGGATGGCCGGATCCTTGTGGCGCAAGGACTTTTCCAGCAGGCCATCGACAGCGGCGTCGAAGCGCAGCCACCAGCGCGCGCCTTCGCTGAGCAGCGCCATCAGCAGTGCGCGGTCACGCGGATCGCGCAGCCGTGGTGCGTTGCGCTCCATCACGTCGCGCAGCGAAGCGCCACGCAGGGCAACTTCGGCTAGCCCCTTGGCGGCCAGCGCGCGGGTATCGGTCGTCATCGGACGTGCTTCATCGGAGCGGGCTTCATCAGAGCAGGCTTCATCAGAGCAGGCTTCATCGGGGCTGGCGCAGCTCGGGTCGTGCGTTGAGATAATCGGCTGCGTCAATGCGCTTGCCGCCAGCGCGCTGCAACGTGGTGACGCGCAACGCGCCATGGCCGCAGGCGAGGTCGATGCCATCGCGACTGGCTGCCAGTACGCCGCCCGGGACGGCGTGGTGATCGAGTTCGATCGCGCGTGCGGCCCAGATGCGCAGCGGCTCGCCGGCGATTTCGCCTTCGGCGACCGGCCACGGATCGAACGCGCGCACCTGACGCTCGAGTTCGAACGCCGGTCGACTGAAGTCGAGTTTCGCGTCGGCCTTGTCCAGCTTGTGCGCGTAGACGACGCCGCTCGCCGTCTGCGCGCGAGCGGTCAGCGATTCCCCGGCCAGCAAGTATGCCAGGCCTTCGGTCAATGCCTCGGCACCCAAAGCGGACAGACGATCGTGCAGCGACCCGCCGGTATCGTCGCGGGCGATCGGCGTGCGTCGTTCCAGCAAGACCGGGCCGGTATCCAGGGCGGCCTCCATCTGCATCAGGTCGACGCCGCTTTCGCTGTCGCCGGCGAGGATCGCGCGCTGGATCGGCGCCGCGCCGCGCCAGCGCGGCAGCAGGCTGGCGTGCACGTTCCAGCAGCCTAGGCGCGGGATCGCCAGCACCTTGCGCGGCAGGATCAGGCCGTAGGCGACCACCACCAGCAGATCCGGCCGATATGCCGCCAGCACCTGTTGCGCTTCGGCGGATTTCAGCGATTCGGGTTGCTCGATCGCAATGGCCGCCGCCAGCGCGGCCTGCTTGACCGGACTGGGTGTGAGCTTGCGGCCGCGACCGGCGGGTCGATCGGGCTGGGTATACACGGCGACCACGTCGGCGCCGCTGGCACGGCAGGCTTCCAGGCAGGGGACCGAAAATCCCGGGGTGCCGGCAAACACCACCCGCAAGGGTTGTCGGCGCAAGTCCGGATTGTTCAAGCCCGCATTATTCAAGCACTGGCCGCCTGCTTGCGTTGCTTGTCCAGCCGTTTCAGCAGCAACGCGCGTTTCAGCGATGACAGGTAGTCGACGAACACCTTGCCGTCCAGATGGTCCATTTCATGCTGGATGCACACGGCCAGCGGGCCTTCGGCCTCGACGATGATCTCGTGGCCATCGACGTCCTGCGCCCTGACTTTCACCATCAGCGCCCGAGTGACATCGGCATACAGGCCGGGAAACGACAGGCAGCCTTCCTGATAGACCTGCGAGCCGTGCTTTTCGAGGATCTGCGCATTGATCAGCGCCAGCGGTTGTTTGCGGTCGTCGCTCATGTCGGCGACCAGTACGCGCTGGTGCACATTGACCTGGGTCGCGGCCAGCCCGACGCCATGGGCGGCGTACATGGTCTCGAACAGGTCGGCGACCAGCTGCTTCAGCTTCGCGTCAAACGTGCGCACCGGTTCGGCATGGGTGCGCAGGCGGGGGTCGGGGAACTCGAGTATGGACAGGATGGACATGCATTTGACCTCGGCACCGAATTGCGGGCGGTTTGGTAAAAACCACCCCCGGCGCGATCTAGAATGTTTCTCATTGTACGTCGGCAAACATGCGAGCGCAGACGATTTTTGCCAACTGACACCTGTTGCGCGTGTTAACCATTCGGTTACACTCGCCGAGAATCTGGGGAAGGGGGATTCCCACCAATGATCAGAAAGCTAATCGTGTTGCTGGCCGGCATGCTGGTCACCGTGGCCGTGTACGCGGCCGGCGCGCAGCTGCGCGCCAATCATCCCGACAGTTATGTCGTACGCCGGGGTGACACCCTCTGGGATATCTCCGCCAAATTCCTGGCCAAGCCATGGCTGTGGCCGGAGATCTGGCAGGCCAATCCACAGGTACGCAACCCGCACCTGATCTACCCCGGTGACGTGCTCAATCTGTCCTTTATCAACGGACCGCGGCTGACGCTGCAACCGCGTGTGCATGCCGAAGGCGAAGCCGTGTCGGCGATTCCGCTGTCCGAGCTGAAGATGTTCCTCAAGGACATGCGGGTCATGGACTCCAGCACCGTCAGCTCCGCGCCGTATGTGGTGGGTTTCGAAGAGGGCCAACTGCGTGGCACGGTTGGTCAGAACATCTATGTGCGCGGCCTGCAGGGCGCGCCGGGTCAGCGCTGGGCGATCGTGCGGCCGAGCCATATATTCCGCGGTTTTGACCAGGACGATCCGAACACTGCCGATCTGGTCGGTCATGATCTGGACAGCGATGCCTCGATGGTCACCTCGCCGTGGCACGAGGATGCCCGCAGCGACGCGCAGTCGATGTGGTCCCACGACGATACCCCCCATCATAGCCGCGGTGAGGATCTCGGGGTCGAGGTCAGCGTGATCGGCACCGCCGAGACGCTGCGCATGGGTGATCCGTCCACCTTGTTGCTACTCGATTCGACCGATGCGATCCGCAGCGGCGACCGCATCATGCCGGTCGATGACACACCGTATGACCCCTACTACTACCCGCATGCGCCGAAGTCGGTGCCGAAGAATGCGCGTGTCATAGCGTTTGCCGACGCGCTGGCCGCCGTTGGGCCTCGCCAGGTGGTGGCATTGTCGATCGGCTCCAGGGACGGCGTCGACAATGGCCAGACCTATTCGATCTATGAGCCGGGTGAAAACATCCATGACGACGTGGCCAGCAACAGCTGGACCCGTGGTATTGGCAAGCGGGTCACGCTGCCGCCGGAGTACGTGGGGCACGTGATGGTGTTCCGCACCTTCGACCGGGTCAGCTACGGCCTGATCATGGATGGCTTGCGGCCGATAGAGAAAGGCGATCTTCTGCGCATGCCGGATTAACTGTCGGCAACGCTGTATCGGTGTTTTCCTACAACACGGCGCGGTCATCACCGCGCCGTTTCTGTTTGCCCCCAGTCCGTAAACTGCATTGCATGAACGACACCGATGAACTGCGCGCATGGCTGATCGCCTTGCGCACGCCGGGCTTAGGCCCGGGCGGCCTGCGCGAGCGGCTGGATGCGGCGGATGGCGATATTGAGGCGGTACTGGCACAACTGCAGCGTGCCCCAGGTTTGCTCGGCGAGCCGGCGCACGCCTGGCTGAAACAGCCGGACGAGGCACGGCTGGCTGCGGATCTCGCATGGCTGGCCGAGCCGGACCATCGGCTGCTGCGTTGTCTGGAGGCGGATTTCCCGCCGCAACTGGAAAACATTGCGCAGCCACCCGCCGCGTTGTTCGTGGCCGGCGACGCCAGTCTGCTGCTGTATCCGCAGGTGGCGATTGTCGGTGCGCGCAACGCCAGCGCGGCTGGACTGGCGCATGCCCGCGCGTTTGCCCGGACGCTGGTGCAGGCCGGGTTCGCGATTACGAGCGGCATGGCCGACGGCATCGATGGCGCCGCCCATGCGGCGGCACTGGATGCCGGCGCGGCGACGCTGGCGGTGGTCGGTACCGGGCCGGATCGGGTATATCCGCGCAAGCATCACGCACTGGCGCAGCGGATCGCCGCGCACGGCGCGCTGATCAGCGAGTTTCCGCCCGGCACGGCGGCGCGGGCCGATCATTTTCCGCGGCGCAACCGGATCATTGCCGGGCTGGCGCTGGGTACGCTGGTGGTCGAGGCGGGGCTGCAATCCGGCTCGTTGATCACCGCCCGGCTGGCCGGCGAACAGGGACGCGAGGTGTTCGCGCTGCCCGGCTCCATCCATAATCCGCTCGCTCGCGGGTGCCACCGTCTGATACGCGAAGGCGTACGACTGGTGGAGAGCGCCGTCGAGATTATCGAGACATTGGCGCCCGCAGCGCGCATGCTCGGCGGCGAACTGGCGGCCCGCCTCCAGGTGGGAACTGTCAATGGGGTGACTCGGCGATCGGGTGATGATCGCGCCACGGATAGCGCGGCGGCGCATTTCCGTTGGCAGAAAGATCCCGGATATCGCCGGTTATGGGTCGAACTAGGCCATGAACCGGCGACGTTGGACGAACTTGTCCTGCGTACGGGGCAGTCGACGGCAGCGCTGTCGTCGATGTTGTTGATGCTGGAACTGGAGGCCAGGGTCGAGAGTTTGCCGGGCAATCGCTACCAGCGTTTGCCTGATTGAGCACCGCGCATGGATCGGCACTGCCATGACGCCGTTGTCTGGCAGCGGACTTGACAGCCACGGGTACGGCATGGTTTCAACTATATATATGTCCGGCGCCGCAAGCGCCGGTGGTTCACTTGTGGAAATCCAGCTTCATGGCAAAAAACCTGCTCATCGTCGAATCACCGGCCAAGGCCAAGACGATCAACAAATACCTCGGCAAGGACTTCCACGTTCTCGCCTCCTACGGTCACGTGCGTGACTTGAAGCCGAAGGAGGGCGCGGTCGACACCGAGCACGGTTTCACCATGGCCTACGAGATCATCGAGCGCAATGAGAAGCATGTCGACGCGATAGCCAAGGCTGCCAAGCTGGCCGACGACATCTATCTCGCGACCGACTTGGATCGCGAAGGCGAGGCAATCTCCTGGCACATCAGCGAGATCCTGAAGGAACGCGGCCTCACCGAGGGCAAGCGGATGCACCGTGTGGTGTTCTCCGAGATCACCCCGAAGGCGATCAAGGCTGCGGTGGCGGCACCGCGCCAGTTGTCGCACGACCTGGTCGATGCGCAGCAGGCCCGCCGCGCGCTCGACTACCTGGTCGGCTTCAACTTGTCGCCGGTGCTGTGGCGCAAGGTGCAGCGCGGGCTGTCCGCCGGCCGCGTGCAGTCGCCGGCGCTGCGCATGATCGTCGAGCGCGAGGAGGAGATCGAGGCGTTCAACGCGCGCGAATACTGGAGCATCGAGGCGCAGTTGAAGCATGCCGATGGCGACTTCACCGCGCGCCTGAGCCGGCTCAACGGCAAGAAGTTCGAGCAGTTCGACCTCACCAACGAAGCCGATGCAGAGGCGGCGCGCAACGCGCTGAAGCAGGCGGCCCGCGGCCGCCTCACCGTCAGCGAGGTGGGCTCGAAGGAGCGCAAGCGTCGCCCGGCGCCGCCGTTCACCACTTCCACCTTGCAACAAGAGGCCGCGCGCAAGCTCGGCTTCACCACCAGCCGCACGATGAAGGTGGCGCAGGGACTGTACGAAGGCGTGGCGCTCGGCGACGAGGGCAATGTCGGCCTGATCACCTACATGCGTACCGACTCCACCATGCTGGGCGACGATGCGGTGGCCGAGTTGCGCCAGCTGATCGCGCGCGATTTCGGCACCAAGGCGTTGCCGGACGGCCCTCAGGTCTACAAGACCAAGTCGAAGAACGCGCAGGAAGCGCATGAGGCGATCCGCCCGACGTCCGCGATGTACACGCCGAAAGCGGTCGCCGTCTTCCTCAACGACGACCAGCGCAAGTTGTATGAGTTGATCTGGAAGCGCACGGTCGCCTGCCAGATGATCCACGCCACGCTGAACACCGTCTCGGTGGAGTTTGCCGTGCGTGACGTGCCCGGTGGCGATGCCTCATTCCGCGCCAGCGGCACCACCGTGATCGATCCGGGCTTCCTGGCCGTATACGAGGAAGGCCGCGACCAGAAGAGCGCCGAGGACGACGATGAAGGTCGCCGCCTGCCGCTGCTGGCGGTGGGCGAACAGGTGCCGTTGCACGAGATCGCCGCCGACCAGCATTTCACCGAGCCACCGCCGCGTTACTCCGAAGCGAGCCTGGTCAAGGCGCTGGAAGAACACGGCATCGGCCGCCCGTCGACCTACGCCAGCATCATCCAGGTGCTGCAGAACCGCGAATACGTCTTCCTCGATAGTCGCCGCTTCAAGCCCAGCGACGTCGGTCGCGCGGTGAGCAAGTTCCTCACCGCGCATTTCACTCGTTACGTCGACTACGACTTCACCGCGAAGATGGAAGACGAACTCGATGCGGTCAGTCGCGGCGAGGAAGCCTGGGTGCCGCTGATGGAGCGCTTCTGGCTGCCGTTCAAGCAGCAGGTGGACGAGAAGACCGAATCGGTCGATCGCAACGAGGCGACCGGTGCGCGTGAGCTGGGAACCGATCCGAAAACCGGCAAGCCTGTATCGGTGCGCCTGGGCCGTTACGGGCCGTTCGTGCAGATCGGCAGCAAGGAAGACGAGGACAAGCCCACGTTCGCCAGCCTGCGCACCGGCCAGAGCATGCATACGATAGCCCTGGCTGATGCGCTGGAGCTGTTCAAGTTGCCGCGCAAGCTGGGGCAGGCGGAGAACGGCGATGAGGTCAGCGTGGGGGTGGGCCGCTTCGGTCCGTTCGTGAAGCAGGGCAGCACCTATGCCTCGCTCAAGGTCGAAGACGATCCATACACGATCGAGTTGCCGCGTGCACTGCAGGTCGTGCAGGAAAAGCTGGAGATGCTGGCGAACCGGTTGATCCTCGATATCGGCAACGGCGTGCAGGTGTTGAACGGCCGCTACGGCGCGTACATCACCGACGGCGAGAAGAACGCGCGCATCCCGAAGGAGCAGGAGCCGAAGGAACTGACCGAGGCGCAGTGCCTCGAACTGCTCGCCGCCGCGCCGGTGCGCAAGGGCCGCTTCGGCAAGAAAACCGCCGTCAAGAAGGCGACGACCAAAAAGGGTGTCGCGGAAAAGACGGCGCCTGCACTGAAGAAGACCGCTGCCGGGAAAACCGCGACCAAGAAGGCTGCCGACAAAAAGAAGAAGGCTAAAAAAACCGTCGCCAAAAAGACCGCGACCAGGAAAGCCGTGGCAGAGAAAGTCGAGGCCTGAGTGCTGCGGCGCTTCACCCTCGCCGAGCTCGATGCTGCCGCTGCGTTGCTGCACGACGGCGGTGTGCTGGCCTATCCGACCGAGGCGGTATTCGGCCTTGGTTGCGATCCGCACGACCGCGTCGCGTTCGAGCGGCTGTTCGCGCTGAAGCAGCGGCCACCTACGCAGGGCGTATTGCTGATCGCCGCCGAGTTCGCCCAGATCGAGCGTTATATCGAGTTGGCCGCAGTGCCGCCCGACGTTCTGCAGCAGGTGCGGGCAAGCTGGCCGGGGCCGCACACCTGGGTTTTCCCGCGCTCGACGCAGGTGCCTGCATGGATCGCCGGTGCGCATGCCGGTATCGCGCTACGCATCACCGCGCACGAACCTGCCGCCGCATTGTGTTGGGCGTTCGGCGGTGCGCTGGTGTCGACCAGCGCCAATCCGCATGGCCAGCCGCCGGCCCGCTCGGCGCAGGCCGTGGAGGCCTTTTTCGGGGACACGCTCGACGGCCTGCTGGATGCCCCGCTGGGCATGCAGGCCAGCCCTACGGTGATCCGTGACGCGCTCTCGGGCGCTATCATCCGCAGCTGACCGTCCAGGGGGCGTGGATCGAAGTTGCCTTGCCGCAACATGAACCGCGGCGGACGACGGCCCTGCCATTCACGCCGTCGTTCATCGACGGCTGCGATGCTGCTCCCAGAGCGACAAATCGGAGTGTCCGGGAGATTACGGCGTGGCGATTGATTACGACACCTACCAGCGCGAGACACGGTCGCGGTTACCCTTGCTGGACGCGGCCGATCCGGACCGTGTGCTGGCGTGGCGCGACGGCGAGGCGCTAAGCACCGCGCAGTTTCTCGCGCATGTGCATGCGGTGGCCGCGATCCTGCCCGTGGCCACCGCAGCGGTGAACCTGTGCGAGGATCGCTACGCGTTCCTGGTGGCGTTCTGTGCCATTGCGCTGCGCGGTCAGATCAATCTGTTGCCCTCCTCGCGCGCGCCGCAGGCGGTGGACGAGGTGATGACGGCGCATCCGGGCTGTTATGCGCTGGGTGAACAGGCACTCCTTCCGGCACCTCCGGGTTATCGACAGTTGCCGTCGCTGGATGCCGCGCCGT
>Ga0208589_1000955_pt1 | contig 12657 bp, 11 predicted proteins | sample NGESurshal092012_2_FD_184486 | JGI IMG/M metagenome (GOLD analysis project Ga0208589, IMG submission 184486) | Arctic peat soil microbial communities from Barrow, Alaska - NGEE Surface sample F53-2 shallow-092012 (SPAdes) | ecosystem: Environmental > Terrestrial > Soil > Wetlands > Peat ... | reverse complement strand
GCGGCCTCCCTGCTTGGTTTAACTCTTCCTAATAAAAGACATTAAACCACAAGGAGGCCCGTCGCGCGCGGGGGCGGGGGAATAATTCGGGCTAAACTCACGGTGGTGTGGTCAATCGGTATGACGCTTTTGGCACTGGCGCTTGCGTCGTATCGCACGGGGCTGACCCGCCGTGCCGGAATGGCTCTGATTGTAGTCTACGCCGCGTTTGTAATGGTTATGCTTATCTGGCGGTGAAAAGCGGCTTGGAATCGATCCGGGTCGATGAAAGAAACGGAAATTCAAACACGCGGAGGCACACCCAGCGCCGCGGCGACAATATCCCATCGCATTTTCACGTCCGCTCGATCCAGTTCTTCGGGGACGTTATCAATGTTCTGGCTCTGCCGATAGATCATCTCGGCGTGCCGGAGAAGGCTCTTTCGCTGATCTTCGTCGTCGATCTGGTTGGCGCACTCCCCGATCACTTCCAGAAGACGCAGCGTGACGGCCACGCTGTCGCGGCCGTATTGTCTGATCTGGTTAAACGCCGCGTCGGTGATTCCGGCAAAATCCGAGGCCGGTCCGATCAACCGGATCTTCCCCGCGGAGTCATGGCGGGCGAGTCCGGGCAGTCCGCTTCGCGCGACCCGGGATACCGCCGATCCCAACGCATTGATGCAGTTCATCGCCGTAAAGGGATCATTGATGCCCGGCGACAAGGCTCGCACGGCGACCTCCACGATCTGGCGGATTGCATATTCTATATCCTGCTCCGCCGTGCGATGGTTGCCGAAAATAAATGCCCCCGTCAGAAGGCCGCTCAACTTTTGATCACACCGTTCGGCAGGCCGCGCGCGCAACAACGGATTGCCGGCAATAACGTAATCCCCCGATCGGCATTCAAGCCGCATGATAACGTCCGCATTCAACGCCGCCTGGAGTAGCGCATCGAAGTCCACGGCCTGAATATATCCGTCGCGGGCTGATGCAAGCGTGAATTCCATCCCATTGCCGGAATCCTCCGACTCCAATTTGGCGGACGCTTTGCCGCCAGTTTGGGGATATTTGACGATGTCCTCGGCCGCCGCATCCATGACCCTGTTGAAATCGGCAAGCGCACCCGCAACGACCGTGGGCGCCTGCAATGAAATTGAAATGTGGTGGATGAAATAAATGAGCACCGCGATGCTGGCGACGGCCAGCAGCACCGCGCCGGTGACCGATGCCTGCGGGACAAATGCCTGACCATCCTCGAATTTGCCGTGGATCGTGCGAAGGATAAGCAGGCAATACAAAAACGTCGCGACGAATGTACCCAGCACGACCTGATTACTGAGGTCGCGCATAAAGTTTCGCAGCAACCGAGGACCAAACTGGGAAGAGGCCTGTGTAAGGGCCGCGATGGTAATGGAGAAAACGACACCCGCGACCGTAATGATCGAACCGGCGACCGTGGAGAGGAGCGTTTGGGCTCCAGCGGACCCGCCGGCGTAAAGCCAGCCGATCGGTGCGCCCGTATCCAGATACGTGCGATCGACGTACAGCAGCGCAAACGCCGCGACGGCTGCCAGCGCGGTCATCAGCGACGGCACAAACCAATAGCCGGAACTGACGATCTCCCAAAGGTGGCGAAGACGGATTTTCATGGACTGTACTTCTCGTTCCTCGTCTGCGCGCCGGAGCCTGATTTCTTTCGAGCGCGATATTCCAGCCAGATGAACAGAACCACAACGCAGTCCAGAATGGTAATGCACAACAATCCCCAGGAGAATTGCCATGTCAGCCGCACGATTTGGTAGCTGACAAACGCGAGCAACACCGCGATGGCGGCGGGAAATGCCCAGGATTTATTCCGCAACAGGTTCACAACGAGTGTGATCTTCACCAGGCCGTGCCCGACAAGGTAAAGGGAGGCAAACGTCTTGGTACTAACGGACAGGTGATCCCCAAGGTGCATAACGTGATTTGCGATGAAGTTGTCCGGATCGTCCTCCAATTCTTCGCTCACCAACAGGACGAGAAGGCGATGTATGGCTTCCTTGCTTACGAAGAACAAAAATGCGCCGCCGATCATTTCCATGACACCGTCCACCCCCTTGAAGAAAATGCCGATAAAAAACAGCAGGCGGCGTGTATTGCTTTTGGACGTTGCCATTCAAAGTTCTCATTGCTTTTTGCCGGCGAAAGCCAGCGGTTGAACTTGAATCGACGTTATGGGGCGGGTGGCGGATTTTTGTGTGCGCGATTGCAGAAAGGCGATTAGGTCGCCCATCTCTTTGCCGCTGAGATTGTAGGTAAAGCCCGGCATGTTGTAACCGCCATTGGAAATGCGCCAGACCAATTGATCGCGGGTCAGGCGATCCGCGACGTGAGTAAGCTCCGGCCCGCGAATGCCGCCCTGGCCTTCAACCTGATGGCAATAGATGCACGCTTTGTCGTGGAAGAGCAATGCGCCGTGCTGGATCATCGGATCATTTGAATGAACCAGGGATGCCGCCAGCGGCGGTGTGTCGAAGCGCGGCGTCCACGGCGCCTCAAGCCCCAACCGCCACAGAACCACGATTGTCACCACGGTTGTCAGCACGATAATCGGCGCCCACGGCCGCTTTGTTATGCTGCGCTCGCCCTTGTTAAACAGCAGCGGCAGAAGCGTCGGCACCAGCACCAGGGCCATCGGCATGATCCAGAGCAGGTACTTGTCTGATCCGTGCGGCAGCAGTGCCATCAGGCTGAAATACCAGAAGAAATACCAGTCGGGCCGCGGAACGGCATGAATCTCCGTCGGATCGGGAGGTTTGTTCAGATCGGGCGGACCCACCGTGATTGCCAGGACCAGAATCGTCAGGCAAACAAGCAGGCTGAAGATCACATCGCGCCACGCGGCATCGGGCCAGAATGGGACGCCGTCGCTCTTGAGCAGCGCTTCGTATTTTTTCCTGTACGTTTTCGGATCGACCGGCTCGCCCGATTTTGGGGGTTCGGAAATTCCGTGCTGCAGCACCAGGAATAGGTGCAGAGCCAGAAATCCAAAGATCAGACCGGGGATGAAAAAGACGTGAATGGCGAAGAATCGGCTCAGCGTGGTGCCACCGACGGTTTCGCCGCCCATCACCAGCGTCGCCAGGTAATGCCCGATGAACGGCACACGGCCGGCCTGTTCGGCGGAGACGACCACCGACCATACTCCGTCCTGATCCCACCGTAGCAACTGCCCGGTGAAACCCATCCCGATTGTGAGAAACAGGAGCAGAATTCCGGTGATCCAGTTGACCGAACGCGGGTATTTGTAGGACGCCGTCAGAAAGACCCGCGCCATGTGGATGCCGACGAGCAAAATCATCGCCGAAGCGCCGAAATAGTGCATGCCCCGCAGAATTCGGCCCAGCACCGCTTCATGCGTGATGTATTGCAGCGTGCCGTAGGCTTGCGATGTGGAGGGTACATACACGGTCGCCAGCACCGTGCCGGTGATCACCTGGATAAGGAACGCCATCAGGGTGGCGCTGCCGAAGACGTACATCCATCCGGCTTTGCGGGGAACCGGATGTTGCAGCATGGGGCCGAATGTTTTCCACAGACCCGTGCGGTCCTCCAGCCAGAAGGCGGCGCGCACCAGCGGCCGCACGACCCACGGATACGCGCCCGCCACCGCCACGCGATCGCGCTCATCAGCGTCGGCTGATTCGGATTCATCAGGGCCATGCGATTCCATGTGCGGCGCTCCAACAAGGATCAGATCAACTCACTCCGCGCGTAATTGGCACGGCGCTGGCCAACACTTCGACATTGCCATCCCGGACGCGAACATCGTACCGGGGCAACGGTTGCGGCGGCGGCCCGGCGGCAACGGCGCCGTCCTGATAATAAACCCCGCCGTGGCATGGACACATGAACAGTTGCGCCGTGTCAATCCAGCGCACTGGGCAGCCCAAATGCGTGCAGTTGATTGAGAAACAGGTGAATGTCGATGCGTCGTCACGCCGCAGCCACGCGGCGGTTTTGCCCGCATAGCCGGCCCAAGGCAGGCTCGATGCGTCATCAAGTTTGACGATGGTGGTGCTGCCGATCTTGAAATCATCCACTTTGCCCACCGCTCGCCAAACGCTCTTGGTCGCCTTGCCCAACGGCGCGAGCATAAATCCGACCACCGCCCAGAGGATCGAACTCACCGATATGCCGCCGAGTCCGATGCACATCCAATTCAGGAATCGGCGCCGGCGAAGCGCCTGGGAATCGGCAGCGGGCCGCCACGGCGCAAGGCATTCTTCCTCTTTGGGTTTATTAACTTTGATGTTCACGGACCCAGTCTCCTATCAAACCTGCCATGCCGATTACGAATACCGCGGCTCCGACGCAAACCACGAGCATGTTAAGCAGCGCGCCCCAGAAACAGATGGCCAAGCCCACCGCGGTAATGAACGGCCAAAATGTCGGCGGCGGCGGCTTCTCGGGGCGCGGCGGATTCTTTTGATTGACGGCCAACTCGGACATGGGTCATCTCCAGTTCTTTTAGCGAATCAAGGTTGGCAACGTTTCGCCTGACGCGATGGATTCGTTGCTGCCGCCGGGCCACGCCTCGTACCACAGGCCTAGCCGAATCAGAATCGCGCCGGCATAAATCAGGCAGCAGGGGAACCACATCAACAGGCCGCCCAATTGCTGGTCTTCTTGGGCGGATATCAGCCCGCGCAGGCGCGGCAGAATTCCCAGATCGTCGGTCGGATTCAAATAGAACGGATAAATCTGATAGGAGCAGAACGTGATGAAGATGCCCAGAAGCGAACTGAATGCGCAGCCTGTAAACAGATAAAACACCGCCGGGAAAACCGTCATGCGATGTCCCGGCACCGGCGTCACCACCGGATACCAGAAGATCGTCCCGCTGACCATGAAGCAAAGGTGCTGGAATGCGTGAAGCCCCTCGTTGTGCAGCGACGCGTCGAATAGCCGCGGCCAATGCCACAGCCACAGCGCCACGATTCCGCACGCCCATGCCACTGGCGGCTGACGCAGGAACCCTTCGGCGACTTTCAGCGCCCGCCAACTCAGAACCCATCGCCACCAATCCAGCGGTATCCCCAGCAACAGAAGCGGCGGCACGACCTCCGACAGCAGCAGGTGCTGGAACATGTGCATGCTGAACAGGTAGTTGTCCGCCAGCGTATCCAACGGCGAAACCAGCCCCAGGAACATGATCGCCAGTCCCAGGTAGTAAAACACCGCCATGCGTTGGAAACGGAATCGAGCCAGCACGCCATATCCGATCGCCAGCGCCGCGCATCCGATAAGAATGGAAGGCTCCCAATCCCACGCCGATAAAATTGTCTCCGCCAGACTCATAAGGCGCCCCATAGATAGACGATGCCGAAGATGAAGACCCAGACCACGTCAACGAAATGCCAGTAGATCGCCAGCGTCGCCAGCGGCCGCTTGGGTCTGGGCAGCACACCGGCGAAAAGAAGACCGTACAGGACGGCCAGCATGATCAATCCGACCGCAACATGAATGCCGTGAATTCCCACCAGCATGAAAAACATGCCGCTGAACATGCTGCGGCTGATGACGATGCCGCGCCCGGCCAAACCGATGAATTCAATGATTTGAAAAGCGATGAAAGCCGCTCCGAGGATAACCGTCGCCAGCAACCAGCCGTGCAGCCGCCGGATGTTGTTTGCCCTGGCGTTCACCTCCGCCCGCCAGATGGTGAAACTGCTGGAAAAGAGCGCAATGCTGTAAAGTCCCGTGCGCAGCGGATCCAGCGCCTCATGTGCGTCCGCTCGATAACTTGGAACATAGTGGTAATAGATAAAGGCCGCGATGAGCGCGACAAAAAACAGGGCCTCGGACGCCAGGAACAGCGCCATGCCCGAACGCGGGATATTTTCCGACACCCAGTCGAGCAACCGAGTTTCCTTGGCAACCAGGTGCGGATTTTCGATGTAACGCGCTCTTCCGATTTCTGCTTGCGGGTGCGCCAACTGCCACAGCGGCCGGCGACCATGGACCGCGGGAACATTCTCGAAGTTCTCCTCCGGCGGGGGTGAAGTCGTCGCCCATTCCAGCGTCCAGGCATTCCAGGGATTGCTCCCCGCTATCTTCCCCTGTTTACTGCTCCAGTACAGGTTCCAGAGGAAAACCAGCGTGGAAAAAGCCAGCACCATCGCCCCCAGCGATGAAATGAGATTCAGGATCGGCCAACCCGGCAGATCAGGGTACGTGTAAATTCGCCGCTGCATGCCGTGGAAACCAAGCACATGCTGAACCATGAATGTTCCGTTGAAGCCGATCACCGTAAGCCAGAAATGCCATTTGCCGATGCGCTCGGACAGCAACCGCCCGCTGATCTTGGGAAACCAGTAGTAAAACCCGCTGTAGATGGCGAAGACCGACCCACCGAATAAAACGTAATGCAGGTGCGCAACCAGAAAATACGAGGATTGCAATTGCCAATCGACGGGCACCGCCGAAAACATCACGCCCGACAAGCCTCCCAGCGTGAATTGAATCAGGAACGCGATGGCAAACATCATCGACGTGGTGAACCGCAGCGACCCGCCGATCATCGTGCCAATCCAGGCGAATATCTTCACCCCCGTCGGCACGGCGATGAGCATGCTCGCGGCCGAGAAGACGTAATATTCGACCATCGGCAGCCCCATCGTGAACATGTGATGCACCCACACGCCAAAGCTCAACAGCGCGATGGCCACGGTACTCATCGCCACGAAGGTGTAACCAAAGATCGGCTTGCGCGAGAAAACCGGTATCACTTCCGAGATCATCCCCCAGGCCGGGATGATCATGATGTACACTTCGGGATGCCCGAAGCTCCAGAACAGGTGCTGGTAAATCACCGCCGACCCCTGATACTGCGGGTTGAAAAAGTGCGTCCCCAGCAATCGGTCACCAAGCACCATCACCAGGGCGGCGTTGATGATCGGCATGGCAAAGATGATCAGAAACGAATTCACCAGCACCATCCAGGTGAAAAGCGGCAGCCGCCGGATCGTCATGCCCGAAGCCCGCAGCGTGAGGATGGTCAGAGCCATATTCGTCGCCGTGGTCAGGGTACCAATGCCGATCAACAGCAGCGACAATGCCCAGTAATCCATCCCTTGATAGAACGAATACGGCGGCAAGCTCAGCGGCGCGTAGGCGAACCACCCGGCTTCAGGCGGATGGCCTACCGCGACACTCAGATACAGAAGCACACCTCCCAGTGCCGTGCACCAAAAACTAAAAGCGTTCAGCCGCGGCATCGCCATGTCGCGCGCGCCGATCTGCAGCGGCACGATATAAACGGCCATTCCCAGTTGCACCGGCACGATGACCAGGAAGATCATGGTCACGCCGTGCAGCGTGAACAGCGCGTCATACACATCCGGCGACAACCACCCGTTCCGCGGCACCGACAACTGGATGCGCATCAACGTCGCTTCCACTCCGCCGATCAGAAAAAATGCCAGCGCCATGAGCATGTACATGACGCCCAGCACCTTGTGATCCACCGTACTCACCCAGCGATACCATCCGCCGCTGTGCGCACCGATGGCCGGCGCGTCCGGCGCCGTGGCGGGCGATACCGCGTCGATTGGAGGATGTGTGCAGCCGTCCAGCGGCAGATCGCTCATCGCAGCGCCTCAAGGTAGGCGGCCAGGTTTGTGACATCCGTCGGCGACAGCCGCATTCGCGGCATGTAGCATCCGGGCTTCATCGACTGCGGATCGTTCAGCCAGTCCCGCAATTTTTCAGGTGTATTGTCTGCGACTCCCGCGCCCAGGGTCGCGCGCGAGGCAAAGTGCGTCAAGTCAGGCCCGACGTTGGCCCCCAACGCCAGCCCCGCGACGGCGTGGCATTGAATGCAGGTGTGCGACTGGAAGAATTCCCGGCCGCGTTCCGCCGATCCCTCCACCATACCCGCCGGCTCAGACTGCCGGCGCTCCCATGCCTCAAATTCCGCCGGCGTTTGAACCACGATCCGCAGCCGCATCCAGGCGTGCCCGGCGCCGCAATACTCGGCGCAGTCTCCCAGATATTCTCCCGTCCAATCCGCCCGCAGCATCAAATGATTGGACAAACCAGGCACGGCGTCCATTTTTGGCCCCAGTTGCGGTATCCAAAGTTCGTGAATTACGTCAGCCGACTTCAATTCCGTCCATATCGCTTTTCCGGCGGGCAGATGAATCTCGTTCGCCGTCACAACGTGGCCGCCTGGATAATGCAATTCCCACCACCACTGATGAGCCACGATCACCAGGTCCGGCGCCCGATTGGCAGCCTGCGGCTCAGCCCGGTGCATTGTCCAAACCGTCAAGGAGAACAAGCCGCATTGAATTCCCAGCGGAATGAGCGTGTAAGCAATCTCGATTTTCCGTTTTCCTCCACTCTGCGGCGGTTCCACTCCTGTTCCTCGGTCGCGATAACGAATCACCGCATAGACGATCAGGCCGGTCACCACCAACGCGATTACCCCTGCCAGGACAATCGTGACAAGGATCAACAGCCTCACCGCGTCGCCTTGCGGCGAAAGCGGCGAAAACGGGGTGCCCATGCTGGGAAGTGAAGGACTCATATTGTCGTGACACAGCACGGGCTGACACAGCACGAATTGACGCGGCGCTTCATCGTATTCGGCGCCCATCGCAAGGATATGCGCTGGACGAAAACGAGGGCCAGACCCGCGCCGGTACGCCCGCGCAAGTCAATGGTCCCCCATCCTATAGCAGACAGCGACGCGGATCGCGCGATGTCTTCAACATCAGGTTTTTCTCCCACCGAGGAAGTTGTCGATTGTCGAATAGAATGACCTAAGCATGAATGGCGGCTGGCTCGCCTTCCCTTTCAAGGTGACCTTTTCGTCAGCACTCTGAGATGGCTCGATCAATCCACGGAATTCTCTGGCATTGATCCTCCGCCGCTCCATGCAAAGGAATCCCTTATGGGCGAGCATTACGACGTCATCATCGTGGGGACCGGCGCTGGCGGCGGCACTTTGGCGCATGAGTTGGCCCTGGCAGGCAAAAAGCTGCTCGTGCTTGAACGTGGACCCTTCCTGCCTCGGGAAAAGGAGAACTGGGATACGACGGCCGTTTTCCTCAAGAATCGATATCACACGACCGAAGTTTGGACCGACCACAACGGCAACCCGATTCACCCGGGAACCGGCTACTGGGTTGGCGGCAATACAAAGGTTTTCGGCGCAGCCATGTTTCGCCTGCGGGTAAAGGACTTCGAGACTCTGCAACATGAAGGCGGTATCTCGCCGCAATGGCCGCTGAAATACGACGTGTTTGAGCCATATTACTCGCGAGCGGAAAAACTTTATTGTGTTCACGGCAAGAGCGGACTCGATCCCACCGAACCGCCGCGCAGTGAAGAATATCCATTTCCACCCGTCTCGAACGAGCCTCGCATGCAGCAGATTCAGGAAGGCGTCGCTGCCTTGGGATACAAGCCCTATCCCGTCCCCCTCGGATTGAAACTCAATGAAGCCGACCGGCTGCGGAGTGCCTGCATCCGATGTGATACCTGCGACGGGTTTCCCTGCCTGATCCACGCCAAGGCTGACGCCGATATCGATTGCGTTCGGCCGGTCATGGATCTGCCGAATGTCACGTTGCGCACCAGCGCGAAAGTCATCAATATTCTGCTCAATTCAAGCGGCGCCGCCGTCACTGGCGTGGAAGTTGAATTGGAAGATACAGCGGCGGGAACGAAAACCTCCGCGACGTTCACCGGCGACATCGTCGTCATCTCCTGCGGCGCCATCAACTCCGCGGCCCTGCTGCTGAAGTGCAAGAGCGAGCGATTCCCCAACGGGCTTGCCAACAGCTCAGACATGGTTGGCCGCCACTTCATGTTCCACAATTCCAATGCAATGGTCGCCCTCTCAACACACGAGAATGACGACAAATACATGAAGACATTCGGCATCAATGATTTTTACTTCGGTGAGCCGGATTATCCGTTTCCAATGGGAAGCATTCAGCCGGTGGCGTCATTCAAAAAGGAAATGATGAAGAGCGACGCGCCGCCGCTTACGCCAGGTTTTGCATTGAAGATCGCCAAGGACCACGCCGTCCCCTGGTGGCTCATGACTGAAGACCTTCCTGATCCCAACAATCGCGTTCGCTTCGTCGATGGCGGAATTCGACTTGAATATACTCCCAACAACCAGACCTCCTTCAAACGACTCAAACACCGCTGGATCGATGTGCTCAAGCGATCCGGCCACGCCCATGCGGTATTCGATTGGCACGCCTATTTCAAAAAGGACATCGGCATCGAAGGCGTCGGCCACCAGAACGGCACCTGCCGGTTTGGAATCGACCCGAAGCAATCCGTGCTCGATCTGAATTGCCGCGCGCACGATCTGGATAATCTATACGTCGTTGACGGTGCATTTTTTCCGTCGTGTGGAGCGGTGAATCCTTCCCTGACAATCATCGCTAATGCAATTCGCATCGCGGATCATTTGATTGAACGCTCAAAATAGGATGGCCAGTTGGAGCGGAAAGAACTGCCATTACCTTTATGCCGCCTTCATCACCCACAGCGCCGCCCGTTCAAAATGTGCCGCTGGGCGCCGCCCTGGTTGTCGCGGCTTTTTTGTTGGTGGCCTTCATGAGCGCCTTTGGAAAGGCCGCCTCTGTTTCCACGAGCGCGATTGTTTTCTTTCAGAGCTTCATCAGTTTGCTGCTGTTCCTTCCCTGGATCCTGCATGACGGCTTCGCCAAGATGAAAACAAGTCATTTTTTCCTGCACGGCGTGCGCGGCCTTGGCGGCGTTTTGTCGCAGGCATTGATGTTCATCGCAATTTTGAAAATGCCGCTGATGAACACGGTTCTCCTGAGTAATTCCGCGCCGCTGTTCATTCCGCTGGTCGCATGGGTGTGGTTGAGGGAAAAAATCAGCTTGACGACCGCGATCAGTCTGGCCGTCGGCTTCGCCGGAGTGCTGATGATCCTCAAGCCGGGGGCAAGCCTTCTCCGAAATCCCGCCGCGCTGCTCGCGACCGCTGCCGCCGTCTGCTCCGCCATTGCGCTGGTCACCGTCAACCGCCTCTCCAAGACTGAGCCGACCGAACGCATTTTGTTTTATTATTTCCTGATTGCCTCGCTCTTGACGGCGCCTTTCGTCCCATTCGGATGGCAATTTCCCTCCGGCCGCCAATGGCTCTTGCTGCTGGGCATCGGCTTTTGTCAGGCTGCAAGCCAATGGCTCCTGATTCACGCTTATCATTACGCCACTCCTGGCCGCATCGCGCCGTTTAACTATTCCGTGGTCATTTTCTCCGGACTGATTGGTTGGATCGTCTGGCACAATCGGCCTGACGCGCTCGCGCTCGTCGGAGTCATCCTCGTCAGCAGCGGCGGCATTCTCACAACCATAATGGGCGGACCCAACACACGCGGCCATTATGGCTGGATCGGCCACTGGAACGCCGAGTTTCTCCGTCTCAAACATTGGGAGCAGCGATGCCTGTCAAAACAATCTCCGGCGACGACGTCCGTTGCGTCCTGAAATGGGACGCCATCGTCGGAGAGTCTCCCCTCTGGCATCCGCAGGAGCGCCTGCTTTATTGGGTCGATATTCAGGGCAAAAAGGTTCACCGTTTTGACCCCAAATCCGCGCGCAATGAAACCTTCCACTTGCCGGATTTGGTGACATGCCTCGCCTTTCGCAAAAACGGCGGCTTGTTGTTGACGCTCCGAAAACACTTCGCCTTCTTCGACCCCGGCTCAGGCAAACTCGAAACGCTTGCAACGATCGAAGGCAATAAGCCCGGCAATCGTTTCAATGACGGCCGGGTTGACCCCCAAGGCCGATTCTGGGCCGGCACAATGGGCGATCCGGCTTGGGATCAGCCAGTGGGAAGTTTGTATCGCTTCGATCCCGATCAGACAGTGACAAGAAGGTGGACGGAGGTCATCTGCTCCAACGGCACCGCCTGGAGTCCGGACGGCCGCACCATGTATTACACGGAAAGCTTTCGCTACACGATCTTCGCGTATGACTTCGATTCCCAGACCGGTTCGCTGGCCAACCGTCGCGTGTTCGCAGCGGTGGACCGCAAGCTGGGCGCCTTTCCCGACGGCTTGTGCGTCGATGCCGAAGGATTCATCTGGTCCAATCATGTAGGCATCGGCCGCGTCGTTCGCTACGATCCCACCGGCCGCATCGAACGGCAGATTCAGCTTCCGGTGCCCCGCGCCGTCGGCTGCACTTTCGGCGGCGATGATCTGCGCACGCTCTTCATTACTTCAGCCCGCGAAACCATGACGCCGCGGCAACTTGAAGACGCGCCCCTTTCTGGGAGCCTGTTTGCTATTAAGCCCGGCGTCAAGGGGCTGGCGGCCGTTTATTTTTCCGGCTGATGCGGCGAGACATTCGATCTCCGACATTTGGAACTCCATTCACTGGGGGCTTTCCCCGGTTCTCGTACGACCCGTCAGGCTGGCGATCACCGCTGTCAAGTCGTTGGGTTCGATTGGCTTGGGGATGTGGACTTGAATACCGGCCAATAGCGCCTGCCGTCGGTCGCCCTTTTGAACGAATGCGGTCAGGGCCACTGCGGGGAGGTCGCGAGGATGATGCCCCTTAGCAGCCTGTGGCAAAAGTCTCGCGCGGCCAGACGAAGCGGCTTTTGGCCGCAAGCGAGACGCGACGACGAAG
>Ga0208589_1000953_pt1 | contig 12673 bp, 13 predicted proteins | sample NGESurshal092012_2_FD_184486 | JGI IMG/M metagenome (GOLD analysis project Ga0208589, IMG submission 184486) | Arctic peat soil microbial communities from Barrow, Alaska - NGEE Surface sample F53-2 shallow-092012 (SPAdes) | ecosystem: Environmental > Terrestrial > Soil > Wetlands > Peat ... | reverse complement strand
GACACGTCGGCGACATGGGTGGTGACGCGCAGGCCCTGCGGCAGCCGCTCGACCTCGCACAGCGCCTTGGTTTCCGCCATCGCTTCGGCCGAGACATCGCACATCGCGACATTGCAGCCTTCGGCGACGAGCTGGCGCGCCAGTTCGCGGCCCATCCCCGTGCCGCCCCCGGTGATCACGGCAGTCTTTCCGGCAAAATCCTTCATGGGCGGTGAACCTCTCTATTCAAGGAACTCAGCCATCAATGCTGCCGGATGCGTTACTTGACAAGCATCAGGGCTGATTGAAAGCTTGTGGCAACGGCCCATTCGAGCGCCGCCTGGAGGAATTGCGATGGCCCAAGTCGTGGTGATGTACAAGACGCCGAAGGATACTGCCGCTTTCGACAAGCATTATTCCGAAATCCACATTCCGCTCGCCAAGAAGATCCCGGGCTTGCGCAAATATGAAATCAGCAAGGGACCGGTTGCGACGCCGGTCGGCCCGTCCGGCTTCTACCTCATCGCCACGCTGTATTTCGACGATCTTGCGGCGGTCAAAGCCGGCTTCGGCAGCGCCGAGGGCAAGGCGGCCGGCGCGGACGTGGCGACATTCGCCACCGGCGGCGCCGACATGATCATGTTCGATAACAAAGAGGTCTGAGCCGGCGCGCTCGGGCGCGGGCGCAATCGCGCGCCAGGCACTCAAACAGGGGCCGAGACCGCGAAAGGCGTCTCGGCCGGCGGTTACTGATTGGAGGTCTCGCCGGTCTTGATTGCCTTGGGCGCGGCCTTGGCGGCCGATTTGGTCGCGGGCTTGGCGGCCGTCTTTGCAGCCGTCTTTGCAGCCGTCTTTGCAGCCGTCTTTGCAGCCGTCTTTGCAGCCGTCTTGGGCGCATCCGTGCTGCGCGCATTGCCCCAGGGGTCGACGGGCCCCTGATCGGGAATGTTCTTGAGCGAATTCTGGTACGCCCTCGCGGCCGCCTTGTCGGCGTTGATTTCCATCTGCGATTTCTCCTTGGGCTTCTCGCCATATCTCGGGACATGATCATCTTCCTGAGCGTAGGCAGCCCCTGCAATCGACGCGATGATCAATGCTGCGCAGAAAACTCTCATGCCTGTCCTCCCTCGGATTGGCTTACATACCACCGGCGCCACCGCGACGCCAAGCCAATAGGCTCGACGCCGCTCAATCCGCGCGGTCGACGAAAGTCACGGTCGGCAGCGGAACCACGAACTTGCCGCCATCGGCAAAATAGCGCGGGTGTTTGGCCCTGATCGGATCGACATAGCGCCACGCGAACACCACGGCCACGGCAGGCTTGCGTTCGTAGAGCGCTGCCGGCGGCAGGATCGGGATGTCGTAACCGGGCCCGGCCATTAGATTGCCCTTGCGCGGATCGTCATCGACCAGGAAATCGATCTTTCCTTCAAGGCCGAATTGCGGCAGCAGCGTCGTGGTGCCGACCGATATCCCGTAGCCGGCCACCTGCTGTCCCCGCGCGTGGCAGGCATCCGCCAGCGCCACCAGTTCGTCGCGGATCGCGGCGATCTTGCGGACATAGGCCGCGTAATATGGCGGCTGGTCGACCCCGAGGCGGTCTTCGTCGGCGATGAAGCGTGCGACCCCATCCGACGGTTTGCGCGGCCCGCCCGCCAGTTGCACGGTAACGCGGATCGAGCCGCCCTTGGTCCAGATGTGCTGGACATCGATCAGATCCATGCCGAGCCGCGCGAAAAAGCGCCGCAACGGCTTGATGTTAAAATACGACAGGTGCTCGTGATAGACGGTGTCGAGCAGGTTCTTCTCGGTGACGTCGACGCCGTATTGGGTCTCGAACACGAACAGGCCGTCAGGCGCCAGCACGTTGCGGATGCCCGTCACCAGCGAGTCGAGATTATCGACATTGGCGATCATGTTGTTGGCGATCACCACGCTGGCAGCGCCGCGGGTCCGGCGGATGTCGGCGCCGATCGCATCGGTGAAGAAGTCGGCGATGGTCTCGATGCCGCCGGCCGTGGCGCGCTTGGCAATATCGACCGCGGGATCGACGCCGAGCACCTTCATGCCGCGCTCCCTGAAAAAGCCGAGCAGCGATCCGTCATTGCTGCCGAGCTCGACGATCAGCGAATTCGGCGCCACCGCATGACGGCGGATGACGTCGTCGGCATAGGTCGCAAAATGCTCGCGCAGGCCGAGCGAGATCGAGGTGGTGTAGACGTAATGGCGATACTGGATCTCGGGGTTGCCGACATGCAGGATCTGCAGATGGCCGCAGTCCCGGCACAGATACAGCTCCAGCGGCACCGCGGTCCGAAACACGGGATCGTCGACGCCGGCGTCGGGCACCTGGAAATTCGGCGTGCCGATCGGCATGCCCGCCATCGGCACCACCGGTTCCTGCCGCACGGAATGGCAGAGCCGGCACGTCGTGCGCTTGTAGAACAGGTTTTTCATGGCGGCCCTGAATAGTCCGGATGGTACGGCGCATCGAACGGACGACAATCGCTCATGGACGGCTCCGCATTTCGCTGTCCTGCTCCGCTCCTGCATCGAGCAACGGAGCGCTCGCATCTTCGGCCAGGGCGACCGCTTGCGCGGCGGTAAATCTGCCCCGCTCGGGGCTGGCCAGCCAGACGATACCGCCGGCGACGCCGATTATCACGCCGATGACGCCGAGCAACAGGGAAATGGCCAGTGCCTTCGCCGGGCTCACGCCGGCCAGCGCAAGGCAGGCCACCATGGCGCCCTCCCGGACTCCCCAGCCGCTGATCGAAATCGGGATCGCGGTCAGCAAAATGACGGGCGGGAAAAAAACAAATGCGTCAAACACCGAAAGCTTGGCCTGCAACCCCATTGCCAGCACGAAGCAGGATGCCACCGTCAGCAGATGGATGACGATAGCCGATCCGAACAGCAGTTCACGCTGCCGAAACCCTAGCAGCAGGTACCTGACCAGGGTTCCGAACCGGACGAAGCCCGGCATCGGACCGAATTCGGTGATGCGCGCCGGCCAGCGATCGAGCGTGAGCAGGAATATGGTGCCGGCCACGCCCGCAGCGGCAAGCCCGCCGATGGCCAGGTCCGCCGCGGAGTTGTGCACGCGCGTGAACAGGAATGGCAATCCGGCGACCATCAACGCGACAAGGCACAGCAGCGCGGTAAATCGATCGGCCATCACGCCCCGAACCGCCTGCGACCATTGCACGCCGCGGCGGCGCAGCAGCCAGACGCGGACCACGTCGCCGCCGGCGGACGACGGCAGTAGCTGGTTGAACCACAGGCTGATCATCAGGATGCGCAGTCCGGCGAGCCACTCGATCGACACGTCGAGCGAACGCATGATCAGCATCCAGCGGCTGTTCGAGATCAGAGTCTGGATGCCGATCAATGCAAGGGCGAACAGGAACATCGCGGGATCGACCGCGAACAGATTGGCTCGCAATTGATCGAGGTCGAGGCGGTGCACCAGATAGATCAGCACGCCGATCGAAAGCACGAGCTTCGCCACAAAAAAGGTCGCCTGCTTGGCGCGCAACGGCATCTGCTACAACAGCCCTACGATGCCGGATATTCGGCGCGGCCGATAATGAGGTCGATCGCGGCCATCATCCAGAACTGGTGCGCGGTCTCCACGATGTTGTAGCTGCGGCTGTCGACCCAGTAATTGATGTCGCCGAGCTTGCGCAGCGGATTGTCGGCATCCATGCCCGACAGCGTGATCACCGCGAGCCCGAGCGACCGCGCCATCGCTACCGCATTGAGGACGTTCTTCGAGCGGCCCGACGAGCTGATCGCGACCAGGCAATCCTCCGCGCGCGCGTTGAGCCGCACCGCGTGCAACATCCACGCCTCGAACCCGTAATCGTTGGCAAGGCACGTGATCAGGCTTGCGTCGTTGAAGCAGAGCGCGGGAACCGATGCGTTCTTCAACAGGTCGATGGTCAGATGCGAGGCGATTCCGGCCGATCCGCCGTTGCCGATGAAAATGACCCGGCCACCCCGCTGCCGGGTCCGCAACCAGGCCGAACGCGTCGCGGATATCCGCGCGAACAACGCGTCATCGGTCGTGATCACGCGATGCAGCCGCCCCATGTAATCGTCGAGGAACGCCTTGTGATCGGGATCGACAGAAGCGAGATCGATAGACATGGCTCGAAGGCTCGTCCGCGGCATCGCGGTGTGATAAAGGGTCGCCTGCGGATTGCAAAGGCTTAACGCCTGATTCGCAAGCCGCTCCTGTTGATGAACAGGCGCACTGTCCGGGATTGCCGGAACAGGTTGGTAATGCTTGCCGAATCTCCCGGCCGCTGGTAGTCCGCCCTGCTAAATGCCGGTTTGGCAAGGCCTGTTCGGCCGCAGTTTCGCGATGGATGCGTCCGATCATGAAATGCGTCGTTACCGGCGGCGCCGGTTTCATCGGAAGTCATTTGGTCGATCGCCTGCTCGGCGATGGCCACGACGTCGTCGTGATCGACAATTTTGCGATCGGGCGGCCCGGAAATCTCGCTCAGCATTCACGCTCGCCGCACTTCAAGCTCGTCAAGGCGGACGTCACCGACCCGGCGGCGATCCGGCCACTGTTCGACGGCATCGACTGGGTGTTTCATCTGGCGGCGCTGGCCGACATCGTCCCCTCCATCGAGCAGCCGATCCCCTATCACCGCGCCAATGTCGACGGCACGGTCAATGTGCTGGAAGCCGCCCGGCATGCCAACGTCAAGCGCTTCGTCTATGCGGCGTCCTCGTCCTGTTACGGCATACCGGACGTCTATCCGACGCCGGAGAGCGCCGAAACCCGTCCGATGTATCCCTATGCCCTCAGCAAATATCTGGGCGAACAATGCGTGATGCACTGGTGCAAGGTCTATAAACTGCCGGCCATTTCGCTGCGGCTGTTCAACGTGTTCGGCCCGCGCCATCGCACCACCGGCACCTATGGCGCGGTGTTCGGGGTTTTCCTCGCGCAAAAGCTCGCAGGCAAACCGTACACGGTAGTCGGCGACGGCGAGCAGACCCGCGATTTCACCTTTGTCAGCGATGTCGCCGACGCCTTCGTCACCGCGGCCAGATCCCCGGCCTCGGGCGAGATATTCAATGTCGGATCGGACAACACCTACAGCGTCAACCGGCTGATCGAACTGCTCGGCGGCGACAAGGTTTACATTCCCAAGCGTCCGGGCGAGCCCGACTGCACCCATGCCGATATTTCCAGGATCAAGCGCGTGCTGCGGTGGAAGCCGAAAGTCCGCTTCGAGGACGGCGTCGCCGTGATGCTGGAATCGATCGATCAGTGGGGCGATGCGCCGTTATGGACGGTCGACAAGATCGCCCATGCGACCAAAGACTGGTTCAGATATCTGGGTAACGACGACGAGTCAGCAACCGATTCGGCCCAGAAAGCATCCCGCTGAGCAGCATCGGGTGTTTTAATGTCAGGAGATTCGGCCGACAGCTCCCTGCCGGCCGAACACGCGGGATCCGGCAGCGATTCGGGCACGTCACATGAACAAGCAGACCAGAAAGCCGACCCAGCATGTGCCGTTCCCGGCGCATGGAAAGATCAAGACGATCGAGCAACTCGGCGAGATCGCGCGGTCGGCCCAATCGCAGGGCCGGGCCGTTGCGCTGTGCCACGGCGTGTTCGATCTCGTGCATCTCGGCCATGTCAGGCACATCCAGGCGGCCCGCAGCGAAGGCGACGTGGTGATGGTGACGGTCACCGCGGATAGCCACGTCAACAAGGGACCGGGCCGGCCGATTTTCCCGGAAAACATGCGCGCCGAAATGCTCGCCTCGCTCGCCAACGTCGACTGGGTCGGAATCAACCACACCTCCAGCGCCGAGCCTGTCCTCGATGCCATTCGTCCCGACATCTATGTCAAGGGATCGGACTACGAGAATCCCGAAGACGACGTCACCGGCAAGATCAAATCCGAACGCGATGCCGTCGAACGCCATGGCGGACGCATCGTGTTCACCCGCGACGTTACCTTCAGCTCGTCGTCACTGGTCAACCGCTACTTCGATATCTACGATCCTCCGCTGCGCGACTACCTGCAGCAGGTCCGCGAAAGCGGCGGCGCAGAGCGCCTGCTCAAGCTGATCGACAGCGTACAGAACATGCATGTCGTGCTGGTCGGCGATACCATTATCGACGAATACCAGTATGTGAGCGCGCTCGGAAAACCATCCAAGGAAAACATCGTCGCCACGCTGTTCAAGAGCCGCGAGCAGTTCGCCGGCGGCGTGCTCGCCGCGGCCAATCACGTGGCAAGCTTCTGCAAGTCGGTCGAGATCGTCACCGTGCTCGGCGGCGACGACTATCCGAAGGAATTCATCCAGTCCCATTTGCGCCCCAACGTCACGCTGACGCCGATCCGCGCGGACGGACGGCCGACCACCCGCAAGCTGCGCTATGTCGAACTCGGCTATCTGCACAAGATGTTCGAAGTCTACACCATGAACGACACGCCGTTCGGGGAGACCGAGCGGGCGGAAATCGACCGGGTCACCAGCGAGCGCATCCGCAGCGCCGACGTCGTCATTGCCACCGATTTCGGCCACGGCATGATCGCGTCGAGCACGATCGACGCCTTGACCGAAAATTCGAAATTCCTGGCCGTCAACGCCCAGAGCAACGGCGGCAATTTCGGCTACAATCTGATCACGAGATATCCGAAGGCCGATTACATCTCCATCGACGCGCCGGAAGCCCGGCTCGCTACCAGCGACAAATTCAGCGAAATCGCCGCCGTGATCGAGAAACACCTGCATGGCAGGATCGATTGCGACAACATCATCGTCACCCATGGCTCGTTCGGCTGCTATCCGTTCTCGGTCAAGACGGGTGTCTCGCGGGTTCCCGCCTTCACCAAGACCGTCGTCGATACCGTGGGCGCGGGCGACGCGTTCCTGACCATCACGGCTCCGCTGGTGGCTGCCGGCGGCGACATCCGGGATGTCGCCTTCATCGGAAATGCGGCCGGAGCGATCAAGGTCGGTATCGTCGGCCACCGCAATTCCGTGGAAAAGGTGCCGCTGGTGAAGTTCGTTACCGCGCTGCTCAAATAGCAGCGCGATCGGGTTCGAAGGAAAGGCCGAGATGAGCGATCTCAAGTGGAACGTGATGGTGACCGGCGGCGCCGGCTATGTCGGCAGCGTCCTGATTCCGAAATTGCTCGCTGCCGGCCACAAGGTCACCGTTCTCGATCTCTTCATGTACGGCGATTCCGTCTTCGATGCGGTCCGCGGCAATCCCGATCTGCGCCTGGTCAAGGGCGACATTCGGGACGCCGCGGCCGTCAATGAAGCCTTGCGCGGCAACAACGCTGTGATCCATCTCGCCTGCATTTCCAACGATCCGTCGTTCGAGCTGGATCCGACGCTCGGCAAATCGATCAATTACGACTGCTTCCGCCCCCTGGTGCGCGCGTCGAAGAAGGCCGGCATCAAGCGTTTTATCTACGCCTCGTCATCGAGCGTCTACGGCGTCAAGAACGAGCCGGAAGTCACCGAAGACCTGCCCTGCGAACCGCTGACCGACTATTCCAAATTCAAGGCGATGTGCGAGGTCGACCTCGCGGAAGAAGCCGCCTCCGGCTTCGTGACCTGCACCGTGCGGCCCGCCACCGTTTGCGGCTTCGCGCCGCGGCAACGGCTCGACGTCGTCGTCAACATTCTCACCAACCTTGCCGTCAATACCGGACGCATCCGGGTTTTTGGCGGCTCGCAGCGGCGGCCCAATCTGCATATCGACGACATGGCGGATGCCTACCTGTTCCTGTTGCAGCAGGACGACCGCAAGATCGACGGCAAGTTCTACAACATCGGCTACGAAAACCACTCGCTGCTCAGGATCGCCGATATCGTCAAATCGGTGGTCGGCGGCGATATCGGCGTCGTCGTCGAGCCGACCGACGATCTGCGCTCCTATCACGTGTCATCGGAAAAGATTCGCCGCGAACTCGGCTTCGCGCCGAAGCGCACGATCGAACAGGCGGTGTCCGGGCTGGTCGCGGCCTTCAAATCGGGCCGCCTGCCCGACTCGCTCAACCACCCCCGCTATTTCAACATCAAGATGATGCAGACCATCAGCCTGAAGTGAGTGGCGTGCGGATCGGGATCGATTTCGACAACACCATCATCCGCTACGACGATGTGTTCGCCGCCGCCGCACGGCAACGCGGACTGGTGCCGGACGGGTGGAACGGCCTGAAGCGCGAATTACGCGACCATCTGCGCGCCAGACCCGACGGAGAGCTGGCCTGGCAAGGCCTGCAGGGATGGGTTTACGGCAAGGGCATCAAGGACGCGGTGATGTTCCCCGGCATGGCCACGTTCCTCGCCACCTGCCGGCAGGCAGGCGCCGACGTTTACATTGTCAGCCACAAGACCCAATACGGCCATCAGGACCCCGATCGTACCGACCTGCGGGCAGCCGCGCGCAACTGGATGCGGGAATCCGGCTTGATCGGGACCTCTGATTCGCCACTGGACCTCGACCGCATCTATTTCGAGGACACCCTCGCCGCCAAGGTCGACCGTCTCGCAAGCCTCGATCTCGACATTTTCATCGACGATCTCATCGATGTGTTCGAGCAGCCGCATTTCCCGCCGCGGACCCGCCCGATTCTCTTTGCCGACGTGGATGCTGCGCATCGCGGCCGCCACCGGTCGCTTGCGACCTGGAGCGAAATTCAAGCCGAGGTCTTCGCCGCATGAGCGAAGCTGAATTCGACACCGATCGCGCCATCGAAACCGGCAGCCGTCTCGCCGGACGGACGGTGATCGCGGCCGATCCCGCCCGGCCCGGCGGCAACAACCGGGTGTTTTGCCTCCGCATGGACGACGGTTCGCGGATCGCCCTTAAATACTACCCGTCGCAAGCCGTGGACCCGCGCGATCGCCTGGGCCAGGAATACGAAGCGTTGTCGTTTCTGGCCGAGCACGGCGTCACGCTGACACCGCGACCGCTCGCCAGCGATCGCGAGGAGAATTGCGCCCTGTATCAATGGTTCGGCGGCGAAGCCGCCGTGTTACGCCCGCGGCCCGATGACGCCGATCAATTGGCGAATTTCCTGATCGAACTGCAGAAACTGCGTAATGCGGTCGGCGCTCAAAAACTGCGTCGCGCATCCGCCGCTATCTTTTCGGCCACGGAGGCGATCACGCAGTGCGAGCAACGCCTGCACCGGCTACATGAGCACGCAACTGATCGGGGCCTGCGCGAATTTATCGACCGTGATCTGGCTCCAAGCGCAAGCCTCGCCCGCCGGCGCGTTGAACAGCGCTATGCCAAGCTCGGCCTCGATCCCGCGGCCTTGCTCGCGCCCGACTGTCGCGCCCTGAGCCCGTCGGATTTCGGGCTGCACAATGCGGTGCGGGGCGAGGATGGGCAATTGCGCTTCATCGATTTCGAGTATTTCGGCTGGGACGATCCGGTCAAACTGGTGTCCGATACCGCGCTGCATCCCGGCAGCAACTTCTCCGACGGCAGCACGCGGCAATTGATCGAGCGGCTTTCGCGCGAATTCGGGGCCGGTGACCCGGCATTTGCGGCCCGCCGGGACGCGCTGTATCCCGTTTTCGGTCTGATCTGGTGCCTGATCATCCTGAACGACTATCTGCCGGAAAGCCGCTCCCGGCGCGTTATGGCTGGACGAGATGGCGAATCGGGCGCCATTCTGGCCGGCCAGCTCGACAAGGCCCGGCGGTTCCATCAAGCGATTTGCCAATTTGATCCAGACCTCGCCCCACGCTGAAGCAGCCCAGACCTGCAAGCTCGACGATCGCAGCCTCTATTTGCGGCGGCTGGTGCTGGGCGCGGTCCGCTCGGCCGGGCGCGGCCATGTCGGCCCGGCGCTGTCGCTGATCGAGATCGTTCGCGTGCTCTACGACGACGTGCTGCGAATCGACCCCGACAACCCGCGCGATCCCGAACGCGACCGCGCAATCCTGAGCAAGGGCCACGGCTGCCTTGCGCTCTACGCACTGTTGGCCGATCGCGGCTTTTTCCCGCTGTCGGAACTCGACGATTTCTGCGGCAGCAACAGCATTCTCGGCGGCCATCCCGAATACGGCATGGTGCCGGGCGTCGAGGCTTCGACCGGCGCGCTCGGACATGGATTGTCAATCGGCGTCGGCCTTGCGCTCGCCGCGCGCATGCGTGGGCGCGCCTATCGCACCTTCGTGCTGCTCGGCGACGGCGAGATCAACGAAGGTTCGGTGTGGGAAGCCGCGATGGGCGCGGCCAAGCACGGACTGGACAATCTGGTGGCGCTGATCGACTACAACAAGCTGCAGAGCTACGGGCCAACCGATTATGTGCTGCCGCTCGAACCGCTGGCCGACAAGTGGCGGAGTTTTGGCTTTGACGTCGAAGAGCTCAACGGCCATGACGTCGGCGCGCTACGCGAGGCGCTCGGCAAGGTTCCGCCGACGCTGGGCCGCCCGACGGCGATCATCTGCCACACCGTGAAGGGCAAGGGCCTGCCGGCCGCGGAATCCAATGCCGACTGGCATCACAAGAACAAGTTGACGGAACCCGAGCTCGACGCCATTCGCGTCGCGGTCGGCGATTTTTGATCGGCTGCACCGATGCGCAATACCGCGATGAACATGGTTCACAAGCTCGCCGCGCGCGACGAGCGGGTACTGTATATCGGCTCCGATCCCGGCGCCGGCACGCTGCGGGCGATGAGCAAGGAATTTCCCTCCCGCCATTTGATCGAGGGCATTTCGGAAGCGCATATCATCGGCATGTCGGCCGGGCTGGCGATGGAAGGCTATGTGCCCTACGTCAACACCATCGCGACCTTCCTGACCCGCCGTTGCTACGAACAGGTCGCGGTCGACCTCTGTTTGCATAATCTGCCGGTACGGCTGATCGCCAATGGCGGCGGCCTCGTCTATGCGCCGCTCGGTCCGACCCATCAGGCGATCGAGGATATCGCGATCATGCGGGCGCTGCCGAACATGACGGTGGTCTGCCCCGCGGATGCCGACGAAACCACGCGATTGATGGAACAGACGCTGGACTGGCCGGGCCCGATCTATATCCGCCTTGCCAAAGGCGGCGATGCGATCGTCTCAAGGGCCGAGCATGGATTCAAGATCGGCCGCGCCATCCTGATGCGCGCGCCGGGCGAGGTGCTGATGGTCACCACCGGCATCATGTTGCAGCGGGCGCTTGCGGCCGCCGATCTGTTAGCGTCGCAAGGCATCAGCGCCGGCATCCTGCACATGCACACGGTAAAGCCGCTCGACATCGAGGCGCTGCTGCAGGCGATCCGCGGCGTCAGGCTGTTGGTCTCGCTCGAGGAGCACGTACCGACCGGCGGCCTCGGCAGCGCGATCGCCGAAGGCCTGATCGACCGGCTCGGCCACGGCCTGCCTGCGATGCTGCGGCTGTCGCTGCCGGATGCCTTCATGCACAATTACGGCTCACAGGACAGCCTGCTGAAAAAGCACGACCTTGCCCCTGCCGGCATCGCGGCGGCCATCCAGCGCGCCGTCGTCGCTTCCGGCGTGGCTTCCTCGCAACTTCATTCGACATGACCGACAGATGACCGCTCGCTACGACGTTCGATATTCCTATCTGCTGGAACAGTTTTCCGATCCTGGCCCGATCCTGGCCGAGATCGGACGACTGGTCGCAACCGGCGACTTTACGCTCGGCAAGCCGGTCGCCGAGTTCGAAAAGCGCTTCGCGGAACTGATCGGGACCCGTTACGCGATCGGCGTCGGCTCCGGTACCGATGCGTTGAAACTGCCGCTCAAGGCGCTCGGCATCGGCCATGGCGACGAGGTCATCACCGCCGCCAATACTTTCATCGCGACCGTCGGCGCGATTGCGGAGACCGGAGCAACGCCGGTACTGGTCGACTGCGACGATTCATTCTGCATGAGTGTCGATCATGTCGAGGCCGCGATCACGGCCAAAACCAGAGCGATCATGCCGGTGCAGTTGACCGGCGAAGTCGTCGACATGGTTCGCCTGATGAAGATCGCCGAACGTCATAATCTCCCCGTGGTCGAGGACGCTTGCCAGGGCATCCTGTCGGAATTCGCCGGCAAGCGCTCCGGGACCTACGGCATCGCCGCCGGCTTCTCGCTGCATCCGCTGAAGAACCTCAACGTCTGGGGCGATGCCGGCGTGGTCGTCACCAATGACGATGCGATGAACGAGAAGCTGCGGCTGATCCGCAACCATGGCATGAAGAACCGCGACGAGATCGCGATCCTCGGCTGCAATTCCAGGCTCGACTCCGTGCAGGCGGTGGTCGGCAACTGGCTGGTGGGCCAGACCCACGAAATCACCCGGCGGAGAATCGACAACGCCGCCTATTACGATCAGGGTTTTGCCGGGATCCGCGGGTTACGGGTGCCCCCGCGGCGTCCGAACGTGCGCCACGTCTATCATCTCTACATGCTGTTCGCCGAACGGCGCGATACGCTCTATCAATATTGCCTCGACCACGGCGTCGAGGCCAAGGTCCACTATCCGATCCCGCTCTATCAGCAGGAAGGCCTGAAACATCTCGGCTATCCCGCCGGGCGTTTCCCGGTCACCGACCGCCATGCATGCGAGGTGATCAGCTTTCCCGTCGATCAGCATCTGACCCGCGCGCAACAGGACTGGGTGCTCGACACCGTCAGGAATTTCTACGATGGACGCTGACGTAACCAGGCG
>Ga0208589_1000952_pt1 | contig 12673 bp, 14 predicted proteins | sample NGESurshal092012_2_FD_184486 | JGI IMG/M metagenome (GOLD analysis project Ga0208589, IMG submission 184486) | Arctic peat soil microbial communities from Barrow, Alaska - NGEE Surface sample F53-2 shallow-092012 (SPAdes) | ecosystem: Environmental > Terrestrial > Soil > Wetlands > Peat ... | reverse complement strand
CGAATGACTTGCCGCCGGATGCCTCGATCGACTATTTCCCGTTCGAAACCGCGTTCAGGCTTTGAGGGCAAAGCTGATTCTAAAGATACGCAGCGAGCCCGATCGAAGGACTCCGCTCGTCATCGCGTTCACAAAGCCTTCTTCAACGAGAGACGTTCCTGGAGCTTTGCAGCTTCTTCCTTACGTTCGCTGTACCGGTCAGTCAAATAGTCCGAGCAGTCGCGCGTCAACAGCGTGAACTTCATCAACTCCTCCATCACGTCCACGACACGGTCGTAATAGGGTGACGGTTTCATACGGCCGGCATCGTCGAATTGTTCGAATGCTTTCGCAACCGAGGACTGGTTCGGGATCGTGATCATGCGCATCCATCGCCCCAACTGTCGAAGCTGGTTGACCGCGTTGAAGGACTGGGAGCCGCCGCTCACCTGCATGACGGCGAGCGTCTTACCCTGCGTCGGGCGGACGGCGCCGATCGAAAGCGGGATCCAGTCGATCTGCGACTTCATGATGCCGCTGATGGTGCCGTGACGCTCCGGGCTGCTCCACACCTGTCCTTCCGACCATGCGCAAAGTTCGCGCAGTTCGACGACCTTCGAATGATCGGCCGGCGAATCGTCGGGAAGTGGCAGGCCCGAGGGGTCAAATATTCGGCATTCCGCCCCAGACGAACTAAGTAGCCGAGCGGCTTCTTCCGCGAGGAACCGGCTGAACGAGCGTTCACGCAACGAGCCGTACAGGAGCAGGATACGGGGCCTGTGTCGGGAAAGCGTCGGACGCAGTTTTTCAAGGTCGGGCGGTTCGGCCGCGGACGGATCGATATTCGGTAGTCCCAGAAACTCAGGCATTCACCACTTCGCCGTCTTCCTTGACGAACCTTCCAATATCGGGGTTCGGCAGAACATCTAACACCGCTTCAGAAGGACGACAAAGCCTAACACCCTTCGGTGTGATCACAATCGGCCGATTGATGAGGATCGGATGCTCAAGCATGCGGTCGATGAGATTTTCGTCGGACCATTTTGGATCGTCGAGCCCGAGTTCCATGTAGGGCGTGCCTTTTTCGCGCAACAGCGCGCGCGCGGAAATACCCATCGCCGATATGAGTTGCTTGAGCTTCTCGCGCGATGGCGGAGTCTTCAGATATTCGATGACAGTCGGCTCGATGCCGCTCTGACGGATCATGGCAAGCGTGTTGCGGGACGTGCCGCAGTCGGGGTTGTGGTAGATTGTGGCGGTCATGGTGATGTCTCCGCCATTCGCACCGGTCCCCGTACCTCGGGGCGTCCAAGCATCCAATTCATGAGCAACATCCCGGCAAAGGCGCCAACTAGCTCGGCGACGATGAACCCGGGCAGGTCCACGGGGCGGATGCCGGAAAAGGTATTCGTCAGCGATCGAGCAATGGCGACCGCTGGATTTGCGAACGACGTTGAGGCAGTGAACCAGTAGGCTGCCGTGATGTAGAGTCCTACCAGCCAAGGAACCGCGCTGCGCTGGAAGCGGATGCCGGCTAGGATTGTGGCTATCAGGCCGAAGGCGGCGACGGCTTCGGCAAACCATTGGGCGCCGCCCGTCCGGACCTTCATCGACAAATCGATCACCGGAAGGCCGAACATCAAGTGCGCCACGACGGTGCCGGCAATGCCGCCCGCAATCTGCGCGATGACGTACAGAAAGGCTTCATGCGGGGGGAGCTCACGCTTGCCGGTGAAGACCATCGTGACGGCCGGATTGAAATGGGCGCCGGAAATCGGCCCCAAGACCGTGATCAGGACGATTAGGATCGCGCCGGTTGGCAATGTATTACAGAGTAGGGCGAGTGCTACATCTTTGGTCAATGTCTCGGCCATAATGCCGGATCCCACCACGGTGGCGACCAGAATCCCCGTTCCGAGCGCTTCCGCAGCCAAGCGGCGCGAGAGATCGAATGGACCATCGTGATCCTGGGGACGCTCAGATTCTGGTGCGGACATTGGGCTTTTTCTTTTTGGATGGTGTCACCGGCGAAGCGAGATTCTCGATCAGACCGCACGCCTCTGGATGTCCGAGGCAGCAGTCCTGAATAAGAAAAAGCACAACGGGATGAAACGCCGGCAGGTTCGCCCGATATACGATCGAACGGCTGCGCCTTTGTGACGAGACCAGGTTGGCCCGTGCCATAATTGCGAGGTGGCTCGACAAGGTGTTCGGCGGCACCGCCAACAGTCGCGCCAGCTCGCCGGCCGCAAGACCGGCGGGTTCATACTTCACCAGCAGCCTGAAAGCCTCCAGCCGGGTTATCTGGGCAAGGACCGCCATGGCCTCAATGGCCGCTTTTTGTTCCATATATCCAGACTACTCGACGGATCGATGGCGTCAATCAGGAGGGGGAGTGCGCGCGACGACCAGCATGCCGACAGCCAACATACAGATGGCACCAAACACAGCGCCGGTGGCAGCCTCAAGCACGAATACGTCGGCGGACCTAATCTCGTCCAGGCTGCCATTGCCTGTTACAACCGTGACCGCATAGGTTTGAAGGAAGTATCCACCTAAGGCGCCAGCGATTAAGCCGACGGCCGTGTGCCCCCAGAAGCCGAAGGCATGATCGCGGATAACCGCGGCGGCTAGGTGGGCGCCGACGAATCCGGCGACGATCTGGATGTAGAGGCTGGTCGTCGTCCAAAGCACGGGTCCACTCCGTCGTTCGGCTAGGCGTGCGATCTGGAAGCGTCCACCGCCGGCTCGTTCTCGCGGCGCGCGATGGAGCCCGAAGTGAGCGGAAGCGCATAGGTGATCGCCCAGCAGAGCAGCAGCATCGCGGCGGAGCCCGCGAGACAGGCTTCGATCCCTCCAAGCTGATAGAGGACTCCAGAAAGCGTGATTCCGAGCAGACGACCCGCTGCGTTCGCGGCGTAGTAGAAACCGACGTCCTCGGCCGCCTTCTCCGATCCTGCGTAGGCCAGGATCAGATAGGAGTGGAGGGAGGAATTGACCGCGAACGGCAGACCGAACAAGGCAAGCCCGACCATCAGCATCAGGTCGGGGCGGGGAACGGCGAAAGCTTGCATAGCGATCGCGAGCACGATCGGCACCGCCGCGAGAATTCCCGCCCAGAGGTGCGCCGCTGGGATTTCCCGGCTCAGTCCGTCGGCGCTGCGGCGGACCATCGAAGGCGCTATTGCCTGAATGCCTCCGTACGCGATGGTCCAGGCCGCGAGGAAGCCCGCGACCTCCATGAAGTGCCAGCCGCGCGAGTAGAGGTACACGGGCAGCCCGACGACGAACCAGACGTCTCGCGCGCCGAACATGAAGACTCGGGCCGCGGCCAGGAGATTGATGCTGCGGGTTTTGGCGAAGAGCTCCCGCATGGTCTTCGACGACTTGGCCTTTCCCAGATTCCGTGGCAGCAGCAGCAGGCCGGCGACAAAGATGACGCCCAGCAACGCGGCCATCAGCCACAGTGCGTGTCGGAAGCCGACTAGATTCAGCAGGAGGCCGCCGACGAAAAATCCGACCCCCTTCATCGCGTTCTTCGAGCCTGTGAACCAGGCGACCCAGCGGAACAGTTGACTGTTTCCGTCGGCGGACGTCGCCTTGATCGCAGACTTCGACGCGGTCTTGGTCAGGTCCTTGGCGACGCCAGCAATTCCCTGAGCAATCACGACCCACGTTACGGAAAGCACCGTGCCCCATCCCGGATCGAGCGCGGAAAGCATCAGCAGCCCGCCGATCTGAAGCGTCTGTCCGATCGCCAGCATGCGCGGAATGCCGTAGCGCGAAGCGAAATAGCCTCCCGCGAGGTTCGCGGCTATCCCGGCGGATTCGTACAGCAGAAAGAGGAAGGCCAGAGTGAACGGGGTGTATCCGAGCCGGAAGAAGTGGAAGAGGACGAGCATGCGCAGCGCGCCATCGACGAGCGTAAAGCCCCAGTAGGAGGCGGTCACGATCAGGTAGTTCCTGGCGGTCGGTGTCATGCGCCGGCCCTCCCTACGATGTTGGCAAAATCCACCATCCGGCACGAATAGCCGACCTCGTTGTCGTACCACGCGTAAACTTTCAGGAGCGTGCCGTCGGTGACCATCGTGCTTTGCGCATCGACGATCGAACTGCGGGTATCGTTGGCATAGTCGGCCGAAACGAGGGGACGGTGTTCAACGCCGAGGATGCCGGCAAGAACGGTCTTCTCGGCGGCCTCGAACAGCTTGTTTATCTCGGTTACAGTCGTTTCCCGTGAGAGTTCGAACACGCAGTCTGTCAGACTGGCGTTCAGCACCGGAATGCGGACGGCGTGCCCGTTCAGTTTGCCCTTCAACTCGGGATAAATGAGCGAGATCGCCGTCGCACTGCCGGTCGTGGTGGGTTGCATGGAAGTCATTGCAGACCGGGCCCGCCGGAGATCCTTGTGCGGCGCATCGACGACGACGTTGGTATTGGTCGGATTGTGGATCGTGGTGATCTGTCCGTGGCGGATTCCGATGGCTTCGTGGATCACCTTCACCACCGGCGCGAGACAATTGGTGGTGCAGGACGCCGCGGTCAGAAGCTTGTGACGTTCCGGATCGTAAAGCTTGTCGTTGACGCCGACGACGATATTCAGGACGCCTTCTTCCTTCACCGGAGCGGCGACGATGACGCGTTTGACGCCGCGATCGAAGTAGGAATCAAGTCTGTCCCGCTTCAAGAACTTGCCGGTGCATTCGAGAACCACGTCGCAGCCGAGATCGCCCCATGGCACTTCTCCCGGGTCGGCCTTGTCGGAGAATCCGATCCTGCCTCTACCGATGGCGATCGAGGCGCCGTCGGAGACGCCGATCGATTCGCGCCATCGGCCGTGAATGCTGTCGAACTCGAGAAGATGCGCCGTTGCCTCCACGCCGCCCTTCAACTCGTTCACATGAACCACTTCCAAGCGGTTCGAACGCTGCGGGTCGCTCTCTGGCCGATCGAAGCCGCCCAGCGCGGCTCTCAATGCCAGCCGGCCGATGCGGCCCATACCGTTGATTCCGACCTTCATCGCAATTCCTTCTAGGGAGACAAGCGTTTGGTGTCCCCGATCTCGTCGAGGCGCGTCTTGAGGGCCATCCTGTCGAGCGACGCGAACGGAAGACTTGTAAAGATCTCGATCCGCCGGCGGATCATCGCGTAGAGCTCGTTGAGCAGAGTGGTCTTTTCCGCCGCCGAGCCGATGAACTTGGCGGGATCCGGAAGAGGCCAGGCACCGGTCACGAAGCGGGTATCGATGTCAGGACAAAATTGTCCCTGCGGCGTGTCGCACAGCGCGATGACGAAATCCATTCGAGGTGCCTGCGGGCCAGTGAACTCTTCCAGCGACTTGGAGCGCAAATGTTCGACGTCGTGTCCGAGATGGCGGAGCCGATCGAGAACTTCGGGAAGCGGCGCCTGGGCTGGCTCGGAGCCGGCGGAGTAGGCGCGGAAACGTCCCCTGCCGATCTTCGCGAGAATTGCTTCAGCCATGATCGAGCGCGCCGAGTTCTGTGTGCACAGGAACAGCACATTGAACGCCGGCGCGACGAAATCCGCTTCTGGCATCTCCGTCATTTCAATCTTCTCCATCGGCAGAATCCCGCAAAGCTCAGGCTTTCCATCGCAACAGTCGCGGGCCAGGAAATCGACCAACGCGCGAACCCCGCCAATGTCGGCGCGGTAGTTCATCGAGCGGCCGTCTCGCTCGAACTCGATGAGGCCCGCTCTGTGAAGGATGGTGAGATGGCCTGACATGGTGTTGTGGGGCACCTCGCATCGGCGTGCGATCTCGCCAGCCGGCAGCGACCCCGGATGGGCCGCGAGGAGGAGCCGCAGCGCCTGCAGTCGAGTCGGCTGCCCGAGCGAGCCGAAACGCTCGACGGCCATATCGCTAAGGCTCAACTGGTCCATTCGCGCGCCAATAAAGCTTTCAGGAGAGAAGGGCTCGGGGCTGACCACTTGTCATGTTGATTTCGATCTGTCAATATGTCTGGACTTACCGACATATACAGCGGAGGCCCCTCATGGGCAAGCGATTTTGGTTTCCGGCGATAGCCTGTCTTTTTCTCGCAATCGGCCTGCCGGCGCAGGCGGCGGAGACCAGCGGCTCCGGATCGACCTTCGTTTTCCCGATCCTCTCGAAATGGGCGACGGAGTATCAGGCCAAGACCGGCGACAAGATAAACTACCAGTCGAACGGCTCCGGAGCGGGCTTGCAGCAGGTAAAGGCCGGCACCGTCGATTTCGGCGCTTCCGACATGCCGCTGCGGCCGGACCAATTGGCCAAGGCCGGCCTCGGTCAATTCCCGCTGGTCATCGGAGGCGTCGTACCGGTGGTGAATATCGAAGGGATCGGACCGGGCAAGCTACGCTTCTCGGGAACGCTGCTTGCGGACATCTTTTTGGGCAAGATCAAAAACTGGGACGATCCCGCGCTCAAGGCGCTGAATCCCGATGTGCCGTTGCCCGATGCACCGATCTCCGTCGTTCATCGCATCGATGGTTCGGGCACGACCTTCAATTTCGCCAACTACCTTTCCAAAGTCAGTCCGGAGTGGAAGGAGAAAGTGGGAGAAGGCGTTGCAGTCGAGTGGCCGGTGGGCGTCGGAGGCAAAGGAAACGAAGGCGTCGCCGCGTACGTGGGCCTGGCCAAGAATTCCATCAGCTACGTCGAGTATGCCTACGCGATCAAAAACAACCTAGCCTACGGCCTGGTCCAGAACCGAGCGGGACACTTCGTTCAACCGGACGCCGAGACCTTTCAGGCTGCGGCCTCGGCTGCCGCCTGGGAAAACACGACGGACTTCTACCGCGTCATGACCGACGCGCCCGGTGACAATTCATATCCGATCACGGCCACCTCTTTTATCCTGATGCCGAAGCAACCGAAAGACCACGCGAAATCCAAGGTCGCCATCGACTTTTTCAGGTGGTCCCTGGAGAGCGGTCGCGATGAAGCGGGCGCGCTCAACTACGTACCCCTACCGGCCGATCTGGTCGAAAGAATCGAGAAATACTGGAAGAGTGATTTCGGGGCATGATGAGGCCCGACACCGACTCGCTCGACAGGGGATGCGAAACCCACGCATCGAGATAATTCCATCATTCTAGAAATACGGTTGACATTCCGACTATCGAGGTGCAAGATAACCAACATGAAAATCGACGAAGCCGCATCGCGTCTCGAAGCCCTCGGCAATCCGACGAGGCTGAAGATCTATCGCGCGCTGGTCCGTGCTGGCCAGGCAGGCATGCCGGTGGGACGCCTGCAGGAGAAGCTCAAGGTGGCGCCGTCGACTTTGTCGCATCACATCAAATCGCTGGTTTCCGTGGGTCTGATCTCTCAGGTCCGTGAATCGACGACGCTGGTCTGCCATGCCGAATACGACACCATGCAGGGTCTAGTGGACTTCCTGGTTGCCGAGTGCTGCGCTGACGAAACCGGATGCGCGGAGACGAAATCGGCGGCGTGACTTTTCGGAGCTATTTGTTCGAATATTCTAGAAATACGGGAGGATAACATGGAAAAGACCGTCGCCATCATCGGAGCAGGTCCGGTGGGTCTCGCAGCGGCCGCCTACGTCATGGAGCGGGGTATGACCCCGATCGTCCTGGAAGCCGGTCCGGAAGCCGGGCACTCGGTACGGCAATGGCAGCACGTGCAGTTGTTCTCGCCCTGGGAATACAACGTCGACAAGGCTGCTGCACGCCTCTTGGCGCCGATGGGGTGGAATTCGCCGGATCCCGCTGTCTATCCAACCGGCGCCGAACTCCTCGAACGCTACATCGAGCCTTTGGCAACCAAGACCGCGCTGCACGACGTGATCCGGACGAACAGCCGGGTGTCCGCCGTGGGGCGCGTCGGGTTCGACAAAGCCAAGACCAAGGGCCGCGAGGCGGCGCCTTTCGAGATCCGTTACCAGAACGGCAAGGGTCCGGAGACGCTGCGAGCCGACGCGGTCATCGATGCCTCGGGCACGTGGAAATCGCCGAATCCGGCTGGCGCCGGAGGGCTGCCGGCGATCGGAGAGCGCGAAGCCGCGGCCCGTATCGCCTACGGCATGCCGGACGTGCTCGGACGGGACCGCAAGCGCTACGCAGGTAAGACGGTCGCCGTTCTGGGCGCCGGGCATTCCGCTATAGGGACTCTAACGGATCTGACCGCCCTGGCGCAGCAGGCGTCCGGCACGCGACCGGTCTGGCTGCTCAGAGGAGGCAATCCGGAGAAAGCTTTCGGTGGCGGAGCCAACGACAAGCTTGCCGCCCGCGGCGAACTCGGCGCCCATTTCGCTTCGCTCGTCGCGGCCGGCCAAGTGCAAGTCGAGGCCGGCTTTCCGGTCGCCGCGGTCTACGAGGCCGACGGCCGGCTCAGGATCCAGACATCGTCCGGATGTTGCGGGCGCAGCGTCGTCGTCGACGAACTGATCGTAGCGACCGGCTTCCGTCCGGACCTCTCGTTCCTGAGCGAGATTCGGCTGCGGCTTGATCCCGGGATCGATGCCCCAGTTGCGCTGGCGCCCCTGATCGATCCGAACGAGCACTCCTGCGGCACGGTCCGCCCCCATGGAGCGCGCGAACTGGCCCAGGACGATCCGGGCTTCTACATCGCCGGCATCAAATCCTACGGACGCGCACCGACCTTTTTGATGATCACGGGTTACGAACAGGTCCGGTCGATTGTGGCCGACATCGCCGGCGACAAGGAAGCTGCCGCACGAGTCGAACTCGAACTGCCGGAAACCGGCGTCTGCACCCGCGCCGGTGTCGAGGGCGGCGGGAGCTCGGTGGGGTGCTGCGGCGGTCCGGCTCCAGCGGCGGTCGATGCCTGCTGCGCGGCCGACGCTTCGGCGAAGACTTCCGGCAAGACCGGATGCGGGTGTTCGTGAGGTTTTTGGGTGGCCCAGGATGACGACGCGACCCTTCGCCCCAACTGGCAGAACGCTCATCTCCGCGATGTGCATCGAGCAGATCGGCAATCTCCTGCCGAGCGTCGTGCTGTCGGCGAATCTCGCGCAGCATCTGATGCCCGCCTGGGGCCTGAGCGCAGCGGAAGGTGGGCTGCTGGCGAGCGGCTATGCGGGAGGCTACATGCTGGCGGTCCCCGTTCTGACGACGCTGACCGATCGGATCGATGCCCGCATAGTCCTTCTCTGCGGATCGGTGGCCAGTGGCCTGGCGACCATCGCGTTCGGCCTGTTCGCCGAGGGGTTTTGGTCGGCCTTTCTCATCTGGACGCTGGCCGGCGTCGGCTTTGCCGGCGCGTACATGTCGGGCCTGAAGGCACTGACTGATCGGCTTCCTGCCGGCGATACATCCAGGGCCGTGACGCTCTACACGTCGAGCTTTTCGCTCGGCGTCGGCATGTCCTTCCTGGTTGCCCAAGTCGTCGCGGATCGCTGGGGCTGGCGGTCCGCGTTCGTGCTCACGGGAACCGGGCCGGTCTTGATGGCCCTCGTCTGCATAGCGATGGAAACGCGCACGCCCGAGCACAAGGCCGGCAGCCTGCTCGACTTCAAGCCCGTCTTGGCGAACCGCGAGGCGCTCGGATACATCCTCGGCTATGGAAGCCACTGCTTCGAGCTCTTCGGCGTCAGGACATGGCTCGTCGGGTTTTGGACCTACGTGATCGGACACCAAGAGGCCCCGGCCTGGATGTCGCCTGTCGCGGTCAGTTTCTTGTTCGCCATCGTCTCCATGCCCGCCAGCATCCTTGGCAACGAAGCCGCGCTCAAGTTCGGCCGCCATCGCGCTATCACGGCGGTCATGCTCGCCTCGGCGGCGGTGGCTCTGACCATTGGCGTGAATGCGAGCTCGCCAGCCTGGGTCGTCGCGTCGCTACTTCTCGTCTATGGCCTCACGGTGCCCGCGGATTCCGGCGCCCTAACGGCGGGCATGTCGGCCGCTGCGTCACGCCAGCACAGGGGTGCCACGCTCGCGCTGCATTCCGCGGTCGGCTTCGGACTGTCTGCCGCCGGCTCCTGGGGAGTCGGTGTCGCGCTCGACGTCGCGGGCGGGCCCCGGAGCGCGTCGGGATGGATGCTGGCCTTCATTGTTCTCGCGGTCGGGATCGCGGTAGGCCCGCTCGCGCTCCTCTGGGCCCGTTCGGGCAACACGAAGAGATCGGCACTCGCCGAATGAACCTTACGGACAGAGGTGTTCCATTGGATCGATCACGACTTGGCGTCGTCACCGCGCTCGGCACCGCCCAGACGCTGGCGTGGGGCTCGAGTTACTATCTGCCGGCCATCCTTGCCGATCCGATCGCACGCGATCTCGGGATCTCCAGCAACTGGTTCTTCGCGGCCTTTTCCGCGTCCCTTGTGATCTCTGGACTTCTCGGTCCACGGGTCGGTCGGCAGATCGATCGCGTCGGCGGCCGTCAAGTGCTCTGCGCCTCGAACGTGCTCCTTGCCGCCGGTCTCGCGTTGCTCGGCGCTTCGGCGTCGGTGTGGACGATGTCGGCGGCCTGGCTGCTGCTCGGCATTGGTATGGGTCTCGGCCTCTACGATGCCGCGTTCGGCGCTTTGGGCAGGATCTACGGCAGCGATGCGCGGGGGGCGATCACCGGCATCACGCTGATCGCCGGCTTCGCCAGCACGGTCGGCTGGCCGTTGAGCACGCTCGGTCTCGAGACCATCGGATGGCGGGAGACCTGCTTTGCATGGGCCGCCGCGCACATCGTGATCGGCCTGCCGCTCAATCTGCTACTGCCGCGGACGGGGCGGGCGGCACCCTCCGAGGGGCCCGTCGTCAAGCCGCATATCGCGATTGACCGGACGATGATCCTGCTGTCGTTCGCGTTTGCGGCTGCCTGGACCGTGACGTCGGCGATGGCTGCGCACCTGCCGCGCATCGTGGAAGCGTTCGGCGCGACACCGGCGCAGGCCGTATTTGCCGGCATGCTGATCGGACCGGCACAGGTCGCGGCCCGCGTTCTCGAGGCGAGTGCGCTTAGCCGATTTAGTCCGCTGCTTTCGACACGGCTTGCCTGCATCACGCATCCGATCGGTGCCTGCGTAATCGGTATCTTCGGCGGCGGCGCCGCCGCGGCCTTCGCGCTGCTGCACGGCGCAGGCAATGGCATCCTGACGATCGCGCGCGGAACGCTGCCGCTCGCGATCTTCGGCCCTGAGAACTATGCCTATCGGCTGGGATTGATCGGCGCGCCGTCTCGCATCGCCCAGGCGGCGGCGCCGCTTGCGTTCGGTTTGCTGATCGACCCGTTGGGCCGGGGCATCGTGGCGATTTCTGCCGGTCTCAGCCTTTCGGCGTTGATCGCTTTGCTGCTCCTTCGCTCACCTTCGGCGGCGCCGGAGCTATCGGCCGCCGCTCGAACGAGGTGAGGTCACTGTAATGGAGCGGCCCGGTCGCGTTCCGTAAGCACGTGCCGGGCCTGACCGGCAGCGGGATCAGTGCTACGCGCGGCCGGCTTAGAATAGTTTGCATCCGGAGAGCCGACCTTTCCACGGCGATCGACTTGTCGGCGTCAGATCGCAAGATGGTCCTGAAGCGCGAGGCGACGGTCAGATCGGGGTCGTCTTCGAGGCTGCTGCACCAGACGGTCCCGTTGCATCCGCGATCGCGGTGAGGCTCGCTTTCAGCCAGCGATGGGCCGGGATCTCGGCGAACCGCCACACGACGAACGACAGCAGGCGCCGGACACAATGGCGCAGACGACAGACTCGACGTTTCGCTCGGGGGCCGACGCCATGAAGACCACGTAACCGAGCTGCATGTGCAGCAAATAGAGCGGATAGGTTATCCCGCCCCCGGCGAGGACGATCTTGGCCGGCAAAGGTACGCGTTTGATCCTCGTCGCCAGCAGGACGAGGCCGAGCGATACCACGCAGATCGCAGCGACGACCCTCGGATCGAACGAGCCGTGGGTGTGGACTCCGAGGCGTTCGAGCTTGTGGACCGCCTGGAACACGGCGGTGCCCAGGGCAAGGGCGGAAAGCGCCCACAGTTTCACGCCACGGCGTCCGCGGTAATGCTGATAGATCAGGAGGCCGACGGCAAAGAATCCGCTATCGTCGGCCATGAAGAGCTTCTCGAAGATCGGGGCGTCGATCGTGAGTTCGTTGGCGAAGGTGATCGCGAGCCACGCCACGATGATGGCGTCGATCCGGCGCGGGAAAATTCCGAGTGCGATGAAGGCGGCGACCCAGCCATAGAACACGATCTCGATCACCAGCGACCAGTAGGACGTGTCGACATAGGGCTGGCCGAGGAAGGGCGCGGCGACGAAAAGGTTGGCGAACCACTGCGCCGGCGTCACCGCGAAGTGCCCGGCGCCGAACAGGATCGTCGCAACGAACGTCAGTGTCATGCAGAGGACGAAGGTCGGATAGATGCGGCTAAAGCGGGCGATGGCGAAGCCGACGGCGGTCCGGCCCTCGTCGGAGTAGGCGATCACGAAGCCGCTGATGGCAAAGAAGACCGGCACGCCCAGGAATCCGTACTGCGCGACCGGTGCCAGCGCGGGGAGCGCGACCTGAGGAAAGCCGTGCGAGGCAGGACCCCAGAAGCCGTAGTGATACATGATGACCGCGCCGACGGCGGCGAGCCGCAGCAGGTCGAGAGCCGGCACCCGCGAAGAATCCGTCCGGCGTTGCTCCACGTCCGATCCTCCAGAATAGACCGGGAAATATGAGCAAAACCACTGAAGATCGCCTTAATCAGACCGCTGAAAATCGGCTATTTC
>Ga0208589_1000951_pt1 | contig 12681 bp, 15 predicted proteins | sample NGESurshal092012_2_FD_184486 | JGI IMG/M metagenome (GOLD analysis project Ga0208589, IMG submission 184486) | Arctic peat soil microbial communities from Barrow, Alaska - NGEE Surface sample F53-2 shallow-092012 (SPAdes) | ecosystem: Environmental > Terrestrial > Soil > Wetlands > Peat ... | reverse complement strand
GCCTGTGGCAAAAGTCCCGCGCGGCCAGGCGAAGTGGATTTTGGCCGCGAGCGAGACGCGACGACGAAGCGTATTGCAGCCAAATACACTGAGGAGGAGCAACGAAGCTCGTGGTCAAAAGATACGAGCATGGACCGCGAGACTTTTGCCACTGGCTGATAGGGGTTTGATGGCTTACGGATTCAAGAAAGCCCCGCCGGCTGACAGTGCGGCGGGTTCTTATGACGCCAAGGGCGTGATTAGGCGCGCGGCACAGGTGCTGCGGCTAAACGGGGATGCACAACCCAAAGAGAAGGGGATAAGAAGGTGGATTGATCCTCAAATGCGATTTCCCTGAATTCCCTGTCAGTAAACTAGATTTTTCTTGCCAATTGATAAGGTCGGGCGATATATTCGTTAAATATGTCAAACCCGACGTTGGCCTCGTTGGAAGTGCATCGCTGTCAATACCTCTTTAGTGGTCGGGTTCAAGGGGTGGGATTCAGGTTTACAACTCGAAACATAGCCATGCGGCATAACGTGACCGGGTACGTCCGAAATGTGCCGGGCGGGGTGGAACTTGTTGTTGAAGGGCCGGATCAGGAAATTAACGAAGTGGTTCAGGCTGTCAAACAGCGAATGAGCGATTACATCCATCACATCGACGAAAACCAGACCCCCGCCACCGGCGAATTCCCGCATTTCTCGATTCGGCATTGTTAATCGTTATAGTTTGAAGTTTTCAGTTTTCAGTTTTCAGCTAATACAACACAGAATTGCGCTCATATCGCGGATTATTAACCGCCCGCGAGGGCGTACCCCCGCTAGAGACGAGGAGGACGCGGAGAAGAGTTTTGGCCACAGATGAAAATCAGATGCACACAGATAAGAATTTGAAATTTGAATTTCATCCGTATTCTTATCTGATTTATATCTATGGGTAATTTCCTCCCCGCGTACTCCGCGTCTCCAGCATACTCGCGGGCGGTGATTCTTGAATTTTCCGGGAAAGCTGAAAATCGAACGCTTAAGCCTTCAAACTACCTGCTCCCCTAGCTTTTTCCATCCATTTTCCTAATATCCCCGGCTCGATTAAGATTGGAGTGCAATGAAATTCGGTATCTGTACATCCATCGCCAACGCGGCGGCCGTGAAAGCGGCCGGGTGGGATTATGTGGAGGAGAATGTTCAAAATCTTCTGCAAGGCACAATCCCCGATTCACAATGGGAAGGCGAGCATCTCTCGCGGCAGGCCAACGCCGGCGACGGGGCGCCGATTCTGGCGGCTTGTTGTCTGGTGCCGGGAAACATGAAAATCACCGGGCCGGACGTGGATGTCGAAGCTCTGCGCGGCTACATGGGCAATGTCTGCGCCCGGGCGAGAAAAGTCGGCATTCAAAAGCTGGTCTTCGGATCGGGCGCGGCGCGAAATGTGCCGGAGGGTTTTGATCCGGCCAGAGCCAAACAGCAGATCATTGAATTCGCCTTCATGTCGGCGGAATGGGCCGCCAAGGACGGGCTGCTGATTGTCGCCGAGCATTTGAACCGCAAGGAATGCAATATTCTGAATACCGTTGCCGAGGCGGAGGAGATCGTGAAGGCGGTGGGTCATCCCAATTTCAGGAATCTGGTGGATTGCTATCATTTCTGGCTGGAGAAGGAAAGTCTTGCAGACTTGAAGAAGCGCATGCCGCTGATTGCGCATGTGCATGTGTCAGACCTTGAGGGCCGCCGCCCGCCGGGGGAGACGGGAACCGCAGATTTCCGGCCGTTCTTTCGCGTGCTGAAGGAAGGCGGATATAATGGGACGATCAGCGTCGAGTCACTTGGGTTTGACGACATCGCGGGCATGGGTCCGCGCGTGCTGGCGTTCCTGAAGACGCAATGGTCGCAGGCATGAAATGCGGAATTTGAGAACTCCGGTTTAATTCAATTTAGGTCAATTTTTTCACAGGTGTTCCATGATGAAATATCGTCTCTTCACTCCCGGCCCGACCAGCGTTCCCGAAGCGACGCTGATTGAACTGGCCAAGCCAGTCCATCACCATCGCACGGCTGAGTTCCGCGCCCTCTTTACCGAGGTGCAGGAAAACCTCCAGTACATCTATCAGACCAAAAACACGGTTTACACGATCACCGGTTCGGGCACCGCCGCGTTTGAGGCCGGCCTGGTCAGCGTGCTGGCGCCGGGGAGCAAAGCCCTGTGCGTGGTCAACGGCAAGTTCGCCGAGCGCTGGAGCAGCATGTGCACCACGTTCGGCATCGAGAAGAAGGACATCAAGCTGGAATACGGCCAGCATGTCACGGCGGAGACGATCGCCAATGAACTGAAGGCCGTCAAGTATGACGCGGTGATCCTGGTTCACAGCGAGACCAGCACGGCGACGGTGTGCGATCTGGAATCGATCGGCAAGGCCGTCCGCGCCAGCGGCGAGACGCTTTTGTTCGTAGACGGCATCACCAGCATCGGCGCGTTGCCGTTCAATATGGACGGCTGGGGCGTTGACGTGGCCGTGACCGGCAGCCAGAAGGCGTTGATGCTTCCGCCGGGATTGGGATTTGTGTCGCTCTCACCGCGCGCGTGGGGAGTATGCGAGAAGAACAAGACACAGAAGGATTTTTACTTCGATCTGAAGAAGTATCAGAAGAGCATCGCCGACGGCGACACGCCGTTCACACCGGCCAATACGCTGATCGAGGCGTTGCGCGTGAGCTTGAAGATGATCAAGGACGAGGGGCTGGAGCATGTGTGGAAGCGCACGCATCTGGTGGCCGAAGCCACCCGCCAGGGCATGAAGGCGCTGGGTTTGGAATTGTTCAGCCAGACACCGGCGGATTCGGTGTCGGCGATCAAGTACCCGGCGGGCGTGAGCGACAAGGATTTCCGCGGCGGGTTGAAGAACAAGCACAACATCCACATCGCCGGCGGGCAGGGTTCGATGGAAGGGAAGATCTTCCGCGTAAACCACATGGGCTACACCGACGCGTATGACGCGCTGGCGGTAGTGGCGGCGACCGAGCATGTACTGAAGTCACTGGGCAAGGACGTGAAGCTCGGCGCGGGTGTGTCGGCGGCGCAGCAGGTGTTGGGGGGGATGTTTTAAGAGTTCTTGTAATTGAGTCGATAGGAAGCCCCCGGATTGTGATCCGGGGGCTTTTTTTGAGTTCAAGGTCCGAAGTGCTGGCGAACCTCTTGCAGGGTCATCGATTTTCCAGCCGCACGATCGCGTCGCGCGCGGCGAATGGATTTGCGGAAGGCCGGATGTGTCAGGATGATTTCATCGGCCATGTCATCGTCGGCAATTTTGCGGATGACCAAAGCCGCCCCCTTTTTGGAACGAACCAAAAGCGGCGCGTGGCGGGCCTGATCGAGAAACTTACCTGTCTCCATTGCAAACTGTTCATCGGATACTTCTTTAAGTTTCATATCCCTTGTCCTTCAAATAGGCGTCCACTTCAGTCTTTGCAAGTATACGCAGGATATAGACCGCATCGCCATCCACATCGTAAAAAACTCGCATTTCGTCGACTCATAAACGGTATTGCGGGGTGTCCAGACCCCTCAGGCGTTTGATTCGGCTTTGTCCTAATCGCGTTGGAGCGTCCGATAGATAGCGAGCAATGCAATCAAGAATCGTCGCCCGCTCGAAGGCACGCATCGCCTTCAAGTCCTCCTTGGCTGTGGTATCAAACTTGATGATAAATGGCACAAGCCCTCGCTCGGAAGATGCGGTGTTTTCTACTTTGGCGAAGCGGATGACTGGTTACCGCCGAGTACCCCCAGCAGCGTCTCCGTCGTATAAATCGAAGCCAGCCCCACCGGCTGCTGTGCGCCGGGCAGATATATGGCTGTGAACGGAATGCCATCGCTCTTGAGATCGTCGAGCAGCTTCCAGCCGGGGGCGCTGTGGTCCGTAAGATCCGCCTTGAGAGTTACGATCCCCATATTCTTTACTGCATCCAGCGTGCGCGGATCGCGATAAACCGTTGTTTCGACATATTTGCAATTAAGACACCAATTCGCAGTGAAATCGACGATCACGGGTTTGCCCGAGGCCCGCGCGGCGGCGAGCGCATCCGGCGAATAGTCGGCCCATTTTACGCCCTCGGTGGCGGCGGTTGCCGTGGGCAGCGAACCGGTGAGGCGCAGGGCCAGCACCAGCGACGAGCCGCAAATCGCCACGGCGAGGAATGTGCTCAGGTAAGAAGCGCCCGCCGATTTGGCGATCTGCGGCGTGCGCACCACAAGATACAAACTCGCCCATACCGCGACGGCGAATACCACCCACCATTGATTCGGCTCGCCGACCAGTTCCAACCCCGCGAAGAACGCGGCGGCGCCGAGCATCAGGAAGCCCATCATTTGCTTCACAAGTTCGGAGACAGCACCGGTGCGCGGGAAGCGGCGGGCAAGTTCGGGAAAGGCCGACAGCACCAGATACGGCGACGCCATCCCGCAGCCGACTGTGGTGACGAGGATGAAGCCCTCGATGCGCGGCAGGCCGAGTGCGTATCCCAGCACCGGCGGAAAGAGCGGGGCGGTGCAGGGCGTCGAGAGAATTGCGGTGAGTCCGCCCCAGAGGAAGTTGCCGCTGAGCGTGTCGTGGCGGAAATCCAGGCCGTAAACACTGGTTGGCAGTTGCATGGAAAATGCGCCCAACATGCCGAAGCCGAGCACGCCCAGCACCAGCGCCACGCCCCAGACAAACCAGGGATAGGAAAACTGCTGGCCCCAGGTGATTTGATGGCCGAATAAGCTCTTACTGAGAATCACGACCATGCCGAGGGCGGCAAACAGGGCCACCAATCCGAGTGAAAAGACAAATCCCAGCAGCAGTGAACGGGCACGGCTGTGCTGCGATGCCTCGTAAAAGCCGATGGCTTTGACCGGGAGAACGGGCAAGACGCAGGGAACGACGTTAAAGATGATGCCGGCGAGAAACGCGACGGCGACCGCGAGCAGCGGCGAATGATCGTGCAGATCGAAACTGAAGCCGAAGAGCGAGACGGTGGTCTGGCCGCTGGCGACGGTCGCGGCGGGCATGGAGGGCGGCGCGACCGCGGGAGTCGCGGGTTGCGTGGAGACGGCAGCGGAAGCGACGTTCGTTGAAGCCGGGAAGGCTGGCGCGCCGGCAAATAATTCCGCGTTGGCAGAAGTCGTCGCCTGATCAGCGGGGACGATCGTCGTCTGGATTGTCCATTTCTCGTTTTCCGGCGCGTAGCAACTCTTCTCGGTGCAGGCTTGCAGATTGACCACGCCGCTGAGCGTGATCGCTCCAGTGGCGGCTTCCGGTTTCACACGGATCGGCAGGTATGCGATGACCTTGCCGGTGTAGACGCTCATTTTCCCGGCCTCGTAATCATGTACTTCGCCCGGCGGGTAGACGGCGTCCAGAAAATCGGCCGACGTGTTCGCGTCGGGCTTTAATTGAAACGGGATCAGGTTCGCATCAAGCGGCGTATGCGATTGAGCGTGCAGGCCGTCGTGAACGGTCACCACGACGGCGATCATCGCGGTCTGCCCCGGATGCAGGCCGGAGAAATTCAGTGCCGCCGACACATCGGCGCTGACGCGTCCCCATGCCGGCACGGCGGCCAGAAGGCACGCGGCCAGCCAGACCAACGAAATAAGTGTGCGATGTCGCATGGGCTGCATCCTAATCTGCTTCCAATCCGAAGGCACGGGCGAAAGGGAATAAGGGTGTAACGCTCCATTGTGGCGAGCGGCGAAGAACGCCGATCCCTACCCTTCCTGAGCGCGGGGAAGAAACGGGTGATTTTGGCTTGGCGGTCAAGCGATATTTGCTGGCAGAAAAATGGGCTGGCCCGCGTTCGGAGGCCCAGGCGTTCGCCTTTGCAGGTTCAATTGCGGCGAATTATGCTGCATTCGATGACAAAAGGGAATCGGGTTACGAAGAGGCGGAGAGGCGGATCAAGGCGGCGGTCGCCGAAGGGTCGAGCGTACTCAACCTGAACAGGTTGAAGCGTGAAGCCGGCGTAACTGTGGTGGTGCCGATCATTCTTGAAGAGTGCCGTTGGGAACCGACCGCACTTGGGAAATTGAATGCCCTGCCGGAAAAGGCGAGGCCGGTGACTCTATGGAAGCCGCCATCGGGGGCATGGAAGACGGTGGCCGACGGGTTGGCGAAAGTGCTGAAGAAGCTGATGGAGAAGGGGCGGGAGAAGGGACAGAGGTAATCCCGCCCGTCTAATTTTCGGCGAATGGATCGAGAATTTTCACGCCGGCTTTGAGGAAATCCCGCTGGTTTCGCGTGACTACAGTCAAGCCATGAACCAAGGCTGTGGCGGCGATCATGCTATCCTTGATGGGCATCGCCTGTCCTGCGGCACGAAGATTGGCGACTAATTTGGCCCAGCGCAGGCCGGTTTCGGATTGCCACGGCAGGCAGTGAATTCTAGCGACGCCCTCGGTAAACCAGTTTTCGAGTTGGCGCCGTCGAGAGCCGGCGGGAATGAGATAAATGCCAAAGCGGATCTCGCCCAGGATTATCGGATCGATCACGATCTCCCGCTCGTGAATACGAAGCCACTCCACCACATTTGGGACCGGCCGCGGTTTGGTCGGCTCGCTGAGAACGCTGGCATCAGTCAGGTATTTCACAAGGTATCAGTGGATTCGGATTCAATGGGAGTGAAGAATCCCTTGACCGGGCATGCGAGCAGCCAATCGACCAAGCCTTCGTTCGGGGGCGGCTCCTGCGCGATCAGGCGGTATTCGCCGCGATCGATGCGCTTAATCTCAAATTGCTGGCCTGGGCGAATGCCATCCCTTTCGCGGATTTCCGCCGGCAGCACGATTTGACCCTTGCTCGAAACGCGAGTCTTCATGTTAAGTAAGATAGTATCTTACTTTGGCAAAGTCAGTGGACAAGAACGATTTGCGGGACAAGAACTACGTGCGTCCCGGTTTTAATCCGCCGGCGGCAGGCCCGCCTGCAAGTGGGCGAGGACACGTTTGAGCAGGTCGGAGCCTTCGACGTCGCCGCTGCGTGTGAGCACGCCGCGCTCGAGTTCGAAGACCTTTGAACAAGTCGCACGCAGGAAGAGGGCGTCGTGGGTGGCGATCAGGGCGGCCCCGCCGCGGTCGCGGTGTTCGGCGAGGATGCGGCAGAGCGATTGGATGGAATCGACATCCAGGCCGTTGGTTGGCTCGTCGAGGATCAGCAGGTGCGGGCGGCCTAAAAATGCGGCGGCGAGGCCGGTCTTGCGGCGCATGCCGTGGGACAGGGAAGCAATGGTTTGATCGAGGCGGTCATCCAGAGATAAGGCCTGCGCGAAATACTTCATCTGTTCAGCGGCGGCGGCGCGATCGCAGCCGCGGAGTTTGCACACCCACCATAAAAATTCGTCGATGGTGAGTTCGGGAAAATAGGCTTCGCCTTCCTCGGAGATGCCGATCTCGCGGCGGATTTTCCAATCGGCGGCGGGGTCTTTGCCGAGAACCAGGGCCGTGCCGCTGTCGGGCTTGAGTAAGCCGGCGGTGATGCGGAGGAGCGTCGTTTTGCCGGCGCCGTTGCGGCCCCAGAGGCCGCAGATTTGGCGCTCGGCTATGCTCAGAGTGATGTCGCTTAACGCAACTCGTTGGCCGTAGCGTTGGGTGATGTTCTGGAGTTGGATCATTTTCTCCGCACTGGTATTTTGGGCTAACGCGGCTTCATGTCTGAGGCGAATGAGCAACCCCCACCCCAATCCTCCCCCTGATTACAGGGAGAGGGGGACGAGGGGGATAGGCCAGGAATCATCGCCGCCCCCAGTATTTTTCGACGACTTGGGATCGCTTTACAAGACTTGCTTCGATTGCCACTACAAGGGCGGCGAGCAGGATGGGCGCCCAGCCGCCGACTTTGAGCGCCAGCATCATCATGATCGTACCGATCACCAGAGGCGGGATGCGAACGACGCCTATTCGCAGGACAAACAGGAAAATCGCCATGCCGACTTCCTTGATGAACATCGCCCCCACCACACCGGCGGACAAGGCGTCGTTCCAGTTTCTCCAGGCCTTTCCTGTTTTATCGAGGGAATCAAATGCGAGAAGCCGGGCCAGCGAGGCGAAGGCGATCCCGCAGCAGGCGAATGAAATCCGAATCAGTTGCGCGCGGTCTATTCCGTGCGCGGAAAGCAGCGGCAACTGCACGGCACAAGCCAGCAGTACGATCCAGCCGGAGGCGATTATGACGCCGTATAGATAATCAGCGGCGTCAACGGCGTAGACATCGTAACCGCGGTCGCCGCGGCGGGTGAGGAGGAGATTGGATCGTTCGCCGATGGCGCACATGGCGAAGCCGACCAGCACAATCGAGGCGATGATCCTGGGCAGGCCGCCGATGGAGAGGAGGAGTATTGAACTGACGAGAAAGCAGGAAAGCAGCCGCGATTTTCTGCCGCGCAGCATACGGAGGGACTCGATCAGAATCTGGGCGGCCCGGGTACCGCCGCGATGGTCGATCATCGCGCGAAGGCGTTTGCTGATGCGAATGGTTCCCCATGCGGTGTTTTCCCATACCGGCTGAGAGCCTGTGCCAATGGCAATGATTGCCAGGCCCCATGCGAGGGCAATCAGAAGCGTGCTGAACAGGACGACTGTGGCGATGCCGTAGAAGCCGTTTCCGATTGCCGTGGCGGCGGAGCAGGTTAGAAGCCATCCGATTAAGGCGGCGGACAGGTTGTCATAGGCGCGAACAATAAAACGATCCCAGGTACTCACCGGCATGGTGGCGAGGAAGCGGTTCCAGCCGACATCAGCGCGAAACCGCAGTTGCATCAGGAAGGCGAGAGCGAACGACGCGGCGAAGACGCCTGCAAACACAATGGCCCGGGGCAAATTGTGCAGGTTCAAGAAAAACGCGACGTGCCGCGCGAACAGGCCTGCCACCAGAAGCGTTGGGCCGATGAGTGCGACGGCGAACAGGCGTTCGGGTTCGGCCCCCCACTGCTGCCGGCGGCGGCAGTTCTGACGCTGAATGCGAAATTTCAGAATCGGCGATAATCCCATCGCAATTCCTAAAGAGTGAACGATTTCGGGCGTGGCCATGATTTTTGGCAACCGATGAAGAACCCCCCACCCCCACCCTCCCCCTGAGAACAGGGAGAGGGGGTAAGAAGGAGGTCTTGCCACAAAATATGGCACGCCCAACGACTTTCTATTTTCGGTACTGCTCTTCCAACTCCGCGATCTTTTCGTTTTCACATTTGGCTTTCTTGAAGAGCGCGATCGGATCGCTGGTGGGATCGGCAAACTCCTCCAGAACCGACGAGAACGCCGTGGAAAGCACGCCAATGAGACCGGCAAAGATCGCCATGGCGGGGAGGAAAACGAGCATGGCGGCGGCCTTGCCGGCGTCGGTTTGCGGATCGACGGCGGCACAATTCATGGTTGTGAGGGCGACCTTTACGAATGAGTCGTAGAGGTCGTCGAACTTGCTGCCGGGGACATCCTTCTCGCATTCGTGCAGCGTCACGGTTCCGAGCAACACAACCATCAGCATGGCAAACCCAAGCGAGCGCAATTGCGTCTTGGCGCGATAAAACGCGAGTGCCACGAGTTGCATTGAGCGGCTGTAGCGGAAATATTTCAGCAGGCGCAAGACGCGAAGGGCGCGCACCACGCCGAGCCATCGCATCGGCACGAAAAATCCGATCCAGAACGGAGCGATGGAAATAAAATCGATGAGTCCCAGCGGCGAGATGGAATAGCGAAAACCCTGAAGGACCAGGCGCAAAATGTATTCCAGGGTGAGGACGGAGGCGATGCCGCGCTCGATCCAGAGGAAAGCGGGATGGCCTGCGCGGCTGTTGGCCGAGCCGGTGTGCATCTCGGCGAAATAGAGAATGATGCTGGCCCAGATGAGCAGCTTGAGCAGCGGATCGAAGTGTTTGAGGAAGGGGATGGGGGCAGCAAGCGTTGCTGAATCGTTTGCCATGGGGGTTCTCCAAACTATACCCGTCACGATGCGGCTGCCCACAATTTACAGCATCGGATCATTCAAACGATAGCGGCCGACCATCGTCGTCCAGCGGCCGGAAGTATCCCTTGATGCAGGCCGGGTTTCGAACGCAAATCTGAATATGGTTTTTAGCAGCGAAGCCGGCATTTGAATACAGTCGATCCCCTTCCATGAAGGCTGCGCGGACGGTATCGAATGCTTGAAGGTTCATGCCGGCTCGCGTCGTATGTAGAAACCGAATAACGGCGCAATCAAGTTCGCGAACGATCAAATCGTCGCCGACCGAATTATTCGGCAACTGGCCGCCGGCCTCGCATGTCAATCTAATCAGATCGTCATGTGTCTGCTTTACCAGGCGAATGAATCGGCCATCCAGCAGGTTCAAACAGAACCCGAGGTCGATGATCGCGCCGACAACCGCGGGCTCCTTAATTCTCTGCCGTGCGTTGCGCGGCTTGCCGCGGACCTCGCTTGCGAAGTCGAATGCGCGATGCGCGTTGTGTTCCCAGAAATAAATTCCATCACCGAGCCAGTCATAGTCGTTCTCGCTGGTTTGAAGCGACTGCGCTCCCGATATGATTTGCCCAGCCACGCCGCGGTCGCAACCATGGTAGCCGAGAACGAAGCTCGTGGAGGCGGGGTTCAATCTTCAGCGAAACCGTTTTGCAACGCCGACGCCGTTGGGGGATTTGGGGTGCTTTTTGAGGATGCCCGCCTTGATCAGAAACGCGCGGGCTTTTTCCGGGGTGTTGTTTTCGCGCATGACCTTTCTGGAAGCCTTGAGGTGGTCGCGCACGATTTGTTCAACACTCTGAACCATTCATGGAATTATCGGCTTGCGAAGGCCGATTGTCCAATTCGCGTGAAAATCAACTCCTGCGGTCGCTGGATTTGACTCTCTGTCGAGCGTAAAGTAATTCCAAGGGTATCGATGCGAACCATTCGAGCAATTTTTCAGGATGGGAATCTGAAGCCACTTGAGCCGATCGACTGGCCCGAGAACACCCCGTTGACTTTGGCATTGCTTGGTGGCGACGACCTTTCCGCCGATGCGATCGCAGAGATCGCACGAAGAGGCGGCGCGTTCGATTTCCTTGACGATCCTCGCGAAGACGTCTATTCCGAATCAGATGGCGAGCCGGTATAGCGATGCCGTCGCCCGCGCAAATATATTACGGCGAAGTAGTCCTTGTTCCCTTTCCATTTGCGGACCTCACGGGCCGAAAAAGCGGCCTGCGGTTGTTGTTTCGGCCGATCCACAAGGTACAGAATTAATTCTCGCGTTCATCACGAGCGTGCTGAGTAATCGTTCGCCGCGCGGAGCAGAAGTTAAGTTGCAGGGGTCCGATCCGGAATTTGGCGCCATGGGCCTGAAAACGGACGCGCTCATCCGGCTGGATAAACTGGTCACGTTATCAAGCAGTGTTGTTTCCCGACGGCTTGGAATGGCCGGTCCAATTACGAGAGGCAAATTGGCCGCCATGCTCCGTCTGGCGCTCGACCTGAAATAAAATGCCCCTACTTCTTCCCCGCCGACGCTTTCTTCTTCCGTCTTAACTCCGCGTCAATGAAGCGGTCGAGTTCGCCGCGATCCAGAACGCTTTCCACGTTGCCGGTCTCGACATTGGTGCGATGGTCCTTCACGCGGCGGTCATCCAGGACATAACTGCGAATCTGGTTGCCCCAGGCGATGGAACCCTTGTCGCCGTACATCTGCTTCATCTCTTCATCGCGTTTGGCCTGGTCGATTTGTTCGAGCCGGCCTTTTAGAAGTGCGATGGCCATGCGGCGGTTTTGCTGCTGGCTGCGCTCGACGGAACAGGTGACTTGCAGGCCGGTGGGCTTGTGGGTGATGCGGATGGCGCTGGCGACTTTATTCACGTTTTGCCCGCCGGGGCCGCTGGCGCGGACGAAGGCGACGATGTCCATGTCGGCTTCGGGGATTTCGATTTCGCTGTCGTCCTCCTCGAAATCGGGAACGACATCGACGGAAGCGAAACTGGTCTGCCGCTTGTTCTGGGCGTTGAAGGGGCTGGGGCGAACGAGTCGGTGAACGCCGCACTCGGCCCGCAGGTAGCCGTAGGCGTATTCGCCCTTGACCAGAAGAGTAACGCCCTTGATGCCGGCCTGCTCGCCGGTGGTGCGGTCTACTTCCGAGACGTCCCATCCGCGCCGCTCGAAATAGTAGAGATACATGCGCAGGAGCATTTCGGCCCAATCCTGGGCCTCGGTGCCGCCGGCGCCGGCGTGAATCTGCACGAAGGCGTTTTTGGGATCGTTCTTGCCATCCAAAAGGGATTGCAGTTCGACCCGGCCGGCGCGCTCTTCGAGTTTGGACAGGGATTGATCGGCTTCCTCAAGCGTGGCGGCGTCGCCGGCTTCGACGCCGAGGTCGAAGAGCGCCTTGAGGTCGGCCAGATCGGTCATCATGCCTTCGACCGGGTCGATGAGGGCCTTGAGCGATTTGACTTCAGCGACAACGGGCTTGGCGTTCTCCTGGTGATCCCAGAAGCCCGGCTGGCCCATCTTGTCTTCTAATTCCTTCTTACGCGCGTGTTTGACCGGCAGGTCAAAGAGAGTCCCGGATGGCGATCATCCGGGCGTAGAGGGTGTCGATGGAAGCTTTGAGATTTTCGTGAAGCATGGACAGGAGGGTAGAGGAGATGACGAGGATTTGCAAACATCCGGCAGGAACACATCGGGCAGGAACAGGGTGTTGGGCGGGCGCGTATTC
>Ga0208589_1000950_pt1 | contig 12683 bp, 13 predicted proteins | sample NGESurshal092012_2_FD_184486 | JGI IMG/M metagenome (GOLD analysis project Ga0208589, IMG submission 184486) | Arctic peat soil microbial communities from Barrow, Alaska - NGEE Surface sample F53-2 shallow-092012 (SPAdes) | ecosystem: Environmental > Terrestrial > Soil > Wetlands > Peat ... | reverse complement strand
TGCTGTGTGTCGTGCCGCCACATCGCGCTGCCGCCGCTAAAGCATTTATCGAAGCGCTCGTCACGGAAATCAAGCTGGAAGTACAGAAAGAAAAGCTGGAAGAGTGTGCGTTCGGACCACCCGGAACGATCATCCAAAAACCGCTTCAATATCTAGGTTTGACCTTCAACGGGCAAAAAATACTGCTTCGTTCGGGCAGTGTTGGCCGCTTCTACAGCAGCCTCCGAAAAGGTGTGCGCATGGCCGACATCGCCCGGTCTAAAGCGGCTGTGAACGCCGGTCTTGCGAAAACTGGCGTGTCGATTAAGCGCGGTAAGTTGAACCGCGCTTACACGTTTACAGGACACCAGAATTTCGTGAGCTATGCCCATCGTGCCGCCAAAATAGCGAAAAGCTCTGCCATTGCGGGACAGGTCGCGCGACGGTGGTCGGCTCTTGACCGCGCCATTCGTGCTCGGGATAAATCTTAACGAGCAAGAGGTCAGGTCTAGCTTCCTAGCATCCAGGGCAGCGGCAGAAGGCGATCAAGTGCTACAAATCTAGACCTGACCCTATGCTCCGACCCGCCCCGGGTTTTGCACGGGCAGACCCTTGATCACGAGCTTGCGCGCCCTGGAAAAACTCCTTACTATTTATCAAATAGTAAGGAGTTCCGCCATGTCAGAAGCCGCCATGACCAGCAAGGGCCAAGTCACCATCCCCGCCGACATCCGCAAGGCGCTCGGCCTGGTCGCGGGCGAACGCGTAGTGTTTACCCAGCTCGACGACGGCTCCACCGTCATGCGTGCCAAGACTCGTTCGATGGATGAGATCAAGGGCATGCTGAAATCCGCCGGGAACAAACGCAAGGTTTCGTTGGACGACATGCGCATCGGACGGCGCTGATGGCTGGACTGGATACCAATGTCCTGGTGCGCTGGCTGGTAGATGATGACGCCGGGCAGTCGCGCCGTATCGCGGCAATGCTCGAGTCCGCAGCGCGCCGGGATGAAACTCTTTTCGTACCCCTGACGGTCACGTTGGAATTGGAGTGGGTGTTGCGCTCTCGCTACGCATTGACCAAACCCGACATCCTGCTGGCGTTGAACGCCCTGCTCGAAACCAGGGAACTGAAGTTTCAGACCGAGCCTGCCATCGAACGTGCATTGCACGCCTATCGGCAGGGCACGGCGGACTTTGCGGACTGCTTGCACGCCGCAGCATGCTGGGTTGACGGGAAGGCACCCATGCTTACCTTGGACGCCAAGGCCGCCAGGCTGGCTGATGCAGAGCTGCTGGCAGCGTAATCGCGGCGAGAAGGTGTCAGGGACGAATGGCACTGACTTAAGCGCAAAACCCCACATTTCGTCATTCCCGCGAAAGCGGGAATCCAGTGACTTCGGGCTGTCAGAGGCGCTGGATCCCCGCTTTCGCGGGGATGAGGGGCTTAAGTCAGTGCCATTCGTGTCAGGGACGATTTCCGTGCGTGCAGCGTAGCGGCGATATTAAGATCGCGTCCACGGTAACCGAACCTCAGGGACGGAGGAGGTTAAATCGAACTAGCAATGTCCGCTCCTCATAGCGCACATTGCAACGACTCGGAGTTGAATTCACCGGGCGATTCAAGGTGAACGTTGGTGTCAGACATATCAGCCAAATCCATCGACGCGACTTTCCTTGAGCAGGAACTTCGGATCCTCGGCGTACCTCGGGGGGCTGTTGTCGTGGTTCACTCGTCGCTGTCGGCATTCGGTGCAGTAGATGGCGGAGCGCAAGTGGTGATCGATGCGCTGCTGTGTTGCATCGGTGATGCGGGAACGCTGGTTGTGCCGACGTTCACGCCCCAGGTCTCCGACCCACATCCGCAGTCGCGCGCATTCGACGACCCGTTGGCCGATGAAGCCCGCCGAAACGTATCCCTCTTTCGTGATGACCTGCCGACCCCGATGGGTGCGGTTCCCAGCGCGATCCTGTCTCGTCCTGGGCGCTTGCGCAGCGATCATCCTCAGGCATCCGTTGCCGCCCTTGGCGTTCGTGCCCGTGAGATCACGATCGACCATCCCCTTGTGTATGCACTTGGAAAGAACTCGCCGTTCGACAGGATGTACGGGTTGGGTGCCTACATTCTCCTGCTGGGGGTGGGGCACAATCGCAACTCGTTTTTGCATTACGCGGAATCGCTGACGCCTCGCCATCGTACGAAGCTTCGTCGGTTTCCCGCCTTGGTCGGAAAGGATCGCCTCTGGATGGAGGCACCCGATGTGGGCGATGACAACGGCGTCTACTTTCCGCAACTGGGTGCCGAAGCCGATGCCGTTGGTCTGATTCGCAGCAGGACGATTGGCTCGGCACGCTGTCAGCTCATGGAGAGCGTTCCATTTGTCGATTTCGCGAAGGCGCGGCTGGATGAGTTGCTTGCCGAGGCGAAGTAGTGCCTCGTCCGGAAAAGGTGCCAGGGACAATTTGGCACTACAGTTCCCATAAAAATCCGCAGAGCCCAATGTCTCACGGCCAGCGCAGCTTCCCTGTCGCGGTGCTGTCAGTCACGCTGAGACGGTGAGCCGCTTGCGCCAGCTCATCCAGCCGACCACAAGTGACAATGTCGCCACGACGAGTGGCGGCACAGCGTGCCCGTATTCGCCGTGGATGATGACGGTCGCGAGGGCGGCGAACATGACGGTGCAGCCGAGCGTCGCGCCCAACAGGCGACTCGGCGCCCGGAAAAGCAGAATGGCAGCCGTGAGTTCCAGCGATCCGGTCACGAAATGGAACCAGCGTGGGTACCCCCATTTCAGGTATTCCTCGTAGATGGATCCCGGGGCGAAGATGTTGCTGAGTGAACCCACGACGAAGAAAGCGGCGAGTGCGAAGGGCAAGATTTGGCGCCAGGAGATTTTAGACATTGGTCTGACCTTGGATGATGAGTTTTCTGCCGAGGAACGGTGTGACTACCCAAACCGGAATCTTGATGGGATGCGACCTCCGGAGTCGATTCCGAAAGTCGTATCCCATCGCTGATCCGCGGACCTACGCCGTAGCGGCCTTCTGGGCCGCTGCGAAGACATCGCGGGCGGACGTCGCGCCCGCGATGTGCTCCGAACCCTCGACCCCGAGGTCCATCCAGCCTGAGTTGACGGCGTCATACATCGCTTCGGCCGGTCCCGTCTGGCCCTTCGGAATGCCGAGCTGCTCGAACGCCGCCGGCCATCCGGCTCGCGGGACAGCAAAAGCTTTGACGTCGACCTTCAAGACTGCACCCAATTGTGTCGCTACGTCATCCGCGCTGACCATCGAACCGAGCTCGATGACCCGCTGCCCCAACCATGCCGGCCCGGTCAGAAGCGATGCGACTTCGGCGCCGATGTCATGGGTCGCGACCATGGTCGACTTCCGATCTGTCGGGGCGTAGTAGACGGGGAGCGTGCCACCCTGGGCAACATGCAAGCCGTATAGGAAGTTTTCGAAAAAACCGCCGGCGCGCACATAGGCGATCGGCAATGTCAGGTCGCGAAATCCTTGCTCCAGAAGCGACAGGGCGGTGATCATCCCCAGTCCGCTGGTTCTGTTCGCACCCATGGATGAGAGTGCTACCACCCGCGGTGGTGCTGCCTGGGCAAGCGCACCGACGTAGTTTGCAATCACGGCCCTGGCTTCTTTGTAATCAGGCGAAGGTGCCCATACCGCCGGCAACATGACAAACGCGCCTTCGACATCTTTAAGCGCCAGCTCAATGGCTGCCGAATCATTCCAGTCGCCGTCTACCAGTTGCACGCCTTGGTCGGCCCATTTCGCCGCCTTTTCACGATTCCGGACGAGGGCGCGTACTTCTTTGCCTTGCGCCAACAGATGTTTTGCCGTTGCGCCGCCAACTTTTCCCGTAATTCCCAGGACTAAAAACATGAACGTTCTCCTGATCTGTGAGGTTTCTGCATGTAAAGGCCAACCAACCGGCCTGGGGTAGGTCTACTATAGAGACCGCCTCCGCGGGCTGTAAGGAGGCAGTTTTTTGTAACCAGCAGATCTCGAGGAATTCCGCATGAGCAACGCATCGAGCGCCATCGAAAGATTCAGCCGATACCCGTTGGGCGAGTCCCAGTCCGTGCACTGCCCGGTGCGCGACGTGCTCGACCGTATCGGCGACAAATGGAGCATGCTCATGATCATGGCTCTCGCGATGCGACCCCACCGCTTCAGCGAGCTTCACCGCGCTGTCCATGACATTTCCAAGCGCATGCTCACCCAGACCTTGCGCGATCTGGAGCGCGACGGACTGATCACCCGCCATGTCTTTCCGACCAAGCCGCCGGGCGTTGAATATCGTCTGGCCCCGCTAGGCCTATCGCTGCTGGAGCCGATGGCGGGCCTCGTCGAGTGGGCGGACCGTTGCCATGGCGACATCCATGCCGCGCGCGCCCGCTTTGACGGCACGCCCGGTGATGTCCCACGTCAGGCTTTTCCTGCTCGATCGAAGGTGCCGTCTGTTCACAGGAAGATGACGTGAGGCTTGGTTGACCCAACTTACGTCCGTTAGCGCTCGGGCGTATTGGTCGAAGCTGGTTTGATCAGCAAATCGAACATCGCCTTGGCTTCGCAGCTGAAGTATCCGTGCAGAAGCACGTTGATCGTTTCGGCTCAAACTCCTTCGTTTTTAGTCAAGGGGGGCGATCGACTGCAGCAGGGTTGCCCGAAGAAATCCACGGAAGCGGCTGCAGCAGGCCCGATGCGGCGTGCAGCATCGGGAGGTTAGAGCCGATTTCCTGCCTTGATCGCACAACTTTGGCGAGCGCCAACACGGAGGAGCGTCATGAAGTTTTGGACCATTGTCCTGTGCCTGCTGGCCGCATGCGGAAGCGCGCATGCAGCGACGACGGTTTGGCAGCCGGCTGCCGGACATACACAAATACCGATCTGGCCGGGAGCGGCGCCTGACGCCCAACAAGTTCCCGGTCCGGAAACGCTGAAGGTGAGCGACAAGTTGTTGGCCGGCAAGCCAGTGACCGCGGTGAGCAATGTGACCAGCCCCACGATGACGGTCTATGCGCCCAAGGGGAAGAACACGGGAGCTGCGGTCGTGGTGTTTCCGGGTGGCGGTTTCCAGATCCTGGCCATGGATCTCGAGGGCACTGAAGTCTGCGATTGGCTGACGTCCAGGGGCATCACCTGTGTCGTGCTGAAGTATCGCGTTCCGAGTATTCCCTATGTCTGGAAGTGCGATTGCCGTCCGCACAATTACCAGCTATCGGTACCTTCGTTGCAGGACGCACAGAGAACCATGCGGCTGGTGCGCCATCACGCCGCGGAATGGCACATCGATCCGCATAAGTTGGGTGTCATCGGGTTTTCAGCAGGCGGCTATCTGGTGGCGGAAATCAGCACGAACTTCAATCGGCGCCTGTATGCCCCCGTCGACGCTGCCGACAAGGAAAGTGCCCGCCCGGATTTCGCGATGCCCATCTATCCGGGGCACCTCGCGGTCGACAACGACAGCAAGTTGAATCCGAATGTCCCTGTCTCGCGTGAAACGCCGCCCACGTTTCTGGTACAGGCAGAAGACGACAACGTGGACGGCGTACAGCAATCCCTGGTTTATTTCGCAGCGCTGAAGAAGGCCGGCGTGCCGACGGAGATGCACCTGTATGCACACGGTGGCCATGCGTTCGGGCTGAGGCCAACGTCGAATCCGATCACAGGCTGGCCCGCCTTAGCCGAGACATGGATGAGCACCATCGGGATGATTCCCGCGGCGAACCAAAGGGAAGGAGTAGGCAGGTAGGTTGTTCAGGGGAGCAGCCCTAATGGCGTGTCGAGTGCCGTCGACAAGCGTATTGACAATGTAAATACGGGCGCGGATACTCGCAGTCCATGGATGAGCGCTACCGCATCGGCGGTACCGATTTCGTATGGAGCACGGAGAAGGCGGCCAGTACCTGGCGCCAGCGTGGCATTCGCTTCGAGGACGCCGCCAACGTATTCATGGATCCGCTGCTGCTCCTGACCGATGCGTCGCGCAACGATGAGGCACGCGATGCCGTCATCGGTTTCGATCAACTGGGGCGGCTGTTGTTCGTGGTGCATATCGCGTTTGAAGACGATTGCATCCGTATTATCTCCGCCCGCGCCGCCGAGCCCCACGAGGAGGCCTTTTATGCTCAATGAAACCCTGAAAAAGCGTCTTGCCAAGGATCGACCGGTGACCAGCATCACGCTGCGCATACCGGTGGATGTGGTCGACAGTCTGAAGGCGATCGCGCCACACAAAGGGTTTGCCGGTTATCAGACGCTATTGAAGTCCTACATCAGCGAAGGCTTGCGGCGTGACGAGGCAACCTACAACGCCGACACCATCGATCGGCTGGCACGCGCGCTGAAAAAGCGCGGCGTGTCCGCCAAGGTGTTGAGCGAGGCCTTGCGCGACGTGGCGGGTTGAAGTTTCCCATGGGGGCTCGCCAATCAAAGGGGGCCCGATCAAAGGGACGGAGGTAATTGAGTTACCTTATCTGATTAGCGTCGAACCTCAGCTCATAGAACCCGTTCCTGCTGAGCGTAGCTTGCGTCAGCAAGCGAAGTCGAAGCGCCTTGATGGTGATGCCCTTCGACTTCGGCGCTACGCGCCTACGCTCAGGGTGAACGGTGGATCAGTGGATCGGTGGCTGAGATTCGACACTAATCAGGTTGCCTTAACTGGCTATGTCCCTTGATCCAGCCGGGCTTTCCTTCAGAAGCCCGAGCCGTAACAGACTTTCCGCGGTAGCGACGATGGCTTCCTCGCTCGAACGTGGAACCCAGCCGAGCACACGTTGGGCTTTTTCGCTGGTGGCGTTCTTCGGCTTGCCGAGTTCGGGAAGGATCTGTTTGACCGCCGGGTCGCGTAGCGCGGCGAGGCGCACCAGCCAGTTCGGCAATTGCCGGGTCGGGACCCGTCTGGCCGATGCGCCCATGCGGTTCTTCAAGATCATGGCGATGTTGCGTATCGAGAGGAAATCGCCGGCCACGGCGAGGAAGCGCTCGCCCTTGGCGGCGGGATCGGTCATGGCGCGTATGTGCAGGTCGGCGACGTCGCGTACATCGACGGCACCGAAGCTGAGCTGCGGGCAGCCGGGCATGGCGCCGTCCATCAGTCGCTTCACCAACAGGATCGAGGTCGAGTAGTCCGGCCCCAACACCGGGCCGAACACGCCTACCGGATTGACCACGGCAAGTTCGAGGTTGCCGCCTTCGCGGGCGATGAAATCCCAGGCTGCGCGCTCGGCCAGGGTCTTCGATTTCGCGTAGGGCTGTACGTCTTCGCCGGCGGGATCGGTCCAGTTGTTTTCGTCGAACGGTGCCTGCTGCACTTCCTGCCCGTAGCCGATCGCCGCGAACGAGGAGGTCAGTACCACGCGCTTGATGCCAGCGGCGCGCGCGGCGCGCAGGACCCGCAGCGCACCTTCACGCGCCGGCACGATCAACTCGTCCTCGTGCTGGGGGAGGGTGGAAGGAAACGGCGACGCGATGTGCAGCACGTATTCGCAGCCGGCGACGGCTTGCGGCCAGCCGGCGTCGCTCTCGAGATCGGCGACCACAAATGACAGGCGGTCGCACGACTCGGCACCACCTTGCTTCAGCATCGCGCGTACGTCGTCTTCGCGCTTCAGGCTGCGCACCGTGGTACGTACCAGGTGGCCTGCAGCCAGCAGCTGCAGGATGGCACGGCTGCCGATGAAGCCTGATCCGCCGGTTACCAGAACGGTGCTCATGGTCACTCCTGTCATTGAATGCGTGAGAAACAAAGGGCGCGCTCAAAGCGCACTTTAGGGTATCTGCTGCTGGCTTGAAGCTGAAATCCCGGTAACCGATGCGGCGCACTCGACACCCTCAAGCCACAAACTGCAATCGCTCGCATGTCGGCCCTCGGCCATCAAACGAAGAAGCCCGACGCGATCAACGCGCCGGGCTCCTGACCCTCGCACGCAACGATTCAATCGTGCGGCTTGTTCACCACGCTGCCATCGTCCGGGAATATTCGATGCTGAAAATCAGGGCGGCCGATTCAGGGCGCATCCTTCAACCGTATTCCCCTTGGCGGCATCACCGCCAAGGGGAACAGCATCAACGCATCAAGCCATTACGGCGCATTCACGAAGGCCTTCCAGGCCGAGAACAGATTATTGGCGTTCACCGAGCCCAAGCCATTGGCGAAACTCCATCCGGGCTGTGCAGCAAAGGCTGCGGTGCTGTTGTTGTACTTCGACGTGCTGGTCGAGGTCAGGCCCACCAGGGTGGAGCCATAGAAGCCCTGGAAGTTCGCGATCGTTCCGTAGAAGTAACAATCCGGAGTGATCTGTGCAAACTCCTGGACCTGGATGCACTGGGTGGAGTTGCCACCGCCGGTGATGTTGTGGAACACGCACTTGCTGGTTCCCTTGGTGCCGTTATCGGCGTCGCATTGCGAAAGCGTGGACGGCGTTGCTCCCGTTGCATCGCCGTATTCCTTCCTGGCCAGCGCATACAGCGTCGGTGCGGCGTTGCCCTGGTTCGCCGAGAGGCCATGACCGGACAAGCCCTGGTCGATCAGTGCCTGGATACCGGCGAACATCGGCGAGGACAGCGATGTACCGGCCACCAGTTCCACCGGCGAAGTGAAGTCAGGCGTGCAGGGATAGGCGCCGGTGCAGAGGATTACCCACGAATACCCGCCATACGCACCGCCGAACAGCGAAACATCCGGGAGATCGCGCGACTGGTCCTTGGCTGCACCATGAATCTGCCGTTGCCAGGCTGGTTTCGCGTCCACCGAAGAGGGGCCGCCACTGCCGCTTTCAGAGGTTACGTAGTAGCCATACGGGTCGTAGATCAGCGCGTTCTTGCAGAATTTCAGCGCCGTCGAGTTGACCAGTTGCTGGGCTGCCACCGTGTTGCCGCAGGACGTGTTCCAGGTGATTTCCGGCACGTACGACAATGCCGAGCCATACACTGAATTGAGTGTTTTGCTGAAGTACTTCTTGGTGGTGCCATCGAGAATATCGGCGGTGTCCGATCCACCAACGCCCGTGTCGTTGGGCGAGGTTGCGAACGAGTTGGCGTCAATGCCCGCATCGTTGATGACGAAACCGTTAAAGCTCGGATTGGAACCGGAGTCGCCGGTGGAAACGAATACCGAGATGCCTTCCGCATCGGCCTGTGCCCACATCAGGTCGATCGCGGTCTTGCTGGCGGTATCGGTAAAGCCCTCACCGTAGCCATAGCTTGCGCTGATGACATTCGGCCGCGAGGCACTGTTGATCAGGTTATCCGCCGCCGTAAAGACGCCGCCGAAGAAGTTCGTGGTGTCGGAATCAGCGCAGGTCGCGACCCAGATATTGGCACCAGGTGCCATGGCCGTGGACCACTCTGCGTCCAGCACGGTCTCGATACTTTCCCCGAATGGGTCGGCCCCGCCTGGATCAGTGCAATTGCCTGTGGTTGGCGTCAATTGCGGCTGAAACTGCATGAACGTGCCACCGTAACTGCCCAGGTTGAACTGGCTGACGAAGTTGGGCCAGTCTGAAACGTCCATGTCCTGATCTTCGACCACCGCGATGACGATGCCCGCACCCGTTACGCCGTGGTTGTACAACGAAGTGGTGTTGTAGATCACATTCATGTCGTACGGCACGAAACCGCGCACGCCGCTGGTGAAGGCCACAGCCATCGGGTTGGCGATGGAATTTGCGTTGGACGCAGACGTTTGCTTGAGCTTGAAGTTCTGCCTGGAAGCATTGAACTGCCCCACCTGCGGAGGCACGTGCATCGGTTGCGGCCGGAAGTCGTTGAGGCCGGCGACACCCACCACCACGCTGCTCAACGCCGAGGGCACGCTGATATCCCCGGCATTGGCGATGTGGCTGACGTGATTGACGGTGTAGCGGTTTTCCTGCGTACGGAATGCCTGGCGGACCAGGCCTGCCGTGCCGCTGAAATCGATCTGCATCTTGTTCGGGTATACCCCATTGACGGTGAAACCCTGCGTAGTCAGCCACGATTTCACGGCGGCGATGTCGGCGTCGGTAATGCCAAAGGTCTCTCCAAATTCAGCGGGCGTCACCCACTGATGGAACTTGGCCGACGTGGGATCGTGTTGCGCAGCGATCAACGACCCCAGTGCCGATGTACGCAATGCGCTGCGCTGGAGAATGAGCTGCATATGATTCATGGGCATCGAATCGGCCACGCTGCTGGTTGGCTTCAACGTGCCGATAAACGACAGATGGGTGTTGCTCAGAGTCGACACGACGCGATTGTCGACGGTCTGGGTGACGCGGGATGCCTCGGCCGTGTTGAGGCCGGCCAGCGCGGGTGAAGCTTGGGCCAAGGCGATGGCAGGCAGCGTTGCGAGCGCTGCGGCGATGGAGACGCCTAACATCACATGCTCAGTTTTCACGTCTTTCTCCCGAAAGTGCCAGATAAAAAACGAGTCCCCCTGTGATGGAGTTGCCGATTGATTGAATGAATTGTCGTGTTGCCACCTCCCCTGGTTAAAGGTTGCCAGCAAAAGAGTCTCATCAAGCCGCCACGCGAGTCCGACGCAGCCATAAGCTGCGGTCGCGCTCATCGAATAAAACTCCCACTTCCCAGCGGTTAAACGCGGGGGGGTATTGATCGTGCTACCGGCCTGGCCGCGTTGTCCAGTGTCTATGGCGAGATAGGTGTCACATGTTGGTTGCAACTGGCGAGACGAGCTTGTGCAGGGTGTGCGTGAACGAATGACATGGCACGAAAAGTGCGTACATCAGCAACGAAGAGAACTGGCGATGTTTCAGGAATTTTGGCCACCAAGCCGGCCGGCCGGTACAGCAAGTCGATCAATGGCGACGCGTTCGCCAACGAGACCCACGCCCGCGCCATCGAGATCATCAAGAACGAGATGGGCGGCCCGATCGACCTGATGCTCTATTCGCTGGCCTAGCCCGTGCGCAAGCTGCCGGATACTTGCGTAGAATTGATCAGAGCATCCTTGAATCAAATCAACTATGTCCTCCTCTTTGGCGGTGCTCGCATGACCACGCGCAACCGCATGCTATCGATCGGGCATGCTCATTACCGAATCCTCACCGTCTTCTCATGACAGGGCTGCCACGTGGGGATCATAGTCAACCCGATGCCGCATAAGCATCGATGGATGGCAGGCGGCGGCCCTTGTCGACTCGGTGATCCAGCACTGACTTCATCGCAAGGGACAGTCTGCAACGTTGAATGGGGTGGATGATGAATGCCGAATCAAGTCATGCCGGAACGCAAACGTTGCAGCAATTGGCCGATGCCATGCGCGGTCCGCTGGTGTGCCCCGACCACCCGGATTACGAAGAACGCCGGCGCGTCTGGAATGGCGCCGTTGATCGCCGGCCGTTGGCGATCGCGCGTTGCGCGGACGCCGAAGATGTCAGTATCGCCGTCAAATTCGCGGCCGGGGAGCACCTCCCACTCACGATACGAGGTGGCGGCCATAATGTTGCTGGCCTGGCCGTGCGTGACGGCAGCTTGATGCTGGATCTTGGTGACCTGAATCGGGTCGAGGTGGATGCGCAGGCGCGTATCGTGCGTGTCGAAGGCGGTACGTTATGGCGCGACGTTGATGCAGCGACGCAGCCGTACGGGCTTGCCACTACCGGCGGTTTCGTTTCGAGCACCGGCGTCGGTGGCTTGACGCTGGGTGGCGGCGTCGGTTGGTTGATGCGGCGTTACGGTCTGGCGATAGACAATCTGCTCTCGGCCGACGTTGTCCTGGCCGATAGCCGTTGCGTTGTCGCCAGTGCCGAGCAGCATGCCGATCTGTTCTGGGCGCTGCGGGGCGGTGCCGGCGGTCTGGGCGTTGTAACGCGCTTTGCGTTTCGCCTGCATGAGGTTGGCGAGGTGCTGGCCGGTGCCGTGTTCCACCCGTTGGAGGCCGCGCCCGCGCTGCTGCGTGCCTTTCGCGCATTCACGCCGATGGCGCCGGAACAGTGCACGCTCATGCTGGTGTTCACAACGGCGCCACCCGCGCCGTTCCTGCCAGCAAAAGTGCATGGCCAGCGCGTCGTGGCACTGGCCTATTGCTGGAGCGGCGATCCAGCGCAAGGCGAGGAGGCGCTGGCGCCACTCACCGTCTTCGGGGTGCCACTCGGCCGGGTCGGTGGCGCGATGCCATACGCTGCCTGGCAGCAGTCCTTCGACGCGCATGCGCCTGCCGGCGATCACTACTACTGGGCCACGTCGATCCTGGATGGGCTCGACGACGCCCTGATCGATGCACTCGTCTTGCAGGCCGCGAGGGCGCCTGATCCGCTGTGCGAAGTCCATGTGCACCATCTGGGCGGAGTCGTGGCCGCGCTGCCAGCTGACGCCAGCGCGTTCGTGCATCGTGATGCGCCTTTTTTCATCAATGCGATCGGCCACGCGCAAGGGCCGGAGAAGTTGATCGAGGTCCGCGAGTGGGCGCGCGAACTGCGTTCCTCGCTGCTGCCTTGGGCACGTGAAGGAATGCAGCCGAATTTCGCTGGCGAGGTGGTTGACTGGCAGACGCAGACACATGATGCCGCCACGCGGACGCGGCTCGAAGGCATCCGCCGGAAGTACGACCCGTCAGGCTTGTTCGCGCCGGCAAGACGTGACTAGTGGTCTGTAACGATTGAATCAGGAGTAATGCGTCGCGTTGGATCGAAGTACTTCCACTTCACGGGCTTGGGCTGCTCGTTGTAGTGACGGATGTA
>Ga0208589_1000948_pt1 | contig 12702 bp, 9 predicted proteins | sample NGESurshal092012_2_FD_184486 | JGI IMG/M metagenome (GOLD analysis project Ga0208589, IMG submission 184486) | Arctic peat soil microbial communities from Barrow, Alaska - NGEE Surface sample F53-2 shallow-092012 (SPAdes) | ecosystem: Environmental > Terrestrial > Soil > Wetlands > Peat ... | reverse complement strand
AACTCCGGCATCGTGAACACCCGCATGCGGTCATACAGCGGGACAAACACCCACCCCAGCACCAAGATCAGCCAAGACTGAATTTCCCAATGGGCCATCGCCATGCCGGAGGCAAACCCGGCGCCGGCCAATCCCACCAGATGCTCGGAGCCGATGTTGGAAGAGAAAATGGAAGTGCCGATCTGCAGCCAATTGCTGTCGCGACTGGCGAGAAAGTAGTCCTTGCCCGACTGTGCCTTGGCGCGCATGGCATACAGGGTGATGGCCAGCATGACCGCGATGAATAGGAGGACGACGATCCAGTCTGTGCCGTCGAAGACGGAACCCGCGGTCATGGTGAGGATTCCACAAATGGCGCAACGCTCACCCGTTTACCCAAGAGGAAAATATCGGCGGCCAGTTGCAGGGGCCGCGCATCCACTTCGCTGCGTCGCCGACCTACCAGTTGTGCAAAATGCTCATAAATGGAGACATATTCGCTGCGCAGGTTCTCCGGATGGTGCGGCAGCGGCGAGTCGCCCACCGTGAGATGGCTTCCCCCGGCAGAGAGTTTCAGAGGGCCTTGGTCGGTGTCGAAGTCGATGTCCCAGGTTTGAGTCCCGGTGTGGCGGAAGTCGAACTCGACCTGGATTTCGCTGCCGCTCGCGGTTTGCAAGACAACATTGGCGGCGATCGGCGTTTCGCGGTTCGATGGCAAGTACAACACAGAGGACACGGGAAATATCGCTTCTTCGATCAGCCGTGTGAGAATCGAGAGCGCGTTGATGCCGGCATCAAGCACCCCAAACCCGCCGGGCTGCCAGATCCAAGTTTGTCCCGGATGCCAGATGCGAACATCCTCCTTCCAGGTGACGCGCACACGGCGCAGCGTGCGTTGTTTGAGCAATTCAAGCGCCGGCGCTACGCCCGGAGCGTGTTGCGAATGCCAAATCTGATAGAGGCTGAGGCCGCCGGCCCCTGCCAGATGGATGAGATGGTCAAGCTGCGACAGCGAGGCGCAGGGCGGCTTCTCCAGCAGCACGTGCTTGCCGTGGGTCAGCGCCGACTTCGCCATTTCATAGTGAATTTGCGGCGGAGTGCAGACCGTTAGAGCGTCCAGATCCCCGGCCTGTGCGAGCATCTCGTCCATGGATGTAAAATTGCGCACTCCTTCCACGCGGGCGCGAAGGCTGCAGGCGGCGACCAATTGAAAGTCGGGATTTGCTCGTATGGAGGGAATGTGGTGATCGCGGGCGAATTTCCCGACGCCGACGATACCCACTCGAATAGGTCCCTTTGGCATAACCCTCTCCCCCGCGATTCTGAATTCTTCTTAGAGACTCTGGACCCGCACCATGGTTGTCTGCGCCGTCTGCAGGGGATTGCGCAACGGCAGCCCGAACGGCGCAGCTTCAATTTCGAAAACATCGCCGTCCTGTGCCTTGACGCCGTCGGTGAACGACAGGGTGGCGGTCCCGAAGAAATGCACGTGAACGTCGCCGGGCTGTCGGAACATTGGATACTTGAAGTGGTGGTGCTCGAGATTTCGCACAAAGTGCGACATGTTGTCTTCACCGGTGAGAAAGCTCTTTTCCCAGATCGCCGTGCCGCCGCGCCGCACGCGTGCGGTGCCGCGAATGTCGGCGGGCAGCTCGCCCAGCAGCAGCTCGGGACCAATCGCCGCGGGCCGCAGTTTCGAATGCGCCAGATAGAGGTAATTCTGCCGTTCCATGACATGGTCGGAGAATTCGTTCGCTAGAGCATAGCCGAGCCGGTATGGCGTGCCGTCGGCGCCGATGATGTAGACACCTGCGAGTTCGGGCTCCTCTCCGCCGTCCAAGGCAAACTGCGGTGAGACGAGTGGCGCCTCCGGTGCGATCAGCGTGGATCCATTGCCTTTATAGAACCACTCCGGTTGGACGCCGGACTCCGTGCCGTGCACCTTGCCGCCTTCCAGACCCATGCGAAACATCTTCATGGAATCCGAGGCGTCCGCCGAATGCGCCTTCGCGTGCATGCGATCGCGAGCGTCGGCGGACCCCAAGTGCGTGAGGCCGGTGCCGGTGAGCCAAACATGGGCACTGTCGGGGTGATTTATCGGCGCGAGAACCTGCCTGTCGGCGAGCAGCTGCGCGAGGTCGAGGGGCCCTCCGCTGATACCTTTCCGGGTCATGAGTGTTTCGAGGGAGATGTTCGCGTCGATCGCTTCGCGGGCGAGCGTGTAGAGTGAGGTCGCGCCTCTGATGCGATGTGTTTCGCCGTCGTGTGTCACCGCCACCGCGCGCGCGCCGCTTTCGGCACGCAATTGAACCAACCTGGTCGTCACCGTGTTACCTCGACCCCCCTTGGACACTCGCTTGACGAAGACCTGTTGGCATTTTCGGGCCAAGTTTGCGGCATTCCGATTCCACGTATCGCCCGATACGCGCTCGGGATCGGTGGATCGAGCAGTGCCCCTCTCGCGGGATTCACTCCCCGGAAGGTCGGCTTGGACGCGCTAGTGTCGAATCCAGTGATGAGTAGGCCGGCAATGGGCATGCCGCATCATATAATAACTCAGACAAATTGTCAGCCAACCTTGGTTACGGCGCCGCGCGAGGTCTTTCGCTTAGCGGGTTTTCTTGGCGGCGCCGGGTGTCGGCGTGTCGATGCGCGCCAGCTGAATAAGCGCGCTCATGGCCTCTTGCGCCTTCACCGACTCCTTGGCGGCGATGGCCTCGAATACCCGCAAGTGATCCGGCAAGGGATTGCGGCGCAGCGGCTGCTTGCGCTGCTTGTAGATCGTCGTAGTGCGGATCGCGGCGCGCACCCCGGTCGCCAGGGAAATGATGAACGGGTTCCCTGTCGCCACCAACAGCGTGGTGTGAAAATCGAGATCCGCCCGGCGCCCACGTTCCGTGGCCAAGGTATGCGTCGCCATGCCCTCCAATGCGGCACGCATGTCCTGCAAGTGCGTCGCCGAGCGCCGCTGCGCAGCCATGCCGGCGGCCGCCGACTCCACCACATTGCGAAGTTCGAATAGGCTATCGAGCAGCACCAAATCGGGTTCTGAGTCAAAGGTCCAATCGAGAACGTCCGGGTCGAGCAGATGCCACATCGACTGCGGATTCACGCGCGTGCCGACCTTGGGACGCGCATGGACCAGACCCTTGGCCGCCAGGATGCGCACCGCTTCGCGATACGCAGTGCGCGATACGTCGAGCTGTTCTGCGGCGCTGATTTCTCCATCCAACAAGCCACCAGGCCGATACTTTCCGGAGACGATGCGAATGCCAAGCTGACGGGCGATCGTGCCATGCAGTCTCAGCGCGTTGCCGGGCGCCTTGCGCGCCGGCCTGGATGGAACTGCCCGTCCGCCCGAGCTGGATGATGGGTCTTTAATTGCGCGGCTGATGGACTCGAGTCTCTATGAATTACTACATCAAAGCATACACCGATTGACGATTGGGCGGGGGACGTGGACCACCGCGGAGCGGCTGATCGCGCGACAGCGACTAGGACAAGCGCTTGCGTCTCGTCTGGCACTATTCTATTGCCCGAGTTATTAACGCGATTGTCCCCGGCTTTGCGCTGATGTTCCGGCCTTTCACAAACGGTCGGCGCGACGCTTACGATTCATGTCGATCAGCCCGGCGCGCTGATCGATCGGCACATCTAAGGGCAGTTCGCCGAGCACTTGGGTCACGGTATCTATGAAGGTGCATGGGTGGGCGAGGACTCGGCGATTCCCAATGAGCGCGGTTTTCGCAAGGATGTGATCGGCGCGCGGCGAACATCGCGCAAATGGTGAATGTGCTGCAGGCCATGATTTTGACCGACGGTTCGAAGATGGAGCTGACGCCCACTTACCACGTTTTCTCATTGTTCCGGCCGTTCCAAGACGCCACCTTTCTGCCCACCGACAAAGTCCGTGGTGGTGTTGAAATTGCATTGACCGCGAGTCGCTACTTGCCCTTCGCAGTGCGGAATCGCAGTACCGTTTTCTCGGCGTAGGTTTCGCCCGGCCGCAGAATGGTGTTGGGAAAAGCCGGATGATTCGGCGAATCCGGGAAATGCTGGGTCTCGAGGCAAAGGCCGGTTCGAAAACCATAGACAGTGCCCTGGCCCGACGGCTTGCCATTCAGGAAATTGCCGGAATAGAACTGTAGACCCGGTTGCGTGGTGCGCAGTTCCATCACGCGGCCGCTGCTCGGGTCGGTGAGCACGGCGGCCAGGCGCAGCGCGGACGACGGGGCGGCCCCGCGGTCCAACACCCAGTTGTGATCGTAGCCGCGCCCGAACGTCAGCTGCTCATCGCTCGCTCCAATGCGGCTGCCGATGCTGGTGGGGTGCCTAAAATCAAACGGCGTTCCCGCGACCGCGCGCGCCTCACCGGTCGGAATCAAGGTTGAATCCACCGGCGTGAAGGCCTCGGCATTGATCTGGAGCTCATGTTCGACGATGGGCCGGGTCGGATCGCCGGTAAGATTGAAGTAGGCATGATTGGCGAGGTTCACCGGAGTCGGCGCGGTCGTCGTCGCCTCATAGGCAATCTCGACCGAGTCGTCCTCGGCTAGGCGGTAGGTCACATGTGCCGTCAATTCACCGGGATATCCTTCTTCTCCCGCCGCGCTCACATAAGTCAGCCGCACGCTATTGGGTGCGCCGCCCCTAGCATCCGCGGTCCAAATCCTTTTATCGAAGCCGCGGTTGCCGCCGTGCAAGCTGTTGGGGCCATCATTGAGAGGCAGCTGGTAGCCGGTGCCGTCGAGGGTGAAACGTCCTTTGGCGATGCGGTTCGCATAGCGGCCCACGGTGGCGCCGTAGTAGGGCACCGCTCCGGCGAGGTAGCTCTCCAAGCGATCAAAACCGAGCACGATGTTCTGCACATGCCCGTCGCGGTCAGGTGTCTTGATCGATACGATGGTCGCGCCGTAGGTGGTGATGCGGGCTTCGATTCCGTGCGCGTTGGTGAGGGTGTAGATCGCCACCTCTTTGCCGTCGACATGCCCGAAGACTGCCGCCGTCACGGCCGCACCCGCGTCCGAACTCGGCAGCACGCCGCAGCCCAGCATTAACAGGGCGCAGATCGATCGCAGGGCGTTCGCGAGGCCATCATGCATTGATTAGCTCTTTGTTTGTTAAGACAAATTCCCGCGACTCGCTCAAGGTATCGCCGTCGCTGATCAAGGCGACCGAAGCTCGCGGATCCCCCGTCAATTCGCTATCTTGCCAATGTTCACGCGCTCTGGCAATTTGTCTGAGTAAATGCTCTCATAGCAAACGAGACAGTCCCTCCCATTTCGAGCCGCGATGCCTACCGGATACACCACGTGAACTCACCCGTCATTCCATCCCGCCTTCGATCTCGGGCCTGGTTCGATGATCCCGAGAATGCCGACATGACCGCTCTCTATTTGGAGCGCTACATGAATTTCGGCCTGACATTGCAGGAGCTGCAATCCGGCAGACCGATTGTCGGCATCGCGCAGACGGGCTCGGACTTATCGCCGTGCAATCGCCATCACCTGATCCTCGCCGCGCGGGTGCGCGACGGGATTCGGGATGCGGGCGGTATCCCCGTTGAATTCCCGGTACATCCGATTCAAGAGACCGGCAAACGACCAACCGCTGGGCTCGATCGCAATCTCGCCTACTTGGGCCTGGTCGAGATTCTGTACGGCTATCCCATCGATGGGGCGGTGTTGACGATCGGCTGTGACAAGACCACGCCGGCATGCTTGATGGCGGCGGCCACGGTGGACATTCCCTGCATCGCGCTGTCCGTCGGGCCGATGATCAGCGCCTGGGCCGATGGCAAGCGCATCGGTTCCGGCACCGTGGTGTGGAAGGCCCGCGAGCGCTTCGCCGCCGGCGAAATAGATCGCGAACAATTCATCAAACTGGTGGCCTCAGCCGCGCCGTCCACCGGCTACTGCAATACCATGGGTACGGCCACGACGATGAACAGCCTGACTGAGGTGCTCGGCATGTCCCTGCCGGCGTCCGCCGCGATTCCGGCGCCCCACCGCGACCGTCAGGAATGCGCATACGAAACCGGACGTCAAATCGTCGAGATGATCCGCGCCGACCGCAAGCCTTCCGACATCTTGAAGCGCGACTCCTTTATCAATGCCATTCGCGTGAACTCCGCGCTTGGCGGCTCCACCAATGCGCCGCTGCACTTGATTGCGCTGGCGCGCCATGTGGGCGTGGAGCTTTCTGTCGATGACTGGCAGAGCTATGGCTATGAAGTGCCGCTGCTGGTGAACATGCAGCCCGCGGGCGAATACCTCGGCGAGGACTTTTATCGGGCCGGCGGCGTACCGGCGGTGGTTGCACAGTTGATGCGGCAAGGCTTCATTGCCGAGGGCGCGCTCACGGCCAACGGCCGCACGCTCGGCGATAACTGTCGCGGAGCCAAGATCCAAGACGAATTGGTCATTCGCCCGTTCGAGCGTCCGTTGACTCCGGCGGCGGGATTTTTGGTGATGCGCGGCAACCTCTTCGACTCCGCGGTCATGAAGACATCGGTCATATCACGAGAGTTTCGCGATCGCTACCTGTCGAACCCCCATGATCCCGATGCCTTCGAAGGCCGCGCGGTCGTGTTCGACGGCCCCGAGGATTATCACGCGCGCATCGATGATCCGGCATCGATGATCGACGAGCATTGCGTGTTGTTCATGCGCGGCGCCGGACCGGTCGGTTATCCGGGGGGTGCCGAGGTGGTGAACATGCGCGCACCGATACGGCTGATAGCGCAAGGCGTACACGTCTTGCCGTGCATAGGAGATGGCCGACAGTCCGGCACCTCCGGCTCGCCGTCGATCCTGAACGCGTCGCCGGAGGCCGCAGTGGGCGGCGGATTGGCCGTTTTGCGCAGCGGCGATCGCATTCGCGTGGATCTGCGCAAGGGTGAAGTCAACGTGTTGATTAGTGTCGCAGAAATCGCGAAACGGCACCAAGAGCTGATCGCCGCAGGCGGATACCAGTATCCCGCGAGTCAAACGCCGTGGCAGGAAATGCAGCGCGCGGCCATCGGGCAGTTCGAGGGAGGCGCCGTGCTCGAAGCGGCGGTGAAGTATCAAAAAATCGCGCGCAGCAAGGGAATACCTCGGCACAACCACTAGCTAAGCCAGCGTGGGAGCGAAGCCCTGCCGCTCAGTGCGAGCGGTGAGCCATGAATACCAGGACTTTGGAGCCGAGATATGCACGTGCCGAACTCATACATTCCCCTGCTCGTGGCTGTTCTGCTTGCAGGACGATTGCATGCGCAAAGCGCGGTGCCACCTGAATATCTGAATCAAAGTGAGCAAGCACGACGGCGCGTGCGCTCGCCAACGAGGCAATGGTGCTGCTGAAAAACGACGGCACACTGCCGTTGCGGACAAGCGCAATCAGAATTGCCGTAGTTGGTCCCTTGGCGGATCAGACCAGATATCTGTTGGGTAATTATACGGGCACTCCGACCCGCATCTTGCCAAGGGAACGTATTCAGTCTCGATCGGTGGGGGACAGCCGGATACGAGCACTGCATCAATCGCGGGGACGTTTCGGGAAGAAGCCTGATGGTGAGCGGCCCGTGGGAAGGGCTTCATTTGGCATCCTCTGAGTATCATTTTGTGGCCCTCGTTCGTCTAAGAGTATGATCACCGATGAGCGGCAGTCCTTGAATACGAAATCCATTCCCGCGGTACCACTGACCGAGCGGCGGAATCCGCCAGAGGAAGTGGAGCGGCTGTTTCGCGAGCATAATGCGTCGCTGTTGCGTTTCATTTGCGCCAAAGTCGGGTCGGAGCATGAGGCCCGGGAAATTGTCCAGGAGGCCTACGTTCACCTACTTCAGTTAGATCACCCAGAGGCGGTTGGTTTTCTGAGGGCGTTCCTGTTCAAAACAGCGGCGAATCTGGCGATCGATAGACTCCGGCAACGCCGCCGGCGGAATCACGTCACCACGATGGGTGATGTAGATTCCGCAGCATTTGAGCTATCGCCGGAACGACAAGTCGCCGGCGAGCAACACGTTGCATTGCTCGAAGTCGCGCTACGCGAGCTGCCGCCCAAGTGTCAAATGGCGTTTGTCCTGCACAACGTGCACGGCGTGGCCGTGGGAGATATCGCTCAGCACATGAGTATGGGTAAGTGCATGGTGCGCCGATACATAGCGAGAGCGCTTGAGCATATTCGCTACCGCCTTGACATGACCGGAGAGTCGCCCCGGGAGTCCAGCTCATGACCGCATCGTCAGGGCCGGTACTCTACACCGCGGCTCAACGGTCGGAGGCGGCCGAATGGTTTGTATTGATCCGTGACGAGAGCCCGGAACGAGACTTTTTGCAGGATTGGCTGCGCTGGATGGACGCAGACGAGGGCAATCGTAGAGCATTCGAGGCCGTCGAATCGGCATGGAACGCTGCCCCGACACGCCTGAAGCCACGGTTACCGTCCCGTGCCGCGGTCGAAAGCGATGACTACTCCGGGGAAGAGTTAGTCAGGGCTTGGCTGCGTGGACAGCACCGGGTTCCTTGGTGGCGGCGCTGGGCGGAGATGTTCGCGACCGGGTGGGGCGCCACCGGGCCGCGCGGCCGGCGAGTTGCATTTGCCACCTCGATATTCTTAGTCCTAGGCTTAGTCGGGTATATCGCGCGTCAGGAACTTGCCGGCACAGGAGCGGGTGTCTTTCAGACCAAGATCGGGGAGCAGTTCGAGATTGTACTGTCGGATGGATCGCACGTATGGCTGGGAGCGCATTCCCGTCTCTCTGTGGCGTATACCGCAAGCCGACGCGAGATTCGGCTCGAAAGCGGTGAGGCCTATTTTTCGGTGCACAAGGACAAGAATTGGCCCTTTGTCGTGCACTCGGTCGGTGGAGACATCACCGCTGTGGGTACCGCCTTTGATGTGCGTGTAGTCAGCAACCGGGTATCCGTTGCCGTTACACAGGGCGTGGTCAGCGTTGCCCCGGAACGGTTCCGGCCCGGCCCAGATGCCGCCCCGCTTCGGGTGGGGTCTGGGCAGCAGCTGACGATCGACCGTGAGAATTCAGTTGAGATGCTCGTCGTCACCGCCAGTCTTAATCCGGGAGAGCGCGCGCGCTGGCGCGAGGGTGTGCTCGTATACCGGGACGAGACGCTTAGGGACGTGGTCCTGGATCTTTCGAGGTATTCGCCTCAGCCATTGACCATCGGTGATCGTACCGCCGGTGAGCTACGATTTTCCGGCGTAATCTACAAGGGCGCAATCGAAGAATGGGCGTCCGCCTTACCCGAATCCTTTCCCGTCACTCTCGATCGAGAACCGAATGGTCTAATTATTCGCTCGCATTGAGTATCGGATTGCCGGCATCCGACGTCTAAGCAGTGGGGAGTTGAATGAGTGAGTAGTTTGGGGCGTCCGACGCATACACGGGTGGAGTTCACTGCGGTCGTGTTTATGCTGGCTACCGTTACGTCCATGGCTGCGTGGCCGCTGGACTTGACGGCAAACATTGTCGTCGATATCGCGGAGCAATCGCTAGAGATGGCACTACTTGAGCTATCCAAGCAGAGCCATACGCAGTTGGTCATGGCCACCGGATCCTTGCCGCAGGTGGTCTCGCGACCTATCAGCGGCAGGATGAGTCTCGCGGAGGCTCTGCACGAGCTGCTCGAGGGTACGGGTCTCACCTACAAGCTGGTGGGTCAGAACACTATTGCCATCATGAAGAGTTCCGAGTCCTTGCTCATACCAAACGCTCCCCGCGCCGACGGCGATTCCTTACGGGACGGCGGCGCACCCCTTCTCGGGCCTCATGCTAATGAGGCGAGAGAAGACAACCAAACGCAGGGGGACAAATACGTGCGGGAAACAAATGTGCAGGGGGATAAATACATGGTTCAACGGGGATTTCTGGTGCGCCTTGCGGCGCTGTTCGGAGTTTGCGCGTCAGCATACACGCCCGGATCCGCGTGCGCTCAGGACAGCACCGCTGATTCTGGGCAGCTGTCCGAGATCGTCGTCACCGCTGAAAAGCGCACTGAGCTTCTGTCGCGGGCGCCTGTGGCAATCGCGGTGGTGCAGCAGCAGCAGCTCGACCAACTTGGCATCAGCGCGGCCAGTAATTTGGTCACCACGGTGCCTAATTTGCAGAACTCTGCAACTACCACCGGCGGAACGGGCGGCTTTGCGATCCGCGGTATTGGCAATTTGAGTGGAAGTTACTCAACGGTCGCGGTGCAAGTAGATGGAATCTACGATCCGAACTTCTCCGCACTGAGCTTGGGGCTGTATGACGTCGACCGGATCGAGGTCCTTCGCGGGCCTCAAGGGACCGTCTACGGGCGAAACGCAACCGCCGGTGTCGTCAATATCGACACTGCAAATCCCATCAAGACGTTCGAAGCCTTCGGGGACGTTGCCTACGGCAACTACGACGACTTGACTGTCCGCGGCGTCCTGAACCTCCCATTGGGGGAACGAATACAGATTCGTGCGTCGGTCGTCCGGCGGGAAAACGACGGCTACCAGGATGGCGGTGGGACGCCTCGCGACTACAGCATCACAAATGTCTTGAGTGCGCGGCTGACCGGGATGGTCGAATTTACCGACAATTTATCCTGGCGACTGTCTTTCTCCCGCGGTATGAACCGAGGTACGTTGGACTACAGTCACATCGTGAATTATCTCTACTATCCGAGCGCCAACCTGATCTCCGGTGTTCTGGGTAACCCGGTGGTAACGCCGGCCAGGGGAAACTTGTTCGGCCAGGAGAGCGAACCCGACAACTCCATCGATACGGTCGAAAACACGATGAGTTCACGGCTGACGTGGTCACCAAACGACAGTTTCAGCGCCACCTACTTGGCGGGCTTCTCTCGATTTGCCGACAACGGGGTGGACTTCGCAACCGGGCTGTTTGGCAACAAATCCAACGACCTAGTGACGAAGGCCACGACTCACGAATTGGATTTCAATTTTCGATTTGATAAATTCAATGCCGTCGCGGGCCTCTACTACTATAGCGATCGGCAAACTGGATACACTGATCTCCACATTGCCAATACCGTCCCGTCGCCGTTCAATACGGTAGTTCCCGGTGCCCTCTATCCAACGACGGGCAACGAGCCGTCAGCCTACGGTGCCGTCGATATTCTGCAGAACAATGTGTCCAATCCGAACACTTCCAAGGCGGTGTTCACCCAAGCGACTTATAACGTCACGGATGAATTGCGCCTGACCGGTGGCGCACGCTACACCAAGGACACGGCGGGTTCAGTCCTGCTTCAGCAAGTCTGTGCCTATGGTACCGGCACAATCGTAACGACCGATCTGAGCTGCGGCGTTCCATTCGGCCCTGTAGCTTCGAGTGACCAGTCAGTGCAATCATCGAACACCAGCTGGAAGGCGACCCTGGAATATGACCTGACACGCAGACATTTGCTTTATGCCACAGTGGCTACGGGATACCGCGGTGGCGGCGTGTCGGGAAACGGCAATTTGCCGACGCAGTACTTGACCTATGCACCAGAAACGGTGACGAACTATGAACTGGGGTTGAAAAATCGGCTTTTCAATAACTCCGTGTCCATTGACCTGACGGTTTTTAGAATGGACTACAAAAGTATGCAGGTCAGCACGGTCCAGCACGATTTGAATGGTAACCCGACACCCGTAACCACCAATGCGGCCTCCTCCACGATTCAAGGTATCGAAGCGGAATTCGACTGGCGCATTACTACAAACGACGAAATCAAGGGCTTTGCGACGTACCTGGACGCCAAATTCAGCTCTTTTCCGAATGCAGTGAATCCTGCCGTCAATCCTGACGGTATCTACAATTCAGACGTCGGGCCGCCATACGCACAGCTACCGGTAAATGTTCCCACTGATCTTTCCGGAAAACGACTGCCCAACGCGCCCGACGAGACATTTCGAATCGACTATGATCATCGATTCGCATTGGGAACTGTCGGCGAATTGATTCCTTCTGCGCAGGTCTATTGGCAGTCGGCCACCTTTGCGGATATATCCAATAGTTCTCAAGGCATTACAAGCGCGCATTCCAGTACGGACTTGAATCTGGCCTACACATCTCCGTCGAATCAGGTGACCGTAGATGCATATGTTCATCACCTGGAAAATAGCATTGTGCATTCTGGCGTGACTGCGGGATGGGCGTACACCTCGGCCAGCTATCTGCCGCCCCGGACCTTTGGTGTTCGTGTCGGATACAAATTCAAGTAGCTCAATGTAGGAGAAGCAGAGTCGGTGCCGTGGGCAAACGGAGTTGTGGGCCGCTCCGGCGGCACCGCCCATTGCGCCCGCTGTGGCGAATGCCATCTTTGCGGCAACGGGCAAGCGCATTCGTTCATTACCGTTCGCGCGTCACGGCTTTAGGTTCGCATGAATCACGTCTCTTGCGCCGTTCAAGTTAATTGCTATAGTATATAGCGGTGGGCAACGAATAAACGTATGGGGAGCATCGCCATGGATTTTGAGCGTGTCGATCCGATGACAAACAAGCCCGCGAGCAAGGCGCAGGCCATGACCGCCAAAGAAGCGGGCGCGGTGGCGGATCGCGCTGCCGCCGGCTTCGAGGCGTGGTCTACGCTCGGACCTTCGGCCCGCCGCGCAACGCTCGCCAAGGCGGCATCCTGTCTGGAAGCCCGCAAGGATCAATTTGTTGCGGCGATGATGGGCGAAGTGGGCGCTACCGCCGGCTGGGCGATGTTCAATCTCGCGCTTGCGGCGGGTATGGTTCGC
>Ga0208589_1000947_pt1 | contig 12717 bp, 13 predicted proteins | sample NGESurshal092012_2_FD_184486 | JGI IMG/M metagenome (GOLD analysis project Ga0208589, IMG submission 184486) | Arctic peat soil microbial communities from Barrow, Alaska - NGEE Surface sample F53-2 shallow-092012 (SPAdes) | ecosystem: Environmental > Terrestrial > Soil > Wetlands > Peat ... | reverse complement strand
GAGTAGCGCCTCAAGGTTGCGACGGGATGAAGACCGCCTCGTACCCACCAGCTCGTCGGCGTGCCGGCCGCCGGACAGGGATGTTCTCGGCCTAGTGGTCGTAGTCTCCGTCAGCGGCGTGCAGGGTACGGGTAACAACCTTGGCCCGAGCAGATCGGGTGGGGCTCGACTACCGCGACTGTCACTCGCCGGAGTGCTGCGGCCAACTCAGTCGCGTCGAGGCGGCGCGCAGCGGGGCGTCACCCCTCTCGCCGCCGCGCTGAGCACCTTGTCGGCGACACGCGGGGTGCGGCAAGCACGGCGAGGACCGGGGCCAGCCCGTCGGTCGACGAGCTGACTGCGGCGAAAAGCCGATGGGGAGGCGTCGCCAGCGGAGCAGACTCAGCCCCTCCTCCCCGTGGTCGCGCATGACCAGCCACAGTTCGCTCAGCGCGGCCGTGGACAGCACCCCGGCCGGGCCTCGCCCCCCGCCGCGGGCTCCTCGACACCGACGGCCACGGACCAAAGGCGGTTAGCCAGCAGTGATACGGGCTTGTGCCTACCTCACGTGGTGGGCGTTTTCGCCCCGTTGACTCGCGTCCGGGAGCCGGAGATTCTGCGCCGCCTGACTCGAGGTCGGTCGCTGAGTGCCGGCCGTCAAGTTGATCCATCCTGAGGCGTGAACTCGTTTGTGTGGCGAAGATGTAGGCGAGAAGATAGCTCGCATGGGATGGACCTCTGAAGCTGTTGACGCGGTCGTCATTGGATCGGGTCCCAACGGGTTGGTGGCAGCAAACGTGTTGGCCGACGCGGGCTGGGATGTGTTGGTGTTAGAAGAACAGCCAGAGCCGGGTGGGGGAGTGCGCAGCGCCGATTACCTCGGCCCGGGGTACGTGGCCGACGTGTGCAGCGCCTTTTATCCTCTGGCGGCGGCCTCGCGGGCCCTGGTGGCCTTGGACCTTGAAGAGCATGGTTTGCGCTGGACCCACGCACCGACGGTCTTGGCCCACCCACTCCTCGACGGGCGTTGCGGAGTGCTGAGCCGCGATTTGGGGCAAACCATCTCCGGGATGGAGAGTTTGGCCCCCGGTGACGGTCTGGCTTGGGAGCGCCTCTACGGATTGTGGGAACAGGTGGGCCCTGATCTTCTCGACGCCCTGTTCACGCCGTTCCCTCCGGTTCGGGCCGGCGTCAGGTTGGCCGGCAAAGTGCGCGCTGCCGGGCTGTTGCGTCTGGCTCGGTTCGCAACCCTGCCGGTTCGTCGCTTGGCCGAAGAAGAGTTCGCCGGTCCCGGTTCCCTACTTCTGGCCGGATGCTCCTTGCATACCGATCTTTCTCCCGAAGCGGCCGGCAGCTCCTTCTTTGGTTGGTTGTTGGCGATGCTCGGCCAACAGTACGGGTTCCCCGTGCCGGTGGGGGGAGCCGGACAACTCACGGCTGCCCTGGTCCGGCGTCTAGAGAGTCAGGGCGGCCGCATTCAATGCGACGCCTCGGTAGAACAAGTCGTCGTACGCGATGGTCGTGCCACCGGGGTCCGGGTCCGCGATGGAGACGAGGTGGCAGCCGGACGGGCCATCGTTGCTGACGTAGTCGCCCCCCATCTCTATGGGGGCTTGGTGGGCTGGGAGCATTTGCCGGCACGTTTCCGAGACGACATGCGTCGGTTCCAGTGGGACTTCTCGACGGTAAAAGTCGACTGGGCACTGTCGAGTCCCGTCCCGTGGACTGCCCCTGAGGCAGCCCTTGCCGGCACCGTGCACCTTTCGGCCGGCATGGACGAGATGACGGCCTATTGCTCGCAAATCGCCATGGGACAGGTCCCACCCATACCGTTTGTACTGGCCGGGCAGATGACCACCGCCGACGCCCATCGCTCGCCGCCAGGCACCGAATCCTTGTGGGGTTACACCCACGTACCCCGCCAGGTCCGTGGCGACCCGGGCGAGGAAGGAATCTCGGGTGCGTGGACCGACCGGGAGCTTGAGGCGGTGGCCGGGCGCATCGAGCGTCAGATCGAACGTTTCGCTCCCGGATTCGGCGACCGGATAGTCAATCGTCATATCATGGGCCCGGGCCAGCTCGAAGAGCACAACTCCAATCTCGTTGGGGGCGCGATCAACGGTGGCACCACCGCCATCCACCAACAGTTGGTGTTCCGGCCCACCCCCGGACTTGGGCGGCCCGAGACTCCAGTGACGGGCCTGTATCTGGCCTCGTCATCCGCTCATCCCGGTGGCGGGGTCCATGGGGTCTGCGGCGCAAATGCCGCCCGTGCCGCCATCCGTAAAGTGCACAAAGGCCATCAGACCCTCACATCAGGTTGGGCTTCTCTTCGCGCACGGCGGCCTACCGACACGAAGCTCTGATTGACCGGCAGACCGCGACGATATCGAGGCTGAGATGGTGGAGGGCAGAGAATGGTCGATTCATTGCTAGGTCCTGAGCAGCCCTCGAGGATTGCACCTCGACAAGCAATCTCGCCGGTGCGCACATTTGGTCAGAGGCAGCGTTCATGACGCCAGTGGTTCTCGCGCAGGAATCGGCTCGATGCTGGTGCTCCACGGGGAACTGGATGCGGCGACCGCTGGACAACTCTTCGGGGGCTTTTGCGGAGTTCGCGCATGACGGGATCGGGGCCCTCGCTTTCAACCTCAAACTCGATTTCATTCGTGGTGAGGTATATGGCGGTCATTCACTGGATCCACCGGTGGTGGTAGTCGCCCGCCCGCTCGGGCGTCATGGGCAGCGTGGTTTAACCGCCAACCGAGCCGGAAATACATGAAGTCAAGAGAGGACGCATAACGCCCTCCTGGACGAAGGTCGAGGCCGATGGTGGAGAGCCTGCCGGGCGTGGCGCTATGGAGCGGTACCTCTCTGGGCATCTGGCTTCTGACCCTCTCCTCGCTTTCGTGGGGTGAGCTCGCAGTTGGCGCAGCCTGTTCGCTCGCGGTGGGCGTAATTGCGGTCGCGACTCAGCGTGCCGTGGGCGCGCGCTGGGCGCCGACTGCCTCTGCGCTGCGCCCAGTGCTCGCCGTGCCGCTGGCCATCGTCACAGATGCCGTCCAGGTGCTCACGCTACCGTTCCGGCGTCCCGACGCACGGGGCCGCTTCGAGAGGGTCGACATCAATGCTGCTGGCCCATCGCCCGAGGCAGCCACCCGCCGCGCCATCGCCACCCTGGCAACGACGGTTACTCCTGCCTCCCTCGTGGTCGATATCGACGGCGACAGCGGAGATATGACGATTCATTCTCTGCCCACGAGCGGACCCCATGTGGAGAAAGGCTTCGCAAGGTGAGCGGGTACGCCATCCTCGCCCTCGCCTTGTTGATAGGTGGCCTTGGCCCTGTCCTTGTCATGGGCGCCATCGGTCATTCCTTCAACAGGCTGGTGGCCCTTGAGATGGGATCGTCCATTGGCGCCATCTTCATGCTCATCTTCATTCAGGTGAGTAACCAGAGCTCCGAGCTGATCCTGCCGCTCGTGCTTGTCCCCCTCTCTTTGGCAGGCGCGCTCGTCTTTACCCGACTACTTCATGGGTGCGATATCTGATGCTCCACGACGTCTCGCTCGCCCTCGTCGGGCTCGGTGTCGCCGTCGCCATTGCATCTGCCGTCGGTGCCCTTGTCATCGGCGCCGATAGCTACACACGGTTGCACTTCGTGACGCCGATCACTTCGGTAGCCGGGCCGCTAGTGGCCATCGGTCTGTGCATCCAGAGCGGTTGGGGCATCACGGCCGGCACGATCATTCTCATCGTCGGCCTCCTCTTTGTGGCCGGTCCCGTGGCCTCCGCGGCGACCGGCCGTCTCATGGCCCAGGCTGACGCCAAGGTCCATTCGAAGGCGCCGGAATGACGGCCATCATCGGTGTCGCCCTCACCATGGTCCTTCTGGGCGGGACGGCCGTCGTTCTGACCGAGAAGCCGGCGCGGCAGGCGATCATGCTCTCCATCTACGGGGTCCTGCTCGGCATTTTGTTCCTGAGCTTGGCTGCACCGGACGTGGCATTGAGCCAAATCGGGGTGGGGACTGCTGTCGTCCCCCTCGTCGTGATGCTCGCAGTCAAGCGCATCGAGACCCGTACGTAGCCGGAATCGGGTGGACAGGACGGTGAGAACGTCATGACGCGCACGGTGCGCTACGTCGTCTTCGGCCTCGGCGCGACCGGCATCGGCCTCCTGGGGGTGTTTGCCATCTTGAAGATCCCCGCCTTCGGTGCTAGCTCGCATCCTTACCGCGATGCGTCGATTCCGGCCGCCGTCAAGCACGCCACCTCCAATGTCATCTCGAGCATCAACTTCGACCAGCGCGGCCTCGATACCCTCGGCGAGGAGTCCATCTTCCTCGCCAGCGTTCTGGTCATCTCCGTGATTCTTCGCCCCGCCGGCCACGAGACTGAGCGGCGCGAGCTCAGCGAGGGTAGGCCTCTCGACTCGACTGTGCTCGGCGGCCTTGTGTTCCTCCCCATCGTCCTCATTATTGGCCTCGATGTGATCACACACGGTCACCTCACCCCGGGCGGCGGCTTCCAAGGGGGTGTCATCCTCGGCACGGGCATCCACCTGCTCTATGTCGCCGGCACGTATCGCATGTTCGAGAAGGTCAGGCCGGTGCGGCCCTTCGAGTGGACCGAGGCCATCGCTGCGGGCGCCTTCGCCTGCCTCGGTATCTCGGGTGTGCTGGTCGGCGCCTCCTTCCTCGCGAACGTCGTCCCGCAAGGCGTGTTCGGCGACCTCTTTTCCGCCGGGACGGTTCCGCTCCTCAACGGCGTGGTCGGTGTCGAGGTGGCCTCGGGCGTGGTCGTGCTCATTTCCAAATTCCTCGAACAGGCGCTCACGGTCCGATCCGACTCGGGAAACCCACAGGGGAACGGGCACACCAGCCGCGAGACCAAGACGCCAGACGGGCAGCACCCATGAGCCACTACGCCTATTTTGTCGCAGGCTGGCTCATCCTGATCGGCGCCTTCGGGATCATGCGCAGCAAGAACCTCATTCAATCAGTCGTCTGCCTCGCCGTGGCCCAGTCGGGCACCTACGTGCTGTTGCTCTCCATCGGCTATCAATGGGGCGGCGCTCCACCCCTCTTCGGCGAGCCGGCAACGAAGCCGAACCTGCACGTGGTCGATCCCCTCGTCCAGGCCATGACCCTGACCGACATCGTGGTGTCGGCCACGGTGACCTCCATGCTGCTCGCCATAGCTATCCAGATCCACAAACGTCATGGAACGATCAACCCGGACGAGCTGAACGCGATCCGGGGCTAGGCGGCCCCTGATGCTGAGCTTCGACAACGCCACCGCGATGCTGGCGCCCATCGCGGTCGCCATCCCCATCGTCATGGCGTGTGTCCTGCTGGTGGCGGGGCGCAGACTGCCTCGCCTCGCGGTCGATGTCGTGGCGCTCGCCACCGCGCTCGCCATGGTGAGCTTGCTCGCCTATCTCCTCGTCGCCGCGGCGAGCGGTCGTATCGTCACCTGGGCTGCTGGCTGGACCCCCCACCACGGCTACAGCGTCGGCATCGTGCTCGTTGTCGACCCGCTCGGCGCGGGCATTGCGCTGCTGGCGTGCTCGCTGACGGCGATTGCCTTCCTGTTCAGCGTCCGCTATCTCGATGCTGTCGAGGCCCACTATCACTGCCTCATGTTGCTATTTCTCGCCGGCATGGTCGGCCTGGCCCTGACCGGCGACCTCTTCGACATGTTCGTCTTTTTCGAGTTGATGGGTGCAGCGGCCTATGGGCTGACCGCCATCGTGGTCGAGGACGAGTCCGCCCTGCAGGGCGGCATCAACTTCGGCATCGTCAACAGCCTGGGTGCCTACCTCTCCCTCACTGGGCTTGGCCTCCTGTTCGCCCGCACCGGTAGCGTCGGCCTGCCTCAGCTGCACACCGAGCTCGCCCATCATCGCCCCGACGCCCTCATCGTCGCCGCCTTCGTACTGGTGCTGACCGGCTTCTTGGTCAAGGGAGCCATGGTGCCGTTCCACTTCTGGCTGGCCGACGCACACGCCGTGGCGCCCGCACCGGTCTGCCTTCTCTTCTCGGGGGTGATGGTGCCCCTTGGCATCTACGCCGCGTTCCGTATCTACTGGACCGTGTTCGCTCCCGTTCTCCCACTCGGTGATGTGCGGCGGACGTTTCTCGTCCTCGGTGCGGTGACCGCAGTGCTCGGCGCCGTGATGGCGCTGAGCCAGCGCCATTTCAAGCGCCTGCTGGCCTATTCGACCATTGCCCATGTGGGCCTCTTCCTCGTTGCGCTCGCCTGTCTGAGCGTGGGCGGAACAGCGGGGGCGCTGATTTACGTCGCGGGGCACGCCGGCGTCAAGGGTGCGCTGTTCCTCATCGCCGGCGTGATGCTGGCCCGTTACGGCAGCGTCGACGAGTACGATCTCTACGGCGCGGGCAACGGGCAGAAGGCCATGGGTGTCCTCCTGATCATTGGTGCGCTCGGTCTCGCTGGCTTGCCCCCTTTCGGTACGGCGCTGGGGAAGGCGCTCAGCGAGGACGCCGCTAGCGCGGCCGGATACGGCTGGGTGCCGGTGCTCTTTGTCGCGGTTTCCGCCTTGACCGGGGGCGCAGTACTGCGGGTGGCCGGGCGCGTCTACTTCGCGTTGGGCCCGATGCCGGTGGAAAGGAGCCCCATGCGGGCTCGTGGGAACGAGGACGAGGAACCCCGATTGCTACATGTTCCCTGGACCATGATCGCCCCCATTCTTGTCCTCCTCGCCGGTGGATTGATCGTCGGCTTGCTGCCAGGAGCGCATTCCGTGGCCAATCGGGCTGCTGCCACCTTCATCGATTCGGCGGGATACAGCCATCAGGCTCTGTACAAATTGCCCGAGGGGATCGTTGCCCCGACCGCATCCAACTGGACGGGGGTCGGTCTCGGGCTTGGGTTTGTCTCAGCCGTTCTTGCCTGTTGTGTTGCACTCGCGGGACTCTACGGCCGCCGTCTGGCCGAAAAGTGGCCGGTCTTGCGCGAGGCCTACGGCCCGTTGAACCTCCTGCATCGTCTCCACTCGGGCCACGTGGGCGACTATGTCGCCTGGATGATGATGGGGCTGGCCGTGCTCGCTGGCTTCATCGGATTGCCGCTGCGCTGATGCTCTTGGCCTGGGAAGAAGTATTGCGCAACTCGGAACCCAAAGCGGTCGCTAGTGGCGCCTCCGGTACATGAAGCTCTCAGGACGGGCCCGGAGCGCCCAACACGGGTCGCGCTGCTTGATGAACCGGGTCCTCGAGTTGGTCCCGGATCGCTCTGGCGACGTTCAAGAGATCGCTGGAGGTCTCCTGGCGCAGGAGGGCGTGTTCGAGGGGCACCAACACGTCGTGCTGGATTCGTGTGAGCGTCCTGTCGTTTCCGTCCGCCCGCAAGAGAACTTGCATCAAGCTGAAGGAACCCCGGCCGTTCGCCGGGGCCAGCGCACTGAGCCCCCCAAGCGGTGGAAGGCCTGACCGGTCACTCCCGCAGGTTCGTCCGGCGCCTCATCCACGGCATGAGCCAGATGCTGGTCGCGCCGGAGTGGCCCCTGCTCTCCGAGGGGAGGTGAGGGCGGTTTTGTGCTACGAGCAGACGAACGGGGTACCGAAGGAGTTCTGCCGGCGTCGGGTGGCAGAGCCCGGCGCCAAATGTCTGCTACTTCTCTCGTGCGTGTAGGGGGCACACGGTTCGTGAGCGTCCCCATCGCTCGCCAGAAGGTCATGCCCTCGGGAATGCCTGCACGTCGCCTCTCGGGGTGTGAATCGGATCTTTGGCATCGATCGCTCGGACGACCCGTTCGGCCCACACCTTTCATACTCGAATGGCCCCGCTCCCGGCGGAGAAACTGGACATGCCGGTCAGAAGTTCCCAGCGGTGTTTGACCGGGACGCCTCCAGGGTAGTCAATATACCTCGTAGCACGATAAATCCAAGTGGAGGAAATTGATGCCGTTACGGCTGAGGACGTTGCGAATCCGCCTCACACATGAGCGGACGGTCAAGAGCCGTCGGTCAATCGATCGGCGCCCGGAAGTACCGAACATTCGAGGACATCAATGAGGGTAGTAGTGGTTGGCGCCGACGGACCGGTTGGTCGAGCCATTTTGGAGACACTGGCAGACGATAAGTGGATCAGCCACGTGGTGAGCCTGAGGCGGCCGAGAGGCGCTGTGTCCTGGAGGGATTCCCTGGACATTGAACAGCCCGAGGTCGAACTCACCGATGACCTTGCAGAGTGGTTCCGATTTGCCGACGCTGTCATCTATGCGGGATGGCCGATCAGTTGTTTTGGCGATTCCTCTCAGGCCGATCATCTCCCAATGCTCGAAAATGTATGCCGCGGCATCGTGGCTGCGGACGTCCACACCTTCATCTATGGTTCGTCGGTAGGCGTCTATTCGCCCGCGTACGGAGCCGACGCCGTAGGGGAGGACTGGGCGACATCGGGACTCCGGTATTCCCGCCTCTCGCAACAGATGGCTCAGAACGAACAGTTCGTGGAGCAGTTTGCAGCCAGCCATCCGATTGTAAGAGTGGTTAGCCTTCGAGCCGCCGTGACCATTGCGCCATCGGAACCACCGTCGCCGTTCGAGCGCTGGGGCCTAGCCGCCCTGGGAAGAAAGCTCGTTTCCGCCATTACCACTGGAGCACACATACGTCTGGTACCCGACACTGGCCAACGGCTTTTCCAAATTGTCCATGAACGCGATCTTGCGAACGCCTTTTGCAAGGCTCTCACTGGTTCAGTGGTTGGAGCGTTCAATATCGCGAGCGAACCCTTCAGCTCGGACTTAGTGGTGCAAAGCTTTGACGCCAGAGGAGTGCCGGTGTCTCCGAGCCTGTGTTCCCAAATCTTTTCTCTATCTCGGCGGCTGGGGCTCCATTCCTTGGATTCAGGATGGCTTGACATTGCATTGAAGTCACCAGTCCTAAATACCACCAGAGCCGCGGAGGAACTCGGCTGGAACAGTCAATACTCGGCCGCCTCCGTATTAGAAGATTTGGCGCGCACGCTCACTTGTGATTCAACCAAATCCAAATCCAGAAAGGAAGCAGCACTTGTATCCCAACCTTCGTAGATGCTCGAGTTCTCAATTTCTGGATTCGGGCCAAGCCGGTCTGGGCCGGCCTGGCGATTGGGCGCGGTGCGCGGCGCGGTTGAGATCATGCGTTCGACGTCAGTTCACCATTGTGCTGGACCGACAAGGTAACGCATCGCACCACGACAGGTGGGAACGATGAAATCGAAGACGGAGCGACGAGACGATGCGTTAGATGTACTCAAGGGTGAGGATCAAAATCTCGTAGAACTGTTCGAGCAGTTCTTTGGGTCGACAGGTTCCGGGGTCACGGCACGGACGCGCCATGGAAATCTCGGCAAACAACTCATCCGTCGCATGGCAGTGAGAGAGGCGGCCCGAGATCACCTCGCCGATGCACTGGTAACGACAACGTTGTCTGACGTGTCAAGGCGTTTCTTCCAAGATACCACCAGACGACGTCAGGCCATAGATCACATTGAAGATATGTCCCGTGGGATCCAGGGCCTCTACCTCAACACTCATCAGGACTTTGACGGAGCGGTCGCTGATCTTTGCGACATCGTTAAACCGGAAATTGCGTGGGAACTCGAAAGCGCAATTCCGCTCGTGGAATCTGCGATTCCAGCCGAACATCGGACACGGATCTTTCGAAGCGCCCGCTACATTCGAAAGCATGCTCCTATCACCCTGAATCCCGAGGGCCCGAAATGGTACGAGCATTCCGGAATTATCTCTCGATTCCTTACGATTTGGGGTCACCTGCGTAGCCTTCCACGGGCAAATCCGAGCCAACGGGTATGAGTCAGCGGTCCGATCGGCTCCAGTTACTTCAACTGGAGGGTGGGCTGCGAAGTGGCCCCTTCACCGAATTCGGATGAGCCCATGCGCGTCACGTCGATGGACTACTCGACGCTTCGATCTTTTCGATGTGGCTTTCCCAATTGATATTTCCAAGTTTTTGTTGACTCACTCAACGGGTAAAGAACTAAGCGACTAGGAGGATCGAATGGCCAAATCAGCCGGCGACCATATGTGTGAGCGACTGCTGGAGTGGGGAGTGACGACCATTTACGGCTTTCCCGGAGACGGCATCAACGGCGTGCTTGACTCCTTGCGGCGTTATGAAGGACGCCTTCGATTCATTCAAACCCGGCACGAAGAAATGGCCGCCTTTATGGCGTGTGGCCATGCCAAATTCACGGGCGAGGTCGGAGTGTGCATGGCCACGTCGGGGCCCGGTGCCATCCACCTCCTCAACGGACTCTACGACGCCAAGCTCGATCACCAGCCGGTCGTGGCCATCGTGGGCCAGACCTTCGTCCGAGCCATCGGCGGCGATTTCCAGCAGGAGGTCAACCTCCTGCAGCTCTATTCCGATGTCGCGTCGGCCTACTGCCAGCAGATCAACACCGCATCGGCGGTACGCCACATTGTCGATCGAGCCTTTCGGGTAGCCCAGTCAGAGCGCACCGTGACCTGTGTCATCTTCCCGGCTGACGTCCAGGACGAGAAAGCGGTCGAACAGCAGCCCAAGAAAACCCACACTGTGCACTCAGGCGTTGGCTGGTGGGCGCCTCGGGTCATTCCTTCCAAGCATCAGCTCCAGTCCGCCGCCGACATTCTCAACGCCGGCGAGCGGGTGGCCATGCTGGTGGGACAAGGCACGCTGGGGGCAACCGAAGAGGTCCTGGCCGTGGCCGACCTTCTCGGTGCCGGTGTGGCCAAGGCGCTGCTCGGGAAAGCGGCAGTACCCGACGACGTGCCCTACGTGACCGGCTGCATTGGGCTCTTGGGCACCAAGCCGTCGTGGGACATGATGCAAGAAGCCGACACGCTGCTCATGGTGGGGACCAGCTTTCCGTACTCTGAGTTCCTGCCCACCGAGGGACAGGTCAAGGCGATTCAGATCGACCTGGCGCCGCGAAATCTCTCCATCCGTTACCCCATGGATTTGGCTCTCGTTGGTGACGCCAAAGACACGCTGACCGAGCTGCTGCCCCTGTTGCATCGAAAGGTCGAACGCTCCTGGCAACAAGGGATCGAAGAGGGGGTCCAAAAGTGGTGGCGCCTCATGGAGGACCGAGGGAAGCCTTCTGACCTGGGCGAGCGCATTCGGCCCCAGGGCTTGTTCTCTTCCCTCTCGCGCCATCTGCTTGATGACGCCATTCTTTCTTCGGATTCAGGGTCGGCGGCCAATTGGTTCGCTCGCCAGGTCAAGATCCGCCGGGGGATGAAGGCATCACTGTCGGGGAACTTGGCCACCATGGTCCCCGGTGTGCCCTATGCAATCGCGGCCAAATTCGCCTTTCCTGAGCGTGTCTCTGTGGCCATGGTCGGAGACGGGGCCATGCAGATGGGAGGGATGGCCGAAATGCTCACCGCGGCCAAGTACTACAAGGAGTGGTCGGACCCCCGGCTAATCGTCCTCGTGCTCAACAACGAAGATCTCAATCAGGTCACCTGGGAGCAAAGGGCCATGTCGGGCGATCCCCGCTTTGCCGGGTCACAGTCCATCCCCTATGTGCCATTCGCTGACTACGCCAACCTCATTGGTCTCAAGGGCATCAAGGTCGTGAAATCATCGGAAATCGAGGACGCCTGGGAGCAAGCCTTCGCCGCTGATCGCCCGGTGATCATCGACGCCCTGACCACCCCGGACGAGCCTCCAATACCTCCTCATGTCACCTACGAACAAGCCAAGGCCCTTATGGAAGCGGTGATCAAGGATCCGATCGATGGCTGGCGCGGTGCCCTCGAAGGGGTGCGGGAAATGGCTCAAGAGTTTCTCCCAGGGAGATAGGAAACCACAATGGGAAAAGCCGCGAAAGGCCAGAGCCACAGCGATGCCCTCGGTGAGGCCGTCCACCTCATCGACGTCATGGTCCGCGATGTCGAGCACGGGCGTTTCGAACGCTCGTTGTCGGGTCTGACCGCCGCCGCGGCAGCGGTGACCACTGCCGAAATTTACTTCGAGCACTACCGGGCCAGCTTCGGGAACAAGTGGATGTGGAGTCCCATCATTGTCACGCCTCCGGTCATTGTCGCCGGTGCCATGGGGGTCTTCAGCCGTCGCTGGGCCAAGACGGTTCTGCCGGCCACGGCCCTGATTTACACCGCCAATGGCTTGCTTGGTGAGTACTTCCACGCCCGGGGGGTGGCCCGAAAGCCGGGTGGCTGGAAACTGGCCTCCTACAACGTCCCCATGGGACCACCCATTGCGGCACCCGGCCTCATGTGCTTGGTGGGCGGCATGGGGGTCCTTGCTGCGCTTTTGCGTCGGGAGAAGTGAGATGGCGGATGCTTCCGGCCAGGCTGGTTCCCCTCGGGATCTCACCCGGGCCCACCACCTGCCCAAGCAGCGACCCGACGGCAAGGCGCTGCATCCGTCGTGGCTGCCGCGGCAGCGGCGGGGCACTACCCCACAAATGATCGGGCGCTATCCCGACTACGACGTGTTCGACGCCCGAGGCACCTGGGATCACGCGACAAGCGCCGTGATCGACACACGCATGACCACTCGTGACGGTGACCAACTGAAGTTCTTCTCCGCCAAAGAAGCCATCGTGGCTCGGGCATTCTGTGACTCCTGCGTCGCCCAGGACACCGATCCTCGAATACCGGTGGTCGAGCTCGTCGATGAAAAGTTGGCTGCCGGACGCCTGGACGGCTACCAATACGCCGACATGCCCGATGACCGCGAGACGTGGCGGATGG